>Ga0310122_10000008_pt1 | contig 188559 bp, 175 predicted proteins | sample CB6_Bottom_1051__FD_203503 | JGI IMG/M metagenome (GOLD analysis project Ga0310122, IMG submission 203503) | Marine microbial communities from Western Arctic Ocean, Canada - CB6_Bottom_1051 | ecosystem: Environmental > Aquatic > Marine > Oceanic | place: Canada: Western Arctic Ocean... | reverse complement strand
TACTGAAAGTAATTTTTTCATTGGGGAGTCTCCACTGACTTATTGTTGACTTGATTAATCCATTTTCAATCAAGCATTTATTATCCTGTATTCAACAGCTATCCATGTTAGATCAATGTCATAACTGCACTTTTGAATATAGGCCTAAAAGAACAAAGAACAAAGAACAAAGAAGAAAGAAGAAAGAACAAAGAAGAAAGAAGAAAGAAGAAAGAAGAAAGAAGAAAGAAGAAAGAAGAAAGAAAGTTCGCACAAACTATTGGGGGCATGGAATACCTATTATGCTCAACCTAGCCTAGATAGATTTGATGAACGCGCCTTTCTCATCAAAGATACAGAGTTTTCACTCCATTTTTGCCGTTTCTCTTAATTTGATACATGGCCAAATCAGATTGTTGGTACACGTCATTAAAGTGATGGTCACCTTGGTTAAAGAAACACACACCGATGCTCATTCCGATGGCGACGTCCGTCAGCATTTGATTACTTTCAGGTACAGCCGTTTGCAACAACTCTTCACAAAAGCGCGTGACTTGATCGGGTTCCGTATCAGGAAACAAAATGACAAACTCATCTCCGCCAATCCTTCCGATTTGCACCGGTTCAGAGGCTAGCGCAGCTGTATCAGAAGTTAACGAATTCACATCAGAGGCTAGCGTAACCAAGCGCTGAGCAATAAAACTCAGCAACTGATCGCCCGCCTGGTGGCCTAAAGTGTCATTCACCGCTTTAAAGTTGTCGATATCAATAAAGATCATCGCCGCTTTGACTAACGTATCAGCGCTTTTCATTTCACGAAAACGTTGTTCGATGGCTTGCCTATTGAGTAGCCCCGTCAATCTATCGGTAGAGGCTAAAGTCGCCAACTGTTGTTCAAAGCGTTTTTCTTGCGTGATATCGATGTGCGTGCCCATAATTCTAAGCGGTGTCCCATTGGTATCAAACTCGACAACACGGCCTCTGTCATACACATAGCTATCACTGCCGTCTTTATGAGTCATTCGATAAACAACTTCATACAAATCACAGCTCCCCGACAGGTGGTCTTCAAAAGCTTTCATGGCCTGATGATAATCATCAGGGTGTAAGTTATTTTTCCAAGTCTCAAACGTCGCACTCAACTCATGCGGTTGATAGCCGAGCATTTTTCCCCAATCCACATTAAAGATAGTAAGCTTTCCTGAAGGAACATGGTGCTCCCATAGACACAACCCATTACTGTCGAGTGCGGCATTCAACTTTTCTTGCAGGCGAGCATTGCTTTGCTTGAGCTCAGCATTCTCTTTTTCGAGCCCTGCAATCTTTTTTTCGAATTCGGCAATGATGTTCAAATAGGTTTGCATGATCTCGACGGTAATCGTGGAAGTAGCATCTTAATATAAATAAAAAAATCGAGGGGTTCTATGCTCTTAGTAACACATTTAATTTTAATGTCTTTCTTTTTCTTGGCCGAGCTTCACGTTATCGAAGGCACAACTTTCAAAGACAACAAGCCAAAATAAGCTCAGTAATATGCCTTGTATCGATTTCTTTTATATACACTTTACAGATACTGGTTAATTCAATACATGTCTAACGCCTATCCATTCGGCATGATCTTTTAACCAAAGGGCTTTTTTCTCCCACGACTTCAGAGCTATCCTAGAAGTTGTGAAGTTTTGTTGGATGTCTTATTTGTTGAATGTCTTAGGCAGTAAAAACTAAAAAAGCCCCGTAAACACTAAATTTACGGGGCTTTTCAGACTTTATAGGGTTAAGTCAGGGGGATGATTACATCATGCCGCCCATGCCACCCATACCGCCCATGCCACCCATATCAGGCATTGCAGGGCCAGAATCTTGTGGCTTATCAGTGATCATCGCTTCTGTTGTGATCATAAGACCAGCAACTGATGCTGCGAACTGAAGTGCAGAACGAGTTACCTTAGTTGGATCTAGGATACCCATTGCAATCATGTCGCCGTATTCGCCAGTAGCCGCGTTGTAACCGTAGTTACCTTCGCCAGCACGAACGTTGTTAGCAACAACAGATTCTTCATCACCAGCATTGGTTGTGATTTGACGGATAGGTGCTTCCATTGCACGTAGTGCAACACGGATACCTACGTTTTGCTCTTCGTTTTCGCCTTCAAGGCCAGCAACTTTAGACGCAGCGCGGATAAGTGCAACACCACCACCAGCAACCACACCTTCTTCAACAGCAGCGCGAGTTGCGTGAAGTGCATCTTCAACGCGGTCTTTCTTCTCTTTCATCTCAACTTCAGTCGCAGCGCCAACTTTGATTACTGCAACACCGCCAGCTAGTTTAGCTACACGCTCTTGAAGTTTTTCTTTGTCGTAGTCAGACGTTGCATCTTCGATTTGTTGACGAATTTGAGAAACACGACCTTTGATCATGTCTTCATTACCCGCACCATCGATGATGGTTGAGTTTTCTTTAGTGATCGTAATACGCTTAGCTTGACCTAGGTCTTCTAGCGTTACTTTCTCAAGGTCTAGGCCGATCTCTTCAGAGATAACCGTGCCGCCCGTTAGGATAGCGATATCTTGCAGCATAGATTTACGACGGTCGCCGAAACCAGGAGCTTTAACAGCCGCTACTTTAACGATGCCACGCATGTTGTTCACAACAAGAGTTGCTAGCGCTTCGCCTTCTACATCTTCAGCGATGATAAGAAGTGGACGAGATGCCTTAGCAACCGCTTCTAGAGTCGGAAGAAGTTCACGGATGTTAGACACTTTCTTGTCGATAAGAAGAATGAACGGGCTATCTAGATCAACAGAACCGGCTTCTTGGTTGTTGATGAAGTAAGGAGATAGGTAACCGCGGTCGAACTGCATACCTTCAACTACGTCTAGCTCATCTTGTAGAGCCTGACCTTCTTCAACCGTGATAACGCCATCACGACCTACTTTTTCCATCGCTTCAGCAATAATGTTACCCACTGTCGAATCAGAGTTCGCAGAGATAGTACCTACTTGCGCGATAGCTTTCGTGTCTGAACAAGGAACAGAAAGGTTCTTCAGCTCTTCAACAGCCGCGATAACCGCTTTGTCGATGCCGCGCTTAAGATCCATTGGGTTCATGCCAGCAGCAACGGCTTTTAGGCCTTCAGCGATAATCGACTGAGCCAATACTGTTGCTGTTGTTGTTCCGTCGCCCGCCGCGTCATTCGCTTGCGAAGCCACTTCTTTAACCATTTGTGCGCCCATGTTTTGGAACTTGTCTTCAAGTTCGATTTCACGTGCAACTGAAACACCATCTTTAGTGATAGTCGGTGCGCCAAATGATTTGTCTAGAACAACGTTACGGCCTTTAGGACCCAACGTTACTTTTACTGCGTCAGCCAGAACGTTTACACCTTCTAGCATTTTAATACGTGCGTCGTTACCAAATTTAACGTCTTTAGCAGCCATCTTAATTTCCTTTAAAATTCTTTATTAAATCAGTTCAATGTGTGGCGCGGATTACTCAACGATCGCCATGATGTCGTTTTCAGACATGATCAGAACTTCTTTGCCGTCGATCTTTTCAGTTTTAGTGCCGTAGCCTTCAGAAAAGATAACAGTATCGCCAACTTTAACGTCCAATGGTTGTACTGAACCATTTTCTAAAATGCGGCCTTTGCCAACAGCTAGAATAGTACCGCGCGTTGATTTTTCAGCGGCAGAACCAGTTAGAACGATGCCACCAGCAGATTTAGATTCAACTTCTTGGCGCTCAACGATAACTCGGTCGTGTAGAGGACGGATATTCATCGGTCGGATCTCCTGATAATTTCCATTTAATTTGATAGTTGCCACGATTGGCATGGGGTTACCCAATATGTTGGGGCGATGTGGAAGAACCCAAGGGGGAAAAGATAAAAATTGTGATCTGAAAAGCAGATAAGAGCAGATGCTGGATGCGAGTAAACGAGATTCGAAGAGCTTAAGAGCAGAAAGCGAAAACAGAGCTGGATTTTTTCTTCTCGTATCTCACATCTTGTCACCCTCATCTAGCTCTATACCGTCATTCCATAACTGAGGAACGAAGTGTCTGGAATCTCAAACCACGCACGATGAACCGCCCCGAAAAATACAAGAGATTCCCTACTAAGCTCGTTCCTCTCTATAGGGAAAGACGAAACTCCATCTAACTGCTTCTAAGCTCTTCGCATCTCATATCCCATTAACTCGTATCTGCTCTTTCACATCCCGCATCTGCTTTTCTTCCCTTCCCGCCCGCATCTGTTTATCCTACGCTTTTGGTTTCTATCGGCGTTTTGCATGCAAGATAAGCACGGGCTATTAACCGCCCCAATTGAGAGTACATTGCGTACCATGACCATACCGACCATATTCGGTATGGTGGCGATCTTGATGTTTAACCTCGTCGATACTTTCTTTATCTCATTACTGGGTACTCAGGCCCTTGCTGCGGTGAGCTTTACCTTCCCAATCACCTTTGCGATTAACTGCATCACCATGGGGATCGGCATCGGCCTTTCGACGTGTATTGGGCGGTTGCTTGGCCAAGGCTGCGCGCAAAATGCGGCGAGATTTACCTGCCATGGATTATTACTCGCGCTGCTTCTAGTCTGTTGCGCTTCCGCCGTTGGCATTATCTCACTCGAACCCTTATTTACTTTATTGGGTGCCGAAGCGGAGTTACTACCTCTGATATCCGAGTACATGCTGATCTGGTATCTCACCATTCCCCTATTAGTGATCCCAATGGCAGGCAACAGTGCCATTCGTGCCAGTGGCGATACCAAAACGCCCGCTAAAATTATGATGCTGGCAGGGTTAATCAACGGTGTTCTCGATCCTTTGCTCATTTTTGGTTACGGCCCATTCCCTGAATTAGGGATTCAAGGTGCTGCAATTGCCAGTGGCTTTAGTTGGTTTGGCGCTCTGTGTTGCTCGCTGTACATCTTGATTAAACGAGAGAAGCTACTGGATTTACCCAATATCAAAAACATCCTTAGCGATTGGCATCAAATACTGACCATCGGCACGCCAGCGGCACTGTCCAACGCGCTCAATCCATTAGCCGGCGCCATTATTATGATGATGTTGGCCAAACAAGGAACTGAAGCCGTTGCTGCTTATGGTGCTGCCCAGCGTATTGAATCCATTCTTATCATTGTGTTGATGTCTCTGACTTCGGCCCTTACGCCTTTCATGGCGCAGAACTTTGGCGCAAACAACCCTCAACGCAGCTTTAAGGCATTGTTTCTAAGCATGCGTTTTGCTGTGATGTTCCAAGGTTTGATTTTCTTAATGATGGTGCCGTTGAGCATTCCTTTGGCCGCCCTATTTTCTCAAGAAGAATCCGTACGAGGCATCTTGTGGCATTACCTGTTAGTTGTGCCCTTTAGCTATGGATTTCAAGGCATTGTGATGATGCTGATCAGCGGTATGAATGCCATGCATCAACCACTTAAAGCCTTTCAATGGAGCTTCATGCGTTTGTTTGTCTTTACCTTGCCGTTCGCTTGGATAGGCAGCCAAATTGATGGTGTCGAAGGACTGTTTATAGGCTTAGCCTTGGGGAACATCATGGGTGGTATTTCAGGGTATTGCTTTGCACTTCGTGTTAGAGCTAAAGCAGATGCGGGATACGAAAAGATATAAGAGCAGATGCGGGATGCGAGTAACCGAGATACGAAAAGATATAAGAGCAGATGAGAGATTCGAGTATCGAGATTCGAAGAGCTTGAGAGCAGAAAGAGACTAGAAGAAGGAAGATGACATGGAAGACACCACTTACAAAATGTTCTATGACGCACCAATTGGCAAGATGATCATTGTGAGCAATGGTGTGTCGCTTATTGAAATTGACCATGTAAATCACGAAGAGCGAATGACTAGCAATTCAGATGACCTTTGCCAACTGGCAGCGAAACAGTTAGATGAGTACTTTGCAGGTCAACGAATAGAATTCGATTTGCCATTAAGAGCGATAAAAGGCACTGACTTTCAAAAAGCAGCTTGGCAGGCTTTAACAACCATTCCTTATGGCGAAACCATCAGTTACGGTGAGCAAGCAAAGAGAATGGACAATCCAAAAGCCGTAAGAGCAGTAGGTGGTGCGAACGGCAAGAACCCATTTAGCGTCGTCGTACCCTGCCATCGAGTGATTGGTGCGAATGGAACATTAACTGGCTACACCGGCGGCATGAACCGCAAAGAATGGTTGTTGAGCTTTGAGTTAAAAATGGTAAACAGCGAGCTAAAAAGGCTAAACAACAAGTAATAGCAGACAACGAACTAAAAATGGCAAACAACGAGTAATGGTAAACAAACAGGTAGCCGAATAAACCAAAATAGCTATTTAAGTGCGCTTTAAATCTTCGCAACAGCCCTTTAAATCTTCGCGACAGCGATAGCGGAACGTTGTTTTTTCGCCACCCATAACCCACCAACGATAAGAACAAAAAACAGAATATGCAGCCATAACTTTGGCCCGACATCGGTGTTCAGTGCAGATAACGAACTGATAGACGGAAACTGTTTTGTCGTCACGAGTTTCACCACCCATTCATTGGCTGGCGTTGCAATAAGCGTGGTTATCCAACCCAACACGGAGATTTGGATGAGGTTAACGGAAAACGATGAATTGAAGATAAAAATAAGATTCGAAAGAAAGGCATAACACAATGAAACGCCAACATGCACAACCCACGACAACACCAGTGCACTCGTTGGATTATAACCACCTAACGTCACGTACGCAGCAGCGTGTCGAGATGTCAGTGTCGACATACCAAACAAAGGCTGAATCAAGATAAAGGCAATACTAGCCATCAAGCCGACAAAAAATGTCATGATAAGCGTCTTTTTATTCATATTTTTAACTTCCATTAGAGAAATGAACAACTTGAATAGAAAAACACTCCAAGTGTTTATCGTATTTATCTTCATCAAATCAAATCTTGAACGATCGTTCAATAATTGAAAATTTAGCACTAACAAAATAGATGTGCAAGGTTTTGTTTATTTGATAAACAATGAGGAAATGAATCCATTTCGCTTCGATGCTTATGCTTATGCTTATGCTTAGAATCAGGCTCAAACTCATCAAGAGCGGATGTCGCCATATTGGCTATAAAATAGAAACAGGATGAAAGATAGGCAGACAGGTAAACAGATAGACACTGGTTTTACTGGCTTGACATTGAGGACAAAAAAAAACGGCCACACTCGCGTGCAGCCGTTCTCGTATTCGATGAAAAGTAAGTAGCTATTTATCTAAAAAACATCTACTTAACTTAAACAGTCACTGCTTATCTTAAACAGTACTACTTAACTAAAATATCACCTGACATTTCAGCTGGAATTGCGATACCAGACAGAGAAAGCATCGTTGGTGCTAGGTCAGACAGCTTGCCGCCTTCTTTGAACTCAACGTCTTTGCTGCCCACATAGATAAGTGGAACTGGTAAGTTAGTGTGCGCCGTGTGGATGCCGCCCGTTTCTGGGTTTACCATCATTTCCGCGTTACCGTGGTCAGCGGTGATAAGCAGTTGGCCATCAGCTTCTTTGATTGCTTCAACCACTTTGCCAAGACATTCGTCTAGCGACTCTACGGCTTTAACCGCTGCATCGTAAACGCCAGTGTGGCCAACCATGTCACAGTTAGGGAAGTTACACACGATAGCGTCGTATTTGCCGCCTTTGATTGCTGCAACAAGCTTTTCAGTTAGCTCTGGTGCGCTCATTTCTGGCTGTAGGTCGTACGTTGCTACTTTTGGAGACGCAACAAGCTGACGCTCTTCTCCTTCAAACTCGTCTTCTTTACCGCCGTTGAAGAAGAACGTCACGTGCGCGTATTTCTCTGTTTCAGAGATACGTAGCTGCGTTTTGCCTTCTTTCGATAGCCACTCACCGTAGGTGTTCTCTAGAGAAGCCGGTGGGAATGCACATAGAAGTGGGATGTCTGCTGCGTATTGAGTCAGCATCACAAAATCGATCGCTGGGAATACGTTACGCTCAAAACCGTCGAAGTTAGGCACGAACGCACGTGTGATTTCACGAGCACGGTCGGCACGGTAGTTCATGAAGATAACCGCATCGCCATCAACGATAGCGGCAGACTCTTCGCCTTCCGCTTTGATTTCAGTCGCTTTTACAAACTCATCGTTTTCATCACGAGCGTAAGCTGCTTCTAGGCCAGCAACAGCTGTATCAAACGTGAAGTCACCTTTCGCTTCAGTAAGAAGGTCGTAAGATTCTTGAACACGATCCCAGTTGTTATCACGGTCCATTGCGTAGTAGCGACCAATAAGCGAAGCCACACGGCCTTTGCCTAATTTAGCGAATAGATCTTGGAAACGCGCTAATGTATTTTCTGCGCTACGTGGCGGTGTATCACGACCGTCTAGGAATGCGTGTAGGTAGATTTTCTCTGCGCCACGCTCTGCTGCCATTTCAACAGCCGCGTAAATATGGTCTTCATGAGAGTGAACGCCACCTGGAGACATAAGACCCATGATGTGCACGGCTTTGTCTGCTTTAACTGCTTTATCGACAGCATTCACTAGCGCTTCCGTTTGAGCGAACTCGCCGTCTGCGATTGATTTAGTAATACGCGTTAAATCTTGGTATACCACGCGACCCGCGCCGATGTTGGTGTGACCCACTTCAGAGTTACCCATTTGGCCATCAGGTAGGCCTACATCTAAGCCAGAAGCCGAGATTAGCGTGTTAGGTTGGTTAGCAATAAGACCGTCTAATACAGGTGTATTAGCGTTCGCGATAGCGTTGTCTTGGTTGTCTTCACGGTAACCGTAACCGTCAAGGATCACTAGAGCCATTGGCTTCTTAGCTGACATAGGACTGACCTCGTTCAATTCAAAATAAATCGGTATAAAAACAAATTAGCGTAATTTTACTACAGTTTACAGTCAAAACTGTAGCGGAAGATCAAGAAAGGGCGCAGGTAGGATGATCGGATGTGAAAAAAAATGTCATTTTGTGTTTAAGGCTTAATAATCATTTTATATGACACTGGTTGAAACAACTGAGTAAATCATAATCAACAGCATGTACATTAGAGCACTTTTAACGTAAGATGCACGCAATTGCAAAGTCGCTATTGATATGTATACAACTTCGGCTAAATATCCCTTAAACAATTATAAAGCAAACTTATAATGAAAAACTCAGTTGCTCTTAAACAGACTCACACATCAGAACTTTCCGACATAGCCATTGAAACAGAGTCAGACCACCAGGCTCTACAAACTCTATCATCGGAAAGTAAATCTACACTTCACATATACGCGCCTGAATCATGTTTAGATATTCTTCATTCTGTTTTAGCTCGACATGACATTAAATACGATATCAATAACTACACCATCAGGGACTTTAAAGGTGAAACTTTATGTCACTTTAAAAGTGTGGAGCTTGATGAAGAGCACCGTACATTTTTAATTGGTGCTACAGAACTTGGTGCGTGGGTTGAACCACTAGTGAGCTACTTTGATCGAACTCTTGGCTATACAGAAACGGAACTGCTTCATAGCGGGTACTTTCTGCATCAAAAAGCCTTTTCAATCCTTTCAAATAAAAGAAATGTAAACGAAAAGCGTTTTATAGACCTACTGTTCGTTTTCATGATCGGTTTGGTTGCCATCCCTATCGGGCTTTTGACTGCTGCATTAATCAAACTTGAATCACCAGGCCCTATCTTTTTTAAACAACGACGAACTGGCCAATACAACCAAGAGTTTGAAGTTATCAAATTCCGCTCAATGCGTAACGACGCAGAAAAGAATGGTGCTCAGTGGGCGACTAAGAATGATGCTAGAGTCACCAAAGTCGGTAATTTTATTCGCAAGACACGTATTGATGAGCTGCCACAGTTAATCAACGTCTATAAAGGTGAGATGTCGATGGTAGGCCCACGTCCTGAACGTGAGGTGTTTATTGAAGATCTAGAAAAAGAAATTCCATACTACCGTTTTCGCCATGCTGTAAAACCCGGAGTAACAGGTTTAGCTCAAGTAAAATACGCGTACGGTGCCTCTGTTGAAGATGCGGTATGGAAGCATAAATTTGATATTTACTACATTAAGCACCAGAACTGGCGTATGGAATTCAAGATTCTATTCTTAACCGTTAAGACCGTTGTATTTGGAATGGGTAGATAGAAATGAGTTCAAAATTTTCCGTATTATGCTCTTTATATTTTAAAGAAGAGCCCGCTTACTTAGAGCAATGCTTCGAAAGCTTGGCTTGGCAAACACTTGAAGCCAACGAAGTAGTTGTGGTTCATGATGGTCCATTGACTGATGCACTATACGAAACCTTAGACAAGTGGAAAAAAAAGCTTCCTATCAAAGAAGTTATTTTGCCTAAGAATGTGGGCTTGGGAGAAGCTCTAAATGCCGGATTGAAAGAATGCAGCTACGACTTGGTAGCTAGAGTTGATACCGATGATATTAACCATCTAGACCGATTCGATAAACAAATCACTTATATGGACTTAAATCTAGATATAGCAGCATTAAGTTGCAATATAAACGAATTTGAAACAGATCCAAAATTACCATCTAGAATTAGAGCTGTACCTAAATCAGAAAATATTGAAGCATACTCTCTGAGACGCAACCCTATCAATCATATGGCTGTAATATTCCGAAAAAAAGCAATAATTGATGTTGGTAGTTATCAACACCTTCATTTTATGGAAGATTATTACTTATGGCTAAGGCTTCAAGCTAAAGGTTATTTACTGGCTAACCAAGATGCTATACTAGTTAGCGCTAGAGTTGGTAATGGTATGTTGGAAAGAAGAAGTGGCTTCAAGTATGCAAAGAGTGAAATAACAATCATGCAAGAAGTTTACAAACTAAAACTAACAAGAAACCCTTTAGTTTTAGTTTATTTTTCTTTAAGGGCTCTGTTGCGACTAGTTCCAAGTAAGTTTCTATCTAAGATATATTCTTTAAATAGACATGAAATCACGTCTTAATTATTAACAAAGCCAATTAAACCATTGGCTTTACTAACCTATTCATAATAGAAAAATTATTTCTTTAATATCCCTAAGACTACATTACTATCAATAACTAGTAAGGAAGATATCCCTTTATCTTCCATTATTTCAAAAGCCTCTTGAACATTAGACTCTGGAGATATTGAAGCTGGATTAATCGAAGCTATATCTTTTGCTACCAAATCGAAGGCATCCCTTCCTTTTGACTCCATAGCTCTACGCAAGTCACCATCAGTGATAATAGCTAACTGTTCGTTATATAAATTGACTAATGTTAACCCTAAATGACTTGATGATATTTTATTAATGATAGAAGTAAAATCAGCATCCGAAGAAACGCTGGGAAGGTTGTCAGAAAACATTTCATCTCGTACTTTCGATAGCAACCGACGACCTAAACTCCCCCCCGGATGAAAGCGAGCAAAGTTCTCAGGTTTAAAATCGCGTACATCCATTAGAGCTACTGTTAACGCATCTCCCATAACAAGAGTTGCAGTTGTTGAAGATGTTGGGGCTAACTGTAAAGGGCAAGCTTCTTTGGGTACCGTAATATTTAAATGGCAGTGCGAATTTGAAGCAAGTGTAGAATTTTCTTTACCTGTTATCGCAATAACGAAATTATCATTATCACGCAAGAAAGGTAATAGCTTTAACACCTCGTCTGTTTCGCCAGAATTCGATATAGCAATAAATACATCTTCAGGCTTCACCATTCCAAGATCACCATGAAATGCCTCCCCCGGATGCATAAAGAAACTTGGTGTACCAGTACTAGCAAAAGACGCTGCTATTTTTTTTCCTATAATTCCAGACTTTCCCATCCCACAAATGATTGCTCGACCTTTTGTGTTAATAATGGCATTGATAGCCACTTCAAATTCAGAACCTAACCTTCTTGCCATGTAATCCAACCCTTCTATTTCGGTTTGAATTACCTCTCTTGCAATATCAATTGAACTAGCCATTTAAAACGTCTTCTCTTCCATTATTTTCTTGATAGTTTCGTAATCGTCACTAGTATCTATACCATGAGGGACGACACCATCGAATGTCATTGCCCCGATACTCATTCCATGGCTTAGAGCACGTAACTGTTCCAATTTTTCATAACTCTCAAGTTCATCTTCTACGTATGAACAAAATTCTTTCAGAGCAGAAACCCGGTAGGCATAAATCCCGATATGTCTTTTTGCAAATGACAAATCAGAAGGATTATCACGATTCATTGGCGATGCGGAACGAGTAAAATAAAGCGCTCGACCATTATGACCAAGAACAGCTTTGACTACGTTAGGGTTTGCAAAATCATTTTGGGAACGCAAAGGAACGACTGCAGTTGTAAGATGGTAAGAGGGATTTGACAACGTAAATGAGACAAGTTGTTGAATGAGAACTGGTGGAATCATTGGCTCATCTCCTTGCACATTAACGACAACGGTATCACCGCCCCACCCTTTGAGTTCAACAACCTCATTTATACGATCCGTACCGGATTGATGCAACGAGGACGTTAAAACCACTTGGATACCCTCATCTTTTAACACATCATTGATTCTTTGATCGTCAGTGGCGACAAAAATATCAGCTTGCGAGATGCCAGCCTCTTTACAACGCTCAATCACATGCCAAATAACAGGTTTATCAAGTAAAGTTAATAAAGGTTTACCAGGCAGTCTAGATGAGCCGTACCGTGCTGGAATTACAACTTTCACACTCATGATTTATTGCTCCATTGCTGCTACGTCATCTAAGCGGATTTTATCAAGTAAAGGTTGATAGACCTCTTTTAGCGGTTTATCAAGTTGTGTCACCAACAATAGATCAACAAACTCTCTTACCATCCCCTTGCCCCCTTCAAGAGATGAAACCCAATTAGCACTATCGATAGCTAAGCTATGAGCATCAATTGGAGCTGCAGACAACCCTACCTTTTCAAAGATCGGGATATCTAACACATCATCACCCAGAAAAGCAATTTGGTCTGATGTGATTTCATATTTAAAGCAAATATCAATTAAGGCGGGAAGTTTATTTTTACAACCAGTAATTATTTCATCAAAACCCAGTTGTTGGCAGCGAGTATCTAAAGCTGAACTTGCTTTACCTGAAATAACACCAACAAAAATATTATGGCTGCGTAATAACTCGATAGCCAAACCGTCTTTAACATTAAATGATTTAAAAAACTCACCGTCTTGATTAATATAGATTGAGCCATCAGTCATGACACCATCAACATCAAGCAAAACCATTTTGATATTTTTACAGATCTGTTTATTCAACATAATTAGACCAGTTTAGATTCAATAAAAGCACGACGATGAACAACTTCATCAATCTCGAGCAAAGTCTCTAATAGTTCTTCCATATGTTTCAGTGGCAACATATTTGGCCCGTCACACAATGCTTTATCTGGATCTGGGTGAGTTTCCATAAACAAGCCATCAATACCAACAGCCACTGCAGCTCTCGCAATAGCCGGGACGTGATAGCGATTCCCGCCAGTTGAACCATTCAGGGTGCCAGGCATTTGTACACTGTGCGTTGCGTCCATTACAACCTTACACCCTGTTTCTTTCATGATTGTTAAACCAGGCATATAGTTAACAAGTTGACCAAAACCAAAGCTAGTACCACGGTCACATAGCCATATGTCATCGTTACCGACAGCACGACATTTTTCTACTACTGGGGCCATGTCTGATGGGTGCATCCATTGACCTTTTTTAATGTTTACAGGTTTACCCATTGAAGCAACTCGTTGAATAAACCCCGTTTGACGTACAAGAAAAGCCGGAGTTTGTAAAACATCAACAACTGAAGCAACCTCGTCTAAAGGTGTGTCATCATGGACATCAGTTATAATTTTCACGCCTAACTGATCTTTCGCTTTTTGAAGGATCTTTAATCCTTCTTCAATACCCGGACCAGTAAAAGCTGAAGCCGATGAACGGTTAGCTTTAGTAAAAGAAGACTTAGCAATATATTCGATGCCAAGTTTATTTGTAATTTCTTGAAGCTCAGCAAAAGTATCAAGAACCAAACTCTCAGATTCGATAACACATGGTCCGGCTATTAAAAACATTATTTATTTTCCTTATTAAAAAAACTTAAAAACCTACTCTCATATTCTTCGACACTATTAGATGACACATAATTTTGAATGATTTTTTTTCTCTCTTCATAATCAATAAAATCAAAGTTACAAATAGTATTTAACAAATCATTTTTAGACTTGTAAGTATATAGTAGGTCATCTAATACTATAGAGTCATAAAATAACGTTGTGAAAATAGGTAAACCTGTCAAAAATGAAATGGACAATTTAGCTGGATACACACCATCTAATGGTTTGCTATAAGGGATAATTAAACCATCGCAATATTTTTTAATTTCTGAGTTCAATACTTCCTGATTACTAACGTAACCGTGATCTACAACTCTTCTATCAAGCGTGCCACTTTCAACCTGCCCCCAAAAATGAACTTGATACCCAGATTCAATTAAGAACGAGAAAACATCGATATCCACGTGTTCAGAAATACTTCCAAAATAACCAATCGACCTAATTTCAATTAATTCACGCTCGCCAAACCTATTAATACCAGACGTAAAAGGCGGTATTAACTGAATTACATTAGAATAATTACACAAGTATTTATCCTTAATGTAAAATGAATCGCAAAAAATATAATCAGCCCTTCTAGCTATGGAGCTTTCTATTTCTAAAATAGATTTATGATACCCCCCCCATTTAGAAAAAGCTCTTACACAATCATAGATTACAGTGCTATTTTTCTTGTTTAAAAATTCGAACAAATCCGTAGGAGCGTACACTAGAACAAAATCATAATTTTCTTCGAGTGTACGCTTCATAAGTAACGTGTATATTACTCTATTAATCAATCGGGTAATCTTACCACCCGGAGGTAGTAAGTACGAATTGAGTATTTTAAAATTATTATTTGGCGTAACATTTCCATCCAAACGAGAGTTTCTTGATTTTATTTTTCCTAATTTGCTTTTTAATAATGTAAAAATCTTAGGTAATGTTACTTTTGAAACTCTACATCCTTCAACAAAATCAACTTCAAAACCTTTTTTAACAAGCAACTCACTATTCAAATGATGACGCTGGTAAGGTGCGTTCCAAAAAACACCAGAAATAATAAGAACTTTATCTTTTTTCATTAGTACTTCCAAAAATTAATCGCTGGAATATGACATGGCAATCAAAATTGCATCATCCTGAATAACTTCAGAAGAGAAATAATCTATACCCTTGACAATATGACTTGATACATAGCATTTCAGATCAAAGTGACTAAAGTTCGCATAAATTGTCCTACCTCTAAATTCAACTCGTTTGTTATATATCAACGCTTCTAAACCAACGGTGGAGTTATTAACCAGAACATAAGAACAATCTTCTAATAGTTTTTCAGTTTTTTCATTCGAAAGAATGAAAGCATTTTGATCAAATCCTTCCAAATAATCAAAATTTATTTCTGCTGGATGGAGCTTTACAACTAAATCAAGATTATCCTTTTTAGCGGTTGATAGACCAATTTTAATCATATTATAATTATCATAGTCACTATTTATAATAACTTGAGAGTCGTTAGATACCTGAAGAGGTAAGAATATCATACCTTTTTTCTTATTAACTTTCACATCACCTATATAACTATAATCAACCTGAGTCCGCTGTAATTTTCGATATAGAGACGTTAGCTTATACTTAAATGAAATCAGATTCGGGATATTACTCATTAATGTAAACAAGTCAAACAACACGAAAAAATTCAACTTGCTTTTATTCTCAGCCTGTTTTGGAGGTGATGATTTAAATTTTTTATATTCATCAACCCACTTATTATAATCAAATTGACTGATAGCACTGTGGCGTAAGTAGTTAGGATTATGATAGAGTCGACTTTGCGCGTTAACACCATCAGGATCACAAAAAATCGAATTAGGTAAATTAGTAATTTCAAAAAATAGAGTTTCTACGTTCTCATTAATTTCTCGGTATAGTCTAAATACATTACCTACCGTATTTGTTCCGTTCCATATCCATAAACAAATTTTATCGTCCAATTTTGAATTTATTTTATCTAAAGTAACAAGAACAGAAACTGCCACCTTATTTATCTTATCCTCATCAAGTGAAAAAAGAGAAGAATCCATATTAGAAAATATTATATCACTCTCAGAAACAATACTTTTATATTTATCAGAGTTACCGCGTATTAGATATGTTTCTCTTTTCGATTTAATTTTCACTTGTAATGAAAAAGTAATATACTTAATATCAAATTTGTCACTTTTAAATCTTTCATAGAAAGACAGCCTTTCCATATTATCTATATAAACGACGACTATTTTTTTATTCATTTGATTTTAATACTCTTTCAAAAAATGGGAACATCACATAAACGAAAATGAAAACGAAAACACCAGAATAATGCGCCACTTTCAGTGTACTGAGAGCGAAAAAACCAAAGAGTCCGGCAACTAAATTAACTCTACGACTTATATATCGTATAAAAAAACAAGAAAAGGACAACCAAAACAGCAACCCAAGAGCCCCATAATAATAAAAAAAACTGACTAACAAACCACTATCTCGAACCAAGCAATCGCAATCCGCAACAAACAACCCTGAACCAAATAGCAACCGGTTATCACTAGCAGATGACAAGAACAACAACGGTTCAAATCTAGACAAGATGCTAGTGTCACTACTTAAACCATGAAAATACCTAGAGCTCAAATACTGAACAGCTACCAATAATACTGGTATTAACAATAACAATATAGATATGATTTTTTTGATTGATATTTTATGAATGAACGGCAATAGCAGTAATCCAACCCCCAAAAATATACCTTGAACAGATAATGATAATATAATGGCTAAGCTAAATATGTAGTATGGTTTTTGTGTAAATTTTGTTTCAACACCATATATAAGAATGAATACATATGTATAGGTAAAAAAGGTTCCAGGCTCTGCAAAAAGACCTGTAGGCCGATAAAAATATGCACTCATAGCTCTTTGTTCAATTCCATTCAATATAAGCGGAAAATTTAAACTAACCGAAAATAAATAGAATGACACTGCATCAATGAACCAAAATATGATAACAAATGATAATGCATACAATAAAGCACGACTTACAAGAACTCTATCAGTTAAAAAACCAGAGATATAAACAATGTTGTAAGCAACGAAAAAAAACAAAAGTGACCTAAGTTTAGCGCTATAATCTTCATTATTATATTCGATGTTTAGCCCATTAGATGCGACGTAACCATACATCGTAATTAGTAAACAAAATGAAAACAAGGTTATAATTAGTTGGTTTTTTTTATACTTAGTTAAATCGGATATAATATAAAAAAAAGCAATTAGCGTAGTTACAAACGATAATTTATACCCACCATACTCTACCAACATAGAACCAATAAATAAAATAATCAAAGATATCAACTTAAGAGGTTGGTTAATTATCATAACCAATCAACCTTTTAATTTCATTGAAAACTCTCAATGAACTATGCCCGTCCTCATATTCATGAAACTCATTTCGAGCAAACATTCTTTCATTACTGAAAAGGCCCTGGTTAACACTAAAACTATCTACGAACTCTAAAACTTCCAACCAACTTTTAACTTTAGGGCCGGGGGTTACTTTGTCAAAGTCATAGTAAAAATCTCTATTCGATGCCATATATTCCGTAATATCAGGTGTTAAAAATATTATAGGCCTATCCATCAGCAAATAGTCAATATAGATGCTAGAGTAATCAGTAATAAGCATGGAAAATTCATTTAAGCAATCATAAATATCAGTATTTTTATATTCATCACTATACATTTTCACATTACTTAGTGGAGTAAACTTGAAATCTGATTCATTATTTGGGTGAGGCTTAATGTAAATTGATATCCCTAGTTTGTTGAGCCTATCATTAACGGTATCAATTTTTGAATCTAATAGGCTTGCAATTTCAACGCTACTTTCTTCGCGCCAAGTTGGCATATAAATGATTTTTATTTTTTCGTTTTGTTTTATTTTCCGTAGGCCATCATTTCTCGGTAGACCTGTTACTTTAATTTTTCTATTGTCCAATGAAAAGGCGCTACTTAAATTATTAGCCTCTTGATTAGAATTTGCTACAACAAGGTCAACAAACTGCTCCCCCCTCACAAACGGAAATACTTTATGTAACACATTAATTTTGTTTTTATCGAGCACAGCACTAACTGTATTGTCATATCCAATTTTTTTCAATGGAGTACCATGCCAAAGGTTTATCAAATAAGGGGCCGGAATATATTTTGATATATCATTAAAACTCACATTGAATACGTTGACACTTCCTCGACAGATATAATACATTCCTTGAAAAGACCTCGAATTATATGCTCTGTGTCCTAATGCCCGGACATCTCTCACTACGTCATTATTTTTTGAAATCCATATACATTGTAATTCTATATTTTCGTTTTCTTTCAAGATATACTCAAACAAAGCTTTTGAATTGTCTCCATATTTATCACCATGCCAAGCTCCAAAAATCCAAATATTTTTAGATTTTGGAACACACCTAGAAAGCAAATATATTATCAACCCTACAAATAACTCTATAATTCTTTTAATTTTCATTTTCATAAACCAACTTTATATAAAAAAACAGCCTTATTGAAAGAACTACAACTTCAGTAATAAGAATTGATTGCGCAATGGAAAGAGCGTTCACATCTTGTATTAAATAAAGAAGCAAAACCTGAGATATTTGTATGAGTGCACCAAACATAACGCTCAGGTTTGGAATGTCAACTCGATTCAACGTGGCGAAAGCAGGATACCCTAAATTCACAGAAAAAAATGTAATCAACGATGTTAATAAGAAAAACTGTAAAACCTCACTTGCATCGGCAAAATCCGTACCAAACAATAAGATTAATAATTCCTCACTATAGCAAAAGCTCAAGCTCAAAATTGTAATCATCGGCACTCCAGTTATTAACATGGCTATATATAATATTTTCCTCTCTGACTTTGATGATAAGTATGGAAATAATGCTCGAGATAGAGGGCCGGAGATAGCTTGTGAAGCAGAATATATTTTTTCCGATGCAGAAAACATTGCTACTTGCTGAAGGTTAGATAGAGAACCTAATACTATATTGTTTAATGTAGTATATGCGCTAGTCGCAAATCTAGAAATAAAGAATTGAGTACTATAATTAAAAACTTCCAGAATAAACTTTATCTCTACCTTTACAATTTTATACCCTCTATTATAGAAATCTAAAATAAGTAAAACTGTCAATCCTACATTTGATACAGCCTGAAGTAGCACGACTAAAATTGCATCGTCTGGAGTGTTTATGGTAATAAATACCATAAATAAGTAAGCAAATCTAGTTATCAAAGTTACTATTGCTATCGTCTTAACTTTCTCAATCCCTTGATAAAACCAACTTGGTACATATATTTGGCTAAAGACCCCAAGAGAAACTATTCCCCACTGATATAATGTTAGTAGATCAAACGAAAAATTTACAATTGATGAAATCACTAATACAATAAAAAATATGTTAGTTTTAATAAAAAAAACGCTCGAAGCGTATCGATTAACATAATTAACGTTTAATTTATTTTTTGCAATTTTATGTGTGGCTGATAAGTTAAAACCATAATCAACAATTAGCAATGCAAATGCATTTATCGAAAATGTCATCATAACAAAACCAAAATTATCTACATTTAGAACTCTGGTCAGATAAGGAAGTGCAATTAAAGGAACAACAAGGTTTATAACTTGAATCATCATAAGCTGAAATGAGTTAATAGCCACGCTATGAGAGAAAAAACTCTTGATTTTTTTTTGAGTTAACAACACATCTACCCACATTGCTAAAGGTTAAATAATTGGAGAAACCATTTCCACGGAGCTCATACTAAGTATGATAATAAAATTAGAACACTTTAAATTATTAAGTAAATTTAGGTGGTGCTAATTTCGCACCACTTATTATACTAAAACGTTTCTATTTATTGAAATTACTTAATTCTAGATATATCTCTTAGTACAAAGGTAGCTGAATTAGGTTCGCTTTCGACTTCATCTCTTGATGTATCTCCAGAAAGAACAAGTATAGAATCGATGGATGCATTATTTGCCATTGCTATATCAGTGTACAATCTATCCCCTATCATTATTATTTCATCTGAAGCTATATTTTTTTCTTTCATCAAAAACTCTATAACTTCGGGGTTTGGTTTACCAAACACTTTAAAAACTTTTTTATTTGTCGTTTTTTCAATCATCGATGTTAATAAGCCAATGTCAGGGACAGGGCCATTTTCAGTGGGACAAACCGGATCGCAATGAGTTGCGATAAAGTCAACACCTTGATTAATTAACCTGCATGCATCAACTAATTTTGAGTATTCTAATTCTGTATCATAACCTAACACTACAAACTCTGGATTATACGAACAGATATCTATATTAGCGTCCAAGATAGTTTTCTTTAAGCTCTTAGTCCCCAAAACATACACTTTTTTTACTTGCATCTCTTTTAAATAATTTACAGTTGCATCGGTGGATAAAATAATTTGTTCTTCTATTGCACTAAGCCCTAAACCACCTAATCTTTTTACATAATCTAATTTATTTTTAGAGGAGTTATTGGAAACATAAAATATTTTTTTTCCACTTAGTTCTAGTTTTTTAATCGCATCAACAGCACCGTTTATCTTATCATTACCAACATAAACGGTACCATCTAAGTCAAAACAATAATATTTATAATCAGTTAGTCTTTTTTTTTTTGAGAAAAAATCTCATCAGACAATGCCAAATCATCATAATTATCAATTTCAACCCATGATAAACCTTCTATATCAAAAGCCTCAAATTTAAGAGCTTGTGATTGAAACAGTCGCTGCATAGCAACCTCAGTCCAATCTTTAAGGTTCTTATCTACTTCAATGATATTCTCCAATTCATTGAAAAACAAATTACTAGATTCGTCAGAGAATTTATAAAAATCGATAGAGCAACCAAAAGAATTACTTTCTGTCACTTGCTTTGATATATCAATAATTTTATTATCCGAATTCAATGATACTTTCATTGATTCTTCATTGAATAGTCCAGCATCTACTGCAACCAAATCTGTACGACTATCACTTAGCATCTTTGAAACTAAAGAGGAATCAACACTCAGATCTGCATTGTTTAAAATAAATGCTTTTCCTTTCACATATTCTTTAGCCAAATAAAATGAGTACATGTTATTTGTATCTTCGTAGATCGTGTTTTCTACAATTGTAATATTGAAATCTTTAATATGTTTACAATAATCTTTAATTGCTTGACCTTCATAGCCAACAACAATAACTAACTCTTTAATTCCAGCTTCTTTATAAGTGTCTAACTGATATTGCAGAATTGTTTTTCCTGCAGTTGTAACTAAACATTTGGGCTTATCATTCGTCATTGGACGCAAACGAGAGCCTACACCAGCGGCTAAAATAACAGCAATCATAATTATTCACTCCTTATAACTAAAAATTCAAATTCTAATACTCTAATAGTACTGAGACACTTTGATAAATTTCATGTTGAGCGTAGATATTACTTTTTAGCAACACCCACTAAATAGATAAAAACATCTTTCCTTTGGTTTATGGCACTTTGACTTGCCATCCATTCGCATTTGGGTACGCTACCGCCCTTAGGTTTGGCTCCTAAAGGCAATAGTGACAATTTGTTCGCTTTATGCGGTTTTCATACGCTTTTAAATACGCAGCGCATTCTAGCAAATTAAGTGCATATTAACCAGTTTGAACTTTACCCTGTCTGGCCGAACATCTTACCAAGCATTTACCCAGCGATAGCATTGTACGTCTTGCAAGTACTGAGTGCCTATATGGTAGCGATTTTCTTGTGCTGCATCGCAGTAGCGCTTTTCTATATCAATAAAAATATTGCCGTTGCGGTACAACGAGACGAAGCTTGGGTTGTTGTTTACCACCAATAACGCTTTAATCTCGGTGCGTGTTAGCCCTTGTGGATAGTGGTTAACCAGCAGTTTCAAGAACTCGCCAATGCGCCCTTCTACTCGCGCTATCTCTTTTTCTAAAATGGTTACTTTTTCTTCCATTGTCAGTTTTTTTAGGCTGGTATCGTCCATTTGCCCTCTCCCTAATTCTACTTTTGTTTCTTGACGTTTTTTGTCTGCATTCGCTTTTGCTGGTCTAAGCCTGTAATTGATTTGAAATTCAGGCTCTCACTGCTCGTTGTCTGAACCCGTCGTTCTAGATTGAATGAGGGCCTTGATACGCTCTTCAAATGGGTTGGTGGTGCTTTTGGCTTTGTAGTCTGCGAGGGCCTGAGTGACCGGTGTTGGTTGTTGCGGTGTACTTTCTGCTTGGCCATCTTGGATTAAATGTGTGTGGTCTAAATCTGCTGTCGGTTTATCTGTGTTTGTTGGCCCAGCTGCGGTTATTGAACCAAGGGCTTTGATCGAGTTAGCGGGCTTAGCGGTTCTTTTTTGTTTAGACGCTTGGGTTTGCTTAGCACCTCTTGTTTTGTTAAATGCAGGCGTTAAACCTCGTTTGGTTTTGGTTTGGGCGCTTCTTCTTAGCCAGCCATTCACAAAGTGGCCAATGTACTCAAAAGGCTTACGCTTGTCGGGGTTGATGTATAGCCACGCTTGCATGGCATGCAGCTCTTGCAGCACATCTAACTTGGGGTAGGTGCGTTCTAATATGGTGGTGAACTCATGATAAATCGGCGCACTGCCTTCTTTGGTGAGCAGGTGAATCACGGCTTCATTGTTGCTTTTGGGTTTGGAAGTGAAGGGGGAGCTCTCATGTTCTTCAGAACCGCTTGGAGGATCAAGAACATCGGTGTCATCCAAGATACCGTTTTTCAAACTCAACTCTGTTTTATGTTCTTTATGAAAGATTATGTGTGCCAGGTGATCACTCTCCGTGTTGGATCTTGAGTCACCCTGGTGGGTGTCTGGATGTTCTGTTTTCTGCGTGTGTTCTGTCTTCTGTACATTTTCTGGCGAGGCTAGCGGTAAGCTTGTTTGTTCTACAGTGGCGTTGTTTAGGTCGGTTTGATCATTTATGTCTAGAGCTTTGGCTGCTTGGTCTAGATCGGCCTGCTGAATGTGGCTGTCGCTGGGTAGGCGTAGCTGATATATATTGCTGCGCTGGCGTCCTGAATCATCAAACCGCTTTATCCGCTTCACAAAGCCTTGTTTTTCCAATTCGTTAACGTGTCGTTTAACGGTTCTTACCGACACTTCGCAATATTGCGCTAAGTAATTTAGGGAAGGAAAGCACACGCCGCGCGCGTCGGCGTTATCGGCCAATTTTAATAACACCAACTTGCTGATGGGCGAGCCGGTTTTTAATGGGATAAAAGAAAGAATAAGAGAAACACACATGGTTAACATTCCTTGTTAAAAGATCATTCGTACAGAAATCCATTGATATAAAGGGCATTAACAACACTTTTTGGCGCTTTAGGGGCGAAAGCCCTATGAGATAAGTTGTAAGAAAAGATGTTTGGTTAATCGCCTCGGATAGATATGCAACATCAACCTTATTGATCAATGACTTTTCGAAGCACCTCTCACTTTTTTGTGTTCCTCTGTTTTCGTGTTATTCCCGCCAACCCCAATCAAGAATGTTGAAGTACATTGCCCTCCCCATGCAGCAATAAGGTGCTTAATGAAGGCGATAGTTTCTCTTTTTATTTCAGCGTATCAACCCGGCATGGCAAGCATCGAATGCCGTGCTAACTCCCTCATTCAGTCACGCCAGCCGTTATTTTTTAGTGATAGTGATGGGTCTGGCCAAGTACTGAGCTATGAAGCCGGCGGTTCTAAAGAAAGCCAAATGGAAGATTGTTATTTTAATGAGGATGAATGCGGTGACGCCCCCAGCTATGAGGATATTTGTTGGATGATCAGCCGAGCACGGCGCAGGCAGCCACTGGGTTATTACGTGATGTATTTACGTTATGTAAACCACCACTCTGGTTATGCCAAAACCGTAGCCGCCAGTTTGCGACAACACATTGCATTGCACCCTAGTTTAAAAGAATCGCTATCAACGTCTTTAATCACCTATTTACAACAACACGAGGATTTATTTTGTCAAACACTCCACCAGCAACTGATCGAGTTCCACACCAGCCGTTAGAAGCGTCTGCTGATTCACAAGAACTGGCTGACTCGGAAGAGCGGGCTAGCACGGAAGAGCGAAGTCCTTCGTTAGAGCCTTGTTTTTCACTCGCGCCCTATTCCTTCAGTCTGGTTTCGGTTTTACTTCGTTTGCCTCATTGCCCGGGATTCTCATTTATTACGGTGCATTGCAGCGCCACGCCACTACAGCAAGATGTAGACGTAGCCGAGATTCGTCGATGGCATAAAAAGAAAGGCTGGCGCGATGTGGGGTATCACTTTGTTATTCGTCGCAATGGGGATGTCGAACTTGGCAGGCCACTGTCGCAAACTGGCGCGCATGTGAAAGGACACAACAAGGGCAATATTGGGGTTTGTTTGGTCGGAGGCTGTAATGCCGAGCTGCAACCAGAAGACAACTTCACACTTGCGCAGCGTAAGGCACTGTTTGGTTTGATGGCAGCGTTACAAGAGCAGTTCTTGATTTCAGATGAGAATGTTAAGGGGCATAAAGATTGGGGCGTGAATAAAGCGTGTCCGGTTATGGCTTTAAGAGCTTAAGAGCTTTAAAGCAGATGCGGGATTCGAGTAAACGAGATGAGAAGAGACTAAAAGCAGTTGCGGGTGACGGGTAGCGAGATGTGAAAAGCTAGAGGAGCAAATGAGGATGACGGGTAAACGAGATTCGAAAGGCTTAAGAGCGGGAGTGACGAGAAAGGCGGTATATAACCATCAATCAAACAAGGAGCAGTATGACATTGTTCGGAAGAATATTCGGGAGCCAGTCTTCTATTAGCAAGGGGTTAGATGCACTCACCAACACAGGAGATGCGATGTTTTTTACTGATGAAGAAAAAGCGAAGCACAAGCTGGCACTGCTTAAAGCGTATGAACCTTTTAAGTTGGTACAACGCTACATTGTGTTGTTGTTCACCATTCCTTATGTGGCATTGCATGTGATGGTGATTCTGGGCTGCATGCACGGCTACGATTGGAAGCCGTTGGGGGAAATGACCAATGAAGCGTTTGGTTATCCGGTGTTAGCGGCGATTGGTTTGTATTTAACGGGTGGGGTGGTGAAGAAGTAGAAGAGCAGATGCGAGTAGCGAGTAAACGGGATGCGAAAAGCTAAAAGAGCAGATTCGAGTGGTGCTTTTAGCTCCTCCCCTTTATCACGATTGTTACTTGGCAAAAAACATCAATATAAGGGGAGGCTGGGAGGGGTTGGTTAGGCATCGCTAGCAACCCCCTCTAACTCCCCCTTTTCTTAACACCATCACTCACAATAGTTCGGTGTTCAAGGGGGAGAACCAAAAGCGAAGTTTTCGAATGATTTAAAGTGCAGATGCGAAGAGCTTAAAAGAATAGATGCGGGTAGCGAGTAAACGAGTAACGAAGAGATGAAGAGATGAAGAGATGAAGAGCAGATTCGAGTGGCGCTTTTCGTATCTCGCCACTCGAATCTCGTATCTGCCTTTCAGCTCTTCGTTAACCCGATTACTCGCATCTCGTTACTGCTCTTTACTTCTTGTCGCTTGAATATGCGTAGTTGTAGTAACCGTAGCCGTATGAGCTTGATGCTTTCTTCTCGATGGCGTTGAAGATAACGCCTTTCACTTCGATGCCCGATTGTTCGAAGCGGTTACGAGCTACTTCTATCTCTTTAATGGTGTTTTGACCGTAACGCGCCACCATTAATGTGGTACCCGCAAAGGCGCCAACAATACTTGGGTCGGTTACCGCAAGTACGGGTGGGGTATCAACAATCACCAAGTCATACTCTTTTGCTGCCCATTCCATCAGTTCTGCAAAGCGTGGGTGCATCAGAAGCTCAGATGGGTTGGGTGGCACTTGGCCACGAGTAATAATGTCTAGGTTCTCTACTGGTGTTCCTTTAATAGATTGAGCAAACTCTTGCTTACCGCTTAAAACATCAGAAAGGCCATTGTCCCAGTTCACACCAAAGCTTTGTTGAAGGTAACCTTTACGCATATCGGCATCAATCAACAGTACCTTTTGACCTGTTTTTGCGGCTACTGCAGCAAAGTTGGTCGATATGAATGATTTACCAATACCCGGTGCAGGGCCTGAAATCATCAGAATGTTGTTTTTCGCTTCTAGCATTGCGAAGTGCAAGCTGGTACGAAGGCCACGCAGTGCTTCAACAGAAAGATCCGCAGGGTTAGATTCAGCAAGCAGTGCTTGAGTCCCTTGGGTCTGCTTCTTCTTCGATTTAAAGCGGTTGGTTAGCTCTATCTGTAAGTCAGATTTTGGTACCGCAGCGTATACTGGCAGGCCAATCTGTTCAATTTGGTCAGGGCTTTCAACACCTCGGTGGAACGCCGCTTTTACCAACACAAACGCGACACTTAGCATGCCACCGAGTAGCGTTGCTAACACAACAATCAACGGCTTCTTCGGTTTAACAGCGCGAGCATAGGCTTGCGCGTCATCTAAGATACGAACGTTACCCACGGTACCGGCTTTGATGATGCTGAGTTCTTGAACCTTGTTTAATAGCTGGATGTAGATTTGTTGGTTTACTTCAACATCACGTGTCATACGCAGCACTTCACGCTGTGTTTTGGGCAACTTTTGTACTTGCTTGTTTAGGCGTTCTCTCTCACCCAGTAGCGTTTTTCGTTTATCAAGCAATGATTTATAAGCCGGGTGATCTTTAGTGAAGCGCTGGCTGATGTCACTCTCTTTAAACGTCAGTTCATTCAATTGTGCTTCAAGCTCAACCATTACCTTAAGGGTTGATTGCGCTTCTAAGCCTAAGTCGATCGATTCGTTCTTTTGACGGTAATCGTTTAATACATCTTCATAGCCAGTTAGCTCAGATTTAATGCCCGGAAGACGGCTATCTAAGAACTCTAGGCTCTTCTCTGCTTCTGCCGAATTACGCTTCACGTTTTGTAAGAAGTAGATCTGACTAATGTGGTTAAGTATTTCAGAAATCTGCTGTTTGTTTTCACCTTCAAAGCTTAGCTTCAAAATACCGGTCTGCTTACCTTGCTCAGACAGAGATAACGATTTCTTCAGCCATTCGATCGCTTCTAGTCGGCTTTGTTTCGCAATAGAGAATTCAAAACCGTTGTGTGATTCAAAACCTGCCACAAACAAGCTGTAGTCATCGGCAGTCGCAAGCTCACCCACTTTGCCTTGCAAAATAACACGCTCATCGTCACGAACCAGTTGGTAAGTGCCCTGCTCCACATCGATAATCTGAATGGTGTGTCCGTAATCGCTTGCGTAGCTTGGCAAGGTAAAACGACTCACTGCGATGTGGTTGATATCGCCAGTTAAGCGAGCGAACCCTTTACCGAAGATAGGCGCATAGTTAGGAGATGTCACCGTCGTGAGGTTAAACTTATCCACCGTTTCGCCCAAGATCATACGAGACTTGATGATCTCCACTTCTGTCGTGGCAGAAGACTCCTGAGAGAACATGTCTCCCATGTCGCCGACCATCGATGAAATGCCGCCAGAGCTCTTCTCTTCAATTTGGATCAGGGCATCCGCTTTGTATATCGGCGTTGAAAGCAATGCAAACGCAATACCAAACACAGCAAAAGCGAATGTGGTCAGCATGATTAGCCATTTAGCGTCCAGCAGAATGCCAAGCAGTTTTCCTAAATCTATCTCATCAGAGTTATCTGTATGCGATTGCTGAGAGGGTTGTGTTGTCATTTGTTTGCTACTTCCTAAATTATTGCTATTTAAGAGACGATATATACGCTCCGCGTACTTCTCTTTTATATGATTCTGTTGGTGGCTTAGCCAAGCCTATGTTTAGAGCATGACATTTAAAAAGCTGTCTATTTAAAACCTACTGCATTTAAATCTACTGTATTTTTAAACCTACAGTTTTTTTGTCCACGCTTGCGCCGCTTCGTCAATCAGCTTGTAAGCGTATTCAAACGCTTCACGACTTTGACGGTGCGGATCGGGGATGTCTTTTTGGCCAATCCACTGACCAAACAGCATGGTTTTACCACGAGCTTCTGGTGAGATTTGAGTGAGCGCTTCTAAATGGCCCTTCTCCATCACCAAGATCAAGTCATACTGAGCACAAAGCTGTGGCGTCACTTGCTGAGACTGATGATTTTCAACATCGACCCCATTTTCAGCGGCAATTAAGATTGCAGTTTCATCTGCTGGCTTACCGATTAAACGACTTTTTTCGGCAGCAATACCCGCAGAGGCCACTTCTTTGTTGGGAAGCAATTTTTGTAAAACTCGCTCTCCAGTTGGGGAACGACAAATGTTGCCCACGCAGACCACTAAAATTTTATTAAACATAACTGACTTCTAACTGTAATGGGCTTATCAAGCTGAACATACTTATAAACTAAATATACTTATAAGCCGAATGCACTTCATAAACCAAATGCACTTCTAAACATAAAAAATCAGGCCACACGTGAAGTGCGACCTGATTACTGTTCTATCTTAGCCTAAGGCCAGTTACGAACACGTAACGCACCTTCGGTTAAATTATTAAATCCGTTGATGGTTGGAAGCAACTGCCCCACAACACGGTTCCAACGACTGATTGGTGCTGCCGTTACGTAAACAATGTCGTAAGGCTTTAAATCAAACTCGGTACCAATCACCAAGGCTGAAGCATCTTCGATGTCCAGTTGGTAAATATCCGCCATGCGTTCTGATTTATCATCTGAAGTTCGGATGACAAACACACCCGTAGCATCGGCCGTGAGTTCATTGATACCACCAACATTGCTGAGTGCTTCGGTTAGGCTCATTCCTACGCGATCAATCTTCAGTAACTTAGGCTCTTTCACTTCACCCATTACGAATACTTTTTGGTTGTCGTTACGAGGCACGTGAACAATGTCACCGGCTTGCAGTAAGCGGTTTTGCGTTAGGTCACCACGTTGCATCAAACCATAAAGCGAAAGATTTTCTTCCACGCCATTGCGGGTTAATGAAACATTACGCCAATCAGCATCTTCAGATAAACCACCAGAGCGGTTCACGGCATCCAGTAACGTTAAGGGGATGTTGGTGATTGGCTGCTGGCCAGGTTTTGAAACCTCACCCGTAATGTAAGTTTTCTTAGAGCGGAAGGCCGCTACGTTCACATCAACTTGAGGGCTTTCGATGTATTTAGCTAAGCGATTTGCAATATCAGCACGCACTTCGCGAACGGTTTTGCCAGCCACTTCGACGGTACCAATGTAAGGGTAAAAGATGGTGCCATCGGCATGAACCCAGTTACCCGCTTCGGTACTACTACGGTAAGAACCAGCAGGAATGGTCAATTCAGGGTGATCCCAGATAGTAATATTTAGGATATCACCGACACCCACTTGGTATTCATACTTCGCGATATCAACATCAAGTTCCGGGTTTGCTTGTGAAACCGATAAAGATTCATTTCGGTAACTTGATACAGATTGAGCCGTGAGTGGGTAAAGGTTAACCACATCAGAGATATCAGATTCTTGCTGTTCCTCTGAAGGCTGAATCACATTCTTATTGCCAGTAGAAAGGTGTGTTCCTGGAGTCGTACAGCCTGCAAGTAATACAGGAAGGAGCGCTATAAGGAGACGATTTTTATTAATCTTCATGTTAACCAAGTCATAGAAACGGAATGTGTCGTGATATCCCAAAGGACACCCAAAGGAAGTTAGAACAAACAATTTTATCAGCTACGCAGTATTTAAGAGAGTTAAGGTGAGCTATTACCGTGATCTCGCTTCCATCTTAATATCAAAGATAGGAACGCTACCGCCCTTGATATTCCGCGACATCACACTGCGTAGTTAATTTTATCCTATCAATATGGAATTTGAATAGGCGTGTTTTATCTAAGGAACGTAGCAACAAAGTGCGCTGCATACGGTTAGTTTAATCCGTAAGCATTATCCACAAATTGTGGTTATTATCAACCTAGTTGAATGGTTTTAAGGTTAGAGAGCTTAAGAGCAGATGAGAGTAACGAGATACGAGTAAACGAAGAGCCAAGAGCAGGTAAAGCCGTGACGGGATGCTTTTAGCTCCTCCCCTTTATCACAGCTGTTGCTTGGCAGAAAATACCAACACAAGGGGAGGCAAGGAGGGGTTGGTAACACATAGATTAACATCCCCCTCTAACTCCCCCTTTGATGAACATCACCGATCACAAACGAACTGCATCCAAGGGGGAGAACCAAAAGCTAAGCTCTTCGTAGGCTCAATTTCTCTCACCTACTTTAAAGCTCTTCAAAACTAGTTACCCGAATCTCGTTGCTGATTTTCCCCTGCTCTTCGCATCCCGCTTACTCGTTACCCGAATCTATCTTTTCTCGCTCTTCGATACACGATCACTCGTTTACCCGCATCTGCTTTCGATCTATTTAACGCTACTTGGTCTTTGGAACCAAGGTGAGCGCGCATCGGTTTGATCGAACAAGTTGTATTGCTTATTCAGCACTTGTCCGCCATCACGCGTGATCGGTAACCAGGTAAAGCCAGCGCGGCTTGAGCTTGGTTTCACGGTAACGAGATCAAACGGAATCGATACATAGAAGCCTTTGGTGTAGCTGCCTTCACCGTACTCTTCAGTTGTCATGTCGGTTAAGCTGACAAACGCACCGGCAATCACGCCGCTCTTGAACTGCTTAGAGAAGTCGACACGAGTACCGATATCACCGGCAAGGAATTTACCTACGCCGACTTTCAGCAAGGTATCGCTCAAGAAGTCCCATTGTGGGGTGTAGTAACCGGTAATAAAGCCAGTCGTGCCTTTATCAATCACTTTATACGTTCGGCTGCTGTCATCTGGGTTGACTTGGATCTCATCATCAAACGTGCCGAACCAGCTTTCAGGGTCTCGCTGACTTATCGCGGTCATGTCTGCACCAATGGCCCAGTTTTGGTTGAATGGGCGGTACAGGATTTCGCCACCCACACCCGCGAACATGCTCTCAAGGTAACCACCATAGGCTTGGGTGTAGACACCGCTGCCGTAGTCTTCAAACCAAGTCAGTTGTAAACGGTCTAAACGAACCGGATCATCAACATAAGAGCGGAACAAGGTTCTTACTCTTGGCGTTTGGTCAGTGCCATCTGAAGGGACGGTATAATTAAACTTGTCGTAGTTATCGACTAAGTTAACGTAAAGAGAGCCCGACAGTTCGACATTGTTTAACGCCCAGAACGAAGCGTTAGTGTATAAACCCAAACTGTACAAGTAGAAGTTTTCAGCCGAGCCGAACGATTGAGCGAGGTTTGGTGAAATCGACACATCGAATCGCTCTCGCCCATCATGATAGATAACGGATTTCTTGCGTTCTAATTCGTGAGTACTTGTTGCGTCGCTGGTTTGAGCGTTAAGGTAATGATTGTTCGCCGCCGCTTTGAATGCTTGTGCATCTACCGTTGTCTCAGTGAGTTCCATCGATTTATCGTTTTCGATGATTTTATAGGTATCGATGTAACTCGGTACCGCATTTGCAATCACGGTCGCACCGCGTTCAAGGGCGATATCTCTGTCGCGGTATTTAACCTGAGTACCCTTTACTACGATGCTGTTATCGTCGACCAAGATTTGCGCTTGTTCATAGCCTGCGACGGTTTCAAGCTCTTTAGCAAGGGCCGCCATATCAATGTCATCAACCGTCTCGACACCACTTGGGCGTAACTCTGCTGTTTCGGTATCTCGCCACACAGAATACATTTCATTGAAGTTGGTAGAGAGATCGAAACCAAGGGTTAGCGTATCACCTCGCTCATAGCTCACTTTAGCCGAACCCCAATCAGTGAAACGGTACACAGCGCCGACGTTCCATGGCGTGTGTTGTGTCATGTCGACACCACCGCGCACAACCGGGAAGTCTTGAGAGTAATCATTGCCATCGTATTCAAGCTTCAAGGTTAGCGGCTTATACGGGGTTTGGTATTCAAAGCCGCCATAAATCGCCGCATCACCTTTAAACCAGCGTTCAAAGTCAACACTGCCGCCATTGCCTTTAAAATCAGACGGGCGTTCACAATACTTGTCACTGGCTTTACACAATGGGTTGGTGAAGTTGCCACTGGTGCCCATGTATCCCCAAGCCATGCCCAAAGTGAAATCAACAGGGCCAAAGCGTTTGGTGGCCGCAACAAATTCGCCATCAAATAAACCGGTACCACCAAAGTCACGTACACCGACCGATACTTCAGGTAAGTAATACCCTTCTTCGATTAAACGCAGTTTAAAGTCGATACCTTTATCTGTGTATTTAGTACAACCACTGAATGAGTTTTGAGAGCAATCTTGGTCCGCGCCTCCGCTATAAAGCAGGTCTTGTACTTGTGTATAACGAATGGTGGTTTCAAGCCAAGGCATCACCTGTAGGCTGACGTTATAAAAATGGTATTCATTGTTAAACGAGGCACTAAAGTTAAACTCGCCTTCTGGTGCCATTCGGCCTGTTGGCATTTGCATTAAGCCAACACCACCAAAGTTCATTTGTGATGTTTTGTATTCGGTGTCGTCGAATGATGATTTTTCTGCTCGAATCGAAGAAGAATCAATGGTTGTTTCGGCAAAAACCGTCTCTGCAAAAACCTGTGCACTGTTCGTTATTAACAAGGCGCAGGTAACCGCTGTGCACACTGCCGATAGAGGGAATGATTTCTGTTTCAGCATTACAGGCCAACCTTATGACGTAGCAAATCGACGATATCTTGGTTCAACGTTGAGTATTCCGATGGCAAAGAGTAAAACGCCATAAATACGATGGCACCGGGTGCTAGGTAAACTGGCTGTTCGTTCCAGTAAGCGTATTGAATGGTTTGCACCACGCCATCTGGCTGAACAACATACGCCACGCTTTTATCTGCGGATTCACCAATAAAGCCGTTCGGCAATGCATCGAGATAATCATTCAAGGTTCCATGCTCAATCAGATTCATTGTTACCGACTCTTTCATTGCCCCCATCAACTGAATTGACGTTGGTCGTTGTGGCAAGTACAGAGAAAAGGCTTGAGTTTGACTAGTAGATGCTCTTTTTATGGCAGTAGACGACGGCTTGTTAGTATGAGAACTTGAAACAAGCAGTGGATTCTTATCTGATTGAGAGATAACCGCATTACGATCTAACTCAATAAAAACTCGATTGAGGTATTGGAAAGAGGCTAACTGTTGACGCACTAAGTTTGCTTCTGGTTCTTCTACCGAGAAAGCATCAAGTTGCTTAAATACATTGCGCTTTTTGGCTTCGATAGCTTTGTTAGCTTGGTTAACTTCAGTAGCTTTATTAGATTCATTAGCTTCAGTATTGGTTTTATCAAACAGTTGAGCCGAAAGGGGGAAGTAACCAATACTGCCGCTAGCATTTTCGTTAGAGCTAGTATTCTCATTAAAGCTAGCGTTAGCGTCGTCTAACACCTGAAGCAATCTAACGTTAGCTTTATACTCAAGCGTCACACCTTGAAGAGGAAGCTCAATTGTTGTCTTAATCGACGAAGAGCGTTCAGGCGTAACAAGATCAGAAGCCGCAGAAGCGTAGCTAACAGTGCACAGAGAGAACAGCGCGCCCAAAGCTAACAAGTTTCTCATCATTAACAGAGCTCTCACCGTTAATAAAGTTCTCACCAATGGCAACCGACGTCCCGTCATTTTTGATGCGTGACTCATATAATTCATCATTTTAGTTCATTACCCTGTTCGTTAATTACTTTGATAATGCTTAAGGACGGTTAGCTCAAGCCTTGTCATATCAGGGCCTAAATACTGTATGGTTTTGACCACTTTGCCTTTGCTGTCGACCCAATACTTGTTGGTGATCTCTTGTTCTAACATTGGGAATTGAATTTTTTCTTGGAATTTCTTGGTATCGATAGACGCTAACGGAGTTTCAACCGTTTCATTTCCCGCATACGTTCGGGTGATGTTCGCTTTATAGCCGAATCGATAGTTAGGTTGCCAGTCGTACACCGCTTGCCACTTTTGGGCACCTGGGTTCGCTGACACATCAAACGTAGAAGAAGAAGAGTCTGGCGACGAGCTGTTTGCAGACGAGAACGTATTTAACGGTTGGAATGCCAAACCAGAAAGGTTTTCGTAAGGAAGCAATAGTGTTTGTACGATACGTCCATTTTCAGTGACGATCATCGCTTTGTCAGAAGACATCCACTTTAACTGCTCTGCGCCCGTTTGCGGGTTTTCACCTACGTAGGCCAAAACCATGAAGATTTTACCTTGGTCATTCACTTCCGCATAAATGCTCGAATAAGGTAAGTTTTGAATGTATTCCTTCGACAGCTCAACATCGGAGCTTCCAAAAAAGGCTTCATCAAAAGTGGAATTGACGTCTTGAAACTGCTGAGAACAACCAGCAAGAAAAAGACCAAGAGATATGATTAGAGGTTTAAGCATGACGAGTTCTGCTTCCTAGCAATCTGGTTGCTGATGTCCAATATGAAAATTAATCAATTAGATATAAAAAAACCACTTTATGATTTCACATAAAATGGTTTTAAACATACGTTAACTAAAACATGTATTACTCAAAAATTATCGAGTAGTTGTTGTAGTCGTTGCACCGCTTTCGTTAGAAGCAACCGCTACAGCTGCCGCTGCTGCTACTGCTGCTGTCGCAACTGCAACTGTTGTTGCTGTACCAGCTGCTGCTGCAGATGCACCAGTACCTGCTGCTGTGCCAGTACTTGAACCAGCTGCCGCTGTTTCTTCTGCTGCAAATGCAGCACCTGAGAAGCTAACTGCTAATGCAGCTGCTAGAGCCATCTTTTTCATAATGATTTCCATTGATATAAACGTTTATATGTAGAGGGTAAGTTTTACACCCTCAATCAGTTGCTCAGCTTAAACAACTGATTGATCATGATAGATAATAACCACAATCAAGTAAATGGATAAATCATAAGCAATACCTTATAAAGCATCATTTAGGAAATAGCGTCACATAAATATGAGTGCAAAGCAGAAACCTATCCCCATGCTAATGCCTATGTAAGATAAGGCAAGTTAAGCACACAAACCGATTGTTAAGCTGAGAAGATAAACCTCTGCCAAGCCCAGAAGACAAACCACACCAGAGCCTAGAGGTAAGATGCCATCAACTCTTTACTATTAGCTGCTTGCTATTAACTATTAACTACACTTTGTCGCCAGTGCCTTTGCCTAACACGGTTTGAATAATGTCACGATTAGATAGCTGATAACGCATTAACACTAGCGTATCGATGCCAAATATCATCTGCCATCGAACTTTACAGAACCACCCTCAATTAAAGAGACAAGAACGATCTGCATGAGGGCCTAGTCTGTAGAGATTGAATAACTAGAGACATTGGAAGTGGCCAGTGGGAATCCACTAGCCATATGAGGGAGTTAATCTTCTTTCTTAAATGCAAACCGAATCAAGACAATAACTACACCAAACGCTCCACCAAATAATGTTCCAAGTAAAACAATTATGGAACGTTTAGGAGCATCTCTACCAATTGGTTGCTCGACATTATCAAGGAAACGGAAAGTATGGAATTCAATATCTCGCTCGATTTTAAGGTCACCTAGCATTTCCAACTTTGCATTTATCTGCTGAAGACGAGGCTCAATAACACTTAGGTTTTTAACCGACTCCAAAGCTTGAACTTTAGCTTCTAAGCCCTTGGAACCTAAATCAATTCCAAATATCTCGCTACGATTACTGGTTTGAATCGGTTTATCGACCCCAGCTGCATTTGCTATTATAACAGCATACTTAGCTCGCTCAGTCTCAACTAACAATTGATTCTTAGCTTGGTTCTCCAACACCTTTTTTTGTTGGATTAATTCGTTTCTCTTACCACTAACCACAGCTTGTAAATTATTAAATGCATCTTCTTGAACCTTGGCTTCGGTAGCAGAAATATATGAGGTTAATAAATCGAAGCTACTCTTCTTAGTCGTAGTTTGAAAGCTAACGAAGTAAGGTGAGTTATTATTTTTTTTATCCGTAATAGAAGCTGATATTCTGTCAAACCACTCGGCATGTAATGCACGCGTAGCCCCTTCACTTATGTCCGCCCCATTCGTAGAAATAACATCAAAAAAATCAGAACTGCTATCTAAAAAAGTACGCTTATTATTCGTAGAATCAAACGTATTAATAAAGCGCTGAAACAATACTTTAGAGTTAATTAAGTTATCTAACTCTTTGCTAATCAACACTGTACCATCATCTTGATAAACATTGAAAATCGGTTGAAATTGCTTTACCTGATGTTGATACTCTGCAAGATCTTGAGGTTGAGCTTTTGCAACTGTGGCGCGAGATGACCACCATTCCTGCGCTGACAGTGCAAAGAAAACACTACATAGCATGAATACGATAGTCGTTAATATAACTATTAACTTATCCTTCCATAAAGCTTTAATCAGTTCTTTAAAAACAATTTCATCCTTTGGACCATACATCGGAGGATCCTCTGGGGAATACATCGGTGATTGTATCTGTTGCTTCACTGTAAATCTCTCAAACATCAAATTAATATAGGCAATATGCCATCACACGTGTTTTTCACGAGTGATTTTCAAACTATAAGGTAGAACTCTGCTAGCCAAAACTTATACGCAAACTTTTCAAAGAACCTCAATTAGCCGGCATTCTAAAACGACTAATTACTTTTATTTTTCGCATGTAACCAAACTAGATCACCTATTCCATCCGTAGGTGAGAAATCAGCAGGGGCGTTTAGCAAAAGTTGACGTATTTTCTCATGCTCGAAGTTATGGCATGCTTTATCTAAATTATCGATCAAATCTTCAAATTCACCAATTGGTAAAAATGATTCAGTAGCTGTCATAATGCGCTCATGAGCAGTTTGTTCAACATTGTCACCAATTAAAAGCTCTTCAAATAACTTCTCTCCCGGGCGTAAGCCGGAAAATTTAATCTCTATATCCCCATAAGGGTGAAGTTCGTCTTTAACTTCTAGTCCAGACAAATAAATAAGATTTTCCGCTAAATCCGTAATTTTGACCGGCTCTCCCATATCAAGAACGAATACGTCGCCACCTTTACCCATAGCTCCAGCTTGAATCACAAGCTGGGCGGCTTCAGGGATAGTCATAAAATAACGAATTATATCGGGATGAGTCACTGTAACCGGACCACCATGAGCGATCTGCTTTTTAAACAAGGGGATCACTGAACCGGAAGAACCCAATACATTACCAAAACGCACCATGCAAAAACGAGTCCCGTTTTGCTTTGCCTTCTCTTGTTGAGCTAAAGCTTGGAGCCCTAATTCAGCAACACGCTTTGTTGTTCCCATTACATTTGTAGGACGAACCGCTTTATCAGTTGAAATAAGAACAAAAGATTCTACTCTCGCTTCGATCGCAGCGTTTGCAGTGTAATAAGTACCAAAAATATTATTACGAACACCTTCAACAACGTTAAATTCAACCATAGGCACATGTTTATAGGCCGCAGCATGATATACAGTTTGAACCTTAAAACTCGTCATCACTTTGCTCAATCGGTTGATCCTTTGTACCGAACCAAGCAAAGGTATGATTTCAACACTTAATTGCTCACTATTGACCAATAAAGAAAGCTCACGTTCTATTTGATACAAGAAGAACTCAGACAACTCAAATAAAATCAAAGTTGTAGGCTTCTGTTTTATAATTTGTCGACAAAGCTCTGAGCCAATTGAACCGCCGGCGCCAGTTACCATAACTACTTTGTCTTTGATATTTGCTTGCATTAAAGACTGTTGAGGCGCAACAGGGTCTCGGCCCAATAAATCCTCAATCGGCACATCTTTAAGCTCATCTATACTAGCATTACCTTCAACTATGTCTTTCATGTCAGGAATAGTTAGAACTTCTGCTGACAAATGAAGCAATGACCCTAAGATCTGTTTTCTTCTTGAACGTGATGCACTAGGTACGGCCAATAAAATTTGTTCAACATCATACTTTAGGAGCAAAGTTTCAGATTCTTGAATGCTACAAACACGCAGACCCATAATAATGGTATTTTCCAACGTTTTATCTTCATCGATAAAACCAACAACCTTGTGACTTTCAGACGTTCTTAAGGCTAATGCTAATTGACGGCCTGCAGCCCCAGCTCCGTAAATCAGTACTTTTTTACGGCCTTTACTATTCGCTTGTGTTACTAAAACACGAACAATCAACCTAGAACCACCACAAAGCAGACAAAGGAAGGTTCCATAGATAATAGGAACAGAACGAGGGACAGAGGCATCCAAATAGAAAGCGAGGAAAGCAACAGTTGCAGCAGATACTAGCGTGCCTAAACTGACTACAGCTAACGCATGAAAGGTAAGGTATCGCAAAATAGCTCGGTACAAGCCTAGTTTAGAAAATGTAATAAGTGTTATAACCAAAGTACCTACTAACACGTATTGGTTTATTACATCATCCAGAGGTTTAATATGACCAATGCGAGTCCAGTATGCTGCGTAAAATGATGTAATGACAAAGATCGTATCGACAAAAATACTAATCATGCGCTTCTTGAAACGAGATAGATTCCAAATATAATTGAGCTTAGCCATATCATCCACTAACGAAAACAAAACGCTAGTATTGTACTAGCATTTTAATAAAAAGTATTGAGTTAACCATTCTGTGCAACTAAAAGGACTTCACGTAAGACACGACAAGTTTCATTGATCTCTAACTCTGTTAGTGTTGGATGAACCAAAAACATCAAGCTTGTATCACCAAGTTCAAGTGCATTTTTCAAGCGCTTATTCGGTCGCCATGGTGTGTTATCAAATGCTTTTTCTAAATAAACCTCTGAACAACTACCTTGATATGCAGGTATACCTTTCTCAACAATGGCATCAACAATCCTATCTCGAGTCCAACCTTTTTTAAGTTTTTCCGGTTGAACAAAAAGGTAATGCTTGTACTCGGCATGCTCTACATAATCAGGAATATGAACGTTACGAACAACGGTCAAATCAAGGGTTGCTTGATCTATCGCCTTAGCATTCAGTTGACGATTTTCAGTCCACTCTTTCATCCTAACTAATTGAATACGTCCAATAGCAGCTTGCATTTCCGTCATACGCCAATTGGTACCAAAACTTTCGTGTAACCAACGAAAGCCAGGAGAATGCTGTCGGTTATAAATAGCATCATAGCTCTTTCCATGATCTTTATACGACCACATAAATGACCATAACTCTTGATCATTTGTTGTTACCATCCCACCTTCGCCACCTGTCGTCATTATTTTATCTTGACAGAAAGACCAAGCACCTATGTGACCAATGGTACCTACGCTACGACCTTTATACCTTGCACCATGAGCCTGAGCGCAATCTTCAATCACTTTAAAACCATGTTTTTCAGAAAGAGCCATAATTTCGTCCATCTCGGCAGGCATACCTGCTAGGTGAACCACAATAACTGCCTTAGTTTTTTCAGTTAGCACTTCCTGTATCGATTCCGCAGTAATATTCTGACTATTTAAATCTACATCGGCAAAAACAGGAGACGCACCTGCAGTAACGATGGAAGATGCTGATGCTAAGAATGTTCGTGAGGTTGTAATAACCTCATCTCCAGCGCCTACGCCTATAGCTTTTAATGCAACGTCAAGAGCTAACGTACCGTTACCAAGAGCGATTGCATATTCGCTATCACACCAAACTGCAAATTCTTTTTCGAACTCACGACCTTCTTGGCCGGTCCAATAATTCACTTTATTTGACAACAAAACCTGACTGACTTTATCAGCCTCTTCTTGAGTAAAAGAAGGCCAAGAGGAGAATTGAGTATTGAGCACGCTAAAACCTATATAAGTTCGTTATCTAAAATCATTGATACATTTTGCGGGGATGCCGAAAGCTACTTTATTATTCGGTATATCACTGACAACCGTAGCACCCGCACCTATCACCGAAAAACTACCAATGTTGATGAGTTGTTTTACTTGAGCACCGATGCCTATCCAAGCACCTTCTCCAACATTTATATTGCCAGCTAAATTCGCCCCTGGACTAATATGTACGCCATCTAAAAGAACACAGTCGTGATCAACACTACTTGATGTATTGATAATGCAAGCTTGACCTACGTTAGCAAACGAGCCAACCACAGCATTCGCCATGACTACACTACCAGCACCCACTTGAGCGTAATGACTCACTATGGCTTTAGGGTGAACTAACGCTTTAAAAGTACCTCCAGCATCTTTCAAAATACGTTGTTTTTCAAGACGAACAGTATTATTACCAATTGATACAACAACAAGATCATATTTTTCGACATCGGCCAATAGGGCTTCCGTATTACCCTGGACAGCCCAACATTCGTGTCTTGTTAATTGAGGCCAGCGATCATCAAAAAAGTCAATCTGGCTATAACCATTACACTCGGCAATATCAGCAACTACCTTTCCATGGCCACTTGCACCAAGAATTGCGCACCTATTCATCAGGAGTTCCTTTAAAAGGTTCCATAGTCACATGGCCATCAGCAGAAATACCATCTTTGACAAAAACTTTTTTCACGGTGAGGAGGAGTATTTTAATGTCTACCCACATTGTTTGGTTGTCCACATACCAAACGTCTAACTTAAACTTCTCCTCCCAAGAGATCGCATTGCGTCCATTAACTTGAGCCCAACCAGTAATTCCAGGGCGAACATTATGACGCTTAGCCTGCTCGTGATTATATAATGGAAGATATTCGACCAGTAGTGGACGGGGGCCAACTAAACTCATATCGCCTTTAATTACGTTCCATAATCCCGGTAACTCATCTAAACTAGAGGAACGCAGCTTTTCTCCGAAAGGAGTCAAGCGTTTAGAATCAGGCAGCATCGTTCCGTTTGAGTCAACCAAATCCCTCATAGAGCGAAATTTAAACATCCCAAATACTTCCCCATTAAGCCCTGGTCTCTGTTGTCGAAAAAGAATTGGAGAGCCTAAATTCTTTTTTATTTTCCAAGCAACAAGGATTATGATGGGGGATAGTAATAGCAATGCTGTACTTGATAATAAAAGGTCAACAAATCTTTTCATAATTAAGCCCCATTACATTTAAAATATCCGTATTAACTTTATGAACATCAAATTTGTCAAATGCCATTTGACGACTTAGAGTCCCCATTTCCAACCAAGCATCGGGATTCTCGATAAACCAAATCATTCGTTCTGCTAATTGTTCCACATTTGCTTTTTCTACCAACCAACCATTAACGCCTTCGACAACGGTTTCTTTACAACCAGGCACATTTGTTGTCAATATAGGACGTCCCATAGACATGGCCTCAAGCACCGTTCGAGGCAGGCCTTCATGATAAGAAGGAAGCACAAAGGTAGAACACCTTTTTAAATACGGTCTAACGTCATTAGTTGACCCGCCGTAAGATATCACCCCTTCTTCTACCCACTGATTAACCTCTTGAATGCCAATGCCATCAGGTGATGGGTCTTCAGGGCCTATTAGTTCAAAATCGACGTCAGGATACTTCATCTTCACTATTCGAGCCGCTTCATAATACTCGCGTATTCCTTTGTCACCTAGCAGTCTTGCTACAAGCAAAAATCTAGGCTTACTCGGGAGTGCCTCCAACTCGAAGTGGCTTAAATCTATACCTGAACCATTGACTATGTGGCATTTTTCCTTAGGGATAATCCCCTGTTCGATGAACAGTTGCATATTATCTTTGTTTTGAAATATCACACCAGAAGCTTTAGATAAAGCCATCCGATACAAAACTTTAACTAACTTGTTTAATAAACTTTTAACCCATCCGCCTTTTTGGAAAGCATATCCTAAGCCGGTAACCATTGCATAAAATGAGTCTACCTTGCATATTCTTGCTGCTAATCCTCCCCAAATAATAGGTTTGATTGTATAAGCAAGAATTACACTATTTTTCTGTGAACTAAATACTTCCTTAAAAAAAAGAAACGTTCTCACATCCTTAATAGGATTCATTCCATTTCGTTGAACCGGATAGTCTACATACTCGGCCCCTAAATTATTTATGGTGGAAATTTCACTATCAACAGCGTCACAAGCCATACAAGTTACTTTATTGAATTTTGTGAGAGCCTTGATTAATTCACCTCTAAAGTTAAAAAGTGAACTAGGAAGAGCTCCAATGATATAAACATTATTTTTAGGTTTCATAAACTTGTTAACACTTAAATTTTATATATGCTCAAAAAATCAATATACTGCCCATAAGTCAAGCAGGTATGCTCGACGAATTAGAGGTATTGATAGAAATAGTAATGAAGAAAACCAAACTAAAGGAACAAATCTTTTATAGTTTTCGATATTCACCCTAATATTTAATAAAATCACTAATTGTATAAAAGCAAAAAACTCGAGTATACGACCAGATAAAATAGCACTAGGGAAAGAGAAAAAACCAAATAATACCAAACCATAAGAAACAGTTAACAACCTTTTCCCTATGTTATCAAAAATAAAGTACCTAGAGAAAAAAACCAATAGCAATGAAGATAGAACATAGAACGCGCTATACAGTATAGACAGCGTTGATGTGCTTGGTCCAAAATAATAATCCCTATATTCCGGAAACATCTTCATTGTCATGATCACAACGACAGGAACTGATATCATAAATATACAGGCCGTGCCTAAATATCCAAAAAATTTCAATGCTTTTGTAAATAATTTTGTTGAAAATAAAATTGGTATTAATAGTGACTTATGAGAGGCGAAAGAAAAAACCAAAATAAAAATTTTACTTATTTTGCCAATTACTAATCTTTGTTTTCCAATCCTCATATACCAAACAAAAAATGAAATACCTAATAGTGAGCGTATTGCAGCAAAATCCAACCCAGGAGCAAGTAGAAAGAAATACAATAAAACGAATAGCAATGCACTTACTGGATTTTTAGGAAGAATAACAAATTTAACAACAGTGCTAACTAGTATTATATAAAAAAACACTAAGAAGTAATTGCTAGACTCTTGAGGATTAACCAAGTAAACAAATAATCCAAATGAATAATCCTTTGCAGCCAATAACATTTCAACAAGATTTTCTTTATCTACAACTCTTTCAATCATCAAAAGATAGTTATTATAATCCGGACCGTTAGTCGCTATAGAAGCATAATAAGAGAACAAAATAACTAAAGGTAACATAACAATTAAGTAAATAAATCTTAAACTAACTTTCATCAAATTTCTTCTAAACTGCTTTCAAACATTTCACTAGTAACACTCAAACTGAAAAGTTGTTCAACTTTTTTCTTTCCATTGATACCAAAGTTACTTCGAGTAGCTTCATTGGATACCAAGAAATGAATTTTTTCATACCATTCATCTTCAGAACTCGCTAAAAACCCAACATTTTCATCAACAATGAACTTGTTAACACCAATGGGTGAAGCAACTACTGGCTTACCTAGTGCTAAATATTGAATCAACTTATAGCCACACTTTCCTTTTTCCCAAATGCTATCATTCAATGGCATTACACCGACATCTATTCTAGATAAAGACTCAACTTCAGTATCCTCGGTCCATTCGACAATCTCAATATCAAGGATATCTGATTCTATATGCGATGCACCAATCGCAAGTAGTTTTATATCAAATTTTTTAGATATCAATTCCAATGTAGGGATCAGGTTAACCAAGTATTTTGTTGTCGAAGGAGATCCGATCCAACCAATAACAACACTACTCTTATAGGTCGATCTAGGTACTTCAACGTCGCTATATCGATTAAAATCAACAACTGTTGGTAAATACTTGACTGTAGTAGCCCCCTTAGAAGTCATGTACTTACCAAGGTAATCGTTACCGACATGAATCATCTTTGAATGCTTAACTAAATAATCTAGTTTATTAGAAAGAATAGCCTTTTTTAATTTTGAACCAGTATCATAGTTGTGAAATATAGCATCATCATAATCAATTATATATGAGCTATTGATTAAAGGTGCTAACATTTCGAAAGATGATGGAAGGTATGGAAAGCATTCTTTTTCTATGACTACAACATCGAATTTATATAGTCTAAGTATATTAATTAACCTTCGAAAATAAAACCGAAGCAGAGAGCACTTTGATATCTTGTTACCTGAGTATAGGGATTTCAAATAATTAGAATCGAAGAATGGATAGACCTTAACAGAATGCCCTTTTTTTTCCAAAAAAGGAATGTATTGATAGCTACGTAGCCTGCTACTTGCTCCAAGATCTGAATATTTAGTAAGAAATGCAATTTTCATTTTATTTACTCAAGATAACCGAACAGATAATCGCTAATTTTTTATGAATTGGATAAGGATAATTCAACATCAAAAACTTCACAAGTTTAAGCTTGGTAGGTTTTAACAATAAACTACTATCAAAATAGGGGGCAAGGTTGAAGTTGGTGTCTAGCTCTCTTAATTGAGCAAAAATTTCCTGTAATTGTTTTTCTGCTAAAGCTATATTGCTTGTTAAACTTCGATTAAATAGTGATTTCAAGAGCGAACTTTTATGTGCTCCTAGTGTATTATTCCCATGTTGTCTATATAACATCGTACTCTGATTAATAAATCCAACCTCTCCTGTCAGTAATGAGACACTCAACAACCACCAATCATGCATAATTGCAGATTTTGGAATAGGTAAAGCTTTTTCCAGTAGTGCTCGATTGAACGCCATAGAACATCCTGGATATATATTTCTTACCAATAAATTACTATGCTTTTGATATTTGCCATGTGTCGTACCTCTAAAAGACTGGAATGAATCATTGATAACAGTGAGATTTGAATCTACAACTTCGACATCTGTGGCGACAAGGCATGGGGTTTTATCGGTTGATGAATTCTCTAAAGAGATCAATCGTTCAACGGATACTTCTATCTTATCTTCCTTCCAAACATCATCTTGATCACAAGTCATAATATACATTGCATTGCTTAATGATAATGCGTATGTAAAGTTTTCTTTTGCTCCATGAGAACCTGAGTCATTTACATTATAACTGACTTTGTCGTAGCTAATAATTTTTCTATAAATATCACTATCAAGCTCTGGTGAATCATTCACAATGATAATGCTATTGATGTAGTTATAGTATGTTTGATTAACCAGTGAATCAAGTTGTTCAAGTAAATAGTGATTTGGTCGGTAAATAGCTAAAACCACATCAACTGAATTTTTCATTAAAGTACCCTTTACTTTATCTTTAAGATGTTAACATTGAGTTCGGATTACTATTGAAATTTTTATAATAAAATTTACTACTCTATAAGTGTTTTATTATTCTAAGTTCGAGAGTAATTGATTGTTATAGCTATAAAAATAACTTTATATCTAATCGTATTCATTGCACCTAACATCTTAAACTTTAATCATCAGAAGGTTCAAAGATTAAAATATTCTATAGACTCTTGAACGAAGCCCTTTACATTATCAATTGAACGTCGGTGTTCTAAATCAACATGCTCAAGAACCTTAGGCCTCGTTTCATTAGCCCAAGTAAGTTCTTCTTCAGAAGTTCCATAAGCAATACCATATCGATCAGACTCTAACGGATACCATTGTTCCTTAGTTACATTTTCATCAGGTACAACTATAGATTCACACCCACAAAGATTCGCAAATATTGAATAAGCGGTATAATCATCATAGCTTATAAATTTTTTACTACGCTTAAATACCTCTGCAATCTTGTGATGCTCCATACCATCGATACATATAGCATTACTATCATGAATTTTAGATTTATGGCCTCCTTTTCGAACCATATAACAAACCCCTGCACGTTCCGTGTCACATAAATCATTATTGTATATATCAGTTGGATAATGAATAACTTTAAGTTCCGATGTTGATAACTTTGACTTATAAAGCTCAAAGTTTTTAATTGCCGAATTGAACTTGTAATATAATTCACCAGGACTGTAGTTCACTTCATTTGTGAAATGACCAGGTTGGTGTAAAAACCAACGTACGACATTTTTAGCATTAAGTGGATTTCCTGATGTAATTTCTGGATAAACTATAATACTATCTAACAAGTCATCCTTACTTATAACTCGTCGTATAGGTGTTTCAAAGTTTTCATTATTTTTGTAAGAAAAACCCTCCTTTTTTAGAAAAAGATAAGTTTTAAAATTACGTAGTAATGTTTTAATACTTCCGACTTGAAACCTTTCAAAGACTCGAGGCACTAAAAATGCTTCATGTTTTGTCTCTGTATTTATTATATGTACAAGCTTGTGTAAAACGACACAACCTCCAGAATTAGCATTATAAGAAGGTGCATATATATAAAACTTCATCTAATTATAACTCCTATACTTAATCGTGGTTTTTGATATACAATTAGTCATTACTAAATATGACAAAGCAACCGATACCATACCTAAAACTACAGGTATAAATAAAGTAGATGCTGACCATTTAACTAATAAAGAGCTTAACGCGCTAACGATAATAATTGATATTATTGCAGAGATAACGCCACTCATTAATAACAATTTCAATGCACCATAAAAGAACTTTCTAATATTATATGAAGACCAAACCATGAAAATAAATATGTTAATCAACATAAATAACTTAGAACTCCCAAGGCCAAGAAACTCACTTGCGATATATATATTAAGGGGAATTATTACCATACTAGCTAAAGTGTAGAACCTTGTGTGTGATTTTAAGTCGCCACTAGCATATAACAGGATAAAACTAATTTCAGATAAGGCTACAAAATAACTACCAACGAGAAGGTAAGGGAAATAATTCATGACTTGATCAGCCACTTTTGGGTCACCGGTCCAAACCTCAATAACTACATGACCAAATACTATTAAAAATATTACCAATGGTGTTAATATTGTAGTCAGACTAATTATCGTGCTTCTAAGTAGAGTTGACATTTCCTTATGATTTTTTTCGCTAAAAAAGTGTGTAAACCTAGGCCTAACGGTCTGAACCATTGTACTGCTAAAAATCGATAATACTGCAATCAAACTAATAGCTATAGCATAAAAAGCATACTCGGATAATGGCATATATTTGGTTAAGACTAATTTATCGCTCTGATTAACTACAACCCAAAGCATAGAAAGAATAGAAAGTCTAAACCCAAATCTAAGTACTTTATTTAACGATGTCTCTATAATACCGTCATTATTTGAAGGTAATGACTCAAGTGTCTTCAATTTTTTATCAGTCAAATTCCAAGTGCAAAGCATTACAAAAAATAAAACCCCCAACACCGCAAATAATTGAAAGTTAAAATAATAAGTAATATCACCATCAAATTTCAACAAACAAAAAACGATCAGAGGTCCATTAATTGTTGCATAAACCATATCAATAATAGCGAGTAATTTATGACTTTCATATGATAACAATATACTTCTAAAAGGCCCTTGTAAAAACCTAGCAGCTGTAATAAAAAACATTAATGTGGCACTATATGACAATAATGAAGGCTCTAGTGTCGAATTAAACCATTTATCAGCATACCGACCTGATATTTCAAACCCTAGAACCGCAACTATCAAAGCAACTATAACAAAAAACAAAAGTACAACTTTTGCCTTTTTTACAAATTCAAAAAATGAAAAATAATTTTTTTGAGTAATTATTGACTGACGGGTCAATGTACCACTTACACCAGCGTCTAAAACTTGAATACAGGTTTGTAATACTACAAACGATCCAATCAATCCATATTGTTCACTGCCTAAGTGTTCTAATAATATTGGTAATAGAGCAATGCTTAATATTACTGTGTATATTTTCCCACCAAGTATAAAAAAATTATTGATATGTATTTTTTTCATTAGTTATGCCATTGCTTTTCTAATCGCTGCTTTCACCTTGGTTAACTCTTCATCAGTCATATTATAAAAAATTGGGATTCTTACCAATTTTTCACTCTCACTTGTTGTGTTTATATCTTCACCATGAAATAAGCCTAATTTTTTACCCGCTGGAGAGCTGTGTAATGGTATATAATGAAATACACACAATACATCTTCACTTGCCATTGATTTGATAAAATTTTGTCTTTCTTCTATACAAGAAAGTTTAATATAAAACATGTGCGCGTTATGCTCACATTCAGTAGGGACATATGGAATTGTGAATTCTTTGTTTTCAAATTCAGTAGAAAATAACTCAAAATAGCTATCCCATAACAATCGGCGTTTTTCATTTATCTGGCCAGCTTGTTCTAACTGTGCGTACAAATATGCAGCTTGTATCTCACTAGGTAACATGCTGCTTCCGATATCAACCCAGGTATATTTATCTACCATACCTCTAAAAAATTGACTACGATTCGTACCTTTTTCTCTTAAGACCTCTGCGCGTGCTTTATAGCACTCGTCATTAATTAAAAGAACGCCACCCTCACCACCTGAAGTATAGTTTTTTGTTTCGTGAAAGCTATAAGTACCTAGATGTCCTATTGTACCTAGAGCTTTTCCTTTGTATGTCGCCATCATACCTTGAGCTGCATCTTCGATAACGACTAGATTATGCTTTGATGCAATAGCCATTATTGCATCCATTTCACAAGCAACACCTGCATAGTGTACTGGAACAATCGCTTTCGTTTTATTCGTTATTGCTGCTTCAATTTTGGTTTCGTCAATGTTCATAGTATCAGTTCGAATATCAACAAACACAATTTTAGCCCCACGAAGCACAAATGCATTAGCTGTGCTTACAAAAGTATAACTCGGTACAATAACTTCATCACCAGGTTCAATACCAATAAGAATTGCTGCAAGTTCTAACGAATGCGTGCATGACGGTGTAAGAAGTGCTTTTAATGTGCCGGTATTTTTTTCAAACCAAGATTCACATTTCTTGGCATATGGACCATCACCGCTTAACTTAGCTTTAACAATTGCGTCACTGATATAAGTTACTTCATTACCCGTAACTGCTGGTCTATTGAATGGTAGCATTTCTATTTATTACCTTATTTAAAAACTAGATATTGTACTTATTGATTCTATTTTTCTTAAATCGCTCACTGACACCAGTATCCGAATTAAAGTTAATTTTTGTTGGCACCTTATAAGTCTCTAGTTTCTCTCGACAATATTTACGAATTTGTTTTTTTAGCTCTTTTATATCAGTATTTTCCGCTGGTGTTATATTTGTTACAACAGTTTGCCCCGTGATTGCACTGGCAGCAGCATAAACAACGCAATCTTCTACGGCTTCAATCTCCAACAATACCGATTCAACTTCGCTTGGTAAAACCTTCTCTCCACCAACATTAATAACTTCTTTGGCTCTACCTTTTATTCTCAAATATCCATCTTCTGATTCTTCTACCAAATCACCAGTCTTAAACCATCCATCATCTGAAAAACTATCCATATTATGGTTTAAGTACCCTAATATTTGGGTTCGACTGCGCAACCAGAGTTCGTTATTAACAATTTTGTATTCTTGATTAGGGTCATCAAACTTAATTTCTAAACTGCTTGAGGAACGGCTAGAAGTTTGGGCGATGCCGGTTTCACTCGTTCCGAACGTCTGTAATAATTTCACTCGTGGCCATGTGGATTTCAAACGTAGCAATAAGCTTTCAGGCATCGCTTCCGTTCCATATGTAACCATTCGCAAAGACTTAAGTTCATATTGTTGGTGTACATTTGCAATTAGCATCATATTTAAGAACGTTGGTGAAGCAGGCAGAAGATTAACTTTTTCTCGCTCGATCAACATAGCTACATGCTCAGGCTCCCTCTTTTGAGGGATCACAATTTTTGCACCCATTGATAAAGAACTAAGTAGCGTATTCAAACCACCAATGTGGTCAAACATCAAAAAAACCATAATAGATAGAGTCTTAGGTCGTTTTTCAATATATGAATCCAACAATATATCCAAATTATGAATCATCGCTTTTGGCTCTCCAGTACTCCCGCTACTAAAAAGAACCAGTCCAGACTGTTGACGATCCATAAGATCCGAAATTAATTGATGTCGACAATGATCGCCTAATTCCAACGTCTCAATAACACAAGTTGGTGATTTTCTTAAATTGATAATGACATCTGGTTTGATTACGGAAATACGTTTATCTATCTCTTCATTATTTTCACTTACTATTGGAACAATTGTGCATTTTTTCTTAACTAAAGCAAAAAATAATGAAATAGCATCGAATGAATAATCACCAACTATGCAAACTACTTGATTGTCACCAACATCTACTAATATCTTTTCGAATTTTTCAATATTTCGAATGAGTTCAATATAAGTGTATTTACCAGAGTTGAAGCTAAGTGCTATAGATTCAGAATAATCTGAAATTTTCTCCAAATATTTCACTATTTAAATACTCCACCTAAATATATCACCTGCCCTGTAATAAACTCGCTTCTTGGAGATATAAAAAAGTCGACAATATTAACAACATCATCTTCTCTTCCAAGTCGTTTAATAGCTTGACTCGCAATCAGATCATCAATCTTTTGTTTCGGTACAGCCTTTATCAAATCTGTTGGCACTGGAGTTGGCCCTACAGCATTAACGCGAATACCATAAGGTGCTAATTCTTTGGCTGATATTCTAGTTAATGATTCTACTGCTGCCTTGCTTGCAGCGTAGATAGCTTCGCCTCCCAGATCTAATGGAACAGCAACTGTTGAATAATTAACAATAGACCCTGATTTTTGCTTCATCATTAATTTTGAAATTTCTCGAGAAAACAAAAAAGTACCGTAAACATTCGTCGCCATTACATCTTTAACACTACTCAAAGGCGTTGTGATGAAGTGATTCATTGCAGCCATACCTGCATTATTAACTAGTACATCAATGGTTAAATGCTGTTTTCTTATACTTCTAACCATGGATACAACAGCTTTTTCATCTGTCACATCTAGTTCAAAATGATGATAATTTTCGTGTTCAATACTACTTTTTTGACGGCTACAACCTATCACCTTATGGCCAAGCGCTAGATAATACTCAGCTAAAAACTTACCTAAACCTTTTCTAGAACCTGTAATAACGATATTTAACGGCATAATAAAGTCTCTACTCTTCGATTAATTGCGCAATATACTTTGCTAGTGTTTCAACACTCCGAAATGGCGATGTAACTTGACTCATAGCTTTTTCATTGGCTAAAGTTACGTCAACTTCAAATTCGTCGCTAATTTTCTCTTCAAGCTCAGTGATCAAAAACACGATACCAACGCTATCTAAAACACCACTAGCACCAAACAGTTTAGTTTTAGTATGAGCTTCAATTAAAGCTGAGTTATCTTCATCTTCACCAATCTCTGATAGCGTTGATAGAACTAAGTCAATATATTTATCCATTATTTTTCACCATTTGGTAATCTATTAAAAAATCAGTTAATTGGAAGTCGTAGTGCTGATATAGCTTAACTACACCAGAGTTTGAAAGTGACACCCTTGCTGTAACGACATTTACGCCTGAATTTTGCAATTCAATTAATACTTGCTGCCATAATGTCAGCGCATGGATTCCTTCTCCATTCAGAACTCCACCTAATAATAAATTTGCTTTCTTATTTTCGCGAGAGAAAAACATATAGCCTAATAATTTACTTTTCCCTTCCTCATTCAATATTAATAAAAGACAGGGAGTATTATTCGATATGAGGTCGACAACCCAATTTTTCATTCTTAAATTGGCTAACTTTCCCGTAATGAAGGGGCTTTCATGAAAGCGAGAATAAGAGTACATTTTATCCGCACTTTCTATTATTTCTTGTTGATAATCACTAGTAATAGAATTTAGATAAATATTTGTTAGAGGCTTAGATACTAAATTACGCTTCTGTAACTTGGTTAGCTTAGCCAGTGCAGATATTTCAGTACCAACAAAACCTTGTTCTGATAAAAGAGTACGAACTTTACTATTAACACCAACCCGGCCGTAAATAAAATCATAAGTATTTTTAACTTGCTGAATATGACAGTCTAGCTCTGTTGAGTCTTCATCAAAATTTATAATTTCACAACACGACAAACCAAAAACCCTAGAGTCCCAAGGTGCCTCTCTATAAAACGTATTCATAAGTTCCTCTCGAACAATTCTATATTGATTAATTGTTATGTTTATAGGCTCGTATTAATCGAGAATACTTTTCCGTTTATATCTTTTTTAGATAGCTCAGGTTCACACAATAAAGGCCAATCAATGGAGAGAGAACTATCCCCCCAAAAAATGGAGACCTCAGCCTCAGGGTTATAGAAATCGGTACACTTATAGACAAACTCAGCCTCATCACTAGTCACATAAAAACCATGAGCAAATCCCTCAGGAACCCATAATTGACGCTTATTATCAGCTGAAAGATACTCCCCTACCCATTGACCAAATGTTGGGGAGTTTTTACGAATATCCACTGCAACATCAAATACTTCACCGGAAACAACTCTTACCAACTTCCCTTGAGTGTTCTCTGTTTGGTAATGTAAACCACGTAAGATTCCTTTCTTAGACTTAGAATGATTATCTTGCACGAACTGTGTCGGTTTACCTGTTACTAATTCTTCAAATTTCTTTTGATTCCAAGTTTCCATGAAAAAACCACGTTCATCACCAAATACACTTGGCTCTATAATTTTAACATCAGGGATACGGGTATCTATCACTTTCATTATCTTATCCTGCGTATGCTTCAATATTGCCCAATGCTGCTTTCCAATCACTCGCTTTAACCGAGAAAGTTTGGGTGATTCTTTCCGTACTGAGTCGAGAGTTACTTGGGCGCTTTGCGGGTGTAGGGTATTCTTCGGTGGTAATACTGATTAAGCTAGGTTTTTTTACCAGTACCCCTTGCTCAACGGCCACATCAAAAATCGCATTAGCAAAGTCAAACCAACTGACGTGTGGCAAACCCGAGTAATGGTAAACACCGTACTCAACTGCATCACTTTGGGTAATGCGCTTCGCGATTTGAATCAATGTACTCGCAATATCACCTGCGTATGTAGGTCCACCAAACTGGTCTCCGACAATGCTTAATGCGTCTCGATTTTCACCTAAGCGGAGCATGGTCTTAACAAAGTTATTGCCGTTCTCACCAAAAACCCAAGCGGTACGAAGGATAACGTGCTTTTCACACGCTTGTGCAACAGCTTTTTCACCAGCGAGCTTACTTTCGCCGTAAACACCTTGAGGGTTTGTCTGGTCACTTTCTGCATACTCACCCACTTTATTACCTTCAAAGACGTAATCAGTGGAAATATGCAGTATTGCAGCACCAACATTTTGCGCCGCTTGTGCTAGATATTTAGGGCCGTCACGATTAATCGCATAAGAAAGTTCAACCTCCTCTTCAGCTTTATCAACCGCAGTATGTGCCGCAGCATTAATAATGACGTTAGGCTCAAACTCAGCAACCGCTGCATTGACAGCGTCTTGACTAGTAATATCAAGAGACTCTCTATCAAGTGCTAATACCTTTGTATTTTCATTGTCAGCTAACTGTTTAGTTAAACAAGAGCCGACTTGCCCATAGCAACCAGTAATTAAAACACGCATTAGATGACTGCCTTTTTTTGAGCTTCATTGACTAAACGAGTCAGGTATTGCCCATATTCATTTTTCATCATCGGTTTCGCTAAAGTCAGAACTTGCTCATCACTCAACCAACCGTTGCGCCATGCAATTTCTTCCAAACAAGCCACTTTTAAGCCTTGGACATTCTCTATCGTCTGTACGAATGACGAAGCTTCATGAAGGCTTTCATGCGTGCCAGTATCTAACCAAGCAAAGCCACGTCCCAATAACTCTACGTTTAGTGAACCATCATTGAGATACATTTCATTTAACGTCGTAATTTCTAGCTCACCACGATGAGATGGCTTCACTTGTTTCGCCATCTCAACCACTCGGTTATCGTAAAAATACAAGCCTGTTACTGCATAATTAGATTTTGGCGATTCTGGCTTCTCTTCAATAGAGATTGCTTTCATCTGTTCATCAAATTCGACCACACCAAAACGCTCTGGGTCTTTCACTTGGTAGCCAAATACGGTTGAGCCAGACTCACGAGAAGCAGCGCTTTGTAGTGTTTTTGAAAAAGATTGGCCGTAGAATATATTATCACCAAGCACTAAACACACGCTGTCATCACCAATAAACTCTTCACCGATAATGAAAGCTTGAGCCAACCCATCAGGGCTTGGTTGAATCGCATACTCTAGATTAATACCGAAATCAGAACCATCACCAAGCAGGCGCTTAAAACCGGCATTATCTTCTGGTGTCGTGATGATTAGAATATCTTTAATACCAGCGAGCATTAATGTCGATATTGGGTAAAACACCATAGGTTTGTCGTATATAGGCAATAACTGTTTAGATACGCCGCGAGTCAATGGGTATAAACGTGTGCCAGAGCCTCCCGCAAGAACAATACCTTTCATTACTTCTTCACCTTTGATTCTGTTGTTTCCACACCCAAACGCTCACGTTGGTAGCTACCATCTTGTACGTTTTGACACCATGATGAGTTATCTAAATACCATTGCACCGTTTTACGGAGACCGGTTTCAAACGTCTCTTCTGGTGTCCAATCTAGTTCACGTTGCATTTTCGTTGAGTCAATGGCGTAACGTCTATCATGACCCGGACGATCTTGAACATAAGTGATCTGTTCTGCATACGCTGACTCTTTCGGTACTAACGTATCTAGGATCTCACAAATCGTATTGACGACTTCGAGATTTTTCTTCTCGTTGTGGCCACCAATATTATATGTCTCACCCACTTTACCTTCAGTCACTACTTTGTAGAGCGCTCGTGCGTGATCTTCGACAAATAGCCAGTCACGGATTTGGTCGCCTTTACCATAGATAGGGAGGTCTTTTCCTTCCAAAGCATTTAGGATAACTAATGGGATCAATTTTTCAGGAAAGTGATAAGGGCCGTAATTGTTCGAGCAGTTCGTTACCATCGTCGGAAGGCCATAAGTGCGTAACCAGGCACGTACAAGGTGATCACTCGATGCTTTAGACGCTGAGTATGGGCTTGATGGCTCATACGATGTTGTCTCCAAAAACATTGGTAGCTTTTCATTGGCTGAAAGATCCGTACCCGTTTCAACATCATCAGGATGAGGAAGGTCGCCGTAAACTTCATCAGTAGAGATGTGGTGAAAGCGAAACTCTGACTTTGCAGTTTCTTCAAACGAATTCCAATACTCGCGTGTGGCTTCTAGCAGCGTATATGTTCCGACTATGTTCGTTTCAATGAACGCGGCAGGCCCAGTGATAGAGCGGTCAACATGCGATTCAGCTGCTAAGTGCATCACCGAATCTGGTTTGTGCTCGGCAAAAACACGGTCAAGCTCTGAGCGATTGCAGATATCGACTTGCTCGAACACATAACGTTCGTTCGACTCAACATCAACCAGTGACTCTAAGTTTCCTGCATAAGTCAGTTTATCAACGTTGATTACACTATCAGATGTATTATTAATAATATGACGAACAACTGCAGAACCGATAAAACCAGCACCGCCTGTTACTAAAATTTTCATACCTTTTGTTAGCCCCTGCGTTGTTTTACTTGATATTCAGAATTGAGTTTTTATACCAAGGCATTGCAATATCAATCCCCTTAGACAAATTATATCGCGGTGAATACCCTAAGTTGGTCTTTGCTTTTGAGATGTCGGCTTGGGAGTGCCTAACATCCCCAGCTCGAAATTCGCGATATGTAGGCTCTATAGAGTGCTCTACGTTGAGATCATTCAATGCTTTTTGAATTGCATAATAAAGCTCATTCAATGTCGTTCGGTCTCCGAGGGCCACATTGTATACTTTGTCCTTCGCAGCTTCATCACTTGTCGCCGCTAAGACGTTCATCTGCACGACATTCTCTATAAAACAAAAATCTCGACTAGTTTCTCCATCACCATTAATAAAGACCTCCTCACCTTCAAGCATAGCTGCCGTCCACTTTGGTATAACTGCTGCATAAGCACCATTGGGATCCTGTCTAGGCCCAAACACATTGAAATAACGTAAACCAATAGCTTTGAAGCCGTATGTACGTGCGTAGACTCCAGCATAAAGCTCATTCACATATTTAGTAACAGCGTAAGGTGATAATGGGCTGCCAATGTTTGCTTCTACTTTTGGTAGCGCTGGATGATCTCCATAGGTCGAGCTGCTAGCAGCATAGGTAAAACTACTAACTTGTGATTCTTTTGCTGCCGTCAGCATATTTACGAAACCAGTGATGTTAGCAGCATTGGTTGTGACCGGATCTGCAATTGACCTCGGCACACTGCCTAAAGCTGCTTGATGGAGCACATAGTCAACCGCAACGTCACCTAGACCAATAGCTTTCTCACAATCGGTGTAATTTCGAATATCACCTTCAATAAATGAAAATCGTCCCCATTGCTCTTCAGTAACAAGCGAATGTACTTCATCTAAATTATGTTGATGACCTGTAGCAAAGTTATCTAACCCAACCACTTGTTGATTCAATTTCAAAAGCGTTTCTAATAGATTAGAACCGATAAAACCTGCCACCCCTGTAATTAACCATTTTTTAGGGCATTCCGTTAATTGCTGCTTTACTTGGTCATATTTTGTCATATCGGCCACTTGTTTAAACATAAGGATTAGAGGGAATAAAAGTACTGTTTCGACAATTACATACTACTTAACGCATGTACGTAATTTTAGATTTGAGGTCATTAGAGACGCATGTCTACATCGGCTTTTTCTAGGACATATTTCAAATCATATAACACATGCGTTTCTTTACCGAATGCTCTGATATTTTCTGCACCTAACCTTTTGAATTCATCATGTGATACCGCTAAAACAATACCATCATAGTGATTAAACTGTGCTTCTTTAATAACCGACAGGCCATACTCACGTTGCGCCTCTTCGTTTGAGCACCAAGGATCCATAATATCAACATTGATGTTGTATTCTTTAAGTTCAGAAACAATATCGATCACTTTTGTATTTCTAAGGTCTGGACAGTTTTCTTTAAACGTTAAGCCCATAACAAGTACATTAGCGCCTTCAACATGAATGCGCTTTTTAAGCATGCTTTTAACCAACGTAGAGACTACATATCCCCCCATACCATCATTCAAACGGCGCCCCGCTAAAATCATCTCCGGATGATATCCTACAGTTTGCGCTTTATGCGTTAAGTAATATGGGTCCACACCGATACAGTGCCCACCGACAAGACCAGGGCGGAATGGTAAGAAATTCCATTTAGTCCCTGCAGCCTCTAACACCTCAAGGGTATCAATATTCAATTTATTGAAAATAATTGAAAGCTCATTGATTAATGCAATATTCACATCACGCTGAGTATTTTCAATTACTTTTGCCGCCTCGGCAACTTTAATGCTCGACGCTTTGTGCGTACCTGCAGTAATAATCGTTTTGTACAGTTGGTCAACAAATTCAGCGACTTCATCTGTTGAACCGCTTGTAACCTTTAAAATACTGGTTACACGGTGTTCTTTATCACCTGGATTGATACGCTCAGGCGAGTAACCCGCATAGAAGTCTTGGTTAAAAATCAAGCCCGAAACACCTTCAACGACAGGAATACAAGTTTCTTCGGTTGCTCCTGGGTATACGGTTGATTCATAGATGATAATATCCCCTTGAGAGATAACCGAACCTAGCGCTTCTGATGCCTTAATTAGTGGAGATAAGTCTGGTTGTTTATGTTCATCAATCGGTGTTGGCACAGTGACAATATAAACATTACAATCACTTAGTTCTTGCAAAGAAGCGGTATAAGTTAGATGAATAGCTTCGCGAAGTTCTCCACTATCGCATTCTAACGTGCTATCTATACCGTTTGACAATTCAGCAATTCGACTTTGATTGATATCGAAACCAATTGTTGCTTGTTTTTTACCGAATTCGACAGCAAGAGGTAGGCCTACATAACCTAATCCAATGATGCCAATCTTCGTATTCTCTAACGAAAAGTTCATACTACCTTTACCTAACAAGTTTAAAAATATGTCCTATCATTTCAGCCTTTTTAGTATCAGCGGAGGCGATAAGTTTGCTTTATAAGAGTCTTTATGAAGCTAAACACAGCCTCTAGTTATTACGCTAAGTACAACTATAACTAGCAAAATAAACCAACATACTAGAGGCCATTCAAATCAAAAATCAATTGTAAATTCACACGCATTAATGGCAAAAAACACTTAATTTCTAATTCAAGTGTTTGTAAATTTTGAATACGCTACCGCCCTTAGGTTTAGCTCCTAAAAGCAAAATTTCAACTATCGACACTCTCAAGTGGCTTAACAAAAATTAGTTCAGTATAGCAAATAGGGAGTGCGTACTACAATATCGAGAGGTTAATGATGGAGAATCCTAATCACTAATTTCCATTGAGAATGATTCCCCCAATTAACGAATACCGAGAGTCTTCCCCTGTATTCTCCAACCCTTTCTCGCTATACTCCTATCCTATAATTTTTCGCCCAATAACGAATAAGAGTTCAAGATATGCAAGAGTTAGTGCCATTTGTTCAAGAGAATATGATTTTAGCCATCGTATGGATCGGCTTGGTTGTTGCCATCATTGCGAACGTTATCAAGACATCAAACGCAGCCTACAAAGAGATCACGGCCGCGCAAACCACACACATGATTAACCGTGAAAACGGTATTGTGGTTGATATTCGTACTAAGGATGAGTTCAAAAAGGGCCATATTACGGACGCAGTTCACATTTTGCCGTCAGACATCAAAGCAAATAGCTTTGGTAGCCTTGAAAGCCACAAAGCAGACCCAATCATCGTAGTATGCAAGACAGGTCAAACTGCTCAAGAAAGCGCTAACCTACTGGTTAAAGCAGGTTTCGAAAACGTAAGCGTACTGAAAAGCGGCTTAGTGGCTTGGAGCGAAGCTAACCTTCCTTTGGTTAAAGGTAAGAAATAGGTTAAAGGCAAGAAGTAAGCTGACCTGATTCAACGAATATGACTTTAAGGTTTTGTCCGGCAGATATGACGAACAAAACCTAATTTAAATTTTTAAGGACAAGAAAATGGCTGAAGCAGCACAACAAGACGCACAACAAAACTTCGCAATCCAACGTATCTTCTTAAAAGACGCATCTTTCGAAGCGCCAAACTCTCCAGACATGTTTCAAAAAGAGTGGAACCCAGATGTAAAACTGGACCTAGACACTCAAAGCCGTGAACTTGGCGAAGGCGTTTACGAAGTAATCCTACGTCTAACGGTTACGGTGAAGAACGCAGAAGACACTGCATTCCTTTGTGAAGTTCAACAAGGCGGCATCTTCTCTGCAAGCGAGATGGAAGCTGGCCAACTGGCTCATTGCTTAGGTGCATTCTGCCCGAACATCCTATTCCCATACGCTCGTGAAACGATTTCTAGCCTAGTGGTTAAAGGTACGTTCCCACAACTGAACCTAGCGCCAGTAAACTTTGATGCTTTGTTCATGAACTACCTACAAAACCAAGCTCAACAAGCTGAACAAACTGAAGGCGAGCAAGCTTAAGTTTTCAAGTAGAGCTTAGGTTTTCAAATAGAGCTTAGGTTTTCAAGTAGAGCTTAAGTTTCGAAATAGAACTACTCTGACTAATGCTCAAATCGCTTATTTTTAAGAAGCTGGGCTTTTATTAGATAGCTAGTTTTCGTTAAATAGTTAGCTTTTAAATGCACATCGCAGCTTCTGCGATGTGCATTTTTTATTTACACTGTACTAAGATTGAAAGCTCTTCTTATTTTAGTGGATAGCTTTTTCAGAACTCTTCGATTTCCCTCATTATTTTTAGGTGGAAGCATGACAGAAACAACTCGCCCGACGAACACGACGAACGCTTACGGCAAAGAGATCACTATGACTGTAATTGGCGCAGGTTCTTATGGGACATCTTTAGCGATATCTCTAGCGCGTAATGGTGCCAATGTTGTTCTTTGGGGGCATGATCCTGTTCATATGAATCGCCTCGAATCAGAGCGTGCGAACAATGAGTTTCTACCAAATATTGAATTCCCAGAAAGTCTGATCATTGAATCTGACTTAGAAAAAGCCGTGACTTCAAGCCGAGACCTTTTGGTTGTCGTTCCAAGCCACGTATTTGGTATCGTTTTAAATAGCCTAAAGCCTCACTTAACAGAGAACTCTCGCATCTGTTGGGCGACCAAAGGCTTAGAGCCAGAAACAGGCCGCCTACTTAAAGATGTCGCTCACGATGTGCTTGGTGATGGCTACTCGTTAGCGGTTCTATCAGGGCCTACTTTCGCCAAAGAGTTAGCGATGGGCATGCCAACGGCTATCTCTGTCGCTTCACCTGATGAAGTTTTCCTAGAAGAGCTGCAAGAAAAGATCCACTGCGGCAAAACATTCCGCGTGTATGCAAACTCAGATTTCATTGGTATGCAGCTTGGCGGCGCAGTGAAGAATGTTATCGCAATTGGCGCAGGCATGTCGGATGGTATTGGCTTTGGTGCCAATGCTCGTACCGCGCTTATCACTCGCGGTTTAGCTGAGATGTGCCGATTAGGTGCAGCTCTTGGTGCACAGCCAGAGACCTTCATGGGCATGGCAGGGTTGGGTGACTTAGTACTGACATGTACCGACAATCAATCACGTAACCGTCGCTTTGGTTTGGCACTTGGCGCAGGCAAAGATGTAGATACCGCACAAGAAGAAATTGGCCAAGTCGTTGAAGGTTATCGCAACACCAAAGAAGTTTGGTTATTATCAGAACGCATGGGCGTTGAGATGCCAATTGTTGAACAAATTTATCAAGTGTTGTATCAAGGGAAAGATGCACACTTAGCAGCACAAGATCTACTTGCACGAGACAAGAAGTCAGAAAGATAGAAGAGCAGATACGGGATTCGAGTAAACGAGATGCGAAAAGAGTAAAAGCAGATACGAGACTCAGGTAAACGAGATACGAAAAGAGTAAAAGCGGATTGAGCGCTTAAAGAAGGCTGTTTTTCGTTATCCGCATCTCGCTACTCTAATCTGTTCTTTACATCTCGTTCCTCACTCTTAAAGATGACGTGAATTTTAATTCCGTCATTCCAGAACTGAGGAACGAAGTGTCTGGAATCTCGTAGTTCTTCGTATCTCGAATCTCGGTTACTCGCATCTGATCTTATCGCTCTTCGAATCTAGCATCTGCCCCTTAAAAATAATGGATGGTAAAATGAAACACTGTGAACAACAAAAAGTTTGGCAATGCATTGTGAAGGAAGCTCGACAGCAGTCGGAGCAAGAACCTATGCTTGCGAGTTTTTATCATGCCACGATCATCAACCATGATAGTTTAGGCGCAGCACTTAGCTACATCCTTGCAAACAAGCTTAAGACAGCGTCAATGCCAGCAATGGCAGTGCGTGAAGTGGTTGAACAAGCATTCAAGCAGGATCAATCTATTATCGATGCGGCAGCTTGTGATATTTGCGCGACAGTAAATCGAGATCCTGCGGTCGAGATGTACTCGATGCCTCTGCTTTATCTTAAAGGCTACCACGCTCTGCAAGGCTACCGAGTAGCTAACTGGTTATGGAAGCAAGGCCGTATCGCACTTGCCACTTACCTACAAAACCAAATTTCTGTTGCTTGCCAAGTGGATATTCACCCAGCGGCTCGTATCGGTAAAGCTATCATGCTCGACCACGCGACAGGCATTGTGATTGGTGAAACTGCCGTCGTCGAGAATGATGTATCGATTCTTCAAGACGTCACCTTAGGTGGTACCGGTAAAGAAGGCGGCGATCGTCACCCTAAGATCCGCGAAGGCGTAATGATTGGTGCCGGCGCTAAAATACTCGGCAACATTGAAGTGGGTGAAGGCGCGAAGATTGGTTCTTGTTCTGTGGTTCTTCAGGCAGTTCCACCTCATACAACAGTCGCTGGCGTTCCTGCAAAAATTGTTGGAAAGCCGAAAACTGACAAGCCGTCTTTGGATATGGATCAAGGGTTCAATGGTCGCTCTCAGAACTTCATCCATGGAGATGGGATTTAAGAGCAGATACGAGATGCGAGTAACCGAGATACGAAGAGCTTAAAAGCAGATGCGGGATGCGAGTAACCGAGATACGAAAAGCTTAAAAGCAGATGCGGGATGCGAGTAACCGAGATACGAAAAGCTTAAAAGCAGATGCGGGATGCGAGTAACCGAGATACGAAAAGCTTAAAAGCAGATGCGGGATTCGGTTCAGCGAAATTCGAAAAATCAAGAGCAGATGAATACAACTAAATGACGATAATGATGAAACAAATTCGAGCCATTAGCCGGACTCTTCTGATATCTACCAGCCTTTGTGTTGCTCTGTTATCTACATCGTCATTTGCCGCCTCTCAGGGGGAACTGAAAGGCGTATCGAGCGAAATATCTCGCCAACAAAAAAACCTTTCCTCACAGCAAAAAAAACTCGATAACCTACAGGCAAACCTCAAGAAACAAGAGCTGTCGATTGTGTCGCTTGAAAAGGCGATTCTAGACAGTAAAAAGCAACTCAATACGGCCAATGCAAATCTTGCCAACTTAGACACCAAGATTAAAGCGCTTACGGCTCAGAAAAAAATCCATACCGACAAGTTAGAACAACTGATTCAGACTTACTACATGACAAGTCGAGCTAAAGCGTCTTCTCACATCCTCAACACTGGCGTGGAAGAAGATCGCATCAGTCACTATTACCAACACCTTGCCAAAGCGCGCTCCGCAACAATCAAAACGATTGAACAGACGCAACTTGAATTAGAAGAAAGCCACAAACAGCGTCAACTGGAGCAAGAACAGATAGCATCACTATTAAAACAGCAAACCACCAAGCGCGACAAGCTATCTAAGACTCAAACTCAGCGTAAGAAAACCGTTGGCAGCATCAAGAAAAACATCTCGGGTGATAAAAATTACTTGGCGGAGCTTCAGCGAAATGAAACTCGCCTAAAAGCTGAAATAGCGAAAGCAGAGAAAGCGGCTCGCGAGAGACGTAATGCAATCCCTATGGATGGGTTAGCCAAACGTAAAGGCAAACTGCCTTGGCCAATCAAAGACAAAGTTCTGCATAACTACGGCTCACGCCAAACGGGTCAAATTAACTGGAAAGGCATGGTGATCAACGCCAAGTACGGCCAGCAAGTTAAGTCTGTTTACTCAGGCACAGTAGTATTTGCAGAGTACTTGCGTGGTTATGGCTTAGTGGTACTACTTGACCACGGCAAAGGTGATATGACGCTCTACGGCTTTAACCAAGCACTTTTAAAGAAAGAAGGTGACAAAGTTAAAGCGGGTGAAGCGATTGCACTTGCTGGTGACACTGGCGGCCAAACGCGCCCATCACTGTACTTTGAAATTCGTAGAAACAGCCAAGCTCAAAATCCAAAGAGTTGGTTGGTTCGATAAAGAGCAGATACGGGATTCGAGTAATCGGGATGCGAAAAAATTTAGAGCCGATTTAGGAATTGAAGAGAACTTCATTACCCGCATCTAGCTACTCAAGTCAGCTCTTGCCCGCTCTTCAAATCCCCTTTTCGCTCACTCATCTCTTTCTACTTTGAATTCAACGCCTTCACACCATCTTCCAATAATGTCAGCTGCTCAAAGCCTTGAGCTGTCGCAATCGGTTTAACGGTCGCGATCATCTGCAGCATTCCTTGGTGAACGACTTGCTCTGTAATTTGGGCTTTTGGAGACATCGCAGACTGATACGCCAACCAACCCGATGCGATCAAGTGAAGAGAAGTGACCATCGACTTCATTTCCGTATCCGTTGCTTTGAGCAAGTTCAACTCAACGAAGGCTCTCATGATATCGACAAGATTCGTTTGCAGCTTTTCTTGTACGGCCATGTAATCAAGGTGGAGTTTTTCATCACGTGACAATATTTCAGGTAGGTTCGCATAGAAGAATCGGTACTTCCACATCAACGTGAAGATAGAATCTAAGTAGCGCTTTAGTAGCGTCAGGCTTTCTTGTTGCCCTTGAATCGGTGTGAACCTTTCAAGCAACTCTGTTGAATAGAGCGTAAAGATGTCGCGTACAATTTCTTGTTTGTTACGGAAGTGGTAGTAGAGGTTACCAGGGCTAATCTCGATATGCTCAGCAATATGATTGGTCGTAATACTACGCTCACCGTGCTCATTAAAAAGCTCTAGAGCAGCGTAAACAATCTTGTCACGTGTTTTCATTAGTTATTAGTATCCCTATCCGTTTAGTGGTTCAGTATATCGCCACTAAGCGGATAGATCGAGCTGATAACATCTGGTCGAATTAGCAAGCGCTAAAATTCACCTTCAATCCATAATACCTTTGATAAATCGCTGCTGGAATCAATCACTGCCAAAGAGGTCTCGCGTGTACACCTTATCTGCAACGTCTGATATTTCATCGACCATTCTGTTGGATACAATCACATCTGATACGGCTTTGAACTCTTCTAGGTCAGAATAAACCTTCGAGTTAAAGAAATGCTCTTCTTCCAACACAGGTTCGAACACGACCACTTCAATACCTTTAGCTTTCAAACGCTTCATAATCCCTTGAATCGACGACGCACGGAAGTTGTCCGAGCCGGCCTTCATGATCAAGCGATAGATACCTACAATTTTAGGCGAGCGCTTAATAATGGACTCCGCAATAAAATCTTTACGGGTGCGGTTAGCATCAACAATAGCGCCCACAATGTTGTTTGGTACATCTTGATAGTTAGCTAATAACTGCTTGGTGTCTTTCGGTAAGCAGTAACCACCGTACCCAAATGAAGGGTTGTTGTAATGATTGCCAATTCGAGGGTCTAAGCCCACACCTTCGATGATCTGACGAGAATCCAAACCATGCGCTTCGGCGTAAGAATCGAGCTCATTGAAATAAGAAACACGCATCGCCAAGTAGGTATTTGAGAAGAGCTTTACTGCTTCCGCTTCTGTGGAGTGAGTAAACAGTACGTCGATATTCTCTTTTTCTGCGCCTTCAACAAGAAGGTTTGCAAACACTTTCGCTCGCTCAGAACACTCACCCACAATAATGCGTGATGGGTGTAGGTTGTCGTACAGGGCTTTACCTTCACGTAAAAATTCTGGCGAGAACATAATGTTTTCACAGTTTAAATCTTGCTTAACACGCTCAGTATAACCAACAGGTACCGTTGATTTGATCACCATAACTGCATTGGGATTGATATCCATGACGTCTTTAATGACCGATTCTACAGAGCTGGTATCAAAATAATTATTTTTTGGATCATAATCGGTTGGAGTCGCAATGATGACAAACTCAGCATCTTTGTAAGCCGCTTTATCTGTTGTCGCCCTGAAATTCAGAACCTTACTTGATAGAAAGTGCTCAATCTCATTATCTACAATCGGTGACTGCTTATTATTCAGCATTGTCACTTTTTCATCGATGATATCTACCGCGACTACTTCATGATGTTGTGCTAACAGCATTGCGTTTGATAGACCCACATACCCAGTACCAGCTACTGCAATCTTCATGATAATACCTATAGTTTTGAGTAATTAACTCAACATAATTTATAACTTAGCTTGCCGTATCATACTCTGGTTGGGGAATTATTCCACTAGCCCGCTTTATCCATTCCTTGCTATACTCGTGACAGTTTTGTATTCAAAAGAGTTAGAAATTATGATTATCGTAACGGGTGGTGCTGGCATGATTGGCAGCAATATTGTTAAGGCGCTAAATGAAGCGGGCCACAACGATATTCTGGTCGTCGACAACTTAAAAGATGGTAAGAAATTTAAGAACCTTGTAGACCTAGACATCACTGACTACATGGATCGTGATGACTTTCTAACTCAGGTTATGGCTGGTGATGATTTCGGTCATATTGAAGCGGTTTTCCATGAAGGTGCATGCTCTGCGACCACTGAGTGGGATGGCAAATACATGATGCTCAACAACTATGAGTACTCAAAAGAGCTACTTCATTACTGTGTGGAGCGTGAAATTCCCTTCTTATATGCCTCTTCTGCTGCCACTTATGGTGAAACCGATACTTTTATCGAGGAGAGAGAGTACGAAGGTGCATTGAATGTCTACGGTTACTCTAAACAGCAGTTTGATAACTATGTTCGTCGCCTAACCGCGGATGCCGTAGCGCATAACGAAACGCTTCCACAAATCGTTGGCTTCCGTTACTTCAATGTTTATGGTCCACGCGAGCAACACAAAGGCAGCATGGCCTCTGTCGCTTTCCACCTAAACAACCAAATGAATACTGGTGAAAACCCGAAGTTGTTCGCAGGTAGCGAAACCTTCAAGCGTGATTTTGTGTATGTGGGTGATGTCGCAGCGGTAAACCTGTGGTTCTTAGAAAACGGTGTTTCAGGTATTTTCAACCTAGGTACAGGCAACGCAGAGTCTTTTGAAGAAGTCGCAAAAGCAGTAATCACGCACCATGGTAAAGGCGAGATTGAAACGATTCCTTTCCCTGAGCATTTGAAAGGCGCTTACCAAGAGTTCACACAAGCTGACTTAACTAAGCTTCGCAATACCGGTTGCGACATCGAGTTTAAAACAGTGGCAGATGGCGTCGCTGAGTACATGAAGATCGTAAACGCATAGCTGTAGCTTTATATTTCAGATTAAGACTAATGGTGCATCCTGCTTTTTGGGATGCATCATTGGATAATCTAGTAAACATAATCATTCCCCGAGTGACCGATATAAAGTTAACTCTCTGATTTAAATAATGTAGTGAACGAATGACCACACAACGTAATGATTTTGATCCAAAAGCTTACAATCCTGAGTTTGAATGGGGATTTCTAGCACCTAAATACTGGGGCACTTGGATTGCTGTTCTGTTATCGTCTTTAGTCTGCTTCTTACCTAATAGCATTCGTTTAGCATTAGCTAAGTTTATGGCTAAGCAAGCTGTAAAAATCAAGAATAAGGCTAACCGCCGAGCTCGCGTAAACCTTGAGATGTGCTTTCCTGAGCAATCTGTAGAACAGCGTGAAGAAACTCTCTATCAGTCGTACGTTACATCTATATCGTTTTTGATGGGGTTTGCTTCTTTAACACTAAAGAGCAAAACTTGGCTAGAGAACAACACCTCGATAAACGGCCTAAGCAACCTAACTGATATTACGGACAGTGGCGAGAATGTGATCTTACTGGTGCCACACACATGGGCTATCGATATCCCAGCGGTATTATTAGCTTCACGCAATTTACCTGTGTCTGCGATGGCGAAAGCACAAAAAAACAAACTCAGTGACTGGCTAATGCACCGACAGCGCGTGCAATACGGCGGTCGTGTTTATGATCGCAGTGGTGGTATCAAACCTTTCATCAAGTCAGTACGTGATGGGTACCTTGGTTATTATCTCCCTGATGAAGATCTTGGTCGTGAGCACAGTGTCTTCGTTGACTTTTTCGCGACTCAAAAAGCAACTATCTCAGGCCTTGGTCGCCTATCAAAACTAAGTAAAGCTAAAATCGTACCTTTGTTTGCTCAATACGATAGCAGTACAGGCCAATACACCTTGGACTTCTACCCAGCTCTACCATTCCCAACAGGAAGCGAAGAGGACGACGCACGTATGATGAATCAGTGCATTGAAGATTATGTGAGTAAGAACCCAGAACAATATATGTGGATCTTAAGGCTGCTTAAGACTCGTCCGGATAGTAATATAAACCCTTATAGTAGCTAGCATTGCATTGACCAGTATGAATATTATTAACAAAAATCACATATATAAAGCTTTATTACTAATGCCCTACTTGTTTTCTGTTACTGGTATGTTGGTTTTAGATAGTGGAGACAAGAAACTTATCCCATTTATTTTAGTCAGCATTATAATCAGTGTTATTTTCTTTAAAAAAGAAACCATAATAAAAAACCTACACTCTCCATTTGTATGGTTAATTTCTCTTTCATGTATATACATAATATTTAGCTACTACTATCACGGTGCAAGCTCAAGAGAAATAAGAGCAATGATCAGTGCGACTTTGTTTTTAATAGTCTTCCCATATCAGCTTCTGACTGAGAGTTTTCTACGTACAATTATCGCAATCGGGGGAGTGACTGTATGTATTAACAGCATTTATTTTAATGTGTATATGGAAATGATTCGCGACGCTGGATATATGAACCCAATACCATACTCAACCACCTGCGCACTGCTCGCTATTGTGTCTTTTTCATTCTTAATTAAATCGACCACAATAAAAGAAAAGTTTATTGCCCTAATTTCTTTTTCTCTCTATCTTCCCCCGATTATGCTGAGCCAAACAAGAGGGGTATGGTTAGCGTTTTCTATTACATTAATTATCTTAACTATTGTTAAATTGTCAAAATCTCACCCTACAAAAAAGCAGATATTGATTAGTATTATTACAACTTTAGTTTTATCCGCTAGTGCCATTTCTTTATTCAAAGAACATATTACTCAACGATATTCTAAAACCCTTTATGAAATAGAGAAAATTCAAAGCAATAATTATGACACCTCTATAGGGCTTAGATTACAACTGTGGGCTTTAGCTCCGGAAATATTTAAAAACAAGCCCTTACTTGGTAATGGACAAAATGATCAAGTCATATTAATGAAAAAATTAGAAAATGAGGAAATTTCAAAACTTCTTTTTGATGTTGCTTCAACTCATTATCATAATCAATACCTAGATAGAATGGTCAGGCATGGCACCATTGGCTTAATCTTAATCATTGGTATGTTAATACTTCCTCTAATAAGGTTAAAACATCTAACTGAAAGTGAAAAGTATATTGTGATTGGGTCTACATCACTTTTCTTTATTTCTGGATTAACTGATGTACCTTTTAATCATCCTCAACCCCTGATGTTGTATTTATTGTTCCTTGTCCCTATTTGCTCAAGATGTAAGAGAGTTATCAATGACTAAAATTTTCGTCATAAATCTAGAATCTTCCATTGAGAGAAAAGAAAACATTAGCCGTCAGCTAGATGAACTATCTCTTTCTTTTGAGCTATTTTCTGCCGTAGATGGAAGAACATCACCTCCTCACCCTTTACTCAAATACTACAATGACAACCTAAGCCAAACGTACCGAGCAAAAACATTAAGCGCCGGTCAATTAGGTTGCTATGCAAGCCATTACTTATTATGGAAGAAGTGTGTTGAACTCAATCAACCCATAATCGTAATAGAAGATGATGCTCTTATATTCAAAAAAGAATTTCTTAATTTCATACAAGATATCAGTGATGTACCAGAAGCTGTAGAGTGTGTCAGATTATTCAAAAATAAGCGTCGAAAGTATGACTCTTACGAAGTCTACAAGAGTAACTCAACGAACATTCATAAGTTCACCAAAGGACACATGAGTGCTACAGCCTATTTTTTAAGACCTTCTGGAGCTAAAAAATTCCTCCAACATTCACATGAATGGTATATGGCCGTAGATATTTATATGGATCGGTTCTGGCAAAACGAAGTCGAGTGCTACGGTACTGAAGTACCCTGTCTAACGAACGACCCCAAATTCGACTCAGATATTGGCTATGAAAAACGAACTACGAATCGAAGCCTATTCAAAAAGTGCAAACGTGAGTGGTTTAATTTAAACGAAACCATTCAACGTCATCTACATAATATCAAATTCAACCTGGGCAGAAAAAAATCATGAAATCAACACATAAAGATATTTATGTCTGCTCAACGGTAAGACACTTACTACTTAGCTTGTATAAAGCACAAGATGAGGTGAACCCATCGACCATAATTTATTTCTATGATTATCAAGATATAGACCCTAAAGATATAGACACAGCTCAACTCCCTAAAGAAATAGAGTTGGTATTAATGAACAGAGAGTCTTTAGTTACTCATATAAAGAAGATTGGGTATATCGGTAAATATATTTTATTTTGTTCACTTCGTAGTTGGCCAATACCAGCCCCATTAAAAAAAATATTAGTATCATCAATATATGAAATTAATAACAACGTAGACTTAAAGGGTGGGATAAATAAACTCTTCTTATTCAATGATAACAATAAAATGTCTAGGTTATTTCGCCTCCTAGTTAGATCTTACTCAATGGTAGAAGATGGTATGGGGAATTACATTAAGCACCAAATTGATGATAAACCCAAGCAATTATTTCGTTTACTATCAAATCAACCTCCTAAGCATTATGTCTTTGGTGAGAGAAAGCAATGTGACCGAATCTATGTTTCACACCCAGAAAAGTTACCAAAAGCAGTGCAACACAAAGGAAGAAGACTTTTTTTGTCAAAAGATAAAACAAAAATATCACAAATTCAACAATGTTTTAAATTTGACCATACTAATAACTTTGACACTAAAACATTAATCATCGCTACACAACCCATATTTAACAAGTTAAAAGGTAAGCTTAAAGACAATGATTTCTTTTATGAAATCTATAGTAAATTAATATTAGAGAGTAGACGTAAAGGTTTTACTCCAGTTTTAAAGTTGCACCCAAAGGAAAGCGAATCAGATTATTTATCCTTCAAAGAAAAGGGAGTGAAATTTTTATCTAATAAACTGCCTTTGGAACTTTATCTACTATCTAGTACAGATAAGGTTAACATAATATCAATTAACTCTTCAGCCGGCATGGGGATGGAGGAGTATTGTGAAACTTATAAATTAATTCCAGACAGCAAAATTCATAACTTTGCAAATATACTAATTGAATTAGAAAAAAAACAAGATAGCCTTCAAGATTTAATATCTCTACAACTATCTAATATCAAATAGCTGACTATATAAATAAATTCAAGGATAAAGGAGTTCCTGAGTTTATCTTAGTTAGAGCTTTTTTACCTAGAACGTCTTCATAGTGTTTTGGTGGCAAGCCAAAACCAGGTCGGATGCTACGAACATTTTCAGGCGTCAACAATTCACCTTTCGCTATGTCTTTTACTACATATAAAGATCGACGGAACTTAACATTACCTTTTTCAGCTTCTGTTCTTTCGTAGTTCACTTGCCCCATCGCTTGCCAAGCCGTTTTCGTGTCTTTACATAATGCAGCTAACTCATGAGGCTCAAGAGAAAAACTATCATCGGCACCACCACCGTTTCGATCCATCGTGACGTGCTTCTCGATCAAACATGCTCCTAACGTCACAGATGCAACTGCCGTAGCATTATCAATCGTGTGATCAGAAAGCCCAGATAAAACATCAAACCGCTCAGCAATATCAGCAATCGTCTTTAAGTTATATTGGCCTGCGGGGGCTGGATAGCCACTCACGCAATGAAGTACAACTAACTCTTTGCAGCCATTATCTCTTGCGGTTTTTATGGCTTCTGCAATTTCTTCTTTATTAGCCATTCCTGTTGAAATGATCATCGGTTTACCTGTTTGAGCAACACGCTTAATAAGAGGTAAATCAATGACTTCAAATGAGGCTATTTTATACGCAGGGGCATCTAATGACTCTAATAAATCAACAGCTGTAAAATCAAAAGGTGAACTGAAAATAGTAATTCCAAGTTTTTTTGCCTTTTCAAATAACGGCTTATGCCACTCCCATGGCATATGAGCACCTTTGTAAAGGTTATAGAGCGTCTGCCCATCCCATAAACCGCCATGGATCTGAAACTCGTCACTATCACAATCCATAGTAATGGTTTCATGGGTATAAGTTTGCAGCTTAATTGCATCTGCACCTGACTTTTTCGCTTCTTCCATTATCTGGAAAGCGCGATTAATATCACCATTATGATTTGCCGATAATTCAGCAATGATATAAGGGGCATAGTCAGGGCCTATTTTTCGACCATCAATTGAAATATATGGTTTCATCAGAATCTCATTAAATTGGGTTACGAATAAACGTTTCAGGATTTTGCTGCGTATAGTTCGCTTTTTTGAACAACTTCTGAGAAGCTTTATTACATTCTAATACGGTTGCATGTAATGTCAGTTCTGGGTGTATAGCATCAACCATTTTCAATGCAGCAGTTGCGATTCCTAAACCGTAAGCTTCAGGGGCAACAAAGATTGATACTAGATAATTTTTAGGTTCAATTTTATCTAATCGTAATACACCTAACTTTTTTCCTGTTACCTTATCTTCAACAAGGTAAAAAAAATCGGTGGTTGTGGCTAGCTTTCGCTTCATCCAACTTTGGTGCTCTTCCCATGTAGGAATCTCAGTATTCAGTGCAAATTCACGGGTTTTAGGGTGGCACTGCCAGTCATAAACTGTTTTTATGTCTTCATGAGTTGCAAATACAAGCTGTAAATTCGCATCATCACTGGCTTCAATCAGCTGCTGAATTTCTAGGACTAACCTTCTGGTTCCTAGACCGTCACACAATGTCAAATTCGACACAAATAGCTCATGCCATTGACTCATTGCTTGCTGATAGGTCACCAATAATCGAGACTCAATCTCCTCTAAAGAAACCTTCATAATAGCTTTATGTAGAAGCAATTGAGCACAAATCGTTGTTTGATTATCAGCCAATGGTATCAATATGCTAGGCAAGCCAAGACAAGCTCTCTCCCAACTTGTTGTTCCAGGCGCCCCAATCGCTAAGTCATGTTCCAGCATCAAACCAGCCATATCGACCTCAAAATCTTGATGTTGTACATCTCCTTGCAAGTCACACCATGATTTAACGTACTGATAATGTGGTGCTCTAGGACTTAGCAAAACTGTAAAATCAGCAGCAATGTTCCCAACAAGACTTTGCAAAGACCGTAAAGTTGCATTGGGGTTATCAATTCCCCCCATAGATATTAATATTTTAGGCTTAGCACTAGGGTATTGGCGAGTATAAGCGTGCTCTCTCAATGAAGAAAAATTGGGGGCTAAAATTGCATATTCACTCCCAGCTAAAACACGAGCGGATCCTGAGTATTCTGAAGGCTTACGTCCAAGAGTTTGATCGATAATTAAATCTGCATCATGATCTCGGACGAGATCATCAATCGCAACAAGGAAACAATCCAAAGACTGTTTAACACATTGTTGCCACGTTTGACTGATAGCGTAATGATCCGTTATCACTAAATCAGCATTACCTACCATTTGGATAAAGTCCAATGCATCATCAGAACTTGGCCTTTGCAGCCAAGCCTCATAATCTGCATCATGCTGAGGCTTACAAGGTTCTTGTGGTCGATTGAGCTTTACTACCTGAAAGCCACGCTCTTCAATATATGAAGTCATGTCGCCTGTCTGTGGTAAACATGCAAAAGAGATTGAATGACCGATATTTTTCAATGCATCAGCAAGTACTAAACAACGCATGACGTGGCCACTACCGATAAATAGTGATGCGTCTACTCTTATAACAACTTTCATTACCAAGCCGTCCAACCACCGTCGACGGCTATATCGGCTCCATTCACAAATGAACTAGCAGAGCTAGCTAAAAAGACCACTGGTCCTTTTAACTCTGGAGCACTGCCCACTCTTTTTAGAGGAACCTTCTTAGCTAGAGACTTAACAAACTCAGAATCGTTATTACCAATATTAGGAAAAGGGCCTGGCGATATCGAGTTAAAACGAATACCCTCTTTGCCGAATTCACACGCTCCATATTTGGTCCATTGAATCAAAGCTGCTTTTGCTACTCCATAAAATGGCGGATTAGACCCTTCAGGCGTGCTATAAAGACTTAAATTTGGGCTCACCTTACCGTACATAGATGCGATATTAATAACGGATGCGTAACCACATTCTTTTACGGCAGATCTTAAATAAGGTAGTGCTGTCTGAAATAAATAGTGAGCCGATTCTACGGTAATTTCATAGGCAGATGTATATTGCTCGCTTGTCGAGGTTTCAATGGTTCCTCCTATCCCCGCATACGCATTATTGATGATAACGTGCAATTGGCCTGAGTACCTTTCAAAGAAGTCATCGACCTGCTTTTTGACTGTGACATCAAATACTGCTGCCTCAGCACTTAACCCTTTTAGAGTTAATTGATTAACTAACTCTTGAGCTTTTTTATCTGAACGAGAATTCACCAAGATATGAGCGCCTGACTCTGCCAAACCAAAGCATATTTCTCGCCCTAAATAGCCAGCTGCACCTGTAACTAGAGCAGACTTACCTTGAATAGTAAATAAACTATCTTTCACCTGCTCAACTCCACATTGCTGGGTTTAATGTTTTAAGATCTATTTCAAACGGTACCTTCATCGAAGTATCGAACATCGCCGAAGGAGTATCACGGCAGATCACTTTGATGTTATTGTCTAGTTGCTCTCTGCTCTCACAGCCCAGAACTAATGCATCAATCCAACTCTGAGAACAAGCATGCTTTATGCATAACTCATAGATAGATGAACAATTGTATTGCGCCGCAGTATCGCTAAGCCATTGCATCACTTCTTCATAATTTTCGACGTGAGCGTTCAGCCAACTCTCAGGATTATCCGACAATAGTAACCCTTGAAGGAAAACACTTCTTACATGAATAGTAAGGCTGCGCGCACTCTTTTCTGACAAGATTTTTTCTATCGAAGGGATCCATCGTTCATCTAAGATATTAAATGGTAATTGGATGAAAGATATTGAAGTGTTAGCAAGCGCAGTATCTAATTCTAATGGGTTTTGTACCGAAACCCCTATCTCTTGAATTACACCCGACGTTTGATGATGTATCAATTCTTTCAAAATAGTTCCGTTCCACAATGCCATGTGTTCAGCTCGATGCAACATTAACACATCAAGAGTATCAGTCCCCAAAGCATGGCAAGAGCGAATAATTGAATTACGTACAGAAAGTCGCACCAAATCCAAGCTTGAATCTTTAGTTAATGAGGAAAGAGGGTCTAACTTGGTGATAACTTTGCAGCGGCCTGACCAACCTTGCTTTAACCAACTTCCAATGACTTCTTCACTCACACCATAAGCTCTGGCAGTATCAATGTAAGAAACGCCGGAACGAACCGCTTGCGATAGCAGATGATGAGCATCTTCAATAGTTGGTTGCCCAACACTATTATTAACACCGTAGTTTAGCCCCAATTGAGCCCCACCTAATACGAATTTAGTAGCCCTCGAGTCCGCATTCATTGCAGGGTCAAGCCTCATACATAATTCCAAAGCAGATATCTCAATTGGGTTGGCCACATTTTTAAATATGTTAGCGACTTGAAGGTAGTCATCAAGGCTGTCTATAGTGCAACGAAAACCTGTCAAATTTTCTTTGATTTGAGGGTTAATGTAATAGGATTCCCCAAACTTTCGTCGAATATAGGGAGTCACATGCTCACAATCAAAAGTAGAAGTCGTGACTTTGACAGACTCTCTAAGATGTACCAAGCGGGTGACTTCTGCTGCAAGTCCATAAGGCAGATTAGACTGGACTCCATTTGCGCATATGTATTCCACACTAGTAGCAATAAACTGCTCAATAACACCTTCAATAAATTCTGAATCTGGGAACACGTTATCAGCAGTCAAACGCACAACTATCGTATCGTCTGGATAGTCTTGAAACGCCTCTACAAACCTTTTCAACACATTATTTAAATCACCACGAAAGCAATGAACTGAGTGTTGATGAAGCACCGAAGCCAAATAGTCATCCGTTGACTCATTGGAAGTCAGAACACAAACATCAAAATTCTTATTGCGTCCCGCTCTTTTAGCAGCCAATACTGAAATAGGTATACCACTGATTGGCAATAATACTTTTCCTGGCAGCCTACTAGAGTTAGTGCGAGCTTGAATTGCTACAACTATTGGCGCTTCGCTCATGACAAAAGAACCTTTTCTAAAGCCACTTTCACCAGATCTTGTTGTTCAATCGTCATCGAATGAAACATTGGAAGCGAGATAGCCTCTTTGTAGTAGCTTTCAGACTCAGGAAAATCCCCTTCAGCAAAGCCCATTGATTGATAATACGGTTGTGTATGTACAGGAATATAGTGCAAATTAACACCAATACCATTATCACGTAGAGCTTCAAACACTTGTTTATGAGTTAATGATATTTCATCAAGTTTCAAACGTATGACAAACAAATGAAGGCCAGAGTATGTATCTTTTAGCTGATAAGGAAGGACTAAAGGTAACGCCGATAATATTTCATTGTAACGTTTTGATAAAACATGACGCGCTGCAACAAAATCATCAAGACGTTGCATTTGGCTCACACCCAACGCAGCTTGAAGTTCGGTCATACGATAGTTGAAACCTAAATCAACCTGTTGGTAATACCAACCACCATGAGAGGCTTCCGTCATCATTTCAGGATCTCGAGTAATACCATGACTACGCAAGAGAGCCATTTTATCAGCTAGCTCTTTCCGGTTCGTTAATGCGGCACCACCTTCAGCAGTTGTGACAATTTTTACCGGGTGAAAACTGAACACTGTAATATCAGAATACTTACAATTACCAATTGGTTGTTCATGATATTGACCACCAATAGCATGAGAAGCATCTTCAATGACTTTAAAGCCATACTCTTTGGCTAGCTTAGCAATGGATTCCATGTCACAAGGCTGACCACATAAGTGAACAGGAACGACGACTTTAGGTAGAGTTCCGGTAGCTTTAGCCGTAACTAGCTTTTGCTCTAGCTTTTTAGGGCACATGTTGTATGTCGCTGAATCGATATCAACGAAATCCACTTTAGCACCACAATAAAGACCACAGTTTGCAGACGCGACAAAAGTAACAGGCGTTGTCCACAACCAGTCACCTTCACCCAAACCTAAAGCCAAGCAAGCGATATGCAGAGCGGAGGTTGCACTATTCACAGCTAACGCATATTGAGCGCCACTATGTTCTGTTAACGCACTTTCAAACGCAGGGACTTGTGGCCCTTGCGTTAAAAAATCAGATTTAAGGACATCAACTACGCTGTCAATATCTTGCTGACTGATATCTTGCTTGCCGTATGGAATCACTGATCTACTCACACTGTAAATTTAGGGTCAACATGCTCTTTGATTAGGTCACGTAGACCTTCAATGGTTTCCCACTCAGTATTGGTGCCCGAGTTGTATTTAAAGCCAAACGGTACTTTTTCAGCTTTATGATGATTCATATATTCCTCTTCTGTGTACGTAAAGGAGACAGAAGGAAGAATTGCGTAATAGCGACCTAGATCGATTGTGTTTAGAGAGTCGGTATCAGTGATCATTTCTTCATGAAGTTTTTCACCAGGACGAATCCCAACAACCTTAGTTGGTATGCTAGGCGCAATAGCTTCAGCGATATCTAGAATTTTGTATGAAGGAATCTTAGGGATAAAGATCTCACCACCTAAATGGTTCTCGATAGCATACATCACCATGTTTACACCATCCTGAAGAGATATGTTGAAGCGAGTCATCTCCTCATGAGTAATTGGTAATACACCTTCTTCTTTTTTCTGCATAAAGAACGGAATAACTGAGCCTCGAGAGCCCATAACGTTGCCGTAACGAACAACACTAAAACGAATATCTTTAGAGCCACGAATATTATTCGCGGCTGCAAACAATTTATCAGAAGCTAACTTAGTTGCACCATATAGATTAATCGGAGCACAAGCTTTATCCGTAGATAGTGCAACCACATCTTTGACGCCACACTGTAGCGCTGCATTAATTACATTTTCAGCCCCATCAATATTAGTACGAATACACTCCGTCGGATTGTATTCTGCTGTATCAACTTGCTTAATTGCTGCTGCATGAATAATTACATCAACGCCTTCACAGGCTTGAATCATACGGTTACGGTCACGCACATCACCGATGAAAAAACGTAATTGTGGGAAATCCTTATGTGGATATTGTTGCTTGATTTCAAATTGTTTTAGTTCATCACGAGAAAAAATAATGATCTTTTTTACATCTTGATATCGTTCAAGAATTGTTTTGATGAATTGCTTACCAAATGACCCTGTGCCACCTGTAATTAATATTGTTTTGTTATTTAGCATACTCAACTACTCTAATATGTTTCTATTTCTCTAAGTTTTTAAACTTAGGTACTTGAATTCCAAATTGATATCTAACTACTTTTAGCTGGCTAACAATTTCTCAAAAAATTCCAGATGCTTCTTCACTGTCACTCGTGAACTAAAGCTTTCATCTAGGCGCTTCTTAGCTGCTTCACTCATTGTTGTGCACTTTGCCTTATCTTGTGCGAGCTTGTCCATAGCCTCACCTAACGCCTTAGCGTCACCGGTCGGGACAATATAACCAGTCTCGCCATCTACAACGAGTTCAGGAGCTCCACCGGTAGTTGTAACTACTGAGGTTGTGCCATTTGCCATCGCTTCGACAATCGTGCGTGGTAGCCCTTCTCCACTAATCGAGGGCTGAACTTGAAAATCAGCCATACACATGATTGAAGGGATATCTGTACGGTGCCCAATATAGTGAATTCGCTCACTCATAGGGCTCGCTTTCATCTCATCGAAATGAGGCTCATAGCCGCTGCCCGCTAAGATCAAATGGAAGTTCGGTGCAGTAATGTATTTGGTCGCCTCAAGTAAGACAGAGATGCCCTTACTTGGCCTTACGTGCGCTGCAGTAATCGCGACGACATCATCTTCATTCAAACCAAACTCAGAACGCTCGGTTGGTGGTACTTTATACCAATCCAATTCATGCCCTTTGTAGATGGTAACAACGTTATCTTTGTTCTTCCAAACTCGTCTTACCACATCTTGTCGCACCGCTTCTGAAACACAGACAATGCCGTCTACACGAGGGTGAAGTTGAGTTAAATAAGCACTAGGGTCATGTCGATATAACCCTCCGGTTGTACCTCGATAAACGACTAATTTAACGTTAAAGCCAATACACGCAAACGCGGCATTGGGGATCGTCTTAGAGTTAAAAGCATAGCAGATGTCGTAATCATGCGTTTTCAGCTCGTGGCGAATCTTTTTAATGGTATCAAAACAAACTTTACGCTTTGGATAACCATCAACGACTCGAATGCCGCACTCTTCTAACTTTGAGACATGCTCAGACTCACCTTGGGTCATGATAGTGACTTGGTGACCTTGACGCGCAAGCTCAATAAAGATCGCGGCTTCAGGGCGTAAACTGTTCCATGCATGTAAGTAAGATGCACAAACTAAAATCTTCATCTCTCAGTTCCTATTTGGCTTGGTCTTTTGAGCTGTCTTCTGAACGGTTTTCAAGAATCCACAAACCGACGTATTTATTGAAATTCACTTGAGCGTAGGTCATCGCCATAATGAAGCCGACACTACCATCCATAAAGCCGCGGCGAATAATATAAACAAGGAAGAATGTCCATGCCGCTCGTAACAAGGCCAAAAATAAGCCGTGTGATTTCTTGCCTTTACGATGGTATTTTTGGGAGCCAAGCCAAGCGTACTGCGCTGCTTTATCTAAACCATGGCCATAATCGCGATGGGTGTAATGAAGAAGAAACCCCTTCAATATCCCTGTCGAGCCTTGCTCTGGAACAACCGTCTCATGAACTTCATCAAGCGTATAACGAGAACCTTCTCTCTTGAACAACCTTAAGACTGCACGAGCACTGCGGCCATATTTTAGAGTAGTGCCATACAGAGTCACTCCCCAAGGAAGTTTATACGCTGTGTGTTTGATTTGATCTTGTTTTAATAGTTCAACAAGAGCATTACTCATCTCTTCATCTAACGCTTCATCAGCATCGATTGATAACACCCAATCACATGTAGCTTTATCTAAAGCTCGTTGCTTTTGTTTACCAAAGCCAGGCCAATCAGTGATTGTCACGTTATCTGTATATCTTTGGCATATTTCAACTGTTGCATCTGTTGAGCCACTGTCTAAAACGATCAGCTCATCGGCAATATCAACAACAGATTTAAGGCAAGTTTCAATTCGGTCTTCTTCATTCTTGGTAATAACAATGACAGACAGGGTATGTTTTCTCATTATTCAGCCCTAGAATTTCCAATAGTTTAATGATTTACGGATCTTAAAATTACGAATCCAATTTTTTGGTTTTCTATCTTGCCAGCCACTTTCCAACACATCGGTAATAGCATTCAGAACCCTAGCCGACGATTGCCCATCTAAATGCGGTGTAATTGACGGGCCGTAATTAGCGATAGCGTCATCTCTAGCTTCATCAGTTAGCATGGCTTGCTTAATAGCTGATTCTAACTGTTCAGCCTGAGCAATATTAATAAAGCTTGCTTGAGGGTCACGATTATTTACCGTGACAACAGGCTTATTGAGCAACAAGAATTCCTGAAATATCGATGAGTTATCACACACCATAACATCGGCGCGATGCTGCATTTCAATAACTCGGTCATTATCGAAAAAGAGAAGGTTATCTCCTTCTAACGCCTGATATTTTGCTCGTGTCTCTTGCTTCATTTTAGGGTGTAGTGTCACTAACCATTGCCACTGACTACTTTGGCTTAGTCGCTTTAACTCTTCATAAACCAGTTCAGCACACGATAAACTTGGCGAAAACGTCGAAGCAAACAGAATTTGAGGTCTCTCATGACGATTCTCACCAGCTTGATAATTAAACAAGCTATCTAACTTCAACCACCCGGTCTCTTTTACTTGAAAATAGCCACGCTGTTTAGCTAACGGCTCAAGCGAACTTGTTCTTTCATGGCCTTCAGTGCAATACAAATCAAATAGACCACGCTCAGGGTATAAGTTCCCTCGTTTGCTCTCGTTTAAGCCATGAAATACTTGCACCTTCAATCCTGGAATAAACGCAGGAACGCGATCACCGGGCACTAGAACAGCCGAAGGGTTAAAAGAGACAGCTTCAGCTAAAGAGATGCTCTGTTCATGCTCTAGTAAAAGATGTTCAGAAGCCTCGTCACCAACAAGCAACCACTTAACATCGTGGCCGAGCTGCTTCGCGTAATCATAAAAGGGACGAAGGATAGCAAATGAGTAATTTTGCTCGACGTAGAGCAAGAAACGATAGGTTTGATCGGTTTGCATAAGCGATGAGATAAAATTCACCATTTCCGTTTGAAAGTGCAACTAAGCATTTAATTATAACGCTCTTTACTTTCGAGATTGAAGAAAATACTCTTCTCAATACTGATTTTACCTTCTGGTGTCACTGTTCTTATGCTTATACGACTTTTCTACACTCTCATATTGTCACTAGCCTCTCCGCTACTGCTGTATGGGCTTTATAAGAGTAAACCAGGCAAACCAAGTTTTGGTCAGCGTTGGAAAGAACATTTCGGGATCACGCCGCAAACTCAAGGTAAAAGCCCTATCTGGATTCATACCGTGTCGGTTGGTGAATCTATTGCTGCGATGCCTGTTATCAAACAATTGAAACAGCGAGATCCAAATCAAGCCATCATCGTTACCACGACAACCAGCACGGGTGCTGAGCAGATAGACAAGCTTGGTGATTTGGTCGAGCATCGCTACATGCCGATTGATTTTTCTTGGTGTATTCGAGGTTTTTTGAAAACAGTTCAGCCAAAACAGATGCTAATCATGGAAACAGAATTATGGCCAAACACACTGCACTGCGTCGCTAAAGCTGGTATCCCCATTTCGGTACTCAACGCTCGCCTATCCGAACGCTCGTGCCAGCGTTATGCTAAATTCCAAGCCGTTTTTGACCTCTTAGCCAAAAACCTGTCTCAAGTACTTTGCCAATACCCAAGTGATGCTGAACGTTTTGCTAGGCTAGGGCTAGATAAGTCATCTGTCCATGTGACAGGCTCAATCAAGTTTGATATTGAAGTCTCTTCTGAACAAATTGAAAAAGGTAGGGCATTAAGGGAGCAAGTAGGCTTTGAACGTGATGTCTGGATAGCAGCCAGCACTCACCAAGGTGAAGATGAAATTGTTTTAGATGCTCATAGGCAACTTCTTAAAGACAACCCTAGTGCGCTACTGATGATCGTGCCTCGCCACCCAGAGCGATTTAACCAAGTGACGGAACTGGCTAAACAGCACGAATTCAATACCGTCACTCGAACGAGTCAGCAACCAATCACCTCTAATGTTGAAGTGTATATTGCGGATACGATGGGAGAAATGTTGGTATTACTCGGTGGAGCTGATGTGTGCTTTATGGGAGGAAGCCTTGTGGGCGATAAAGTAGGCGGCCACAATCTTCTAGAGCCGGCGGCCCTGCAGTTACCTTTACTGAATGGCCCTAGCTATTTTAACTTCGGCGAGATCACTGACAAGCTACTGGAAGCCAATGCCGTGGTTATTTGTCAAGATAGCCAAGATATCGCAGGCCAACTCCAACAACTGTTCAAACAATCAGAACTGCGTAAAACTAAAGGCTTAGCGGCGTATCAAGTAGTTGAGCAAAACCGAGGGGCGTTGCTCAATACACTCATGAAAATATAAAGCTATTAACTATATATCTTGTTTAATACTTGATACTTATGTAAAAAACGGTTTTTCATTATTTTCTGGTTTTTCTCGTCTACTTTAAGATTATGATCAAAACTTAACGGGATTTCAGTCAACGTATTGTAGCTACAGACAGAGATCCCTTCAGCCTCTACCATCTCAATAAAATTAGGAGAACCATCTTTTACATGTATCCTACCAGTACCACCAGATACATAGCTTCTAGCTGTGCTCATGCTCCCTCTACCCTGTAAAATAATATCAGAGCAAGACATGAACAATGCGTTATAGTTAATGTTGTTTGTTGGCGTTACATAGCTGATATCAACTACACATTTCATCTTGAATAATGCCAAAAATGTATCGATAACGAGCCTAGAAAACACTCTTTTAGGTTTAACGAAAACTAACAATTTATGTTGATTTAAAACTCCAGCCATACCTAAACGATAGATAATTGACAAAATCTCAAGCACTGTGAAAGAGTCAGCTTTTGCACCTATTAATATTTTATTTTCTGCTTGGGTTTCCTCTACGAACTTAGACCGCATACATTCAAATTCATCCCACAGCTCATTGGGCATCGACTTAAAGGCATCCCTTGCGTCATAAAAATTGAGTTCTTGTCGTTTCAGAATTTTTTCAAGTGAGGGACGGAAGTAGGGTTCTGGCGCAATAAAGTTAATAACTTTGCTCAGGACAAATAAGCAGTCTTCATTAATCTGATTGTTTCTCGTTTGGATTAAGCTACCATGCTTGTCGATTGTTTTGAGCCAACGAGCTACTTCATCATCGGTCAAGTGAATGTATAACTTACCGATAAATTTATCTGAACACTCCAGAAGACTCTTTAGAAAAGGAGCATTACTTAGACTTAAGCTAATTGAAGTTACTGTCTTGCAACTAACAAGAGCAGCTAGATCAACATTACGATAGTTTACTAACTTTACGTTCGTACCTTTTAGGTGGTTAATTTGATCGCTTTCAGATAGAGATATCAGAACTATATCTTCTTCTTTAATCGAACATTTTCTAATAAGTACATCAATGTACAATTTCGTAAAAACGTGGTTTTCAAAACCAACAATGATATTTTTATTTAAGAACATCTACATAACTCCCAACATGTAACCATCATTTAGGTATCCCCAATCCGATTCCTGCCATTGAACCTGACGCTTGTTCACTTCTTTTAAGAACGAGCGCTTTAAGCGATTCAAGTTGCCTTCTTTCCAGTCATCACCCGCTTGCTGACCACACTTATCAAAGTCAATAATCCACACCCTTTGCGAGTCATCAAGCAGGATATTATGAATGTTGAGATCGGTATGATTAACCCCAGCATCGTGCATCTTGCGTACCTCTTGGCCAATTCGACGATAAACATCCGCATCTATCGGGCCATTGACCAAGACATCAACCAGATCTTTGGCATTGGGAATTCGTTCAGACATTAAGTCAGCTCGATAAAGTAGTCCGCTTTTAATTGCTCTAGCAGCAATAGGCTTCGGTACATTCACACCTGCGTTTGCCAATATCTTGAGGACATTAAGCTCCATCGCACAGCGAGTACTCTCCCAATCAGAGAAACGATATTGGTCTTCGACTAGCTTCCCAAACAATCCGCCACGGCGATAATGGCGCAATGCGGCCTGTATTCCATCAAGCTGAATGAACCATGTGGTACCACGACCTTGAGCACTCCCTGAAATGGCTTCACGTTTTCGCCAGTATTCAGCCTCGAAGATCTGAGCGATATCGTCCTCTGGTACCTGAGCCAGAAGTTCAGGGTCGTACCAAATTGTTTGGTTCTTGGTGCTAATCGTTTCCATCTATGAGGCCTTTGGGTCGCTTTTCGTCATTGCTATTTTACAACTAATGCGAGTATCTGCATAATTCTGATGTTATTCACTTTTTTCGGGCACTTTATGTCACTGTTCTCAACTGCACCTCAATCTCTTTGCATACTTCGCCTCTCCGCGATTGGCGATGTTTGTCATGCTATTTCTGTGGTTCAAGCCATCCAGAAGCAGTGGCCTGAAACGAAAATTACTTGGATAACGGGCAAAATAGAAGCCATGTTGATCGGCGATCTACCCGGTATTGAGGTTATTGTTTTCGATAAGAAACAAGGCTTCAAAGGAATGCGTGAATTATGGCACCAGCTATCTGATCGTAAATTTGATGCACTTCTGCATATGCAAGCCGCACTCAGAGCCAGCGTGCTATCTTGGGGAATTAAAGCAAAGTGTAAAGTGGGATTTGGCAAAAACCGTACTCGTGAAATGCAGTCACTCTTTACCAACCGCCACCTACCTATCTCGGACAAGTTTCATGTGTTGGATAACTTTGCCGAATTTGCTCGCTACATTGGCGTCCCCTTCGATAAGCCTCAATGGGATATCCCTTTAACACCTGAAGATGAACAGTTAGCAATCAACACCATAGCAAACAAACCGACTCTGGTTATCTCCCCTGCTGCTAGCAAAGATTCTCGCAACTGGCTAACAGAGCGATACGCCGCTATTGCCGATTACGCAGTAGAAAAAGGTATGCAAGTGGTACTTTGTGGTTCTCCTGCACCAAGAGAAGTTAACCTAGGTAGCGATATCGAAAAATTATGTCAGTCGCCAGTCACCAACTTGATTGGCAAAACGAACTTGAAGCAACTGACTGCCGTACTGAAACATGCAACGGTTGTTTTGGCACCTGATACAGGCCCAGCCCACTTGGCAACCACGCAGTCAACGCCTGTAATCGGCTTGTACGCACACAGCGATCCTCGTAGAACAGGCCCTTACAACGATCTCGATATCGTAGTAAGTGTTTATCAACAGCATGTAGAAGCGCAACAAGGTAAGCCAGTCGCAGACCTTCCATGGGGAACTCGCGCAAAAGGCGATGATCTAATGAAGGACATCACCGTCGAGATGGTAAAGCAGAAACTCGGCAAAGCCTTAAGCTCCATAAAAACACTAAGCAAGGACAGCTAATATGACCACACACGTTATCTACCCAGGAACTTTCGATCCGGTCACCAATGGCCACCTTGATATTATCGTTCGTGCCGCTAGCATGTTTGACCATATCACCGTTGGGGTAGCAGCGAGCCCAAGTAAAAAAACCATGTTTGAATTAGATGAACGAGTTGAGCTACTACGTGATGCGGTGGCTCACCTGTCTAATGTATCTGTTGAAGGGTTTTCGGGGCTACTAGTCGACTTCGCAAAGCAGCAGCAAGCAAACGTATTAGTGCGCGGTTTGAGAACAACAATGGATTTTGAATATGAGTTCGGTCTTACTAGCATGTACCGCAAACTTCTGCCCGGCCTTGAAAGTGTATTTTTAACGCCTTCAGAGGAGTATGCATTCCTCTCTTCGACAATAGTTCGAGAAGTGGCTATCCATGGTGGGGATATAAGTCAGTTCGTACCACAAAAAGTAGCAGACGAAATTAAAATAAAAACAGCCAAGTAGTATTCTCATCGAAAAAGTAGCGCTCGTTGGCGCTATTTTTGTAAATGCTATGAAGTTTAAAGCGAGTAGAGGCTAGACAAAAATCAAGTTTTCATTCTCAGTACGCTTTAGGAAATCGTATTTCAAAAAGGCCTATTTGTACTAATTCAGGTGAATACCAACAACGTCATACGCCTCACGCATAGCCTCTCTAGCACTGCAGAGCCTATAACAGTGAATCAAGCCACGATGCATCAACATTCTTGAAGCCCGTCACAACCATAACTGCTAACTAAGTGAACAATCATTACAAAAAGCTAGGCGAGTGATAACATAGTTTATTATAAATAAATACATCAATATAGCTCTATGAAATCATACTGTATTACCTTAAAAGCGAATCATTGTAGGCAAAAATCAACAGCCGATACCCTTAAGGATGTTCAGGTTGATTTTGAGTTTTTTATTGGGGTGGATGCGCGAACCGATGAACACCCTCTACTAACAAGAATTCACGATAGAGCTTTTTTACACAATATGGGTAGGTCGCATGCAATTGGAGAAGTTGGATGTTATGCAAGCCACTACCTTATTTGGCAAAAATGTATCGAGCTCAATGAGCCAGTTTTAGTCTTCGAAGATCATGCCGATATTGATATCGACATATTTCGTAATACACTGACTATCGCCGAGCAGCATATTGAGCAGTGTGGCTTTATTCGCTTACAAGACAGTAAGAACAAATTACATTACTCAGTTGATAGGTACGATACCCAACACCTTGTAAAGTATTTGAAAGTACCTCAAGGAACCGCCTGTTACGCTATATCTCCCAAAGCTGCACAAGCTTTCATCGAACAAAGTTCAACTTTCAATTATCCAGTCGATGTATTCTTACGGAATACTTGGATTCATAAACATCCCATGTTTGGTGTTTCTTCTGCAGGATTGCAGCGTAGTAAACGGCCGTCAATTATCGGTAGCCGTAAACATAAAGGTAGAAAAGACTATTCTGTAGCCTTTATGAAGATTGTGAACAAAATAAAGAGTATGGCACTCAATCTATCAACAAACCTTTATCACCTTGCAGTCCTAGATAAAGAGTTCAGACCAAAGTTCTAGAGATAGGAAAAGTAAACTCACATTAAATTGTCCCCTCTCTCTTTATATTTATGCTTATGTTTGTATTTATAATTAAAAAATAACCATGCGATTGCCTATAAAAATAGCGCTCATTGAGCGCTATTTTTAATGAAACCGTGACTTTTTAAAGCGAGTAATAGGCTTTATACCAACCCGCGAAAGCTTTTGCCCCTTCTTGGATCTTCACTTGAGGCTTATAGCCAACGGCTTCAAACAGATCGTCAGTATCAGCGTAAGTCGCGTACACATCACCTGGCTGCATTGGCATGAAGTTCTTTTTCGCTTCAACACCTAGAGCACCTTCTAATGCTTCTACGTAATCCATCAATTTAACTGGGCTACCATGGCCGATATTAAATACGCGATACGGCGCAGAACTGGTTGCTGGTGAACCTTGCTCTACTGTCCAATCTAGCTGCTTAGCTGGAATACGATCTTGAACACGGATAATACCTTCAACGATATCATCGATGTAGGTAAAGTCGCGCATCATATCGCCATTGTTATAGATGTCGATCTCTTTACCCGCCACGATTAAGTTCGCAAACTTAAACATCGCCATATCAGGGCGGCTCCAGGGGCCGTAAACCGTAAAGAAGCGAAGGCCTGTCGTTGGTACGTCATATAAATGAGAATAGGTATGTGCCATCAGCTCATTCGACTTCTTGGTCGCTGCGTATAGTGAGATCGGGTGATCAACACTGTCTGCTGTATGGAATGGCATTTTTTGATTCAAGCCATAAACAGAGCTCGATGAAGCGTAAACGAGGTGTTCAACTTTGTTATGACGACAACCTTCTAGAATAGCCAAGTGGCCAACAAGGTTGCTGTCAGCATACGCCATTGGGTTATCAATTGAGTAACGAACGCCAGCTTGCGCTGCTAAATGAATCACACGGTCAAACTTTTGCTCAGCAAACAGCGAAGCCATTCCTTCTCTATCAGCAAGATCCAGCTCGATAAAGGTCAGGTTTTCATGTTCAATGCGTTTTAGTCGGTCATGTTTTAAAGAGACTTGGTAGTAATCATTTAAGTTATCAATACCGATAACCTCATGTCCTGCCGCACATAGTCGCTCTGACACTGCGGAGCCGATAAAACCGGCAACGCCAGTTACTAAATATTTCATTCTACTATTCTCAATTCGTATCATTAATGTAATTGTAGCGACTAGCCCGCATATCTACTAGCAGTAAAAAGTGAACGTAAGTTCAGTTTTTTTAAACTTGGCACTCTTCACAAAAAAACGTATTCCGCTGCCCTATTTTTAACTCTTGAATTAGAGCTTCACAATTAGGGCACTTTTCACCGGCTTTCCCATAAACTTGCAGCTCTTGAGCGAAGTACCCCGGCTTGCCATCTGCTTGTGCGAAGTCTTTTAGCGTGGTGCCACCTTGTTTAATCGCGGTGGCGAGCACTTGTTTGATTTCTTCAGTTAACAAGGTCCACTCAGCTTGAGTTATCTTGTTAGCAGGGCGAAGTGGATGAATTCGTGAAGAAAATAGCGCTTCATTGGCGTAGATGTTACCCACACCGACCACTACTTTGTTGTCCATAATGAACTGTTTGACGGCAACTTTACGTTTTTCTGCTTTCTCAGCAATGTAATCTGCGTTGAAGTCGTCAGTTAGCGGCTCAGGACCAGAACCAAGTAGTACAGTATGTATCTCATCCGGCGCCGACCACAGCCAAGCGCCAAAGCGACGCGGATCGTTGTAACGCAATATCTTGCCATTGGTTAGCTTAAGATCCACGTGATCGTGTTTTGCTGGCGGGAAATCGGCATCTAACACGCGCAGTGAGCCAGACATCCCAAGGTGAACAATGGCTGTTCCGGTATCAGTTTCTATCAATAGGTACTTAGCTCGGCGTGAAATAGAGCGAATCACCTGCCCTTCTAATCGCTTAAGTTCTTGAGGGATATCCCAACGCAATTTAGGTGTACGAAAAGTCAGAGTTTTAATCTTCTCACCGACTAAATGAGGCGAGATCCCCATGCGGCTTACTTCAACTTCGGGTAATTCAGGCATAGTTAGTCGTCCGATTTAGGTGATTTTTCTGATATAGATAGCTTGTCTGATTTAAGTGACTGGTCTGATTTAAAGGACTGGTCTGAGCCAAAACTTGGAAACAAGTAGCTCTCTTCAATAGACACCGCCAACCACTGATCATTCCAGTTTTTTAGCAGCCAGAACTGAGGCAGTTGATAATAGGTAATGCGTTGTGGTTCTTCTTGATCTTGATACCACACCTCGATGGTGTGCGGGGTATTCAGTTGTGGTGAGAGGTCAGTATAGGTTTGAGAATCGACTTCGGTACCCACAAGCTCTGTCCATCGCTGCGACAACTCTTGTGCACTGGTAGTTTGAGGAAGTGTTGTCTCTTTAAATTGATAAACCCAATGATCGTCTTCTAGCACAACTGACCAATTAGCAAAGTGCAAAGCTTGAAGCTCAGCTGCTGGATTTAAAAGAGAAGGATAAGGACTGCTGACCGTAACATCAGGTTCGGGCTCGATCAAATAAGCTTTGATCAATGTTGGAAGGTTTAACACCCCAATAAAAGCAATCACACTGAACATGAGTATGTTGTTCCATCGGCGTCCACGATATCTCATCTGATTCTGCTCATCTAACCTATTGAGTGTTCAGTATATCGTGAAAAAGGCGATACTTTCTATGTTGCGCTATTTTCTATCACATAAGCCCATTGGCAAGTGTAACGTCTGTGCGGTAGGTGCCAAATTGAGCCAATGAAACTTACGCCTCTCAAAAACACTTAATCTTCTCGAAAAAGCTTAGGCTTCTCAAAAAACCTTAGACCTCTCAAAACAATGGGGCTTCCCGAATTTTGGGTATAAAAAAACCCAGCTATAAGCTGGGTTTTTAATTTATTCTTCTATAAAAGAAGAGACAAAGGGGCTATCAATTACTTGATTTTAGCTTCTTTGTACATAACGTGCTGGCGAACTACTGGATCAAACTTTTTGATCTCAAATTTGCCTGGCATGTTACGCTTGTTCTTGTCAGTTGTGTAGAAGTGACCAGTTCCAGCAGAAGATACTAGACGGATTTTCTCACGAATGCCTTTAGCCATTGCTTAATTCCTCTTAAACGTTTTCGCCACGTGCACGGATATCAACAAGAACAGCATCGATGCCTTTCTTATCAATAATACGCATGCCTTTAGCAGTTAGACGTAGTTTAACAAAACGTTTTTCGCTCTCTACCCAGAAACGGTGAGTTTGTAGGTTCGGCAGAAAACGACGCTTGGTAGCATTGCGTGCGTGTGAACGGTTATTACCCGTTACTGGACGCTTACCAGTTACTTGACATACTCGGGACATGAATGTCTCTCCAAATCGTTTCAGCTCGATATCAACCTTGGTGGCCGAACCTCTCTATCAATTCTGAAAATAGAGGTAAAAACCATAATGGAAAATCCATTCAAGGCTATCAAAGGTCGCGTATTATACTAACTTGACATGCATTGCTCAAGACCCGAACAGATCCTTTTTAAGGATTTCGTGATCTTTTTTTGAACAGGGCAGCTATTTGAGTAATCAGAGCTGATTTAAGGTTCTAAAATGTGGGCGGAATGATAGCAGATTTAACGCAACTAACAACCTAAAATGTGATTCAAATCCATCCGCGTTCTGCAAAAGAGATAACTTCGCCATCTCCAACCACAAAATGGTCGAGAATTCGGATGTCCACCAGCGCCAATGCGTCGGTTAATCTGCGTGTAATTCGCCTATCTGCTTGGCTTGGCTCCGCAACACCAGAAGGATGGTTGTGCGCTAGGATTAATGCTGCTGCATTATGATGAAGTGCCCGTTTCACTACTTCTCTAGGGTAAACTGATGCGGCATCGATGGTTCCTTCAAACATCACTTCATCCTTTATTACCCTGTTTTGATTATCTAGGAACAATATATAGAAGGCTTCTCGCTGGCGATCGCGCAATATACTCGAAAGATACAACTTGGTATGGCTTGGGCTAGTGAGTGCATCCCCTCGAGATAAAGTCTCTGCTAAATAACGTTGCGTCATCTCCAAAACTGCCTGTAATTGGACATATTTGGCCTGTCCCATCCCTTTATGAGCACAAAACTCAGTCTCGGTTGCAGAAAAAAGTTGGCGCAACGAACCAAAATCTTTGATCAACTTGTCAGATAGCTCTAAAACGTTCATTCCTTGTGTGCCCGTTCGAAGAAATATCGCTAACAACTCCGCATCACTTAAAGAATCAGGCCCTCGGCTCAGTAACTTTTCTCTTGGCATCGACTCAACAGGCATCTTACTTATAGGCATATAAAGGCTATTTAGGGTCATGAATACAACCCGTCAGCTTAATGAGCTTGCAACCAGAGATCCTTTGATAAAGAAAAAAGGAAACGAGTCGCTAGCAAAACCGTGTAATTGATAAGTTTGATAACACCAACTTGATGAGCATCAAGTCTGTTCGAATTCTGCTTCTAGGCACTAATCCTTTGTTCTGATATCGTAAGTCCCAGAGAAAATAAGGAACAGAATCATGCAAACATTGGTTAATCAACTGGATAACGCTGACCTACAAGGCCTCGCTGGGAAAAAAATCCTACTTGGCATTAGTGGTGGTATCGCTGCGTATAAATGTGCCGAACTGACTCGACGCTTAATTGAACGTGGGGCGCAAGTACAAGTCGTGATGACGAATGCAGCCAAGGAGTTCATCACTCCTCTCACCATGCAAGCCGTCTCTGGAAGGCCAGTGTCTGATAGTTTACTTGATCCTGCTGCTGAGGCTTCCATGGGGCACATCGAGCTCGCAAAGTGGGCTGACTTGGTATTACTAGCACCAGCAACCGCTGACCTGATTGCGCGCATGACGGCAGGTATGGGCAACGACCTGCTGACCACGCTGCTTTTAGCAACCGATGCGCCAGTTGCGGTATCTCCGGCAATGAACCAACAGATGTACAGCCACCCTGCGACTCAAGAGAACATCGCGACGCTAAAACGTCGTGGCTGTGAAATCTGGGGCCCTGCCGCAGGCGAACAAGCGTGTGGTGATGTCGGCATGGGTCGTATGCTAGAACCAATGCAGCTCGTGCACCGTTGTGAAGACTTCTTCCAACCTAAGCCGCTTGCTGGCCGTTCGGTGTTAATTACGGCAGGTCCAACTCGTGAAGCCATCGACCCGGTGCGTTACATTACCAACCACAGCTCAGGCAAGATGGGCTATGCACTGGCTGAAGCGGCCGCTAAACAAGGCGCAACAGTGACTCTAATCAGCGGCCCTGTTTCATTAGCGACGCCAAGCAAGGTTAATCGTATTGATGTCGACAGCGCACAACAGATGTTTGATGCCGTTACTGCCAACGCGGCTCAACACGATATTTTCATCAGCTGCGCCGCGGTAGCTGATTACCGCCCTGAGACCATCGCAGACCAAAAGCTTAAAAAGGTCGATGGTAAAGACGACATGACCATTCAAATGGTTAAGAACCCAGACATTGTCGCTTCTGTCGCCTCAATGTCCGAAGGTCGCCCATTTACTGTTGGCTTCGCTGCAGAAACTCAAGATGTTGAGAAGTACGCACGCGGCAAACTGGAAAGAAAGAACCTCGATATGATTTGTGCTAATGATGTCTCTGTCGAAGGGCAAGGCTTCAACAGCAGCAGTAATGAATTGCACCTTTATTGGAAAGACGGTGATAAATCTCTGCCACTGGATAGCAAAGACACACTTGGTTTCCAGATCCTCGATCAGATCCAACAACTTATTGTCGAATAAATATACGATTTCGCTCTGACAATGTGCTGACACCTCTCGATTCTGTTGACCTAGGGCTCACAAAACTAGGAAACAGAATTGAATGGTGTTTATAATCCTGCTTCACTCAATCCTCATCTTTAGGAAAGGAAGTAAATAGATGGCTGGTACTCGAAAATCAAACCGTCGTGAAGAAATCCTACAAGCTCTCGCACAAATGTTGGAATCGACCGAAGGTGCTTCTCGTATCACAACGGTAAAGTTGGCCAAGCAAGTCGGCGTATCTGAAGCTGCGCTCTACCGCCACTTCCCAAGCAAAGCTCGCATGTTTGAAGGCCTAATAGAGTTCATTGAAGAAGCGTTGATGTCTCGAATCAACCGCATTCTCGATGAAGAAAAAGACACTCTTGAGCGTATCCGCCTCGTGATGCAACTAATCTTAGTCTTTTCTGAGCGCAACCCTGGTTTGACTCGTATTTTGTCGGGCCATGCCCTAATGTTTGAGAATGAGCGCCTGCGTGAACGCATCAATCAGCTTTTTGAGCGCATTGAGACTCAACTTCGACAAATCCTGCGTGAAAGGAAGCTTCGTGAAGGGAAATCATTCCCTGTTGATGAGAAGATCTTAGCGGCTCAACTGCTCGGTCAGGTTGAAGGCAGCTTGAATCGATTTGTACGTTCTGACTTCAAATATCAACCGACAGAAAACTTTGATGCTTATTGGGCACTGCTGAGCGCTCAGATTAAGTAGCAATCAAATTAAGTAGCAATCAAATCTTAAGTGATGGTTATGACGACGAAAACTTCTCCGACAAACAGTACGGCACAACACGTTATTACTAAGCCACCTTTTACTCTGGCACTACTCCACCCTAAATACTGGGGAGTGTGGTTCGGTTTTGGGCTATTGGCGCTTATCGTTAATGTTCTCCCTTACCGTATATTATTACTGCTAGGTCGTTCATTGGGCTCTCTTGGGGCTCGCTATGGTAAAAAGCGCGTAGCGGTCGCAACACGTAACTTGGAACTCGCCTTCCCAGATAAGCCTGCTGATGAAGTCGCGGCTATGGTCAGTGAAAACTTTAAAAATACCGGCATGGCACTGATCGAAACCGGTATTACCTGGTTTTGGCCGACGTGGCGTTTCAAAAGAATCCTAGTGGATAAAGACACCCAAACACTGCGCACTCACAAAGCCAACGGTAAAGGTGTTTTGTTGTGCTGTGTACATGCCTTGAATCTAGAGATCACTGCGCGAGCAATGGCCGTTCTTGGTATTTCTGGTTTAGGTGTTTATCGCCCGCATAACAACCCAGCTTACGAGTTCATTCAATACCGTGGTCGTACTCAGAACGGCAACCGTCTTATCCACCGTAAAGATGTGAAGCGTATGATTCGAATCCTGCGTCAAGGTGAGATCCTTTTCTATCTACCTGATCATGACTACGGCCGTAACAAGTCTGTGTTTGTGCCTTTCTTCGCTGTAGAAGATGCATGTACCACAACAGGCACCAGTATTCTGGCTTACACCAGCCGATGCGCACTTGTTCCGGGTTCTGGTTTTAGAAATACCGATGGCAAATATGAGATCATGGCCGATGAATCGATCGAAGATGACTATCCACGCAAAGATGAAAAAGCCGCGGCCGCTTATCTAAACCGCTATCTTGAGAAAATTATCTTACGAGCGCCAGAGCAATGGATGTGGCTACACAAACGCTTCAAAACCATGGAAGACCCAGAAATTGAGCGCGGCATTCGTTATAAATAGATAAGAAAGCAGCTCATCTCAATAGAAAAGTAAAAGGCCCGAAAGAGTTATCTCTCTCGGGCCTTTTTGCTTTTTCGATTCTTAACCTAGAGCGCTAAACCATCAGGTTCAACTTCTTCAGTTTACGAATTAGATACCATATTGAGCGCGGTATGCTTTTACTGATTCTAGATGTGCTGCGTCTGTGCCTTTCTCTTCAAGGAAAGTCACAAGGTCAGTCAGGCTAACGATTGAGATAATTGCACAACCGAAGTCACGCTCTACTTCTTGAATCGCAGACAATTCGCCTTTGCCTTTCTCTTGACGGTCGATCGCAACAAGCACACCCGCTAAATCAGCGCCGTTTGCTTGGATGATTTCCATCGACTCACGGATCGCAGTACCCGCAGTGATCACGTCATCCACTAACATGATACGACCTTCAAGTTCGCTACCCACTAGGTTGCCACCTTCACCGTGGTTTTTCGCTTCTTTACGGTTGAAACAGTAAGGCGTGTCCACATCGTGGTGATCAGCGAGTGCAACCGCTGTTGTCGTTGCAATTGGGATACCTTTGTACGCAGGGCCAAATAGTACGTCGAACTCAATGCCTGAATCTGCCAATGCTGCTGCGTAGAAGCGACCTAAGCGTGCTAGGTCACGACCTGTATTAAACAATCCAGCATTGAAGAAGTAAGGGCTCTTACGGCCAGACTTTAAAGTAAACTCACCAAACTTAAGTACTTCTTTCTCTAGTGCAAATTCAATAAATTCACGTTGATATGCTTTCATGTTTTTCCTCTACGTTTATCCAATAAAACTTAATTAACTTAAACTCTTCTTAGTATCTTCTAAGTAGTCGTGTTTTCCGCTAGGCAACAAGCTTGCGAAACCCGTGAGCTTACGAGTAGTAAGTCATTCGGGTGAGTAAGCGCAGTTAACAACGCGGAGGGCGCGAATACGAAGAAGACAAAAAAATAGCCCCCAATGTGGGAGCTATCTAGAAACTAGTCGGCCAACGCAGCTTTCTGCGCTTCGACGATATCGGTAATGCCCTTATTCGCCAGGGCTAAAAGCTGCATCAGCTCTTCGTGGCTGAACGGTTCGCCTTCTGCGGTGCCTTGAATCTCAATCATCTTACCGTCTTCCGTCATTACAACGTTCATGTCGGTATCAGCTGCTGAGTCTTCAACGTACTCAAGGTCACACAATGCTTGTGCACCAACGATGCCCACTGAAACTGCCGCTACGTGGCCTTTCATTGGGTTCTTTTTCAGTTTGCCGCTTGCTAGTAGGCTGTTGATAGCATCAGCCATTGCAACGCTTGCACCTGAGATAGAAGCAGTGCGAGTACCGCCGTCTGCTTGGATAACATCACAATCGACAGTGATCATGATTTCACCCATTACTTTCAGGTCAACAACAGCACGTAGGCTACGCGCGATCAGACGTTGGATTTCCATCGTACGACCACCTTGCTTACCGCTCGCCGCTTCACGACGGTTACGAGTGTGCGTTGCACGTGGCAGCATGCCGTATTCAGCGGTTACCCAACCCTTTCCTTGGCCTTTTAACCAACGCGGTACGTTTTCTTCTACCGTCGCATTACATAGAACTTTAGTGTTGCCGAACTCAACTAATACAGAACCTTCAGCATAAGCTGTGTAGTTACGAGTAATTTTAATTGGACGAATTTGATCTACAGCGCGGTCATTTGGACGCATTGGTATCTACCTTATTAACAGTCTGAAGTGATTTACTATCGAAAGAGTGCATCACCTAAGAAAGGGGTGAGACAGTTTTGATTGGGGCAAGATTATATAGCAGTTTATCTTTCAAATCTATTTACCATTCAAAGCGACTTACGACTTAAAGCGACTTGCGACTCAAAGATACTTACCGTGAAAGGCTATTTATCGCGGAAAAGCGACAGGCTTCGGGTGCACCCCGTATCGTGATACTATGCGTGCGCGTTATTTTCAGAATGATAAAAGACAGGAAAATTCGATGATTTATAGTATGACCGCGTACGCACGCAAAGAAGTAAAAGGCGATTGGGGTACAGCAGTATGGGAAATCCGTAGTGTAAACCAACGCTACCTTGAAACTTACTTCCGTATGCCTGAACAGTTCCGTGGTTTAGAGCCAATCTTACGTGAGCGTTTCCGTAAGCGTCTAGCGCGCGGCAAGGTTGAATGTAACCTACGTTTTGAAGCAAACCCAGCAGCGAAAGGCGAGCTAAGCATTAACGAAGGTTTAGCTCAGCAAGTAATCAATGCTGCGAACCAAGTAATGACGATGACAGGTGAAGACAGCCGTCTGAACCCATTCCAAGTCATGAACTGGCCTGGCGTGATGGAAACGCCAGAGCAAGACATGGATGCCATCAACAAAGACCTACTTGAAGCATTCAACGATGCCATCGCAGAATTCATTGACGCTCGTGCTCGCGAAGGCGAAAACATGAAAGCGCTAATCGTTCAGCGCTTAGATGCAATCACTGAAGAAGTCGTGAAAGTTCGTGCACGCATGCCTGAAATTCTAGAATGGCAACGTGAACGCCTTCTTACCAAATTTGAAGATGCTAAAATTGAACTTGAAGGTTCTCGCGTTGAGCAAGAGCTTATCCTACTGGCTCAGAAGTCAGACGTAGCAGAAGAGCTAGACCGTTTAGACTCTCACGTGAAAGAAGCAAATGTCGTATTGAAGAAAGGTGGCGCTTGTGGCCGTAAGCTTGACTTCATGATGCAAGAGTTCAACCGTGAGTCAAACACACTAGCGTCTAAGTCTATCAGCACAGACATCACAGCATCAGGCGTAGAGCTTAAGGTTCTTATCGAACAGATGCGTGAGCAGATCCAGAACATTGAATAACAGTTTGTCAGTAACACGCTGTGAATAGCCATTAGCTGAATCAGTGTTGATTAACTAACCGTGTTGATTAGATCAAGATAAGCTCCTAGTTTTAGGGGCTTTTTTTATGGATACAATAATGCCAATCAGGATGAGTAAGTGAGCAGGTTGTTACGCAGGAGATTTGTTTGGAGCAAGAGATAGATACAGCTATAGATAAAACAGAGAAGCGGATGTAACAAAGGATTTTAGAATATTTTGAGGGGGATATTACAGGTGGAACTAAAGGGGAAAGATTTAAGGAAGAAAGTGACGCAAGTTGCTAATGCAACTTGCGCCGACTTAAAATCTTATAGAGCTACAACGTTTGCAGCTTGAAGACCTTTTTGGCCTTGCTCTACTTCGAAAGACACTTGTTGGCCTTCTTTAAGAGTCTTGAAACCTTCAGAAGCGATAGCACGGAAGTGAACGAATACGTCAGCGCCGCCGTTGTCTTGAGTTAGGAAACCGAAACCTTTCTCTTCGTTAAACCATTTTACTACGCCGTTTGTTTTGTTAGACATGATGTGTCCCTTATATAAAAATAAAAAATTAATCGCCAAAAGTGCGATGCGCTGAAAGCTTGAATTATTTAATGTATCTATGAAGCCAAGGGAAACACTGAGAATAACAATGAAGCAATACTAAGGGTTTTACTTTACAACTGATGTTTCATTTAATAACTCTGAAAACAGAGCGAGGCCATTCTTGGTGATCTGGGTCGGGTTGTAAAGCTTTATTTGAAAATAATTGATGTTTTTTTGTTCGGTTGGCTTAAATTACAGCCCTACTACGCCATTAAGCTCATTTATAACGCTTTGATCTTAAGAAATTTACTCATAGTACATCTCTCTAAGCACTCCCCCTCAGGTAAGTCCGTATTTCTAGTATGCATAGAAAAGCTCAACCCCATCCCGGGTTGGAACCAGTAATTAAGACGACCTTATTTTCTGATTGTTGAGCTTTATTTGTCATAATTATGTCTTTTTGATGATTAGCACTGATGATCGGGTAAGTCTTGGGTTTTATAGAGATCGGCAATGTCGTGATTCTTATCTCTATGTTTAGCTTCATCTTCCCTTATGCAGAAAAGCACATCCAAAAACGTAGCATTCTCGGGTAAGCGATAATATTTAATCGCAATTTCAGGAGCGGGATGATTGGGCAACGTGCCATCTTGAATTTTCGAGATATATTCGGAGTAACTATTACAAGCTTCCTCTTCAAAATACCCAACGATCCTATGCGCGGTTTTAGATGAGACTAAGTAGATCACGCCATAGATGAGTAGAAAGATGAACTGTAATAGCATCACTAAGATGCGTTCTATAATGGACGGGTTGGTAACGGTAAGGAAAATCATCAAATGCATCCGTTCATTATCCGCTTCGTCCAGTAGCTCTTTGATCCAACCGCCATCGTCTTTCATGCGGCGCAGAGCTTTGAGGTGATTGAACACTCCCGCCACCATGCCCGGCACCGCCGCTATGGTTTCCAACAACATGGCTCGTTTGGCTAAGTGTTTTCCATAAAACAAGTTAAGTGTCTTTTTGAGAAGTCGAGTAACAAGAAGTGCAACCTTTTCGGAGAAGATTTCAGGTTTATAATGAGTGCTTTCAAAATGCATAGCGTGTTCCTTATATGAGTCTAATACTTACTAATCAACATTCATGCCAAGACACAAAGCCTTGTACATCAAGGTAAACACAATAATTAGAGTCTTATTGACAACACAATAAGCATAACAAAAGAGACATCTTTATGTCTTTTAGACACATTAAGAGCAATAAAAAACCCAGCAACATGGCTGGGCTCTTATTAGCTTATAACCTGATTGATTTACTCATCCGGCTGCTTGGTTCTTAAATCGACATAAGGCCAATAATGGTGTCCCACACGAATCAAGAGTGTTGCTGCGGCCAAGATAAATGCCGCTAAAGATAACCAAACGATCAATACCGCATCGAGTTCTTTCATGCCCAAAGTGATGTAACGAGCAATTGCCATCATCGCGATGTAGATTGGGTATCGCACTGGGATCTTACCGTTCATCACAAACTGCTGAACCATTGCCAACACTTCTAAATAGATAAACATCAGCAGAATGTCGGTCAATTGCACTCGGCGTTCAGCGAAGACATGCATGAACTCTTCGACCATCGCAAACAAGGTCGCCAGTGTGATCGCCACCAGCAATACCGCTTCCATAATGTGGAATACTTTTAAAAACGGCTTACTAAAAGATTTAGGTAAGTTAGAAGGCATAGTCACTCTGCAAAAAATAATTAATCCAGTCTCTACAATAGCATGCATCAATATAAGTCGCGTACTGTCAAAGCATCGCCATCAATTCATAGGCAACCACCAGTAAGAAGCAAAGGTAAGAAATAACAGATACAAAAATGGCCCCACATTCACTGCAGAGCCATCTGTTTGTCTTTTACTTAGCGACTTTTATAGTGGCTAATTGGTAGTGGTTAATTAGCCTTAAAGCAGAATCAGGTAAGTTAAGAACACCACACACAGGCCGTAGATAAGCGGGTGTACTTCTTTATACAAACCAAAACCAAAACCAATAAAAATAAACTCAATTAAATTAAGTACCTAGGTTTGAAAGTGTCATAATAGTACACGCTGATATCGGAGTGACTATGATTCAAAATCGTCATTTGGAATAGCAGATATGATTCCTCTCTTCTGCATGCCCTTTACTGAACAAAAACAACTGGTCACCTTTCACTTTATACATCAGTTCAATTTTAGCTCTTACCAGAGCATCCATGTCGCGAACAAAGATCTCATTGTCAGTTGGCTTTAGGTTCCAGTCGATATGTTGATAGGCAACCGATAGGAGACCATTCTCAGCAATGTAATTTGCTTCATAATAGACTTCGTAGGGCTTGGTTTCTCCGACAAGTGTCTGAACATAACCTTTTTGGAAAATCAGCAAACTGTCATTTGAGGTAAACTCTAAAATAGAGCGATCAGCGATCTCTTGATAGTGACGATACCCTTGCGAAACAAACCCCTCATCAAGCTGAACACATGCCCAACGATTACCCGCTAACTGTTGTTGCTCAAACTTCCACTGATACAACGCCACACCGATGACACAGATAGCAAGCGCAATATTGAAAACGATGATCGATTTTATCCGCATATTGCTCGAGCCCTCCTAATTGCTTTCACCACCGTCTCTGATATTTCATCAATACTCACCGAATGATTCACGTAACTTGCGTTCTTGCTGCCGTGTTTCGCAAATGCAAAAGTTTTAATCATATAAACGTCGTCGTCATAAGCAGACTCTGCGATTCGCAGATACATATCCGCATGACAAGTTGGAAACGATTGAGTCGCTAACTCATATGCGAGCAGTCGACCGTCACTTATTAAATAAGCACTGTCATAAAGATAAAAATCGGTCACGCCAACCTGAAAATGTTGATACTCACTAGGCTGGAGAAACTGTGGCTTTCGGATAAAAGGCTTAGTAAAAAAAACGAACACCAAACAGGCTAGCAGCAATACCGTTACAAACCCATGCCAAGAATACATGTTCATTTTCAAGGTAGGGGCAAGCTTAAGGCTCACCTCTTCTAAGACGATTTCTTGCTCTTGGCTAACCCGAATTGCTCGGTTTCCTATTTTCTTAATCGGCTCTTTGCCACTGTAGATGTTCAGAACGTAGCCAATTTTGCTGACTGTTTTCAAGGTGACATCGCGCGCGCCCAACTGCTCGAAGTTTTTCCTTAAACCTGAAATGACATTAGTGATCGCTTGGTCAGTGACTAATGCGCCCCCCCAACACGTTTCAAATAGTCGTTCACGAGTAACGTGAGCACCCTGGTTTTCAAGTAACAAGCTCAACACTGCATATGGAAGCGGGCATAATTGAATACATTCACCATCGACATTCGATAAGGTTAGAGTCGTTGGATCGAGAATCAAATTGGAAAAACAGACTCTATGCATACACTCACTATTACCGAAATTAGGGCTCACGTAACCAAAAAAACACACGCGTGAAGAACTGGATCCTACCATTACCAAGTCAACTGCGTAAGCATTGAGTACAATCCATCTACCTAAAGCAAAAGTTCCTACAGAAAAAATACAACATCAAATATATCAATGAATTATGTAATAAAGATAAAAACATATAAAAGGAAAACCATCAATAAACCGACAACTCATGAAGTTTATATGAATTCCATCTTTAGTTTTATATTGCCATTGAACACATAATGCACACCACTTTGTTATCCCCGACGAGATGAATCTAATGAAAAAAGCAGTGATCCTTCTGGCAGCATTTTCTGCCTTTGCCGGTGCCCAAGAGCAAGCAGTTGAGAAAGACGTATCTGGCTTTTACCTAGGTGGTGGTTTTGGTACCACAACTTACGATGACGATGCCGCGTTCTCTACACTAGAAACAAAATACTCAACGCTTAAGTTGATTGGTGGCTATCAATTTAACCGCATTGTTGGCGTTGAAACACAGTTCACCAAATACAGTAATATAACAGCACCAGGCTTGTCAGGTTATGCTATCGAGACAGCAGGCATATCTATTGCTGCAAACCTTGGCTACACCTTTGATAGCGGTTGGCGTCCATTTGGTACCATAGGTCTAACGCAGCTTTCATTTGATGTTGATGGCTATGGTAGCGAAGATGAAACAGCATTGCGTTTGGGTGCAGGTGTAGAATACACACCAGCAAGCCTTGAGAACCTAAACTTCCGTGTGGCTTACGAAGTTGATACCTTCAACGTTGATACTGGCAACTGGTTATACAATGATGTGACCGTCCAGCTTGGTAGCTTCTACGCTGGCGCAACGTACAAATTCTGATAACGAACACTTCGTTGGCTAGTAAACGTAAAGAGGCGACCACGGTCGCCCTTTTTAGATGAACATCAGCAGAATGGCGGTAAGTTGAACTCAACGTTCAGCAAAAACAAGCATAAATTTAAGAAACAACAGATACAAAAATGGCCCCACATTCACTGCAGAGCCATCTGTTTGTCTTTTACTTAGCGACTTTTAATGGCTAATTAGCCTTAAAGGAGAATCAGGTAAGTTAAGAACACCACACACAGGCCGTAGATAAGTGGATGCACTTCTTTGCGCTTACCTGCCACAACCATCGTGAATGCGTAGCTGATGAAGCCCATCGCCATACCGTTTGCTGGAGAGAAGCTTAGAACGGTGAACATGATGGTGAAGAAGGCTGCAATGCGTGACTCTTTCTTTTCCCAGTTTATCTGACCAAGGCGACCCACCATGTAGATGCCTACCACTACCATCGCAGGCGCGACCATTGCCGCTGAGAAGATAGAGAAGATTGGGTATAGGAATAGCGACACTAGGAATAAGCCAGCCACCATGACTGCCGCTAAACCTGTTTTCGCACCTTGAGAAGAAGCAATACCCGACTCAGAGAACGCAGTGATCGATGTGGTACCAAGAATCGAACCAATCACCGTACCGCCCGCATCTGCCACTAGTGCCGATTTTGCATTTGGCACCTTACCGTCTTTATCGATGATGCCCGCATCGCGGCCCACACCAACAATCGTGCTCAAGCCATCGAAGAAATCGACAATCAGGAAGATAAGTACGATGAACAACAAATCGAACATTTTCTCAGGGGTGAAAGCTGAGAAATCAAAGATCGCACCGAAGCTGCCCGCCATGCTTGGTGGCATAGAAAAAAATTGGTCTGGGATTGGTGCGTTTGATGTGCCCATGAATACATCAGCAAGAATGGTCAGCGCGATAGCAGAAACGAACGAGATGAAGGTTGCTAGTTTAATGTCACGAACCATACAGCCCAGAGCGATGAAGATACTCACATAAGCGATAACCACTTGTGGGTCTGAGATGTCACCTAAGCCAACCAGTACAAACGGGTTAGAAACAATGATGCCTGCATTCTTAAGGCCTAAGAAAGCAATGAACAAGCCGAGAGACACGGTAATCGCTAGCTTCAAATCTTCAGGGATTGATTCAATCATCGACTTACGGATATTGGTCAACGAGAAAGCGAGATAAAGGATACCGGATAGGAAGATACCAAATAGCGCTTCATTCCAAAGTACTGCAACTGAACCACTTAACAATAGGCCTTTGAAGAATCCGTTCATACTCATGCCCGGAGCCAGCATGACTGGGTAGTTACCCCAAATACCCATGATAAGCGTTGCGATAGCAGCAGAAAGAGCGGTAGCCGTAAATACAGCCCCTTTATCCATTCCCGGGATGCCACCCAGAATTGCTGGGTTAACCGCCAAGATATAACTCATCGCTAGGAAGGTAATAAAACCTGCGTAGAGCTCAGTGCTGATCGTGGTCTTTCTCTCTGAGAGTTTGAACAGGGTGTCAAGCGAGCCAGACGTTTTCTGGGCTTTCAGGGTGGAGTCGGTATTCACAACAAAACCTATGTAATAAATTAAGAAATTTGAGATTCAAATGCTGTGAGAATAGAGGGGTCTCTACACTAAAAACTGTAGTCACCAAGGTAGGCTCGGTAGTAGAAACATCTAGTCCATATCACTAGATATATACAGCATTTAATCGTTTGCGCGGATTGTAAGGATTGAGATTAAAACTTCAACAAATTTTGTCCAGATCACATAAAAAAGTGAAGATGACGAGCCATTGCAGTTATACAAAGATCCTTGAAAAGATCATTCGCTGATAAATAACGATCAAGCCAGTTGTTCTCAATCATCTAAATATGCTACTCTTCGCCTCCATTTTTCTGACCTAATTTTCACCAGTTGCACCTATTAGTTTTACTAGTTATTCCTTTATAGACGTAACCACCGGAACAAAAATTAGGGTCAGTGCTATCTTTTATAGTGTCGGTTTATCGCCTTCACTCAATCCAACCAACAGTGGAAATATACAGATGGGCATAGGTACTCTTTACATCGTATCTGCACCTAGTGGCGCAGGTAAATCGAGCTTGATCTCAGCAATGCTGGAAACCAATCCAACCTACGCAATGAAGGTATCTGTTTCACACACCACTCGCGGTATGCGCCCTGGTGAAGAGAATGGTGTTCACTACCACTTCGTAGAGAAACATCACTTTGAAGACCTGATTAAGAAAGGTGAGTTCCTAGAGTACGCTGAAGTGTTCGGCAACTACTACGGCACTTCACGTGTTTGGATTGAAGAAAACCTAAACCGCGGTATCGATGTATTCCTAGATATCGACTGGCAAGGTGCTCGTCAGATCCGTGAACAAATGCCTCAAGCGAAGAGTGTCTTCATTCTTCCACCATCAAATGGTGAGCTAGAGCGTCGTTTGAATGTTCGCGGTCAAGATAGCGACGAAGTTATTGCGAAACGCATGAGCGAAGCAAAATCTGAGATTTCTCACTATGCAGAATACGATTATGTGATCGTGAATGATGACTTTGATGCAGCCTTAATGGACTTCAGAGCAATCATTCGTGCGGAACGTTTGAAAGAAGATAAGCAAGCAGCTAAATACAGCGGCATGCTTACAGCACTACTAGCGGAATAATCTCTGATACCAATCGTAGTAAACAACTGGTCATTCTAGCTTGCTAAAAAGCCTGATAACGTCGTTATAATTTTTGATTATAGAACAGCTACTTATCGAAACTCTTTGTCGATTAGAGCTGCCTTGTTCTCAAACTTTGTTCCGGCGCTATCTCTGAGCACTTATTTACTGTGATTGGTATAACTGGATTTTCCATTGAGATAAGTATACGGTGAGCTAGAAAGTCTCTAGTTAAACTTGTATACTTTCTCGTCATATAAAATTTATTAGTTAATTACTATTTGGAGTCCTCATGGCACGCGTAACTGTTCAAGACGCTGTTGAAAAAGTTGGCAACCGTTTCGACCTAGTTCTTATTTCGGCTCGCCGCGCACGTCAAATGCAAACTGGCGGCAAAGATTCACTAGTGCCTGAAGAAAACGATAAGCCGACGGTTATCGCTCTTCGCGAAATCGAAGAAGGTCTTATCACTAAAGACGTACTAGATGCTCGTGAGCGTCAAGAGCAACAAGAGCAAGAAGCGGCTGAACTTGCAGCAGTAAGCAGCATCGCTCACACTCGCTGATAGAATCAACGTCATTCGAACTAATTAACCTTCCGGGCCTTTAATTTGTATCTATTCGATAGCCTCAAAGACGTTGCCCAAGAATACCTAACAGAGCCTCAAATTGAGGCTCTGCGTCAATCTTATGTGGTAGCGAGAAATGCCCATGAAGGGCAAACCCGTTCAACGGGTGAACCATACATAATCCACCCTGTTGCTGTTTCAAGAATCCTGGCAGAAATGCGTCTGGATATCGAAACTCTGCAAGCCGCCCTACTCCACGATGTAATTGAAGATACTGAAGTTACAAAAGAGGAGCTGGAAGCTCAATTCGGCAATACCGTTGCTGAACTGGTTGATGGTGTATCTAAGCTGGATAAGCTTAAATTTCGTGATCGCAAAGAAGCGCAAGCAGAGAACTTCCGTAAGATGGTTCTCGCCATGGTGCAAGACATCCGCGTTATCTTGATCAAATTAGCTGACCGTACTCACAACATGCGTACGCTTGGGGCACTTCGTCCTGACAAAAAGCGTCGTATTGCTCGTGAAACTTTAGAGATCTATTCTCCGCTAGCTCACCGTCTTGGTATTCATAACATCAAGACCGAACTAGAAGAGTTGGGCTTCGAAGCCCTCTACCCTAACCGTTATCGCGTACTCAGAAATGTAGTGAAAGCTGCGCGTGGTAACCGTAAGGAAATGATCCAACGTATCCATAGCGAAATTGAAGGCCGTCTTGAAGAAGTCGGTTTGTCTGCTCGCGTCGTAGGTCGTGAAAAGAACTTGTTCTCCATCTATAACAAGATGAAAACCAAAGAACAGCGCTTTCACACCATTATGGACATCTACGCTTTCCGCGTAGTGGTTGATACCCCAGACACTTGTTATCGCGCACTTGGCCAGGCTCACAGCTTGTACAAGCCACGTCCGGGCCGCATGAAAGATTACATTGCGGTACCAAAAGCCAACGGCTACCAATCTCTTCATACGTCAATGATCGGCCCTCACGGGGTACCTGTAGAGGTTCAGATCCGTACCGAAGATATGGAGCAAATGGCCGATAAAGGCGTCGCGGCGCACTGGTCTTACAAAGGCAGTGGCTCACGCAGTAGCAATGGGACAACCGCACAGGTTAAAGCACAGCGTTGGATGCAGAGCTTACTTGAGCTGCAACAAAGCGCAGGTAACTCATTCGAATTCATTGAAAACGTTAAATCTGATCTGTTCCCAGATGAGATCTTCGTGTTCACGCCGAAAGGTCGCATCGTCGAACTTCCTGCGGGTGCAACAGCGGTCGATTTTGCTTACGCGGTACATACCGACGTCGGCAATATGTGTGTAGGGGCTCGTGTCGACATGAACCCTTACCCACTCAGCAAATCGCTGAAGAATGGTCAAACTATTGAGATCATCAGTGCTCCGGGCGCACGTCCAAATGCAGCATGGCTCAACTACGTGGTGACCTCACGCGCTCGTACTAAGATCCGCCAGGTTCTGAAGACCATGCGCCGTGAAGAGTCGATTACCCTAGGTCGTCGTCTACTGAATCACGCACTTGGTGAACACTCTATTGCCGATATCGGCCAAGAGAACCTCGAGCATGTATTGTCTGACTTACGCCTAGAAAGCGTTGAAGACTTGCTAGCATCGATTGGTCTTGGCGAGCTGATGAGTATCGTCATTGCTCGTCGCCTACTGGGTGATGCTGACGAACTGACTGAAGTGAAAAACAACAGCGATGCGCCTAGGAAGAAACTAGCTATCCGCGGAGCTGAAGGTCTACTACTGACTTTTGCAAATTGTTGTCACCCGATCCCAGGCGATCACATCATTGCTCATGTATCTCCAGGTCGTGGTCTTGTGGTTCACCGCGAAACGTGTCCAAACGTTCGTGGCTACCAAAAAGAACCAGACAAATACATGGCGGTAGAATGGTCTGACGATTACGATCAAGAGTTCACAGCTGAACTTCAGATCGACATCCAGAACCACCAAGGTGCACTGGCAGAGTTAACGAACGTTATCTCGAAAACGGGCTCAAACATTCACGGTATTTCAACCGAAGAACGTGATGGACGCCTGTACACAGTGACTATCTTGCTGACGACCAAAGATCGTGTTCATCTTGCAAGTATTATGAAAAAGCTACGTGTGATGCCACACGCGCTGAAAGTAAAACGTCGTAAGAACTGATCTAAAAGCAGATAAATAAAGCAGATGAGAGATACGAGTCTCGAGATGCGAAGAGCAAAAGCTTTTCACCACCTCAACTCTTCGTATTTCGAGTCTGCTTTAATTTTTTGTACTGTCCTGTTTTCCGTGTCCCCCTTTAGTACCCCGTTTACTCGTACCCCGCATCTGCTCTTATTCCCTTCGAATCTCGTTCACTCTCATCCCTCATCTGCTTCTAAGCTTTACCCTGTACAAAAATCCAGTAAAATGCTTGAATAGATTATCTCTCTTACGTTTATGAGCCTTGTTATGTCACAGCTTTTATCTGCTATCCCTCTCAACTCTTTATCTGGAGTCGGCGCTAAAGTCGCAGAGAAACTAGAGAAGGTTGGGCTTAACAATGTACAAGACCTGCTATTTCACCTGCCTTTGCGCTATGAAGATCGAACGCGTATCTATCCAATCGTAAAACTGCATGCTGGTTTATGGGCAGCAGTGCAAGGCAAGGTAATGCACGTCGATACCATTTTCGGCAAACGTAAGATGCTCGCAGTAAAGATCAGTGATGGTAATGGCACTATTACCCTACGTTTTTTCAACTTCACTGCAGGCATGAAGAATAACTTTGCCGAAGGCAAACAAGTGCACGCTTATGGTGAGATCAAACGCGGTAATATGGGGCTTGAGATCGTCCATCCTGACTACAAATTCTTTGCGCCGAGGCAACAGCCAGACGTTGAAGCCAACCTAACTCCGGTGTACCCAACCACCGAAGGGCTAAGACAAGTCACGCTGCGTAATCTTACCGATCAAGCTTTAGAGTTAATCGACAAGGCCGCAGTTAACGAGCTTCTCCCATCCGGTTTATACGACCACCAAATAACACTCGCGCAAGCACTGCATACCATTCACAGGCCTCCTCCAGGCATTGACCTAGAGCTGTTTGATGAAGGTAAACACCCTGCGCAGCTGCGCCTGATTATGGAAGAGCTACTGGCTCAAAACCTATCGATGCTGTCTGTTCGTAGTAAAGGGCAGCAAGACAAAGCGATGCCTTTCCCTCCGGTGAACATGCTCAAAGATAAGTTGTTAGCTCAGCTGCCGTTTTCGCCAACCAACGCACAAGTTCGGGTGACCAAAGAGATCGAAGCTGACCTTGAAAAGCCACACCCTATGATGCGTTTAGTACAGGGTGATGTAGGTTCAGGTAAAACCTTAGTCGCCGCACTGGCAGCCGTTCGCGCACTCGAACATGGTCAGCAAGTGGCACTGATGGCACCAACCGAGCTATTGGCAGAACAGCACGCGATTAACTTTGCTAACTGGTTTGAGGCGATGGGCATTCAAGTCGGTTGGCTGGCAGGTAAACTCAAAGGTAAGGCTCGTGAAACGGAACTAACACGTATTGCCAGCGGCGAAGCTCAGATGGTCGTCGGCACACATGCCTTGTTTCAAGAACATGTCGAGTTCAAAAACCTTGGCTTAGTGATCATTGATGAGCAACACCGATTTGGTGTCCACCAACGATTAGAGCTACGTGAGAAAGGCGCAAAGCAAGGCTACTACCCCCATCAGTTGGTCATGACCGCCACCCCAATCCCACGAACGTTAGCAATGACGGCCTATGCCGACCTCGAAACTTCGATTATTGATGAACTGCCACCGGGGCGAACACCAATTCAAACCGTAGCGATTCCTGATACCAAGCGCGATGACATTGTTGAACGTGTGAAAAATGCGTGTCTCAATGAAGGCAAGCAAGCCTACTGGGTATGTACGCTGATTGATGAATCGGAAGTACTGGAAGCTCAAGCTGCAGCTGATACAGCAGAAGAGCTGCAACGCAAACTGCCTGACGTAAAAATTGGTTTAGTCCATGGCCGTATGAAACCCGCCGAGAAACAAGCGGTGATGCGAGAGTTCAAAGAGAACAAGCTGCATCTATTGGTTGCGACAACCGTGATTGAAGTTGGTGTGGATGTTCCGAATTCGAGCTTAATGATCATCGAGAACCCAGAACGTCTTGGCCTAGCGCAACTGCACCAACTGCGTGGCCGTGTTGGCCGAGGTTCGGTCGCAAGTCATTGTGTATTGTTGTATCACTCACCGCTGTCTAAAACCGCTCAGAAACGCTTAGGTGTGCTACGTGAAAGTAACGATGGCTTTGTGATTGCACAGCGTGACTTAGAAATCCGTGGCCCCGGTGAATTGCTCGGTACCAAACAAACTGGCTTGGCTGATTTCAAGATCGCCGATCTAATTCGTGACCAACGTTTGATACCTGAAGTGCAGCGTATTGCGCGTCATATTCACGATAGCTACCCAGACAATGCCAAGGCGATCATCAACCGCTGGTTGGGTGAACGCGATGTTTACTCTAAGGCATAGTTAACACTGAGACCGCATTCAAACGTAAAAAAGGCTTCCTCAAGGAAGCCTTTTTAGTGTGCGTTACTTTCATCAAGCAAGAGCAAGATTCCCTATTAGCTCGTTCCTCACGATAGGGAATGACGATCAAAGTAAACTTTCATCATCAAAGTCCATGGTTAGCAATTCGTCATCCCCGAGAGGGAAGAATGACCGAGTCGGGGATCTCTTAACACCTTTCCGAACCGACCCCGTCGCCACAATACAGACCGATGATATTTAAGGCTTCACAGGAAAACTGATCTGCGCTTTTAAACCACCTTCACTACGGTTATTAACCACTACCGCACCTTGGTGTTGGCTGACAATACGTTTCACAATCGCCAAGCCTAAGCCGGTACCTTCACTACCACGAGCGGTATCACCCCGCGTGAACGGTTCAAACAACTTGCCGACTTGGTCTTGCGGGATCCCAGGGCCATTATCTTCAACGGTCACCCAAGCCAATTTATTATCGGCCGTCATGCCAGTCGATACCTTGACCCAACCATTGCCATAGCGCAGCGCATTCACCACTAAGTTACTCACGGCACGCTTCATCGCGATCGGGTTACCTAGCGCAGGCTTCATCGATTCTGGAATATCGGTTTCAATTTGTACCTCGTAGCCACCTTCCGAGCTAGAAACTTCTCGGGCAATATCATCGACAAATACCTCTTGGAATGAATCTCGATCAACGGGCTTTAGGTAATCCATAAACTGGCTGATGATCTCATTACACTCTTCGGTATCACTGATGATTCCTTCCGCTAAATAGCTATCTTCTGGCGACATCATCTCGGTCGCTAAGCGAATACGCGTTAACGGAGTACGTAAATCATGACTGATACCTGCCATCAACAAAGCGCGGTCTTCTTCGAGTTCTTGGATACCTTTCGACATCTGATTAAAGGCTCGAGTTACCGAGCGGATCTCTTGCGCACCTTGCACTGGCAATGGTGGTGGAATATCACCACGCCCCACACCTTGGGCGGCTTTCTCTAGCGCTATTAAAGGCCGGTTTTGCAAGCGAATGAACAGCCAGCCACCCGCGACAATCAACATCGCCATGATCAGGCTGTTACGGAACAGAGGCGCAAAGTCTTCTTCTTGCAGCTCAGACAGAGGAATACGAATCAAGGAGTTAGGCAGCTGCGCGATGTCCATCCACAACACGTAGCTCTCTTTGCCTAGAATCAGCCGTACTTCGGTTTCAGAGCCCAACTCTTTGGTCATCTCCTCACTCATCAGATCGATTGCTACTGCATGGTAATACTCACCCGCGGCTTCGCTGTCCTTGGCGTGAACCGTCACTCCGAGTTGCTCAAGCACACGTTGACGCAGTGGCGCATCAATCTCGATATCACTGCCTTGATCCAAGACGAGGTTTAGCTCGTGAGCCAGAATCTTATTAAACTGCTGCAAACTCGGCATTAATGCGTAGTTGAACACTGCGTAATAAGAAAAGATTTGGCTAGCAACCAACAAGGTTAAGAAGAGCACTATCGACTGAGTAAAGGAGCTACGTATGCGCATAGGAGACCTAAAGTGAGGGGTGATAAAATGTTTTATATGGCTATGACTATAACCCTAAACCCTTGTGCTGAATACAAAACGGGCCATCGCATATTAATGAGATGACCCGTAAGATTCACAGAATCGGTAAAGCAGCTATAGAGCTTATAAAGCTGGATTACACAGCTTTGCCATCTGGAACGAATACATAACCCAAGCCCCACACCGTTTGGATGTAACGAGGTTTACTTGGATCTTCTTCAACTAGACGACGCAGACGTGAAATCTGAACATCAATAGAACGTTCCATCGCTGAATACTCACGGCCACGAGCCATGTTCATCAGCTTATCGCGAGACATTGGCTCACGAGCGTTAGTGACCAGTGACTTAAGTACCGCAAACTCACCTGAGGTCAGAGGCATTGGCTCTTCACCACGGAACATTTCACGTGTACCTAGGTTCAAGCGGAACTCACCAAAGGCAACCACAGACTCTTCTGTGCTTGGCGCTCCCGGAGCTTCAATCACTTGGCGGCGCATTACCGCTTTGATACGAGCAAGCAGTTCACGCGGGTTAAATGGTTTTGGCAGGTAATCATCAGCACCCACTTCCAAGCCCACAATGCGATCCACTTCATCACCCTTTGCCGTCAACATAAGGATAGGCAGCGAGTTGTTTGCGTTTCGTAGACGACGACAGATCGACAGACCATCTTCGCCCGGCAACATTAAATCCAATACCATCAAGTGAAAATTTTCACGGGTTAACAGGCGGTCCATCTGCTCACTGTTTGCCACGCTACGCACTTGAAAGCCTTGCTCTGACAGATAGCGTTCTAGTAATGCACGTAGACGAGCATCGTCATCGACCACTAAAATTTTGTAGTTTTCTTGCATGTAATGGTTCCACCTATTAAAGCTCAAACCTAAGGTTAAGCATTCTTGGTAAATTGTATATTGGTATAAGACATTAAAAATGTAACATTATTGGAGAAAAAGTCGCCTAAATAATTGTTAACGTATGTTGCCTTTCTATATATTCTATCTTAGAACATCATTTCATTAAGTCAGATTTATGAAAACCAAACTGATCACCCGAGAAGGTTATAACAAGCTCAAAGCAGAACATGACCACTTATGGCACGAGAAGCGTCCAGAAATCACTAAGATAGTCACTTGGGCAGCAAGCCTTGGAGATCGTTCAGAAAACGCAGACTACACCTTCAATAAGCGTTTGCTTCGTCAGATTGATCGCCGAGTGCGTTTCTTACGCAAGTTCCTGCCTGATGTCACCATCGTGGACTACTCACCGCAACAAGAAGGTAAGGTATTTTTCGGTGCTTGGGTCGAGATTGAGAATGATGATGGGGAAATGAAGAAGTTTCGTATTGTCGGCCCTGAAGAGATCTACGGTGATGCGAAAGGTTATATCTCTATCGACTCGCCAATGGCTAGAGCTCTGCTGAAGAAGGAAGTGGATGATGAGTTTACGGTAACCACACCGGAAGGCGATAAAGAGTGGTTCATTAACTCGATTCGCTACGCAGACGACGCGTAAAGTTTATTGCTTATTGCTTATTGCTTATTGCTTACCTTAGCTTATAGCTTAGCGTGATTAACCGGCCATCACAGGTCGAGCAGACAAACCCAAACTCCAGATAAAAGAAAACCCCGCTAGGCTTGCGCCTGGCGGGGTTAAGTCTCTATCGCAGCAATCCGGCTACTGTTTATCTCTACGAGATAAGGTGCTCCCTGCATCTGTCCTTGATAGTGGCTAAATCCTTTAACCAATTTCCTTTTTGTTCATCGCCATCCTAGCGGTGTCCATTCTAGCCTGTCATCCTGACTGGCGAATCTCATCCAGAGATTATTACTTCCTTGCTGACCACTCATCCTAAGTAATCAAATCTTCATCCTGAAGATACCTAGTCCATTAGGCTTTTTCCTGTTCCTGCCAACTCCCTGTCGACAAGTTAAATATTACGGTATTTGGGCGAGTTTCCTAGATAGTCCCAAAAAATATTTCGAGTGAGAAATACGCCCCAAAACATCACACCATTAAAAATCAACAACTTACAGTTAAATTAAGACATATTAACAGGTTTAAGGCGACTTAGGCTTACATCACGTGTGAGAGATCTCGCACAAAGCGGATATCACAAACGGAAATTCGACTTCTGACACGATAATTACACAGCCAAAGCTAGAAAAAGCGTACGCTCACCCCCATGTATTTGTCATGATATTAAATAAGAGATTCATCGGATGAGCCAAGCTATCTGTCGACTGATTGCTGAAGAACTGAATGTTCGTTCAGAGCAAGTCATCGCCGCAGTCAACCTAATTGACGACGGTAACACCGTTCCCTTTATTGCCCGCTACCGTAAAGAAGTCACGGGTGGCTTAGACGATACCCAGCTACGTAACCTTGATAGTCGCCTTTCTTACCTTCGCGAACTTGACGATCGTCGCCAAACGATTCTTAAGTCGATTCAAGACCAAGGTAAACTCACGCCAGAATTAGAACGTGATATCACTCAAGCCGACAGCAAGACTCGCCTAGAAGATTTATACCTGCCATACAAACCAAAGCGTCGTACCAAAGGTCAGATCGCAATCGAAGCCGGCTTAGAGCCACTTGCCGATACACTTTGGAATGAACCACAACACGATCCGGAAACCGAAGCCGCTAACTTCATCAGCAGCGATAAAGGCATTGCTGATACCAAAGCGGCACTGGATGGTGCACGTGCAATCGTGATGGAGCGTATTGCAGAAGACGCCAACCTACTTGAAAAGATTCGCAAACATCTCACGCGTAACTCAGAACTCGTTTCACGTGTCGTGACGGGCAAAGAACAAGCCGGCGAAAAATTCAAAGATTACTTCGAACACAACGAAACACTCAATAAAGTACCTTCACACCGTGCGCTTGCGATGTTGCGAGGCCGAAATGAAGGCTTCCTAACGCTGGCAATGAATGCTGACCCTGAGCAAGAAGAAGGTGTACGTGGTTCTTACTGCGAGAACATCATCTCTGATCACTACGGTATTACCCTGAGCAGCGCACCTGCAGATGCATGGCGTAAGCAAGTGATTAGCTGGGCGTGGCGTATCAAGGTTTCTATGCACATGGAAACTGAACTGATGGGCGCGATGAAAGAACGCGGTGAAATCGAAGCGATTGAAGTGTTCGCAACCAACCTTAAAGACTTGTTGATGGCGGCGCCTGCTGGCCCTCGAGCAACCTTAGGCTTGGATCCGGGTTTACGTACCGGTTCAAAAATCGCCGTTGTAGATTCTACTGGTAAGGTTCTGGCAACAGAGACCATTTACCCTCACCCACCACAGAAGCAATACGACAAATCTGCACACGTGGTTGAGCAGATGGTTCGCCAATACAATGTTGATTTGATTGCGATTGGTAACGGTACGGCTTCACGCGAAACAGACAGCTTTGTTGCTGATGTGATTAAACGCGGCAACCTAACAGCACAAAAGATTATTGTCAGCGAAGCGGGTGCATCGGTTTATTCCGCGTCTGAGTTAGCGGCGAAAGAATTCCCGAACATGGATGTATCGATTCGTGGTGCAGTGTCTATTGCTCGTCGTCTGCAAGATCCACTGGCAGAGCTAGTGAAGATTGACCCTAAATCGATTGGTGTGGGCCAATACCAACACGACGTGAGCCAAACTATGCTCGCTAAGCGCCTAGACGCGATTGTCGAAGACTGTGTAAACGCGGTTGGTGTTGATGTGAATACGGCCTCTGCCGCACTGTTAACTCGTGTAGCCGGCCTTTCTACCACCATTGCTCAGAACATCGTGGACTTCCGTGATGAAAACGGTCGCTTCGAAGCGCGTACAACACTGAAAAAGGTCGCTCGTTTAGGGCCAAAAGCGTTTGAACAGTGTGCGGGCTTCCTAAGAATCATGGATGGTAAGAACCCGCTAGACGCATCATCGGTTCACCCAGAAGCTTACCCATTGGTGAAAGCCATCGCCGAGAAAAACCAGAAAGACATCAAGTCTCTGGTGGGTAATACAGACTTCTTACGTGGTTTACATGCGGTTGATTACACCAATGAGAACTTCGGTGTACCTACGGTAACCGACATCATCAAAGAGCTGGATAAACCGGGTCGAGATCCTCGTCCTGAATTCAAGACAGCAACCTTCGCCGATGGCGTAAATAGCATGTCTGACCTAGAACCCGGCATGATCTTAGAAGGTGTGGTTTCAAACGTAGCTAACTTTGGCGCCTTCGTTGACATTGGTGTTCACCAAGACGGTTTAGTGCATATATCAGCGCTAACCGATCGTTTTGTCTCTGATCCTCATGAAGTCGTGAAAACGGGGGAAATAGTCAAAGTGAAGGTGATGGAAGTCGATGTTCAACGCAAACGTATTGCGCTAAGCATGCGTATGAAAGATGAACCCGGCCAAGACAACCGCGCACAACGTTCAAGTGCACCTCGCACGCAAAACCGCCCGAATCAAAATTCGCAAGGTGGACAACGCCGCCGTGAAGAACCGCAACAAAACGCGGCGATGGGTGGTGCTTTTGCCGCTGCCTTTGCTAAAGCGAAGAAATAATAGGTCAATGAAACGACTGCGTGTCGTGAAATAAATAGCCTGTAAAAACAAAAAACCTGCATCCCTTAGGGTATGCAGGTTTTTATTATGTGTTCAAAAAAGACATCGAAGTTTGGTTGGGTCATAAGTTTTCGATTTATAACACGACCAGCATTCCTGATGGAGCATGAGGCGCAACAGCATGACCATAATGATATTTTATGACCTTACGTCGCTTCTCCATCTGTCCCTCTTGAATCGCCGCATCTAAAACATGCTTTGGCAGGCGGAAACGCATGGTATAGCCCTTTCCTTGATCAGCACTGTATGTTCTCAGTGCCAATAAGCTGAACAACCTATCAAAAGGATCTTGTGGCTCTTCTTGGCTAATCGAATTGGCCTCTGACTCGTTCTCCATTTCATAACCTGGATGGTCTGAAGGATCCCAAGCCGACTGCTGCCTTCGCTTATCGTCCGGTTTTACCTTTCGCTCTGCATTGGTTTTCGCCAATGCTACGGCGGGAGCGACAGGTTCTCGAACTCTATTATCACGCGCAACTTGCTCTGTTTGCACATTAACGGATGGGGCGATCAGTGGCACACTCACTGCAGTTGCAGGTGACACAATCATCGCGAACTCCTCAAGAATCGCCCATCGTTATTGCTATAACGCTGTTGCACTGTGAGTCAGCACAACAGGCATAGCCCAACTTACCGCAATCAGCTCAGGAGAGAGTTAGGTCTGAGTATCATGCTGTGCATTGGTGTTATACCAATCGTAGTAAATAACTGCTCATCCTAGCTTGTTAAAATGCTCGATAACGGCGTTAGAACTTTTGATTGTAGAATAACTACTTATCAAAACTACTTGTCAAAAAAAAAGCTGCCTTGTTCTCAAGCCTTTTTCCTACGCTATTTTTGAACACTTACTCACTGTGAGTGGTATTAGGTTATATATCGACCAAGCCAGCGATAAATTTAGCGATTATTTTTGGGCGAAGCTGACCAGTTCACTGCAAAAGGCATCCGCTTCAGTCATAAATGGCGCATGCGAAGACTGCGTGAAGATATATTGCTCGGTATGAGGTAAGGCTTTGTCCAAATCTTTTGCAACCTTGATTGGCACCAATCCATCTAATCGACCGTATAAACGCAGCATAGGCACAGAGATCTGCGGCAGTTGTTCACGGAGGTCGACATCAGACAGCATCTTTAAGCCAGCCAATAATGAGTCAGGATTGGGTAATGGGCGGGACAACACCGCTTGTTTGAGCTGTTTGACATCTTGTCTTGCTGAAGGGCTACCCATAGCCTGCAATGCCATAAAGCGTTCGATGGTGGTTTGGAAGTCTTCAACCAACTGCTCAGTGAATGCGCTTAATACGTTTGGCTGAATGCCTCGCCATAACACGGGTTCTTTTGCGGCGGCGAATTTAGGAGAACTGGCGACCGTCACCAATTTGCTTACGTAATCTGAGTGATGGAGAGCCATGTGCGTCGCGACCAACCCACCGAGTGACCAACCCACCCAAATCGCTTGTTTGGGCGCGTCGACCAATAGTTGCAGGGCAATCTCTTCAAGATCTTGAGCGTGGCAGTGCGCGCTGTGTCCATACCCAGGAAGGTCAACAACATGCACTCGGAAGTCAGCTTCTAAAGCAGTAACCGTTTGCTGCCATACGGCACCATTCATACCCCAACCGTGAACCAGAACTAAATCAGGCCCTTGCCCAGAAACATGCCAATACAACGCATCACTCATTCTCACTATTCCCTACTTTTTTCATCGGCGATTATCTGTGCTTTTCAGTATGGTGAGTAAAAGGAACACCATAACCCAAAAGCATCACGAGCTATGTTATCTGATTGGCTACAAAAACACACACCACGTCTGGTCACACCTCAATGCCATCTGTGCAAGCTAGATAAGTCGCACAGTGATTCTCACCCTCGATGGTGTGATTCTTGTCTTAATCTCTTTGAGTCAGTTCCTCGCTGCCAACGATGTGGTTTAAAAACACTGCTCACAGTAGAGCAGTGCGGACAGTGCTTATCTCAACCTCCACCTTGGCATCGTCTCTATTGCGTTGGGGACTACACCTTTCCAACAGCACGTTACATTCAACAAATGAAGTACGCCGATAAGTTTTGGTTTGCACGCGATCTATCAAAGCTATTGGCTGCACGTATCGAGCATCCTGCTCCGCTGATCACCAGCGTACCTCTGCATTGGCGTCGATATATTCATCGAGGCTTTAATCAAAGTCAGCTGCTTGCTAATTACACAGCTCAAGAACTTGGCGTTAAAGATGAGGTGCTGTTCCGTCGAATTCGCTCAACCGCTTCTCAGCAAGGGCTGACTAAATCCGCACGCTTACTTAATCTAAAGAGCGCTTTTACGCTTCGAAAACAAGACTTTCAAGGAACTGTCCCTTCTCACGTCGCGATAATTGATGATGTTGTAACCACCGGCAGTACTGTGTATCAATTATGCCAATTACTACTTGAAGTAGGCGTGAAAAGGATTGATATTTACTGCATCTGCCGCACTCCTGAGCCCTCTGGATAAAAGCTGTGAATCGCTACTTGTACAGCAATCCAACAAAAAAGGGCTGAATTACAAATCTGACAGGAGTAGAATGGCGCTAATAACCTACAAATCTACTCAGGTATTCGTCGTGTCAAATATTACTATTACAGAAACAGCTCAAACTCACTTTGCCAATCTGCTGTCACAGCAGCCTGAAGGTACAAACATTCGTGTGTTCGTGGTAAACCCAGGCACACAAAACGCTGAGTGTGGTGTTTCTTACTGCCCAACAGATGCTATCGAAGCGTCTGACACTAAGCTTTCTTTCGACGCTTTCTCGGCATACGTTGATGAGCTAAGCCTACCATTCCTAGACGAAGCTGAGATTGACTTCGTAACCGACAAAATGGGCTCTCAACTCACGCTAAAAGCGCCAAACGCTAAAATGCGTAAAGTATCAGACGACGCAACTCTGATAGAGCGTGTTGAGTATGCAATCCAAACACAAGTGAACCCACAGCTTGCTGGCCACGGCGGTCACGTTAGCCTAGTAGAGATCACTGAAGAAGGCGCAGCTATCGTTGCATTCGGCGGCGGTTGTAACGGTTGTTCTATGGTTGACGTAACGCTTAAAGAAGGCATCGAGAAAGAACTTCTTCAACAATTCGAAGGTGAATTGACGGCCGTTCGTGATGCAACTGAGCACGATCGCGGTGAGCACTCTTACTACTAATCATTTTACGACTAAGCATTCATGCAGTCTTAGCCGGTAGAGAGTTAAAGATTCAATCAAAAGGTTGATGCGCAAGCATCAACCTTTTTTTGTGTTTAAAACAGCAGAGCGCTTTCAAACCGTCTATTTCTCGTTCAACGCCCATAATGACGGGCGCGTTACCATTTGGAGTAAGGTATTCAAGTGATCGCAATCGGTTCCTGATCCAATAATTCTAGGATATGAAAACTCGGATCTAGGAACTCAACTCTATTTCCCCTATATTAGAATGACTTTATAAGAAAGAATTCCAATGAGCTAAGGAGCGAGCGCAATGACAAAAAGGACCAAGCCAGAAATTTTGGCTCAACAAACTGTCGCTCAATCAAAACTATTCTCTATCGAGTCTCTCGATTTACGCTTTTCAAACGGTGTAGAGCGTACCTACGAACGCATGAAGCCCAGCGGCCGCAACGCAGTAATGATGGTTCCGATTACTGAACAAGGCGATATTCTGTTGGTGCGTGAATACGCAGCAGGCACAGAGCGCTATGAACTCGGCTTCCCAAAAGGGCTAATTGATCCAGGTGAGCAGCCCAATCAAGCCGCCGTTCGTGAACTAAAAGAAGAGATTGGCTTTGGTGCCAACAAGCTTACTCCCCTAAAAGAAGTGATCCTTGCACCCTCTTATTTCTCTAGCAAAATGACGCTGTTTATCGCAGAAGAACTCTACCCAGAGAAACTAGAAGGTGACGAACCAGAACCACTCGACATTGTGCGCTGGCCACTTGCTCAAGCCGAAGAACTGTTAACGCATCTCGACTTCTGTGAGGCTCGCAGTATTACAGCCCTACTATTAGCCCTTCGTGTATTAAACAATAATTAGAACATTCAGGCTCGCTCGAAGAGTAAGAGAATATTTATGCCAATAACAAAAGATTTGTCTCACCTCCTACCCTCTATCATTGAGATTGCTCGCTCTGCAGGCCAACTCATCTTAGAGATTTACGAGAAAAAGGATTACGAAGAGTTCACTAAGAGTGACGACACTCCAGTAACCAGTGCCGATCTTGCAGCACATAAGCTGATATTAAAAAAACTCAGTGAATTGACACCTGATATTCCCGTATTATCCGAAGAAGACGCCGACATCAGCCTAGAGCAACGCTCTCAATGGGATCGCTACTGGTTGGTTGACCCACTCGATGGCACGCAAGAGTTCATCGCAAGAAGTGGCGACTTTGCAACAATCATCGCCTTAATTGAGCATAACAAGCCAGTAATGGGCGTCGTGTACGCGCCTGTTTCAGGTGTGAGCTATTACGCTTACAGTGGCAAAGGCGCTTGGAAGATCCCAGACCTCAATGACAGTGTAAAAATCAAAACGCATCGTCACGAGGTGCCAAACCAATCGATCGCGATGGCAATCAGCCGTCGCCAAGACATCAATCGCATCACTAACCGTATGAGCTCTGCTTGGAACTATGATTTGGTTCCTTTAGGCTCTGCTGCGCTGAAGGCATGCTTGGTTGCCGAAGGCGCTGTCGATTGTTATCTACGTATTGGACCAACCGGAGAGTGGGATACAGCGGCAACCCAGTGCATTGTTGAAGAAGCGGGAGGCCGAATCCTAAGCACTCAATTAGAGCCACTCTCGTACAATGAAAGAGAGACGCTTGAGAACCCGAACTTCATTGTTCTTGGTGATGCAGATTTGCCGTGGGCAGAGATCTTACAAGGTAAAGACTAGGCGAGTTCGCTCCCTTTAACCGTCAGATATCCTCTGGATTCTCAGAACAAACAAAACGGGCACCTCAGTGAGGTGCCCGTTTTTTATAGTTCGCGATTTGATCGCCAAATTTACTAACCAACAGATACTAGCTCTGAAGTAAATACCGGGCTAAAAGCGGCCTTGATAAGTAAATTGGTATTTACCTTGGCTATCAGGATTGCCCAACCACTTAAGTTGGCTCTGCATCGCTGGTGGAAATTCAGCGCCCGGCTTAAACCATGCCGCCGAAGTGTAGCGTTGGTTAGGCGTTACGCTCGCCGAGAACTCACTGTCCACTTGAACGCTCTTCTGAGCGCCTTTGGCTGCAATAGTACTGTCTTCACAAGTAATATCCGCAATCACAGGGCCAAGATCTAACGAACCCACTGGCGAGTCGACAGCTGCACCAGACCAAGCAAGCGTACCTTCGCCCGATTGGCACCAAGGTTGAGCATGAACAGCATGTTTGATTGTAAGTTCAACTTGTCCGGCAATAGACACTGGCACTGGGATAGCAGGCGCATATTTCATCACGTTGCTGGCTGGCATTGATGCCACTAAGTTTTCCGCATAAGCACCGCTCATGCTATACCCGACACGTCCTTTACCTGATAAGTTCATGTCGCTGTTACGGCCAAAGCGAACCGCAAGTTCTGCTTTGGCTTGGAATAGTTTCGAGAACTGGAAGTCCCACTGCACTGAGCCGTAATTGACACGCTGCCACGCAATATTGTTAGCGCGACCTTGCCAAACGGTGCCCTCAACGCCTTCAATGCTTAAACCACGCACGACGGGTGCATGCTTGAGAGCAAAAGCGGCAGGCAAATGCAGCAACAAGCTTACCGAGAAAAAAACGATAAAAATGACGCTGAATAACAGGCCGTATTTGAAAGATAAACCGCGTTTCACATTAACCTCGTTTAAACTGTAGTCGGTTGATCTCAATAACCCCAGGGCTATCAGAGCGATCAATATCCATAAACTCAACCTCAACACCCTGCTTTTCTTTCAGGTATGTCAGCCAGTCAACGAACTTATTAAATGGCACAGGCTTAATCCACACTTGCAGCATCTCACCACGTGGTTGTACTCGTATCAGCTCGATGTTAAAGCGGCGCATAGAAGCAGGCACAGATTGGTTCAAGGGCTGACTGGCACTGATGCCACCGCTGCCTCGTAGTTCAACCACTTGATTCGCTTTGTCCGTTACCCAAGCAAGAAGCTGCTTCTCACTTTGAATACGACTTTGTGCAAGTTCAGCTCGCTGACTGAGTGGCTGTAATAACCCCCAATAAACGACACCCAACACCAATAAAACTGAGCAACCAACAACTAATCGTTGCTCTCTTTGACTTATTGAAGTCCACCACGCTTGGAGTGGTTCAATCATATTTCTCATCACTGATCTCCTTACGCAGGTTATTGATGGGGTTTAAGAGTAAAGCTGCCAAATACGGCATCGCCATTGCGGTTCAATGGCCCTTGCTCAACGACAAACTTCTCTTCGAGCTTCACCCTTGCGGTCTCAAAGTGTTGGAAGTCAGAACTTTTAGCCTGCAGTCGAACCTCAGAACGGTTGCCATCGTAGCGAATGCTTTCAACTTCGATCGTCTTCACTTGCCCTAAGGTTTCAGGCAGCAAAGCTAACCAACCAAGTAAAGAATCACCTTCGCCTGAACCACCGTATTTCTTAGCTTCATCATTCATCTGACGCTTAAGGTAGCTTACTGTCGGAATTCGTTGCTTACCTGGCAGCACAGCTCTAAAAATACGTTCACTCTCAGCTCTGTAAGCTTCGGCTTGCGCTTCATACTGCTGAACCTTCAACACTTGTTGAGTCACAATCACGGCCACCAGCAAACAAGCAGCAATCGCCACTTTCTGCCAAACACGCCAATATTTACTGAATGAAGATTTGGTTTTAAAGGTGCCAGTCAGTAAATTTACGCCGCTTGTGATCGCTTGCTGACTCAATAAAGACATCACCAATTCCGCAGGCTTTGCTTGCCACTCGAGACCGCTTTGCTGTTGAACGTCGTCGCTCGGCATCGCGGTATAGCTAAAGATAGTCGTCGCTTGCTCTTCCTCACCAGCGACAACCCAATCACTTTGCAAAAACATAGGTAACCACGCTTCGCTGATCGATACGGCTTGATAGTTACCTTGACGTTGAGAGTGACCTTGGCGTAATAACCAATGTTGGTCGATCTGTAATGCACTGATGCCTTGTTCTTCAAAAGGCACGGCTAGTGTATCTGGTAGCACCTTACGGAAGATTATATTGGCTTCGCGAAACAGGTCTAAAGCTTGTTTTAGCCATTCACGATCCACACCACACACGGTAGCGTGAGTGGCATCTTTATCTAAAATAGTCAGGTGTAAGTCTTCGATATCTTGTGCGACTTCGTCTTCTAATAAGAACGGCAGCATAGAGTCGAACTGGCGAGCAGCACCTTTCGGGATCTCAACACGCTTAATTAAGCATTCACTTCCCGGCAATAAAGCGATACAGCTGCGCTTTTCAGCGTAAGGCGTTAACTCGTCAAGCTGTTCCCAGCTAGACAGTTCACCGCTTGCTATCACTTCTTGTTGGCTTGTCGACCAAACTAACCACTGCACAGGGCTTTGTGGTTCGCTACTCAGTCGAACGGTCAGAAACTCGCTCACTGATTCCTCCAAAACGACGGCGTACTACCGTCACTGTTTCTCGATTACTACTATAGAAAAGCGTCCGTATACGTACACGTGACTGCTCAACTAATACCTCTGCATCTAGCTCAAAATAGGCGCTATCTACAGTTAAATATGCTTTCGCTTTTTTACTGACTTCGGCACTCACACCAACAATGGCAGGTTCAGCCATGAATGCGTCGACCGTATCCCAGCCATCAAATGGGCGTTTGTCTATCAGCTGTTTGGCATCCGATTCACTTAAGCCTGGCGCAAACATCGCTTCCAATAAAGGCGCTTGCTTTTCCGTGAGAGTATTCACATTCAAGCGGAAATCATCGGTGGGTAAAGCGCAAACAAATGGGCGAACCTTATTCATCACTTCACCAGTGACTTGATAAACCGCTCGTAGCTCCGATTCATCGGCCATTAAGCCATTTGCCGCCAAATAAGAGGGCTTCATCGCTTCATACGTGCTGTCTTCTACGCCAGACGAAGAGGTGGTTCGTGTATCCGCATCAACAAATTCCCACGTTGAATTTGCGATAACCTCAGCCTGATAAGGCTCAACGTCTTGGTTTTCCAATAAGGTTTGCCAAACCGTGATTAAATAAGGAGTCTGGTTACTTGAAGTGGTCGCCACTCCGGCTAAGGCATTAAGATTAAAACATGCCTGAGCATCAACAATGCGGCCCTTAACTTGGCCATAATCCAATGGGTATACCTGCTCTTCTAAAGCCCATGGTTGGCTTAGGTTCACGGTATCACTGTCTTTGTAACTTTGCCTAATACCGTCTTGCACAAGCGCTTCCACACCAATGCTGTACCAGTAAGCCTGTTGGTAATTCAGTTGGTTACCAACGCGCTTGAATTGCGTAAACAAACGCTCGGACATGCTGCCAGCAATGGTTGCCATGATCGCCAATAGCATCAAAATAATGATCAGCGCGACACCACGCTGCCTGCGCCCTAGAACAGGTATGTTCGCTGCACGCTTGTTAGTTCGATGAGTCATTATTCCCCTCATTACTACCTGAAGAGTCACTGTTTGAAGAATCATCGGCCTGATCTAGAGTGCCGCTTGGTGTGAGATAAACACGCTCTATCTCACCATAGTCTTTTAGTGTCAGCTTGAGCCTCACCGCTTTCGGCAGGGACTTATCGGTTTGCCACTCTTTACCCCAGCGACTCCCGTCATAAAACTCAATTTCAAAGCTTTCGACATCAGCAAGCAAAGGGGTAATCACACCTTCTTGGCCTGCAGGGGTATCGGGATAACGCCACCATACACGCTCAAGTGTTTCTTCTTTGATGCGGTAGCCAACCTTCGTGACTTCTCCGCGAGGAAACTGCTGCTGCGGGTTGTGCCAACCTAGGCGAGTAAACATGATGCCTACACTGTCAGAATCCAATAAATACTCTTTCATTAAGATCAGCTTAGATGATGCTTCTTCACCGTTGGTACGAAATTTTCGCACCGCCATCTGGCGAAAATCATTATCTAAAATGACTAAACTTCGTTGCAGTTGGTTCAAACGAGCACTGCGCTCAATAGAGATCTCGTTGCTTCGCTGTACCTGATTAACCACCTGATAAGCCGCCATGCTTAACGTGGCAAAGATAGCAATCGAGACCAAGACTTCAATTAGGGTAAAGCCTCTCCCTTTGGAAGATAGACCTTGTTTACGCGGCGTACGCTTATTTTCCGACATGCTCTTACTTAGCGACACGCTCTTAGTTGACCACATGCTCTTAATTGACCACATAGCTTCGCACCGTAACGACTGGAGACGCTTTCTTACTGGTTGCCGCACTCACATCAAACGCCTTTAATAAATTATCGCTGGTATCAATGGGAGTCACTTTCCAGAACCACTCTCTTCCCGCTAACTCTTGCGTGCCCTGCGCTTTTTTAAGCTTCTCAGGATGCAGCATAACTAGGGCCATTTGATTATCAACGACCATCGCCGCGAAGGTTTTTTCTTCTAGATAGCTGAGTGTATTAATATGCTGGGTGACAGCACGAATCACACTGATCGCCGCCGTAGCGAAGATAGCCAGCGCAACCAATACTTCAAGCAGAGTCATTCCTCGAGAACCAAGAGGCATACCGCGAGAACGATAAGGAGAACGGTTATTCTTCTTCATCTTCTTCTCCCGGCTCTAGCAGTCGAATCACACCATTATCCAATACTCGAATGCGCCAACCATCTTGTATAGTGTCACCCGTGTTTGGGTAAAACGACAGTACAAATGGCGTCATTTCAGCACTCGACAAGATGTAAACCTGTGGTGGCTTGGGCTTCTTTTCCTCTTCCAGATCCGCAAACATGTCTTCATCAAATAAGCTTCCCGGATTAAAAAGACGATCATCGTCTTCCCACGCGCCACCACCTAATGTCAGCGACAGTGCCAGTTCTTCCGGTAATTCAGTTGAAGAAGGGATCTTTTCGAACTCCGTTTCTTGCCAGCCATCAGACTTCAAAGTCATCAGAACGTAAGTCGATTTTTTTTCATCAACACGAACACCAAAATCTAAGCCACTCAAAATAGCCTCTTCATTGAGTAGCTGAATTCGCTGATAAAAGCTTTGAGCGTATTTTTTAGCAACATCTTTGCTATTGGTAGGGATGGTCGAGATCACCGCGACCGCCGATACTGACAGTAATACCAACACCAAAAGAATCTCAATCAAGGTAAAACCTGGCTGTGTTTGCTTAGTTTTCACCTTGTAGACTCCATTTTTTGCGTACTACCATCAATAACGTATCAAGCGACAACAAGCCGAAGCTTATTGGAAGTCCTGCATGTTCCAGTTGCCAATATCCGCAGCAATACCTTCACCACCTTCTTGACCATCTGCGCCAAGAGTAAAGATATCAATTGTGCCGTTATCACCAGGACTTAGGTATTGGTACTCATTGCCCCATGGGTCGTTAGGTAGACGCTTGATGTAACCGCCGTCTCGGTAGTTACGAGGCTCAGGGCTGCTTGGCTTTGTCACCAACCCGTCAAGGCCTTGATCCGTTGTTGGATAAACGCTGTTATCCAGTTTGTACATGTCGAGCGCGTTCTCTAGCGCCACGATATCAGTGATGGCTTTTTGTTGATCCGCCTTCTCTTTGTTGCCCAACAGGTTAGGTACAACAAAGCTTGCTAGAACACCAAGGATAACGACAACAACCATGACTTCTAATAGGGTAAAGCCTGACTGTTTTTTCATTTTATTTTTCATTATTTTCTCCAAATTACAGATAGCGAGTTAAGGGGAATGATGTCCTTCTTCTCGATAATCCAAAAACTAACGTCTGATGAGCAGCAGGTTAACCACTCATTAAATTGTTCATTTCAAGCATTGGCATCAGCGTCGCCATCACGATAAACAGCACTAAGCCTGCCATCAACGCAATAAGCGCTGGGGTAAAAATGCCTAACGCGATATTGACCGTCGATTCAAAGCTTTGATCCTGGTTATCTGCCGCTCTTGTCAGCATCTGTTCCAATTGGCCACTCTGCTCACCACTGGCGATCATATGCAGCATCATCGGGGGAAAGAGTTTGGTTTGATCAAGCGCTTTACGCAGGCTTGCCCCTTCTCTAACGCTATCTGATGCCTGTAATACTTGTTGTTTCACGTGATGATTTGACATCACATCTACCGCGACCTTCATCCCTTCAAGGATAGGAATCGCACTAGAGGTACAGATAGAAAGTGTTCGTGCAAAGCGAGAGGTGTTGATCCCTTTCGCTATCTTGCCGATCAACGGGATGCTCAATAATTTGCGATCCCAGCTCATGCGAACGCCCGGCTTTTTCAGCGCAGTCTTAACCAACACAATCACACCAATGGTCAACACCAGTAATTGGATGCCCCAATTCTGGATAAATTCACTCGATGCTAATAAAAATTGTGTCGACTGAGGGAGCTCTTGTCCCATTTGGATAATAGGCTCAACGATCTTAGGCACTACCGTAGCCAGTAGGAACGACACAATCGTCACCGCAAACACCACCAGCACGATTGGGTAGATCATCGCTTGCAGCAACTTAGAACGCATCTTCTGACGGTTTTCTGCGTAGTCAGCCAATCGTTCCAATACCGCATCGAGGTGTCCTGACTTCTCACCAGCAGCAACCATGGCTCTGAATAGCTCATCGAATATATGGGGATAATCAGACAAGCTGTCTGCTAACGAATAACCTTCAGTTACCTTAGATCTCACCGCGAGTAGCATGGTGCGAATACGAGGTTTTTCAGACTGTTCGGCAACGGCTTTCAAGCACTCTTCCAACGGCATACCTGACTGCACGAGCGTGGATATTTGACGAGTAATAAGCGCAAGATCAGGCGTACTGATGCCGCGTTTAAAGCTGGTCGATGGCTGAGCACCTTTTGCTGTTTTTGCTTTAGCCTCGGTCATCTCAACCGGCATCAAGCCAAGTTCTTTGATTCTTTGGCGAGCCTGACGAGCATTATCTGCTTCAATTGAGCCTTTTTTACTTTTGCCTTTGGCATCCAGTGCTTTGTATTCAAATGCCGCCATACTAGACTTCCTTGGTCACGCGCATCACTTCTTCTAGGGAAGTTACCCCTTTCAGAACTTTGCTCAAGCCATCATCTCGAATACTTGGTGTTGTGCCACGAATTGCTTTATCAATCGCCTGCTCACCCGCTTCACTGTGAATCAGCTCTTGTACTGAGTCATCAATCATCAGCAGCTCATGAATACCAGTACGACCTCGATAACCCTTATGGCCACACTCTTCACAACCTTTGGCATGGTAAAGCGTCAGGCTTTCTTTCTTCTTCAACCCAAACAGTTTCTTCTGCTCTTTATCGGCTTCATAAGGTTCTTTACATTCGTTACATAAAGTACGAACCAAGCGCTGAGCCAAAACACCCAGCAGTGAAGAAGAGATCAAGAAAGGTTCAATGCCCATATCACGCAGACGTGTAATCGCACCGACTGCAGTATTGGTATGCAGAGTCGACATAACTAGGTGACCGGTCAAAGAGGCCTGGACAGCGATCTCTGCGGTCTCCAAGTCACGGATCTCACCAATCATAACCACATCAGGATCTTGACGAAGAATGGCACGTAAACCACGCGCAAAGGTCATATCAACCTTAGGGTTCACTTGTGTTTGACCAATGCCATCGATATCGAATTCGATCGGGTCTTCAACGGTTAAAATGTTTCGTTCATTGCTGTTGAGTTCTTGCAGACCAGCGTACAAGGTCGTCGATTTACCTGAACCTGTCGGGCCGGTCACCAAGATAATGCCGTGTGGCCGCTGAATCAGCTTACGGAAGTTTTCATGGTTTTCTGCTGTCATACCTAAACTGTGCAAGTCTAGACGAGTGGCGTTTTTGTCCAACAGACGCATTACCACACGCTCACCGTGCGAAGAAGGCATGGTTGAAACACGAACATCAACCGCTCGGCCACCAATACGCAGAGAAATACGACCATCTTGTGGCACGCGTTTTTCCGCAATATCCAGTTTAGCCATAACCTTGACACGTGAAACCAATAGCGGAGCCAGTTTACGGCTTGGCGCTAGAACATCACGCAGCACACCATCAACTCGGAAACGGATACAAAGTGACTTTTCAAAGGTTTCGATGTGTATATCCGAAGCACCCTCTTTGATCGCCTCACCCAGCATCGCATTGATTAACTTGATGATTGGTGCATCATCTTCTGATTCAAGTAAGTCTTCGTCTTGAGGCAGTTCTTCCGCTAGTGAGAAGAAATCATCACTATCAGCACCAATGTCTTCCATGAGCTGACGAGCTTCTGACGAGTCACGCTGATAAGCATCGGTCAGTTTTTTATCAAACTCATCGAGAGTAATCGCTTGTGGCGTAAAACCATTTTTCACAACACGACTCACTTCAATGATCGCCGCCGATTTCAGTGGCTCAACATAATAAAGTATCGGTGCGCGCTCTGGATGTTGATACTCCAACACCATCTTATAGCGATTCGCAAAGCTAAACGGCAAGCGCTGATAAGTACGTGCCGCCCCTACCAATTCAGCCATTATTCTTGTTCCATTTGATCGATGAAGGCTTGAATTTCAGCCGGGTGATTCATGTCGGCACCAAATTTAGGCAATACCGGAATGTTATCGTCATCCATCAGTTTCAGACCCTGCTCTGACTTATACAGCTGCTCAGCACGGATGAAGTTGTATTTACGCTGAGTGATACCATCGGCTGTCATACCATCACGAATAATGGTTGGTTTGATGAAGACCATTAGGTTCTTTTTCTCAACCTGAGTACTGGTTGATTTAAACAGGTAACCAAGAAATGGGATATCACCCAAGAATGGGACCTTAGCTTCACTTTCCAGTGCGCGCTCATCAATCAAACCACCCAGCACCAGCATCTGACCATCTTCAATGATCACTGACGTGTTCAGTTGACGCTTAGCAAAACGAACATCAACCGCACCATTTGCACCCAACACATTCGATACTTCTTGTTCAATATTTAGTTGTACTGAGTTACCTTCATTGATTTGTGGCACCACTTTAAGCTTGATACCCACTTCTTTACGTTCAACCGTTTGGAATGGATTGTCGTTGCTTGAACCCGCAGTAGAACCGGTTAGAACTGGCACTTCTTCACCCACAATGAACGAAGCCTCTCCATTATCCATCACGGTAATACTTGGAGAAGACAAAATGTTGGAATTCGAATCAGTCGAAACCGCACTAATCAGTGCTGTCCAGTCTCCCATAACAATTGGCAATGCTGCCCCATTCAAGCCACCTAAAGCAGATGCTAATGTACTATAATCACCCTCTTCGGTAGTATTCTCATTGCGTAAAAAATTACCATCAGAATCATAAACAGCTTTAGTTGTCGTCGAATCTTTCGCTTCTTCGAGACCCACCATTACTTCACCAATTTTTGGCCCACCATTAGAGAACTGAATCGCTCCACCATTCTCTAGAGAACCCCACTGCACACCAAGGTTAATACCGTCACCTTCTGCCATCTCGACAATTAGGGCTTCAATCAATACTTGAGCACGACGAATATCCAGCTGTGCGATCACGTCTTGTAGCGCATTCATGATGTCCGGCTGTGCGGTAATCACTAAAGAGTTGGTGTCACTATGAGCTGAGATCATCACTTGGTTACGCTGCGATGAACTGCCTTTGGTTGATGTCTGCTTCTCTGATTGTAGGTTGTCCGACACGCCTTTCAGCACATCAACTAGATCTTCTGCTTTTGCGTATTTAAGGTAAATAACTTGGTTATTGCCCTTGGTTGCCATTTCAACATCAAGCTGTTCAATCAGCCTTCTTAAACGGCTACGTACCTTAGGGTCACCTGAGATAAGAATCGCATTGGTACGTTCATCGGCAACTAATTTAGGTTGTAGGAAGGCAGGTGTGTTTTTAGCATCTGTGGTTTTGCTTAACGCATCAACAATACGTACCATTTCTGCCGCAGAGGCATTCTTTAGCTCAACGACTTCAATCTCTTTATCACCCGCTTGGTCAACACGCTTGATGATTTCAGCTAAACGGTTTACTACCGCCGCTCGGCCTGTAATAAGGATGATGTTGGCTGGGTCGTAGTGCACAACGTTACCCGCGCCTGCATTGTCGTTTAGTTGACGAAGCAGAGGAGAAAGTTCACGCACCGAGACATTACGAACCGTCACAACACGTGTCACCACGTTGTCGCCTTTGATCGTATCACTGTCTCCAACGACTGGAATTGCCGATGTTTTTGAATCCTTGGCCTTGATGATCTTAAGAACACCCGAGTCCATTTCGACAACCGCGTAGCCATACACTTCCAATACGTTTAGGAAGAAGCTGTAATATTGCTCTTCATTGAGTACGTCGTAGCTGCGTACATCGATTTTTCCGCGCACCGAAGGGTCAACGATGATCGTCTTCTCTAGGTTACGACCAACAATATTAATAAACTCTTGAATATCAGTGCCTTTAAAGCTGGCACTAAAATCACTCGCGATGGCTGCGGGTGTGCAGATTAAGCTTCCTGCCAATAACCATGCACTTTTCTTAAACCAATGCTTCACGTACTTCTCCTACACTTTCGTCCTTCGTTAGACGCAAAGTTTTAAAATTCAATAAACACTTCATGTTGTTGACCATCTCTCTCGACGACGAGGTTTAGCTCTGTCAGCTCTGAGATAGAACGGAATATGTTGCCCATAGCAGCAGGGTCTGTCAGGTCTTGTCCATTTAACTGAGTGGCAATATCTCCGCTTTGGAGCCCAACAGAGTTAAAAAGTTCTGAATCTTTGCCAGGGCTCACACGATAACCAATCACTTTATCGTCGCGTTTCACCTGAGACAGTCGAACATATTGGAAGATTTGTTGCGGATCTTTCATTATCTTCGCTTTAATTTCATCAAGCTTCTCTTCTGCAGAAGCTGGGTTGTTGCCACGCACAGAAGAAGAGGTACGAGGTGGCGCAGGCGCTGATACAGACAAACGCTTGTACTCAATACCTTCAAGCATCAGGGTTTCGTCTCGCCCAGAGTTATCGATGATCACACGATCGACTAATACGGCCTTGAGCTTAGCTCTAGTGCCTTCAATCTCTTCGTTAATTCCGTAGGTCGCTTGTGTGCCGCGATTGGCAATCACAGCCAAGCTCAGCTTTGGATTAGAACTGGCTACTGCACCCACTAAAACGAGGTTCAGTCGCGTCTTTGGCGCATCTTGGATAACTTGCTGCTCAACCACAGCAGGCGTGGTTGGGTTATAAGCACCAAACATGTTGCTCTGCTGCAAAGAAGAGATATCAAGAGTCGATTGAGGCGTTGAAGACGAGGAAGCCGTTGCTGCCCATGGCACGACGGTTTGCTCAGCAGGTTCAATAAACCATGCAAGCTGTCCTAAAATCCATGCGGAAGCTGCGATCAACACACAACAAAGAACAAGGCTCAGTTTCTGCTGGAGTAAAAATCCATTCTCTAAAAATCGGCTCAGCACCGGAGAGTTATCCATGCGAAGTTTGAGCTCTAAAAAGTTCACGTTCCCTAACCCTTTCTATAACGAATAAAGCCGTAACCTACTAAACTATCAGCTTTTTTGTTCATAAATTCTGTTCCTGCTTATTAAAAGCATAAGATCCTGAACTATATCATAGCAAATCTATAAATCGGCATTACCTGAGCTATTTTGTAATCTTCCTTGAAAAAAAAGCCAATCGCCTCCACATAAGCTTCTACTAAATGTGATAAGCGTCATCAAATAAAATAAGTTGCATACTGTGAATAACAGTTAAACCGCATTCATTTCTAACTGAAAAGGCACTGTCCTATATGAAAACGACTAATGAAGCTGTCAGACTCGATAAATGGCTGTGGGCAGCACGCTTTTATAAAACTCGTTCAATTGCTCGCAACATGGTCGATGGTGGCAAAGTCCACTATAATGGTCAGCGCAGCAAACCCAGCAAAATCGTAGAACTTGGGGCAGTGATTACCCTGCGCCAAGGGAATGAAGAAAAGACGGTCACCATAGAGAAAATATCCGCACACCGTGGCGGGGCGCCAGTCGCTCAAACCCTCTATGAAGAAACCACCGAAAGCTTGGCAAAAAGAGAAGAGTTTGCACAACAACGCAAGCTAAATGCTCATAGCCCAGCACCAGAACGTCGCCCAGATAAAAAGCAACGTCGTGACATCATCAAGTTCAAGACTCAATAAGCTAGAAGGAATAGCCAAATGGCAGACCCAATGTCTACAAGTAATGTTTTAAATCGCTACCTATTTGAAGACCTATCAGTACGTGGTGAATTGGTACAGATGGACGAAGCATACCAACAGATTATTTCTAGCAAGGAATACCCAGCTCCAGTACAAAAGCTGTTGGGTGAGCTACTGGTTTCAACGACGCTACTAACGGCGACTCTAAAGTTTGAAGGTTCTATCACGATGCAACTGCAAGGTGATGGCCCAGTATCTCTCGCTGTTATTAATGGCGATAACGATCAGAAGATTCGTGGTGTTGCGCGCTTTGACGGTGATATTGCTGACGACGCTGGCCTGCACGACCTTATAGGTAAAGGCCACCTAGTAATCACTATCGATCCTAAAAAAGGTGAGCGTTACCAAGGTATCGTTGGTCTTGAAGGTGACACTCTAGCTGAAGTCCTTGAAGGTTACTTCGCAAACTCTGAACAGCTAAAGACTCGTCTATGGCTACGTACGGGTGAACATGAAGGCAAAGCACACGCTGCAGGTATGCTACTGCAGGTTATGCCAGACGGTACCGGTACGCCAGATGACTTCGAGCACCTAGAGCAGTTAACTGACACGGTTAAAAACGAAGAGCTGTTCTCTCTAGAAGCGAATGATTTGTTGTACCGCCTATATAACCAAGAGAAGGTTCAGGTATTTACCCCTCAACCTGTCGAGTTCTTCTGTGGTTGTTCTCGTGAACGCAGTGGTGCCGCTATCATTACCGTTGCTCAAGAGGAGATCTACGACATCCTGAGTACGGAAGGTAGTGTTGCTCTTCACTGTGATTACTGTGGCACAAACTACTCGTTCGATAAGGGCGACGTTGATGCACTGTACGCAGAAGCAGCAGATAAAGGCGACAATACGGTTCATTAATTTACAGCGTACCAAAAACACGTAATTTACCCCAAAAAGGTCAGCACTAAGCTGGCCTTTTTTGTGATCAAAATAGCGCAAAGCCCGTAACATCTCGTAATAAAATCACCGCTTAATTTTAATCAATTAATAATGTTCTCGCCCCTAGCGCAAAGGTTTGCGTACAGGATAGACTAGTCGGGCCAATATGTGACGAGACGCTTAAAACCTCACGGTTAATATGGATATTTTTTGAGCTGTATCCCTGTTTCCCCCGAGCCTCGTTGTTAGCATGGTGAGCAGATAACAATAAAAAATTAATACAAAATCCCTACAAAATATCCTACAAGGAGCACCTATGACCGTTATGGAACATACTAAGGCTGCACAAATTGATCTAACTAAGCACGGACTGACTGGCGTTACTGAAGTTCTTCGTAATCCTAGCTACGAGCAGTTATTCGTTGAAGAAACACTGCCAGGTTTGGAAGGCTACGAAAAAGGCGTAGTAACGGAACTAGGCTCTGTTGCGGTTGACACTGGTATCTTTACTGGACGCTCACCAAAAGATAAGTACATTGTTAAAGATGACACTACGCGCGATACCATGTGGTGGTCAGATCAAGGCAAAAATGACAACAAACCGATTACAACTGAAGTATGGAGTGAGCTGAAAGAGCTTGTGACAACTCAGCTATCTGGCAAGCGCCTGTTTGTCATCGACGGTTATTGTGGTGCTAACCCAGATACACGTTTAAGTGTGCGTATTATCACTGAAGTAGCGTGGCAAGCGCACTTCGTTAAGAACATGTTCATTCGTCCAACTGACGAAGAGCCAGCAACGTTCGAACCTGATTTCGTGGTAATGAACGGTGCTAAAACAACGAACCCTAACTGGGAAAAGCAGGGTCTAAACTCTGAAAACTTCGTTGCTTTCAACCTAACAGAGCGCGTTCAAATCATCGGTGGTACTTGGTACGGCGGTGAGATGAAGAAAGGCATGTTCGCAATGATGAACTACCTGCTTCCTCTGCAAGGCATTGCTTCAATGCACTGTAGTGCAAACGTTGGCGAAGAAGGCGACGTAGCTGTATTCTTCGGCCTATCAGGTACCGGTAAAACAACCCTATCAACCGATCCTAAGCGTGAGCTAATCGGTGATGATGAGCACGGTTGGGATGACGATGGTATCTTCAACTTCGAAGGTGGTTGTTACGCGAAGACTATTCGTCTATCTAAAGAAGCAGAACCAGAAATCTACAATGCAATCCGTCGCGATGCTCTGCTAGAAAACGTAACGGTTCGTGGTGATGGTTCTATCGATTTCGATGACGGTTCAAAAACAGAGAACACTCGTGTTTCTTACCCGATTCACCACATCGACAACATTGTTAAGCCAGTATCAAAAGCCGGTCACGCTCAAAAAGTTATCTTCCTAACAGCGGATGCGTTTGGTGTGCTACCACCAGTATCTAAGCTGACTCCGGAGCAAACTAAGTACCACTTCCTATCTGGCTTCACAGCTAAGCTAGCAGGTACAGAGCGCGGTATTACTGAACCAACACCAACGTTCTCTGCGGCATTTGGTGCGGCATTCTTAACTCTTCACCCAACTCAGTACGCTGAAGTGCTTGTGAAGCGTATGGAAGCGGCTGGCGCTGAAGCTTACCTTGTGAACACTGGTTGGAATGGCACAGGCAAACGTATCTCAATCCAAGATACTCGCGGCATCATCGACGCTATCCTAGATGGCTCAATCGACCAAGCTGAGACTAAGGTTATCCCTATGTTTAACCTAGAAGTACCGCTAGCGTTGCACGATGTTGACCCAGCGATTCTTGACCCACGTGATACTTACACTGACCCACTACAATGGGAAAGCAAAGCGAAAGATCTAGCAGAGCGCTTCATCAACAACTTTGATAAGTACACAGACAATGCTGAAGGTAAGTCACTGGTTGCGGCAGGTCCTCAACTAGACTAACCCAACATCTGCTCGGGCTTAGCCAAAAGCGAACGCCCAATTTAAAATGATATTTTTGTAGCAAGCCCCTCTTTTGAGGGGCTTTTTTGTTGCTGCTTGCCCCTTTTTGTTCCACTCTGTTTTGAGACTATTGAAATTTAAGGCTTTCAGGGAATGAAAAAGGTATTCATGGTGATTGGCATTGTGGTGGCCATCATCGTTGCGACTATCGCAGCGTTGTTATTAAGCCTACAAACTCAATACCGATCGGATGTTGCTAACTTTTTTATCAAGCATACGCTTGAACAACCTGTACTCATTGAAGACGTTGAGTATCAGGCGCCTTATCACATCACCTTGATGGGCATTACCCAAAGCCAACCTGATAAACAAAAACCTCTCTATATCGACAAGATCGATCTTTGGTTCAGTCCCAGCTCGATTACAGAAGCTAAACTGGTCTTGGACTCCGTCTTGATCAGTGGCCTACAGTTGGAAATAAGCGAGCTAGAGGCATTCACACCGTTATTCACCCAACCAAACATCAAGCTCCACCAGCTAGCCATCAATAATCTCGACTTTTCGACCCCAGACTTTAATGCGCGAGGCATCGACCTCCAGATCTCCGAGCCAACGTGGGATGACAACAACGCATTACTGCCTTATGGCAAAATCCAACTCTCAACCACGCAGCTGTATTGGCAAGGAGAAGCCTTCGATAACCTGTTGTTTGACCTAGACTTAAAACCTAGCGATAGCACGCTTTATGGCGCTTCATTTGACTGGCGCGGTGCCAAGATTTCAGGACAAGCAGAGCAGTATCAGCAAGATTGGTCATTGGTGAATGTGACCGTTGATGGATTACGACTCAATCAGAAACAGACCCAAAGCCTACTAAGCAAAGAGTGGGATGTAGCCGGTATTCAGATCAATCACATCAATAGCTTAGATATTCTGCGCAGCGACGTGGAATGGCAAGATGGTCACCTCGCAGCTTTTGATGCCTCACTAGAAAATATCCAACTGCCTTTTGAGCTGTGGAAGCAACAGAAAGCCATTTTCTCTCTGCAAGCAGAGGGAGTGACCATTGATGATGACATCTTCATAGAGCCAAGTATCAAGCTCAATTTAGATCCGAACCAGATTCTGATTGAAGACTTCTATACTCAATTCTTACAAGGCAGTATTCAACTTAATGGCGAAGTAACCCCTAACAGCATTCAATTAGCGCAACTCGACCTGCAAGGCATAAAGTGGATTACGGAAAGCCAAGATAAAGTTCTACCATCCGCTCGCCTATTGCCTTGGCTGACACAGCTTCAGCAAGCCTCTATTGACCGACTTAATATAGAACGTAGCCAACTTATCCAACTCGCAAACAAACCTTACTGGCAGGTCTCAGGGCTGCATGTAGAAGGACATCAAGTTCAACTGCTGCAACAGAGAAAGTTAGGACTGTGGCAAGGCAAGTTGATGGTTAGCGCCAACGATGCAAGCTATCAAAATATTGTCAGTGTTCAACCCGTGGTTGAAATGAATAGCGAACAAGGAAAATGGACGCTGACACGACTGTTTATGCCACTAAAGCACGGCTATATTGAAGCCAACGCAACACTCGACTTCAACCAAATCAGTAAGCCATGGAGCTTAGATATCTCTGCCGACGGGTTACCCATAACACCTATGCTACAGCAACTCGAATTACCGCTCGATGCAACCGGCTATGGTGAGTTTGAACTTCAAGCCGCAGGCTTGTATGGCGATTCGTTGATGTTCGGTTATTCAACCACTGGGCAACTCACTGGCAGTGTTCGCCAAGGTGTGATGACCTTCAATGACAAGCTTTCTGAAACATCGACCGATAACGTCTTTGAAATCCCAGAGCTTAATGCGAATTTTGACCGTGGTCGCTTCACACTCGAACCAATGCACATTATTGGTGCGTCCGCGGCAGAGCAAGGTACACAAAGAGTTCAAACGCTCAACGGTGAGGTCTCTGGAGAGCTCGATTTGCTAGAAACTAGCAAACACACTCTATCCATTTCGTTATCGGACCAATGCCATCAAATCTCAGGAAAGATCACCCAAGCTGAGTATTCCGAGATTAACGACTGCCAACAAAAAAGCGCCACTCCACAGGAGTAGCGCCTTGTATCTTTAATCTTTATCTGTATCTGTATCTGTATCTGTTAGCCAGTGTCAACTATACGCTTACGTTAGAGTCTGTTGATAATCGCTTTTTGTAGTCAGGGATCAGCATATAGGTTCCCGTAAACTCAACCGCTTCCACATCGCCACTGTTAATGGTCACATGAATGATGATGCGAGCTTTTCTGCCCGACGCGAGGCGATCTAAATCACCACTGATCCCATCCAATGACGTAGATGCGACTGGATTTTGCTCGACTGGGTGACGATAACGAATATTACTGTCTGCCAGTACGATATCACCGGTCAGCCCACGTTCTTTCATCAGTAGCCAAGTCATTCCCCACCCCGTTAGAGTCGCCAAGGTAAAAGCTGAGCCAGCAAACATGGTGTTATGAGGGTTAAGGTTAGGATTCAACTGAGCGCTACACTCAAACTGATAACCCGTGTATTGGTTAATCTTGATGCCCATTTTGTCACTGATCGGGATCTGATTTTCCCAACGCTGCTGAAGCTCATTACACCATTCTGGTTTGCGCAGTACATCAGCCATTGGATCAAGAGGTTTCACCATCTGTTGGTGACGCACAGGGCCGCGTTGATCGTTAATTTCACCACGACGTTCAAACTCATTCTTCTCATAGAATGAGATCGCATCTTCACGTGCATTACACACCAAACGCTTCGCCCCTTCTTGGCGTGCCAGTGACTCTAGCGCAACCAAGATAAGTGAGCCCATGCCTTTACTTTGGCGAGATTTCTTCACCGCCATATAGCGAATCTGCCCCTCTAGATCTGGGGTGATATAAAGACGACCAATCGCCATCGGGCGACCTCGACCATCGACAATCATGCGATGGTGACTCATGGCATCGTATTCATCGCGCTCTGAACCTACCGGCATTCGCCAAGGTTCACGGAGCATCTGCCAGCGAAAATGGTAATACTTGTTCAGTTGATTTTCGGTGGTCGGTGTTATGAGTTTAAACATGCTTATTCCTTTAAGCCTAAACCTGCAGCCAGAATGTTACTGGGCCATCATTAACCAAAGACACTTTCATGTCGGCTGCGAATCGGCCACGTTCCGTTGGCAACACTGATTCACACTGGTCAGAGAAATAGTTGTAAAGACGCTCTGCATCTTCTGGGTGAGCACCACGAGAAAATCCTGCTCGTGTGCCTTTCTTGGTATCAGCTGGCAGAGTGAATTGAGAAACCACTAATACCTTACCTTCTACCTGCTTTACATTGAGATTCATTTTATCGTCTTCATCTCCAAAGACACGATAAGTGGTCACTCGTTCCATCAAACGTTTGGCTTTGGCTTCGTCATCACCTTTTTCTACGCCTAACAGAACCAATAAGCCTTGCTCAATTTCACCCACTACTTCGCCATCAACACGGACGGCAGCTTCACTTACTCTCTGGATCAGTGCTATCACTGTTGTTTCCTTGCTCTGTGATTTTTTCTTTATCCGACGAGTGTACCATTTCTTGAGAGTCACTCCACTGTTCCTGCTCGCCCAACGCGGCCGTCACCTCAGCACCCACCAACACAATCAACCAGCACAAATACACCCAGACAAAAAGAATGGGAATCGCCGCTAATGCGCCATAAATCAATTGGTAAGAAGGGAATTGAGTAATGTAAGCCGCGAAGCCTTTCTTACTGAGTTCGAACAACAGAGCCGCAACCAGAGAGCCCGCCGCCGCATGAGAAAAGTGTATCTTTTTGTTGGGAACTAACAGATACAGACCGAAAAACGCAAAGAATGAGGTAATCAAAGGGAGCTTGCGAATCACGGTATTAAAGGCACTCGACACGACTTCGTTTTGTAACAAGTTCAATGATGTCACATACGACGTTGCAGCAATGCTCGCCCCAATCAAAATAGGTCCAAGCGTTAGCACCATCCAATACATTGAAAAGGACAACACGGCCCGACGCTTTTCTGTTACTCGCCAGATGTAGTTAAGGTTCTTATCGATGTTGGAGATCAGCATCAATGCTGCAATGAATAAGAACACACTGCCCACCGCCGTCATTTTTCCTGTATTGGCAACGAACTCGAGTAGAGCACCATGTACCGCATCCCCAGATGCTGGAACAAAGTTGGTAATAACGAAGTTTTGAATCACTAGGCCAACATCAGCAAAGACTGAAAATGACGATAAGATAGAGAGCAAAACCGTCAACATCGGTACGATCGAGAGCAAAGTAATGTACGCCAAGTAACCCGCATTCACATTGACCCTATCGTGCGTCATTCGCGCCAAAAGATAGCGGGAAAACTGGATGCTCCCTGTGACTGCGTTTTTTATCTTCAACTTGTAACTCCCTGGTAACTCGTTCATAGTCCTAATTAATATTCCTTTATTTAACTATAGGAAACTAGGATGCCTTATTTAATAGTTATAGTCCTCTCTATTTTTACTCTTACTGGATGCCAATCAGCTTATTACTCCGCCATGGAGCAAGTGGGTTACCACAAGCGTGACATTATGGTCGATAGAGTGGAAGACGCTAAAGAGTCGCAGCAGGATGCTCAGGAAGAGTTTACTAGCGCACTTGAAGCCTTGAGTAGCCTGACGAACTTCAGTGGCGGCGACCTTGAAGACATGTACAACCAAATCAACGATAAATACCAAGACAGCGAGAAAGCCGCACAAAATGTCAGTGATCGCATTGTTGCGATTGAAGACGTATCAGATGCGCTGTTTGCAGAGTGGCAGAGCGAGTTAGACCTCTACACCAGTGCTTCACTGCGCCGTTCGAGTGAACAAAAACTGCGAGAAACCCAATCGTCTTACAAGACCATGCTTTCAGCAATGAAACGCGCTGAGAAGAAAATGGACCCGGTACTCAACACCCTTCGCGACAATACGCTTTATCTCAAACACAACCTCAATGCGAGTGCTGTCGGTTCGTTGCAGGGCGAATTTATGAGCTTAGAAAAAGACATCGCCTACGCGATAGAACAGATGAATGCTGCAATAGCAGAATCGGATAAGTTCCTAGCTCAACTGAACCAGAAGTAGCGCTACAGATAAAGAACACGATGCAACCGATCATTATTACTGGCGGCCCCGGAGCCGGGAAGACAACACTGATTAATGCCTTGGGTGACATGGGTTACCCAACCTTCGCTGAGTCCTCTCGCCAGTTAATAGAACAGCAGGGCCAACTTGAGAACGGTATCTTACCTTGGTTCGACCTACCGGGCTTTGCTCGCCTGTGTCTCACTGTCATGAATGAGCAAAAGGAACAGGCCAACCAGCATCCGGTTGCGTTTCTTGATCGCGCCATTCCAGATATCTGCGGTTACTTAACTCAGGCGAACCTTGAGATTGACGAAATCTACCGAGAAGCTAGCCAAGGCTATCACTCACAAGCCTTGTTCTGTCGCCCTGAGGCATCTATTTACGTACAAGATGATGTGAGGCCTTATCCGTTTGAAGAGGCATTAGAGATTCACCACGCGTTGGTCAGAGTCTATCAAGAGCTTGGGTATGAGGTTGTCGAGGTGCCATTTATGTCAGTCGAAGAACGGGCTCTATTTGTTAAAAGCCACCTAGGTATCAAAAACTAGATCCCCACTCGGTCGTCCCTCCCTCTTGAGGATGACGAATACTTAAATGCTCTTCGTATCTCGCATCTCGTTTACCCGCATCTAAACAAACTTCCGTCATTCCCTACAGTGAGGAACGAACGTGATAGGGAATCTCTTAGATGCCGTAAAAGAAAGATTCCAGATATCTCGTCCCTCAATTCTGGAATGACGATTCGATAAATAAATATGGAACACGCTCTTCGTATCTCGCATCTCGTTTACCCGTATCTACTCCAACACCACATAAAACAAAAGCCCCGAGCAGCTAGGCTACTCGGGGCTTTCTTACTTATTCTAAAACGTATTGCTTGATAGCTAGAAGCTAGTCAGCTGGCAATTAAGCCTTAGCTGGACGTGCTGCACGCTTACGGTCGTTTTCAGTAAGAAGTTTCTTACGGATACGTACGTTTAGTGGCGTTACTTCTACTAGTTCATCTTCATCGATAAACTCAAGAGCTTGCTCTAGAGTGTGCTTGATCGGTGGAGAAAGAACTTGTGCTTCATCAGTACCAGATGCACGAACGTTCGTTAGTTGCTTACCTTTCAGACAGTTTACTGTCAGGTCGTTTGAACGGTTGTGAATACCGATTACTTGACCTTCATAAACTTCATCAGCGTGCTCTGTGAATAGACGACCACGAGCTTGAAGGAAGAACAATGCGTAAGTCAGTGCTTTACCCGTTGCGTTCGAAATTAGAACACCGTTGTTACGCTGACCAATGATACCGCCTTTGTAAGGACCGTAGTGATCGAACGAGTGGTAAATAAGACCAGAACCAGACGTCATTGTAAGGAATTCAGTTTGGAAACCGATAAGACCACGAGAAGGCATCATGAAGTCCATGCGAACACGGCCTTTACCATCTGGTGCCATATCTGTTAGCTCACCCTTACGTAGACCGATGCTTTCCATGATCGCACCTTGGTGCTCTTCAACTACATCGATAGTAACCGTTTCGAACGGTTCCATTTTCTGACCATCTTCTTCTTTGATGATTACTTCTGGACGAGATACTGCTAGCTCGAAACCTTCACGACGCATGTTTTCGATCAGGATAGAAAGGTGAAGCTCACCACGGCCTGATACGCGGAAACGGTCTGGACTTTCAGTTTCTTCAACACGTAGTGCAACGTTATGAACCAATTCTTTTTCAAGACGCTCAAGGATGTTACGTGAAGTTACAAACTTACCTTCTTTACCCGCGAACGGAGAAGTGTTTACTTGGAAAGTCATTGTTACTGTTGGTTCATCAACAGACAGTGGTTCCATTGCTTCAACATTGTTTACGTCACAAATAGTGTCTGAAATTTTCAGTTCACCAAGACCTGTGATTGCAATGATGTCGCCAGCGTTAGCTTGTTCTACTTCGTGACGCTCAAGACCTAGGTAACCAAGTACAGTACCTACTTTACCGTTACGTTTTTTGCCTTCAGCATTCACGATAGTTACTTGTTGGTTTGGCTTAACAGAACCACGAGTAACACGAGCAACACCGATAACACCTACGTAAGAGCTGTAATCAAGTTGCGAAATTTGCATTTGAAGTGGACCTTCAAGGTCAACTGCAGGTGCTTCTACTGTATCAACAACAGCTTGGAACAATGGTTCCATGTCTGTGCCAACTTCGCCTTCTTCCATTGTTGCCCAACCGTTTAGAGCTGAAGCGTAAACAACAGTAAAGTCTAGTTGCTCATCAGTCGCGCCTAGGTTGTCGAACAAGTCAAATACTTGGTCCATAACCCAATCAGGACGAGCACCAGGACGGTCAATCTTGTTGATAACAACGATTGGCTTAAGGCCGTGTGCGAAAGCTTTTTGCGTTACGAAACGAGTTTGAGGCATTGGGCCATCAACTGCATCAACGATCAGAAGAACTGAATCAACCATAGACATGATACGTTCAACTTCACCACCGAAGTCCGCGTGTCCAGGGGTATCTACGATGTTGATACGGTAATCATTCCAGTCAATTGCTGTGTTCTTAGCAAGGATTGTAATGCCACGCTCTTTTTCGATGTCATTCGAATCCATGACACGCTCTTCAGCTTCACCACGAGACTCAAGAGTGCCTGACTGTTGTAGTAGTTTATCAACCAAAGTCGTTTTACCGTGGTCAACGTGCGCGATGATCGCGATATTTCTTAACTTATCAATCTGTGGAGTAGACATGGATTCTCGATTCACTCATAAAAGGTAGCCGTCAATTATCTCAAAAGTTTGGATAATAACCGCTAGCTTGATTTAAAAAACGGTCAATAATATACCAGATTTTAGACAAAAACCCAGAAATATGTGATCTCAACCAAGGCTTTTTTCTTTATTAGCGATTCATATCCGCTTAACTTTGATTCAGTACAGTATCTAACAGCCTAATTCGTAGGATTCTAAAAAAGCATCAGCCGCAAGATAGACAGCCAAATCTCCGGCAAAATAACAAAAGTGGATTGACAACTTAGGCAATTCATTGCTGAATGGTGCTCGCTTATGTTTCATATTGGTGCACAGACAAGCAGTTGCACCAACAAGGTGCATTAGAAGATCATTTTGGTGCAAAAACCAAAATGAACGAAACAAGAAAACAAGTAAATCATTGAAATTAATGGAATAATTTTTTTGGCACGTTTTTGGCTATAGATAAATCAGCATCGATTAATGCACTTATAGACATTAATCAATGCTAGTTTCAACCGAATCGAGCTAATACCGAATTAATAACACTGGAGGTTATCCAAGATGTCAGTAGAAAATGTACTATCCCTGATCCAAGAGAACGAAGTTAAATTTATCGACTTACGTTTTACTGATACAAAAGGTAAAGAGCAGCACATCTCTATTCCTTCTCACCAAGTTGATGCAGACTTCTTCGAAGAAGGTAAAATGTTTGACGGCTCTTCAGTAGCTGGTTGGAAAGGCATTAACGAATCTGACATGGTAATGATGCCAGACGCAGCTTCAGCTGTACTGGACCCATTCACAGAAGATGCAACGCTAAACATCCGTTGTGACATCCTTGAGCCTGCAACAATGCAAGGCTACGACCGTGACCCACGCTCTATCGCTAAGCGTTCTGAAGAATACCTACGTTCTACGGGTATCGCAGACACAGTTCTAGTTGGTCCAGAGCCAGAATTCTTCCTATTCGATGACGTTAAGTTCTCAAACGACATGTCTGGTTCTTTCTTCAAGATTGATGATGTAGAAGCAGCTTGGAACACAGGTTCTGACATCGAAGGCGGTAACAAAGGTCACCGTCCTGGCGTTAAAGGCGGTTACTTCCCAGTAGCTCCTGTAGATTCATCTCAAGACATCCGTTCAGCAATGTGTCTAGTAATGGAAGAGATGGGCCTAGTAGTTGAAGCTCACCACCACGAAGTAGCAACTGCGGGTCAAAACGAAATCGCAACTCGCTTCAACACGCTAACAACAAAAGCGGATGAGACTCAAATCTACAAGTACGTTGTACACAACGTTGCTCACGCATTTGGTAAAACAGCGACATTCATGCCTAAGCCACTAGTTGGTGACAACGGTTCTGGTATGCACGTTCACCAATCTCTAGCAAAAGACGGCGTTAACCTGTTTGCTGGTGATAAGTACGGCGGCCTATCTGAAATGGCGCTTTACTACATCGGTGGTGTAATCAAGCACGCTCGTGCAATCAACGCATTTGCTAACCCGTCAACTAACTCGTACAAGCGTCTTGTACCTGGTTTTGAAGCTCCGGTAATGCTTGCTTACTCAGCACGTAACCGTTCTGCTTCTATCCGTATCCCAGTAGTACCAAGCCCGAAAGCACGTCGTATCGAGCTACGTTTTGGTGACCCAGCAGCGAACCCGTACCTATGTTACTCAGCAATGCTGATGGCTGGCCTTGACGGTATCAAGAACAAGATCCACCCAGGCGAAGCTATGGATAAAGATCTATACGACCTTCCAGCAGAAGAAGCGGCTGAAATCCCAACCGTTGCTGAATCTCTAGAAGTAGCACTTAAAGCGCTAGACGACGATCGTGAGTTCCTAACAGCTGGCGGCGTATTCTCTGACGATTTCATTGATTCTTACATCACACTGAAATCTGACGATGTACAACGCGTGAACATGGCTACACACCCACTTGAGTTTGAACTGTACTACTCAGTTTAATCTCCTGTGGAGATAAGCCATTTCTTACTGCAACCTTGTAAGAATCGCTGACTAAATATTAGGCTCGCCTCGCAGGCGGGCCTTTTTTATATTCTCCCTCCCCCAGCTTCCTCGTACCATACCTTAAACAAAAGCCCTCAGAGGCTGCTGCTATAAATACAATAAAATCAACAACAAAACCAACGCCAAACGTGAAATCACCTAGCGGTGAAAAGAGGCTAAAGATATGAAAAATATACTGTTCCTGATCGGGTTAACAGTCGCGCTCTCGTGCTCTGCTCAAACGGTGTATACCTGGGTGGATGAGGATGGTGTTCTCCACTTTAGTGATAACCCTAGCGCTCAAGATGCCAAATCTCTTCGCCTACCGGATGTGCAAGCATCAGCGCCGGCTCCTAAATTTGAAGCCTCGACGCCCGTTGATGCTGCAGCTTCATCTACAACTAAAACGGCAACGCCAGCTCAGGCTCAGGGGAAAACAGAAAGCACGAAACGTGAGGCACCAGCTCAACTAGCCCTCACCATGCTGACTCCCGTTCATGACCAAACCATCCGTAGCAACCGTGGCTTAATCCCTGTTCAAATAGAACTTAGCCGCAAACTTGGTATTGGAGAACAGTTGCAATTGATGCTCGATGGTCGTCGTTATGGCGCACCACAAACCCAACCGAATTGGGAACTGAAAGGTATCGATCGAGGTACTCACACCATTGCAATTCAAGCACATAGAAGCGGCAAGCTTATTGCATCTACTAGTCCAGTCACCGTGTATTTACATCGAGCGACGCTCAAGTAGGCCAATGTGTTAAAAGAGACTGAATTACCTCTACTTTTCACCTAATCGAAGCAGCTTTCAGCGACTCTAATGAATTATCTTTAGCTTCTGGTTGATATGCGCCATACTTGAACTTAGCTACGCACCAATTTGGTGCAGTGAGAAAAACACCAGTTCAAGGACGAAATAGTGAATCGATCAGCCAAAAGCGACAGCATAGATACACATCATCTTTCCAGCGCCATTCTCGACAATATGGTGACCTCAACATTGATGCTCGATGAGCAACTGTATGTCCGATACGCCAACCCGGCGGCTGAACAACTCTTTTCACAAAGCGCGCGACGCATCGTCGATCACCCATTGAGCCAACTCATCCAACACGCCTCACTGGATTTGGCGCTTCTAACGCAACCGCTACAAAGTGGCCAGAGCATTACCGACAGTGACGTTACCTTCGTTGTTGATAACCGCCCACTGATGCTTGAAGTCACGGTTAGCCCAATCTCTTGGCAACGAGAGACGCTGTTATTGGTTGAGATGCGCAAGATAGACCAGCAAAGACGCCTCAGCCAAGAGCTCAACCAACACGCACAACAACAAGCAGCTAAGCTGTTGGTGCGCGGGTTAGCACATGAGATTAAGAACCCACTCGGTGGCTTAAGAGGTGCGGCGCAGTTACTTGGGAAAATGCTTCCTGATCAATCTCTTAATGAATATACACAGATCATTATTGAGCAAGCCGACCGCCTAAGAGCGTTAGTCGATCGCCTGCTTGGTCCTCAAAAACCGGGGACCAAGTCAGAAGAGAACCTACACCAGATACTTGAGAAAGTCAGGCAGCTCGTGGAACTCGAGTCGGGTTCAACGCTCGCCATCGAACGAGATTACGACCCGAGCTTACCGGACATTCTGATGGATTCAGCACAAGTTGAACAAGCGATGCTCAATATCGTGAGTAACGCGGCACAGATTTTAAAGGCCCAAGAATCAGGGAAAATCACCATTCGCACCAGAACGGTGCATCAAGCCAATATTCATGGGCAGCGACACAAACTCGCAGCGCGCATTGAGATCAGCGATAACGGCCCCGGCATCCCCGATGATTTAAAAGACACGCTGTTTTACCCAATGGTCAGCGGACGAGAGGGTGGCACAGGGCTGGGGCTATCGATTTCTCAAAACCTGATCGATCAGCACAATGGAAAAATTGATGTTGAGAGCTGGCCGGGTAACACCACATTCACGATTTACCTACCCATTTAGGTCAACAGAACCTCGCGATTGGACAGCGAGACGAAAGGCTTAACTCGGTAACACAAAGATTAAAGACATCATAAAAACAACAATGATTATCACAATAGATTTGGCTGCAAAGGAATTGAATTATGAGTAAGGGATACGTTTGGGTCGTTGATGACGACAGTTCTATACGCTGGGTCGTAGAGAAAACACTTTCATCTGCGGATATAAAGTGCGAAACATTTGCTGATGCTGAGAGCGTATTGCTTGCTCTTGAGCGCGAGACACCAGACGTTTTGGTGTCCGACATTCGCATGCCTGGCATTGACGGGATTGAGCTGTTACACCAAGTTCACCAGCGCTCTCCCGACCTGCCAGTGATCATTATGACCGCGCACTCAGACCTCGATGCAGCGGTGAACGCTTATCAAAAAGGGGCTTTTGAGTATCTGCCTAAGCCGTTTGATATTGATGAGACACTGACTCTAGTAGAGCGAGCCATCGCACACAGCCAAGAGCAAAAGCGAGAACAAGCCAGCGAAGTAGCCGAAGAGACCAACGCACCAGAAATCATCGGTGAAGCACCAGCAATGCAGGAAGTTTTCCGAGCTATTGGCCGTTTGTCTCGTTCATCCATTTCGGTTCTTATTAATGGTGAATCGGGGACTGGTAAAGAATTAGTCGCGCACGCGCTGCATCGTCACAGCCCAAGAGCTAAAAAGCCATTCATTGCGTTAAACATGGCGGCAATCCCTAAAGACTTGATCGAATCAGAGCTGTTTGGCCACGAGAAAGGCGCTTTTACTGGCGCTAACAGTGTTCGCCAAGGACGATTCGAACAAGCCAACGGCGGTACTCTGTTTCTTGATGAAATAGGCGATATGCCACTCGATATTCAGACTCGACTACTGCGCGTGCTTTCTGATGGCCAATTTTATCGCGTAGGTGGGCATTCTGCGGTTAAGGTTGATGTTCGTATCGTTGCAGCAACCCACCAAGATCTTGAGCGCTTGGTGCATGACGGTGGTTTCCGTGAAGACCTTTTCCATCGACTGAACGTTATCCGAATCCATATTCCGGCACTGCGCGAACGTAAACAGGACATTGAAAAGCTGACTCACCACTTCCTAGCATCCGCCGCTGAAGAGCTTGGTGTAGAAGTGAAGACACTGCACTCAGAGACCATCATGAAGCTCAATCAGCTAAATTGGCCGGGTAACGTACGTCAGCTTGAGAACATCTGTCGTTGGCTCACAGTCATGGCGAGCGGCAGTGAAATACTCCCTTCAGACTTGCCTCCTGAACTCTTGGAAGAAAAAGTGGTGACGACCTCAGGGACTGGAGACAACTGGCAACAACTGCTCGCTAATTGGGCAAAGTGTGCGCTTGATTCAGGAGAAAAAGAGCTACTAACTTATGCGCTGCCAGAGTTTGAACGTATACTGCTAGAGGCTGCACTCAACCATACCAATGGTCATAAACAGGATGCAGCCAAGGTTTTAGGTTGGGGAAGAAACACCCTAACTCGTAAACTAAAAGAACTGTACTAGACCTTATATGACTCTCGATGCAGCTACTTTTTTAACCAAAAAAGGGTCGCTTGGTTTGAATAGTGTCGGTACAATTAAGGTATGCCATCCACTAAAGTTGTAGCTAAAGATGTCTTTGAAAACACAAATTACCTTGAGAACTGCTGTGGTTCTGCCATTCGTGATGATTTTTCTGTTCACTATGAGCGTAATGGTTTTCACTCAAAAGCAAAGCTACAAAGAGATGGTGAGTGATGTTAGTGCACGCCAACTAACATCACTTACTGACCATGTTCATCAAAGCCTGTCCAACTTTTTAGAAAAGCCATTTCACGCGAACCTCTCGCTCAGCCATAACATCGGCTACCACCACCTTTACCAAGCGGGAAACCTTAGCAAGGTCCAAGACTACATTCTTTATACGTTTTCAGACCATTTCACTGCTATACCTCAACTCGATGTGATCGGCTTTGGTTCTGAAGATGGTAACTATGTCGGTTTTCGTAAAGAAGCTAACAACGGCTATACCTTGATGGTACAAGACGAGCGTACTAGCGATCAGCTGGTCATTTACCGTGGAAGCAAGATCAGCGAAGACATTCGATCTGTGATTTCAGGTTACGACCCGAGAGTCCGCCCTTGGTACACACCCGTTTCGACGCAAAAAAAGGCTGTATGGTCGCCAATTTATGCCAATGCAGATGAACGCCAAGAGATCACCTTATCTGCCCTCGCCCCTATCTATGATGACAACGAATTCAAAGCCGTCGTCGTTAGCGACATTAAGATCAATACCTTCAATGCATTTCTCAAAGAACTCAAAGATAAAACGGATGCCTCTGTTTATATCATTGATAAACAGCAACGCTTGGTCGCTCACTCAGGCGGAGGTAGCGTGGTCTCTTGGGGAACAGGGAAAACTAATAAGGGCCAACGCTTACTGGCATCAGAGAGTGCTAACCCGGTAATACGTGAAAGTGCGAGCTACGTAGACCAATTTCACCTAATCGATAATTTGGGCGTGCAGCGCTTTAGCTTTCGCCTAGACAACGAACGATACTTCAACCAGATCACCCCTTATGAAGATGAGCACGGCATCACTTGGTTTATTGGTATGTCGATCCCTGAAAGCAACCTACTCGGTGAATTACCTGAAAACCAAAGAAACAGTTGGTTGCTCGGGCTAGCGCTGAGTTGCATTGGTGTCATTGCTGGGTTAATTGCCTTTAATCGCGTAACCCAACCCATCACTTCAACAGCGGATGCGGCAAAGCGTCTTGCTAAAGGCGATTGGGACACGAGCATGCCAAAGACAGGGCATATCTATGAAACCAGCATGTTGGTGGCGTCATTCAATGAAATGGCCAACAACTTAAAGGCTTCCTTTCAAGCATTACAGTCTCAGCTTACCTATGACTCATTAACCAAGCTATACAGCCGCGAAGGCTTTATCGACGCTGCCAAGAAAAACCCTGCAAACGAAAAAGGCACACTTTATTTAGTGGGTATTGATCGCTTCCGAGACATCAATGACAGCCTTGGTCATTACAATGGTGACCAATTGCTTATCATTGCGGCCGCTCGTTTAAGAGGCACATTGCCATCCGAGTACCTATTAGCTCGCACTGGCGGTGATGAATTCGCCATTTACGCCCCGAACGTCATCCAAAGCGAGGAAGCTCAACTGCTGACGAATCGCTTGCTTCAAACCTTTGCTTCCCCATTTTCAATGGAATCAGAAAGTGTCGTCATTAAGGTATCGATGGGAGTCGTCGGTGTATCTAACGTCCACGACATTGCGCTATTGCTGCGTAGTAGTAGCATTGCTTTGAGCAACGCAAAACAGGACAAAGCTAGTGTCAGCATTTACAGCCCTGAGATGGGTAAAGCATCAAGACATCGCACTAAGATGCTGGCGCGGATGAACCGAGCGATTGAACTTCAACAGTTCGAACCCTTCTATCAACCTATTATTGATCTAGAATCCGGATCGACCATTGGGGCTGAAGCTCTAGCACGCTGGATAGCCGATGAAGGCGTAATTTCACCACTTGAATTCATTCCTCTCGCTGAAGAGAGCGGGCTGATTTACGATATCGGCAAGCAAATTCTACATAAGTCGTGTCGCGATACTGCCATCGCGATTGAGTCAGGAAAATGGAGCAAGGACTTCTCTATTCACGTCAACCTGTCGGTCGATCAACTGAGTGAAAGTGGCTTTGTTGAACAAGTAAAAGGCACGCTACGTGACACCAAGCTACCAGCAAGCAACCTAACACTTGAGATCACTGAGTCACGCATCGTCGACAATGACCCAGCCATCATCGATAACATGCTGACGCTAAAAGCATTAGGCATCTCGATTGCAATTGATGACTTTGGTACCGGCTATTCGTCACTGGCTTATTTACACAAACTGCCATTTGATTGCCTGAAGATCGATCGTAGCTTCGTCAGCAAGCTCGAAAAAGAGAACCTAGACAGCTCGATCGTCGCGGCCATCGTTAACATCACCAAAGGTTTCAAAGTGAGCTTAGTGGCAGAAGGCGTTGAAACTCAGCAACAGGCAGAACTCCTCAAGCAACTAAAATGCCCACTGGCTCAAGGGTTCTTATACAGTCGTCCAGTTCCGTTTGCTCAGTGGCCAACCGATCTCATCAATGTTCAAAAGAATACCAACGCTCAACCGAATAACGAAGCCAAACAAATGACCAAAAGTAAACAAAGCACCAAAAAGGGTGTCACCTAGTCAGGTAGAAAGTCTTCCGTTAGCAAGACACAGATACAAAAATGCCAGCATGATGCTGGCATTTTTTATGTTTTTATTCTCAATCGAACGATTAAATCACACGAGAGAACTGCTGTTGGCGAGCCTTAGCACGTAGGTATTTATCGAAACACATACAGATGTTGCGAATCAACAAACGGCCACGCAAAGTCACGCGGATTTCTTTGTCGTCGACTTCAACCAACTCATCGTTGATGAAGGTTTGCAGTAGCCCTAAATCTTCTTTGAAGTAACGATTAAAGTTAACCGAGAACTCAGATTCGATCATGGTTTTATCAAGCTTAAAGTTACAGATAAGCTGTTTGATCACTTCACGACGTAGAAGGTCGTCACTGTCTAGAGCAACACCTTTCCAAAGCGCGTGGCGCAAGTCATTCACTTGAGCGTAGTACTTCTTCAGCTCTTTCTGGTTTTGAGCGTAAGCATCACCGACCATTGAGATAGCAGAAACACCGAAACCAATTAGGTCAGCTTCACCTTGGGTCGTGTAGCCTTGGAAGTTACGATGCAGAATACCTTCACGCTGTGCTACTGCTAGCTCGTCTTCTGGTAAAGCAAAGTGATCCATACCAATGAACTGGTAGCCCGCGCCCGTTAAAGTTTCAATGGTATCTTGTAGAATTGCCATTTTCTCTTTTGGCTCAGGTAAGTCTTCATCTTTAATCTTACGCTGCGCGGCAAACAGTTGCGGCATGTGTGCGTAGTTAAATACCGATAGACGACCCGGTTTCATTTCTAACACTTGCTTCAATGTTTCCGCGAACAAAGCTTGAGTCTGCTTTGGTAGGCCGTAGATCAAATCAAGGTTGGTTGAACGGAAGCCTAGCTCTTTCGCACGTTTAACCATCGCAATGATGAACTCTTCATCTTGCTCACGGTTAACCAGTTTCTGCACTTCTTTATTGAAGTCTTGCACACCAATGCTCAGGCGGTTGAAGCCTTCGTTACGCAGGTGGTCAAGTACGTCTAGCTCAATCTCACGCGGGTCAACTTCAATACTAATTTCAGCGTCAGCTGTGAAGTTAAATTCCTCACGCAGAATCATCATCAAGCGAGTAATTTGTGTTTTGGTCAAGAACGTTGGCGTACCACCACCGAAGTGCAATTGCGTCACTTGACGGCCATTCAACAAAGAGGCGCGCTGGCGGATTTCATGTTCAATCACATCTAAGTACTCATCCGCTTTATGCGAGTGACGAGTAATGACTTTATTACAACCACAGTAGTAACAAAGCTTATGACAGAACGGGATATGCACGTAAAGAGAGAGTGGACGCTCAGGGTACTGAGTACACGCCATGTCGTAATCAGCGACGGTAAACGCTTCATGAAACTCCAACGCTGTTGGATATGAAGTGTAACGAGGTCCCGAATAGTTGTACTTGTTTAAGATCTCTTGATCCCAAACGATTTGCTGATTCGTTGTTACTGGCTTGCTCGACATAGCGGTAATTCCAATTTAGATCCGCGAGAACCTAAGGTCTCTCAAATCATTTTACATACATTAAAATATAGACGGGTTATTTTGCCACACGACCAGTAAGGTCGTTCCAAGACAAAATCAATTTTTCAGACAAAAACTCAGAACTGCTAGCTTGATCACTAACAAAGCGTCGGGATTAACGAGACGCAAAAGGTAAGAAGGCTCATTTAACATCGTCTATTAAAAGACAAGGCGACTTAAAAACAAGATGCATTTAGGAAAAAAAGTCTTAAATGCATAGGTATTAAAAGCAGCGCGTCTTAAAACGGAATGTTAAACAAGCCTCTATATTTAAAAGTCTTAGTGACTAGATCATCTGAATGTTGATTTGGTTGTTGAGAGGCTTAACCTTCTCCTGCAACCTTTTCAAATCTTCAATGACCGCATCATTCAAGCGAGTCTCCGCCTTATGGCGTGTGAGATTCTGCTGCATGCGCTCTTTCTTCGTCAGTTCCTGCCTTCCGTCTCCGCGAGCCATATCTTTTACGATATGGTACAGCTCAGAAAGAGCAGGATACTCAGAATCAAAATCGACACGCTCATCACCCTGAACGTTATCCATAATGATACACACTCGGATACTGATCTCAGGTAAGTCACACTGGCCTTGAATACCCGCTAAGCACAAAGTATTTACGTTTTCGTAAATCGTCGCGTTACGTTTTTCAATGGCAAGTGCTTGATGCTGCTTTTGCAACTCCGTCTGCTTCTTCACTTGAAGTAGAAGGTAACCTGCGTAAGAGCCCAAGCCGAGAATGATAATTCCACCAGCAATTGCTAATAAGGTTACGTTCATTGGCTATTAACCTTTAAAGCTGTCTAAGTCGAAATCTTCGAATTGAGATAGCAAGTCTTCGTCAGAGCTTGCTTTCTTCTTAGAGGCAACCGGTGCTTCTTCGAAGATCTCTTCTTCATCGTCTTCTGGTTCTAGCAGACCTAAGCGGCCCATTAGGTGTTCGATACGATCAAGTTTCTCATCAACAAACTTCTGCAGACCAGCACCTAGGTTTTCACCATTTTCGATACGATCTAGCAATGTGTTCAATTGAGCATCATTCTCAAGCATCTCTAACTCTTGTTCGTTAGATAGCTTGCGCTCTTGTTTCGTCGACTTCTTCGCTGGTTCAACAATCAGCGGGATTTTTTTCTTGCTGCCTAAACGAGGGTCGCGAGCTAGTGCAGCTTTACGCTGTTTTGCTTCGCTACCATCTGAGTGACGGCTGCCAGACTTAAGGCCTTTACGCTTTTTAACACGCTTACGTTCACGACCTTCAACATCAGATTCACTACGGTTACGAGTAACCATAGGTTCCGGAGCGCCAAGTGCTCCCGGTTTTCTTGATTTCTTACTACGACCCATTACTGCACTTTCCTCAGTAAAATTACATCATTTCCAAAAAATTCTAGTTCGAGCTTATCCCGCTCTGCCAAAAACTGGAATGTTTGACGACTAAAGAAGACGACATGTGTCGGGTCATTCTTGTAGTGCCAACCAGCAAACGCGTCTACGTCTATTACTAGTTTAGTCATAAGACCAATCCAGCCCTTGGGTTTAACTAAATTCAACCATTGCTGCCACACTTTGTCTGGGTGATAAAGATGCTCTATCACCTCCGTGGCAGTCATAAAGTCATACGTTTTTTCCAACACAGAAGCTTCTGGGTGGTAATAGATATCGTACAACTCCATGGTGTGTCCGGCTTCTTCTAACATAATAGATAGCGTAGGGCCTGGGCCACAACCAAAATCCAACCCGTGTGAGTTAGATGAAATTTTGTCTGTTAGTGGATCCGCGATGCGAGATAGAAAACGGCGATAGCCTGCATCACTAGGATCGTTCTCATGGAGATCATAGTGTGCTTTCTCTTCTTTTGCTTCTAACCTTTGTTCAGGTTTAACAAATACCAGTTCACATTGCTGACATTGCAGATAGGCTCTGCGTTTGTCTTCAAAATAGTGATTCACGCCTTGGTGATGGCATAAGGGACAAGTATACATAGCACATCCTTAAACAGGGATGCGAAACATACCAGAAACTGAGTTTATAGTGGAGAGGTATTGGGTGTTTTTTCATCAAATCAATAAAAAAAGCGATAGGAAAACCTATCGCTCTCTAAATCTGCCTATATCGGCCAAAATTTGCATACTCAACTTGGTACACAAATCTCCATTTGTTATTGGTGCTTTCCATGCCAAATTTGTTTGTTGTTCATCGTCCTGATGAGTTTTGGCTATCCTTTTCTAACACCTTGTTGCTGGGCTGTCCTAGCCTGATCCGTTTCTGTCTATACCGTTAGACTAGATGACCATCCGTATCTAAGTCAGCTCCTAGCTGATGGCCGTTACTTTACCGTGTTACAAAAAGACTACAAGAGTTCAAGCTCACACTTTTGTACACAAATCGATCACACATTGATAAATCAGACATCAGCGCAAAACATATTAATAAAACCAATACAAAAGAAAACGCCCCGACCATTACTGATCGGGGCGTCTCTTCAATCTCGCTCGAGCGTACATTTCTTTACTCTGGCTAAGAGCAAGAAACCGACATATTAGTGTAAACCACCAACGTACTTCGATAAGGTATCAATATCTGCGTCTGTTAACTTTTTAGCTACATCACGCATCATCGCATTCATGTCGTTATTACGGCTACCATCGCGGAATTTCTCAAGTTGAGCCTTGATGTAATCTGCGTGCTGGCCTGAAATCTTAGGGAAACCAGAAAGTTCGGTACCGTTACCACGTGGACCGTGACAAGCAATACACGCCGTTACGCCGCGTTCTGCGTTACCCGCGGTGTAAAGAACCTTACCTTCATCTACTACGTTCTCAGGAGTAGAGTTACTAGAGATAGGTAGCGATGCGTAGTATGCCGCTAGGTCAGCCATATCTTCTTCAGATAAAGACATCGCCATTGCACCCATTACAGGTTCATTACGACCTTGCTTACCACCACTAGTCATACCGAGCTTAAGCTCTTTTAACTGCTTCTCTAGGTACTTCTCATGTTGACCAGCCAGCTTAGGGTACTGAGTGATCAGACTGTTGCCGTCAGCACCGTGGCAGGCAACACATGTTTGTGATTTGGCTTTACCAGCTTCAATACTACCTTGAGCCCATACTGAGCAGCTGGCTAAAAGACTCAAAATTAGCGCTAATTTCTTCATGACATTCCATTATAATTATCAAGCTTCCAGTACCACTCTATGTTGCCACTCATGGTACAATAGGCGACCTTATGCCGAGCACGGTTATTTTACACAAATTCACAAAAAAGTAATCAATCGACTACACAAAGTCGAGATGGAGTTAACAGTGAGCGTAAAAATTCATTATCAAAACACGCATTTCATTACCAGTGCACCTGATATTCGTCATTTACCAGAAGACGAAGGGATCGAAATTGCGTTTGCAGGACGCTCCAATGCTGGTAAATCTAGCGCGCTAAATCGCGTTACAAACCAAAAAGGCTTGGCGAAAACCAGTAAAACACCCGGTCGAACTCAGCTAATTAACCTATTTAAGGTAACGGACGGTTGTCATATCGTCGATTTACCAGGATATGGCTTTGCTCAAGTCCCGCTTGAGATGAAGAAAAAATGGCAGAAGTCGCTAGGCGAATACCTACAACGACGTGAAAGCCTGAAAGGTTTAGTGGTATTGATGGATATCCGTCACCCAATGAAAGACCTTGACCAACAAATGATCTACTGGGCTATCGATAGCCGCATCCCAGTACAAGTTTTGTTAACAAAAGCAGACAAACTGAAAAGTGGTGCGCGTAAAGCACAGCTACTGAAAATCCGTAATGATGCGAAATCTTTCGGGGGTGATGTTGCGGTTGATGTCTTCTCTTCAATGAAGGGTATCGGCGTTGATCAACTGCGTGCCAAGATGGATGAGTGGTTTGCCCCAGTGTTTGCTGATCAGATCATTGATGAACTAGCGGACGAAGAACACAACGACTCAGAGTAGTTCTTCTATCTATAGCTTTATCTATAATTAGAAGTTAAAGCACTTACAGCAAGTGATTTAGCCTTATTAATACCCTTCCTTATATAGGTGGGGTATTTTTTTGCCCAAAAATTAGTGAGTTAAACCTAAGTCTTGAGAATTAAAGACAAGATTAATCAGTTAAAAACGAGAGAAGTGAACCATACTAAAAGACACATCTAAATAAACAGAACAATGAGAAAGGAATACTCATGTGGAAAACACCGTTGGCCATCATTGCACTAATGCTGGTCTCATTGACAGGGTTCGCCTCTGAAGCAGAACAAGAACAAGCCCCACTGATCAATGTTGATATGACCTTAGACTTAGATGGTATGGAAAAATACGCTCAAGATGCGAGTGAGTCTCTTGAGGTGATATCGCAATCTTTGCAGGCGATCGTCAACAACCCCAATCTTAGTGAAGACCAACAACAAGCTCTGAACCAAACCGTTGAAAGCATCAACAAGCTTGCGAGCTCTACCAAGACATCACTCAATCAACTCCCACAAGCCTTAGACCAATCTCGACTCGCCTTTAAAAAGACCAGTCAAATGCTGTTGGATGATATTCAGACCAAGATCATCATTGCGTTAGCAGCCGTTATCGCTGTCATTGTTATCGCTTTGACTGCCATCTACCTACTTATCCTAAAACCCATGCAGCAAACCTTGGTGAAAGCGACCAACAATATCTCATCTATGGCGCAATCGATCCAAATCACCGCCGAAGCGCTGAAATACAGTACTGAGAAACAACAAGAAATCATGGATTACATTGAGCATTCACCCACTCAATACACTGATAAATAAGGTGTAATCGATCAATCCTTTATCGGCAACTTGTAAAATGAAAGTTATTTTAAATGATAAAACAATCAAATTAGAGACGGATTTAAATTACCAAATGCTGATCGAGTTCCAGATCTAAGGCAAATCAGGTGTTTATCACTGTGCTTGAGAAAGCGTAAGAAAAGACACTAAAAAGGGCGGGTTTACGGGAGTAATAGTAGGTTAGAAATATTTTTCTTTCGCACAAGAAAAAACGCCCCAGTCAAATACTGACTGGGGCGGCTGAATCAGCCTAATCCAATAACGTGAAACAAAAGGTCTGAAAGATAGAACATCTTACCTCTGTACCCTACAAGATTTAATGTACAACAATTGCTCAGAAATGAAAACAATTTTTGTAGTTTTTTTTCATGAATGTTTTATTAAAACACCTAAATTCTTCTTACGGCTCAACTTTATTCGAGACAAAAAAAAGCCAGTGTTTGTGCACTGGCTCATACTAATTCACTCAATAAGGTCAAAAACTGATTAGTGGGCTTGATCCCAGTTGTCACCGTGGCCTGCTTCCGCGACTAACGGTACTTCTAGATCAGCGGCTGACTCCATCAATTGTTGTACTTTACTTTCAATTTCGGCTAAAGCTGGCTCTTGAACTTCAAATACCAATTCATCGTGTACTTGCATCAATAGCTTCACACGACCATCGCCTTCCGCTTGAATCCATTCATCCACTAACAGCATCGCTTTCTTAATGATGTCTGCTGCCGTACCTTGCATCGGTGCATTGATCGCCGCACGTTCAGCGGCTTTACGACGCATGCCATTACGAGATTGGATTTCAGGCAGGTGCAAACGACGACCGTAAATGGTTTCAACGAAGCCTTGCTCTGAAGCCGCGCTGCGTGTGTCTTCCATATACTGCATTACACCAGGGTAGCGTTCAAAATAAGTGTCCATGTAGTGCTGTGCTTCACCACGAGGAATACCCAGTTGCTTAGCCAAGCCAAAGGCACTCATGCCGTAAATAAGGCCGAAGTTAACGGCTTTAGCACGACGACGCTGTTCAGTGGTAACTTGATCAATAGCCACGCCGATAATCTCAGCAGCCGTTGCCGCGTGAATATCTTTGCCTTGTTGGAACGCTTCCAACAGCGCTTTATCACCCGATAGGTGCGCCATGATACGCAATTCAATTTGAGAGTAATCGACCGCTAGGATCTTCCAACCATGTTGTGCAACGAATGCTTGGCGAATACGACGACCTTCTTCATTACGAATTGGGATGTTCTGTAGGTTTGGATCCGTCGAAGACAAACGACCGGTTGCCGTCACCGCTTGGTGATAAGACGTGTGAACACGACCCGTTTCAGCGTTGATCATCTTCGGCAGTTTATCCGTGTAAGTAGACTTCAGTTTCGCAAGGCCACGATACTCAATGATCAGCTTAGGCAACGGGTAATCAAGGGCCAGCTCTTGCAACACTTCTTCGTTAGTTGAAGGCGCACCTGATGGCGTTTTCTTGATAACCGGTAGACCCATTTTTTCAAACAGGATCGCTTGCAACTGTTTTGGCGAGTTCATGTTGAACTCTTGCTCTGCAATCTCGTAGGCTTTCTGTTCTAACTCATCCAGACGAACCGCAATCTCTTGTGATTGAGCCCCTAAGAGCATGTCATCGATGAATACGCCAGTACGCTCAATGCGAGACATCACAGGAATCAGAGGTACTTCGATTTCTTCATAGATGGTTTTAAGCTTTTCATCTTGCTCGATGTTTTCCATCAGGCGATTATGCAGACGTAGTGTCACGTCAGCATCTTCTGCAGCGTATGGAGACGCTTCACCCAGCTCAATCTGGTTGAAAGTAAGTTGTTTCTTACCTTTACCTGCGATTTGCTCAAATGAGATGCAGCTATGCTGTAGGAAGCGTAGCGCTAGGCTGTCCATGTCATGCTTACCACCTACGCTATTGAAAACGTATGACGCCAACATGGTATCGAACTTAATACCTTTCATCTCGATACCGTAGCGCGCTAACACACTCATATCGTATTTTAGGTTTTGACCCACTTTTGCTTGTGCGTCATCTTCTAGAATCGGTTTCAGCTGCTCAAGTACCCAATCGCGATCCAACTGTTGTGGTGCGTCTAAGTAATCATGGGCAACAGGCACGTAAGCGGCTACGCCTTCTTCAGTCGCGAATGACAGACCAACGAGGTTCGCCACCATGTAATCAAGGCTGTCTGTCTCGGTATCAAAGGCAAACACGTCTGCGGCTTTGAGTTTCTCTAGCCAAGCATTGAATGACGCTTCATCGAGGATGGTTTCGTAGTTGCTGCGATCAATCGTCACGGCAGACGTATTCATCTCTACGGTAGAAGTGGTTGATGCTGTGCTGCTGCGTACCGAGCCAGATTTCTCATCCGCCTCAACCACACCGCTGCCACCTTCAAGTAGCTCGTTCAGCCAAGATTTGAAGACCAATTGACCGTATAGCTTAATGAGTTCATCAGTATTTGGTTGTGCTTTAACGAGAGACTCTGGCGTGTCTTCTAATTCAACATCGAGTTTAATCGTCGCAAGCTCATAAGACATGTCAGCATTGGCTTTATTATCAGCCAGCTTCTTAGCCATCGTCTTCGAACCACGGAAACCAAGCGCCGCAATATCATCAAGATTTTGATACAACTTTTCGATACTACCGATACCTTGCAGTAATGCCGTCGCAGTCTTATCGCCAACACCTGGAATGCCCGGAATGTTATCCACTTTATCGCCCATCAGCGCGAGATAATCGATAATAAGCTCAGGCGGAATACCAAACTTCTCAATAACACCTTCACGATCCATCACCACGTTGGTCATGGTGTTGATCAGAGTAACGTTGTCATCGACCAGCTGCGCCATATCTTTATCACCGGTACTGATAAGCACAGGCATACCCATCGCAGAAGCTTGAGAAGCCAACGTACCAATCACGTCATCTGCTTCAACGCCAGGAATAGAGATAAGTGGCAAACCCATCGCACGAATCACGTTGTGCAATGGTTCTATCTGGCAACGAAGATCGTCAGGCATCGGTGGGCGGTTTGCTTTGTACTCTGGGTACATATCATCACGGAACGTTTTCCCTTTCGCATCAAAAATAACCGCAATACGATCAGAAGCAAATTGACGCATCATGCTGCGTAGCATGTTAACCACACCATAAACAGCATTCGTTGGGATATCACCATTGCTCATGGTGCCAGGGTAAGCATGGAACGCGCGATATAGGTAAGAAGAGCCATCGATCAGAATCAATGGATTATCAGGAATACGAGCCATAATGTTTGTGAATCCAGTAAGTACAGAAATTATCTGTTAAGAATGCCACGTCTGTTGGTTGGATTCTACGTTGTCGATCTGTATCCGTTGACTCGGTTGTGTTCGTAATAATCGATTTGTTGTTATTTTTTGTTCTTAGACACAAGCGTTCTGTGGATAACTCTGTTTATATTATTTACCCACCCTGTTGAGAACTAAGGTAAACCAACAAAAAAACGCAAATAAGCTACTGAAAATAAACGATAAAATTACAGATCGAACATATGATCAACGATCTTTTCTCGATCTTGCATTGTGGAAAAGAATACTGATGGCGTTTTATTCATAAAAAAACGTGCCACTAAATATGCATCTTGTTGAAATGGAGGTATAAAAAAAGCGACACCCGAAGATGTCGCCTAGCAAAAACCGGTAAAGCCATTCAAATTGAATACCACAGCTTTACCTAAAAGCTATAAATTACACTGGAAGCAATGTGAGCAATGTCGTGTCAAAAAGAACTTAGTACAAGTTCGCGAGAATTCTGTTGGGTAACCAAGTAGATACTTGAGTACTTAACATCCTTGTGAACATTTCCTCATTCCCTAAGACGAAGTTAATAATAATGATTCTCATTTAATAGTCAACACTTAAATGATAATAAATCTCATTTAATTTATAAACCGTTAACCACAGTGCTCAAATTTGCTTCAAAAAATGAATTCTATGGGCATTAATGTCTTCTTTTTCTTCTAATTTTTCGATTAGGTAACCGTTTCTCAATAACAGACGCAGCATCGCGGGAAACTGGTTACGAGATTTAACCTTTAACCGCTTGTAACCCTGTTGTTGTACCCACTGTTCTTGAGTATCTAATTGCGCCTGTGCAACACCTTTATTCCTTGCGATCGGTAACACGCCCCCAAACCAGCTGTAAAACGTGTTTTCATCCAATTCATAACCGATCTTAAAACCCAGTAACACACCTGCCTCTTCAGCAACGAGGATCAGGCTTGTTTTACCCGCTAGTCGCTCCGATAAAGACGCTACACTCTCTTTTCTGGCAAACTCGGTAATCTGTTCAACAACAGAAACAACCTCTTCTAATGAGCCTTCACGCACAATGGCAGACATCTTGTTTCATCCTCATAAAACAAAAGGGCTGGCACAACGGCCAACCCTTTGGTGATCATATGGTTTGCTTGATCGTACTTACTTGCCTTGCAAGTGCTCAGCAGCTTCTGCGTTATCTTCAGCAAGCCACTCTGCGACATCTTTAGCGAAATACGTCAGGATGCCATCAGCGCCAGCACGCTTAAAGCACAACAGTGATTCCATTACGGTTTCGCGCTCTTTCAGCCAGCCGTTTTGAATCGCCGCTTTGTGCATCGCGTATTCACCAGATACTTGGTAAGCAAACGTAGGCGCTTGCAGTTCGTGCTTAACACGACGAACAATATCAAGGTAAGGCATGCCTGGTTTCACCATCACCATGTCCGCACCTTCATTAAGATCCATCGCGACTTCATGAATCGCTTCATCGCTGTTGGCTGGATCCATCTGGTAGTTCTTCTTGTTACCGCCTTTCAGGTTCGAAGCACTGCCAACTGCATCACGGAATGGGCCGTAGTAGCACGATGCATATTTTGCAGAGTACGCCATGATTTGAGTATGAATGTAGCCAGCTTCTTCTAACGCTTCACGGATTTTACCAATACGGCCATCCATCATGTCTGACGGTGCAACCACATCAGCACCCGCTTCAGCGTGTGATAGTGCCTGCTTGATTAAGACTTCAGTCGTCTCGTCATTCATCACGTAACCATCTTCATCGATGATGCCGTCTTGACCATGAGTAGTGAACGGATCCAGTGCTACGTCAGTAATCACACCCATATTTGGCACGTGCTCTTTGAGTAAGCGTACTGCTCGTTGTACCAAACCTTCTGAGTTATGAGCTTCAGCCGCGCATAAACTTTTAGCATCTTGGTTCACTACCGGAAACAGAGCAATCGCAGGAACACCCAATTTTGACAGGTAATCCGCTTCCTCAAGCATAAGATCGATAGACAGGCGTTCAACACCTGGCATTGACTCGACAGGTTCACGACGCTCTTTACCCATAAGAATAAACATTGGGTAGATGAGGTCATCCACAGACAATTGATTTTCTGCCATTAGGCGACGGCTAAAGTCGTGCTTACGCATACGGCGCATACGACGACCTGGGAATTGACCTTGAATTGAAACAGACACTAGATTCTCCTTGCCTAGTCTAAGCACCAAAATGCTCAGATATGAAAGTGCTAAATACAGGCAAAAGCATATCACTGATGGCTCAGGACGCTAACAGTAAAATATAAAACCCACTCAAAAACAGGGATAAATGGCAAAAAATGACCTTCTCCTCACACTGCCGTATACTCATGACAACTCAGAAAAGACCGCTTTCAGGACACAACAATGATCGACACCCATGCCCATATTTACGCGAGCGAATTCAATGAAGACCGCGAACAAGTCGTGCAACGCGCGCTTGCTCAAGGTATTGATACCATTCTGCTGCCGAACATCGATTTAGAATCTATCGAGCCAATGCTCGCGACGGAAGCTCTGTTTCCTGAGGTGTGTCGTTCAATGATGGGCTTACACCCTTGTTATGTGGATGCGAATATCGAGCAAACCCTCAAAACCATTCGAGCTTGGTTTGATAAACATGACTTTATCGCGGTGGGTGAGATTGGTATCGACTTGTACTGGGATAAAACCTTTAAAGCCGAACAAGAGATGGCCTTCGTGACTCAACTGCAGTGGGCAAAAGAGCTCGATCTACCTGTGGTGATCCACACTCGTGATTCCATTGAAGAGACACTTGCTCTGCTTCGTAAAGAGCAAGATGGCAGCTTACGCGGCGTATTCCACTGTTTTGGCAGTAGCTTAGAGGAAGCTCAAGCGATCAACGAGCTAGGCTTTCATTTAGGTTTAGGCGGCGTATCGACCTTTAAGAACTCGGGGATGGATAAGGTGATTCCACATCTTGATATGAATTACGTCATCCTAGAGACAGATTGCCCATACTTAGCACCAACACCGAATCGCGGTAAACGCAACGAGCCCGCGTACACCGAACTGGTGGCAAAACGCATCGCTGAATTACGCGGAATTACCCTTGAAGAAGTCGAAAATATAACCACCATCAATGCTAAATCATTGTTTAATCTATGATGAATCTATTAATAAGTAATTATTACGGATTTATCCTCAATTTATTTGAGAAAACAAGGTGATATGTATACTATCAACCGCCTGCATATGGAGGTAGTTGATTATGTGTGACCATTCACAACACTTACAACGTCAACATCGAACTCTATGGCATAAAATTTGGGGCATCAAAGAGCTCTATATATGTCAGAACTGTGGTTATCAGTTAAAGATTCGATAAACAGACATAATAAAAAAGCGGCCTAGGGCCGCTTTTTTATTATGTGATTTTTACTGAAGAACTCTAACGATCATGCTCATCCGTAATGACTACTGCTTTTATAGCATCTGCGAATATAGCATCTGCAAACATGGCATCTGCGAATTAAGACTCCGCTTCTTCCTCTTCATCCGCATCTGGTTTACGCACATAGAAACGCGCGAAGAACAGACCAATCTCAAACAGAATACACATTGGAATCGCCAACAGTGTCTGCGAAATCATATCAGGCGGCGTTAGCATCATGCCGACAATAAACGCACCTACAACAATGTAAGGACGCTTCTCTGCCAGTTCTTTAGGTGTCGTTGCACCCGTCCAACATAGCAAGATAATGGCGACTGGCACTTCAAAAGCGATACCAAAGGCAAAGAACAGCGCGAGCACAAAATCAAGGTAACTCGATATGTCGGTTGCGAACTCTACTCCCCCTAATGATATGGCGGTAAAAAAGCCAAATACCAACGGGAATACAATGAAGTAAGCGAACGCCACACCACAGTAAAACAGCAATGAGCTTGAAGCCAATAACGGCATGATCAAGCGCTTCTCATGCTTGTATAAGCCCGGAGCGACAAAAGCCCACACCTGATACAAAATAAACGGAACCGCGAGGAATATAGACGCGATCAAGGTCAGTTTTAAGGGTGTGAAAAATGGTGACGCTACATCAGTTGCGATCATCGTCGCGCCTTCAGGTAAGCGATCTACCAAAGGTGCAGAGACGAACTCATAAATATCATTAGCGAAATAAATTAGCCCAACAAACACCACCAGAACAGCAACAATCGCGCGCAATAGGCGATTACGCAGTTCTAGAAGATGGCTAATTAAAGGCTGTGTCTGCTCAGTCGAAGACATGTCAAACCTCTTAAACAGGAAGATCGAAAAGGAGCCGCGTGTACCTATCCAGTTGAATTGGTATCCACTTGAATAGTTATTTACTTAAATAGCTGTCTACTTAAATAACTACATAAGTATCTGGCGACTCCTCCTTGCGAGACTATTCGGCTTTCTTATCTGACGGTGCTGAAGCTTCACTGTTGACCTGAATGGTTTCAGATTCCACAGTTTCCGTGACACTAGGTTCAGTCTCACTCGGCTTATCAGACTCAGGCTTAGCATACGGGCGTTGAACTTGAGCAGCGGCCTGCTTAAGTTCATCAACTGATGCTTTTAGGTCTGGAGATAAATCTTCCATACCCATTTTTTCCGCCTTGCGTAGGTTTTCTTGCAGCTCTTGCACCTTAAGCTCGTGAGAAAGTTCATCTTTCACACTGTTTGCCATGCTTTTCGCTTGTCCAACAAACTTGGAAATACTGCGAATCGCCACAGGTAAACGCTCAGGTCCTAAAACGACTAACCCAACGACAGATATTAATACCAGTTCCCAAAAACCGATATCAAACACGATTTACGCCTGCTCTTTGTCTTTCTTTGTTTCAGCAGTCGTTTCAGCGCTAGCTTCTTTCTTCTGCTGTTCAATGTTCTTTGGTTCAAAGTCTGCGTCTTTCTTATCTGCAGGCTTATCTTCATCGCTCATTGCTTTTTTGAAGCCTTTCACCGCTGAACCTAAGTCACCGCCCATGCCGCGCAGTTTCTTCGTTCCGAAAAGTAAAATTACAATCACAGCAATGATTAGAAGTTGCCAAATACTGATACCACCCATTGTCATTGTCCTCGGGTCTGTCTACACATAAAAAATATTAAGGGAGTCTACTGTCTAACGACGGTAAGCTCGCCAACTTAGCAGCCAAAATGTGACACCTGCGATGCCACAGCCCATAGATAGCTGCTCATAAGGGCTTGAAACTAATATTGCGGAGCATACGACTAAAGTAGCTCCAACGCCAAACAAAAACTTTCCTGTTGCTTGCTGACGCTTACTATCTCGGTAACCTTGATAAAGCTGATCCATTCTGTGGTTCATGGCTTTACCTTGGCGCAAGCTGTCATAAAGTAGCTCTGGCAGCTCTGGCAGTTTTTCTGCCCAGAATGGCGCACGCTCTTTTACTGCGTTAATCACAGCTTGCGGCCCCACCTGATTCATCATCCAGGTTTCAAGGAAAGGCTTCGCCGTTGCCCACAAATCAAGTTGCGGATACAGCTGACGGCCTAGGCCTTCGACATACAACAAGGTCTTCTGAAGAAGCACCAACTGAGGTTGAACCTCCATATTGAAACGTCTTGCTGTATTAAATAAGTTTAGCAACACATGGCCAAATGAGATCTCGCCAAGTGGTTTTGCAAAAATTGGCTCACACACCATGCGAATCGCGAACTCGAAATCGTTAACGTTGGTGTCGTGTGGTACCCAACCTGAATCCACGTGCAGCTCTGCGACCTTACGGTAATCTCGATTGAAGAAGGCCAGCAGGTTCTCTGCTAAATAACGCTTATCTTCGCTGTTGAGCGTACCAACAATGCCACAATCCAAACCAATCCACTGAGGGTTATCCGGATTTTCTGGATTAACGAATACGTTACCCGGGTGCATGTCGGCATGGAAAAAGCTGTCTCGGAATACTTGAGTGAAGAATACCGTCACGCCACGTTCTGCCAACAATTTCATGTTGGTGCCGTTGGCGTTTAGAGTTTCAATATCGGAAACCTGAATACCATAGATTCGCTCTGACACCATCAGGGTTTCACTGCTTAAATCAGGGATAACCTCTGGAACATACAGCTCTTCGCTGCCTTCAAAATTACGTCGCAGCTGAATGGCATTGGCTGCCTCTCGGCGCAGGTCCAGTTCATCGATTAGTGTTTTTTCGTACTCATGAACGACTTCAACAGGTTTCAAACGACGTGCTTCAGGAAGAGACTTAGCGACTATACGCGCCATTCGGTGCATCAGTTTTAGATCTGCATCAATCACCGGGCGAATATCAGGTCGAATTACCTTCAGAACAATCTCGCGGCCGCTCTCTTTTAGCTTTGCAGTATGCACCTGAGCAATAGAAGCGGAAGCCAATGGCTCGATATCAAAGTCGGTAAACCAGTTATCTAGACTGCCACCCAGTGCCTTTTCCATGTCTTGCTTGGCCAGTTGACCATCAAATGGCGCCACTTGGTCTTGCAACAAAGCCAATTGATCAGCGATATGAGGAGGAAATAGGTCACGACGCGTAGACATCATTTGACCAAACTTGATCCACACAGGCCCTAACTCTTGCAAAGCGAGACGCAAGCGCTGACCCAATTCTTTATCTTGATGCTTGTTCTTGAGCCAAAACAGAGACTTTCGCGCCAGTAAAGGAGCTTTAGTCAAATGGTGCTCAGGCATCAATTCATCAAGGCCGTACTCTAACTGTACCTTGATAATATGATAAAGACGTTTCAGTTCTGTTGGGGTCATATTTTCTCCAACAGAGCGTTCAACTTAGCTTCAAGGCGAGCTACCGAGCTTTTTACGTCATCAACCTGATCGCAAAAATGCACCACTTCTAACGGAGCCGGTGCAATCTTCCACTCTTCTGTCAGAACCTGAGCAACATGGTTTTGATGCTTAGTTGCTTGCTTCGCCACAAAACCACCAACGTTTTTAACGCCTTGTACCACGGTATGCGCAACCACATCACCCGTTACGCGCGATAGCCACTCTTCTAAGTCCGGCTTGCAGTCTGTCATCAGCTGAGCGAATTTTTGTGCGAGTTGAATGTCACCCTCTAAGATCAGCTTATCTTGCTTGATCAGCTTGGTAATGTTCGATTGCTCACGCAGTTCAGGCAGTACCGATAGGTTCAAAGATAGGTAGCAATCAGGTTGCCCTTCGTATTCAGACAACACATCGATTTGTTGGCTAAAAACGAAAGTGAGAGTTTTATTCAGCTCTTTCAAATTAACTTGAATGATCTGCCCCTTTAAACGAGACAAACGACGAACCAAGGCTGGATCATCGTTCACGAAAGTATTTAAAGAGGTTTCAATAACCGCGGTGACCAATGGATCAAATGGCATGACTGTCCTTACCTTTGAAAACGGATAAGCGTTAACCTATCCGTTCTGTCTTTATTCTTATTTTTAGCACGCCCTACGAGCCTGCTACCAAGTTCGACTAGAACTTGTAACCACGGTGCAGCGCAACAATGCCGCCCGTTAGGTTGAAGTATTTCGTATTTTCAAAACCCGCTTCTTGCATCATGCCTTCCAAGGTTTCTTGGTTCGGGTGCATGCGGATAGATTCTGCAAGGTAACGATAGCTGTCTGCGTCGTTGGCAATCAGCTCACCCATTTTTGGCAATAGGTGGAAAGAGTAGGCATCGTAAACCTTTGATAGAGGCTCAAGTACTGGCTTAGAAAACTCAAGAACCAACAGACGACCGCCCGGTTTCAGCACACGGTACATTGAACGCAGCGCTTGGTCTTTGTCGGTAACATTACGCAGACAGAAGCTGATGGTAATGCAATCGAAGTAGTTATCTGGGAAAGGCAGCTCTTCAGCATTGGCTTGAACGTAATGTACGTTGCCAACAATACCGCTATCACGCAGTTTATCGCGGCCAACATTCAGCATTGAGTTGTTGATATCAGCAAGAACCACGTGGCCTTTTTCGCCAACGATACGCGAGAATTTCGCAGTCAGGTCGCCAGTACCACCACCGAGATCTAGGATGCGTTGACCAGGGCGAACGCCACTGCAATCAATCGTGAATCGCTTCCACAAGCGGTGAACACCACCCGACATTAAGTCATTCATGATGTCGTATTTAGCGGCTACAGAGTGAAATACCTCTGCTACTTTCGCGACTTTTTCGTCTTTTGCGACTGTTTCGAAACCAAAGTGTGTGGTTTCTGACTCTACTGCTGAATTTGTCTGCACGCTTGTGTCCATAATGCTGTTATCTACCATGGTAAGTTCTCATCGACAGCACACTCTCTATTTAGAGGCGCTGCGGCCGATTAGTTTACTTTATCCTCAGTAGGTTGTCTTTCTACTAAAGAGACATTTTCTGAAAAAGCCTCATTTTGCGCCATTTCAGCCAAGCCTACCGAAATCGGTTTCTTCACCTCAACACCCAATTGCTTAAAGCTTTCGGCCTGACGAATCACGTTACCACGACCAGTCACCAGCTTATTCATGGCACCTTGGTAGCTTTGGTTGGCTCTATCTAATGAACTGCCGAGACCTTCCATATCATCAACGAACAGGCGTAATTTGTCGTAAAGCTTGCTCGCACGTTCCGCGATAACTTGCGCGTTCTGATTCTGTCTATCGTTGCGCCACAAGTTATCAATGGTACGCAATGCCACCAGCAAGGTGGTTGGGCTGACCAAGATAATGTTTTGCTCCATCGCATCTTTAACTAAGCTAGGGTCGGCTTGAATCGCCACCTGAAACGCAGGTTCTACCGGAATAAACATCAACACATAATCCAAGCTCTGTATGCCTTTGAGCTGATGATAATCCTTCTGGCTCAAGCCTTTAATGTGTGCGCGCAATGAAGCCAAGTGATCACGTAATGCGGCATCACGTTGTTGATCAGTTTCAGCATTGAAGTAACGCTCAAACGCCACCAAAGCCATTTTTGAATCCACCACCACTTGCTTGTCTTGTGGCAGATGCACAATCACATCCGGCTGGTAGCGCTTGCCCGCATCGTTTTGCAAGTTCACTTGAGTTTGATATTCATGACCTTCGCGCAGCCCTGATTCTGCCAGCACCCGTGCCAGTACCACTTCGCCCCAGTTACCCTGCTGTTTATTATCGCCCTTTAGTGCTTGGGTCAGATTAACCGCTTCACGTGTCATGCTCTCATTAAGACGTTGCAGGTTTTTAAGCTCATGAACTAAGGTATGACGCTCTTTGGCTTCTTGGCTAAAGCTGTCGTTCACTTGTTTCTTGAAGCCTTCTAGTTGCTCTTTCAGCGGCGACAACAAACCCTCTAAGCTTTGCTTGTTTTGTTGATCGACCTTAGCGGTTTTACTCTCAAACAGTTGATTCGCTAACAGTTCAAACTGCTGCTTAAGTCGAGATTCTGCTTGTTCTAGCAGTTGCAGCTTTTCACTGTTGGCGAGGTTTTCTTGGTCATGTCTTGCCTCTTGCTCTCTAAGCTCAGCCTCTAACTCAGACTTATGCTCCTTAAGAACATTGATATCATCGGCATACTGTTGGCGCTCTTGCTTGACCGCCTCAAAGTAGCGCAGCTTTTCCATCGCGGCCATCACCTTGCCATGGGCTTGCTTGAGCTCGAATGCCGCTTTGTCTCGGTCATCATCCAACTCATTAAGCTCTTGTTGCGCCTCTGCGAGCGAGGACTTGAGCTGAGATTGTTGAGACTCATGCAGCAAACGGTCGGACTCTAGCTGCTGTTCAAGAAGTCGCTGTTGAAAAGAGAACTTCTGTTTGATCCACCAACCCACCACACCGCCGCTGACGAGCGCGCCAGAAATAGCAGCAATAAGCGGTGCTTGATGTTCGATAATCCATTGCATGATAATGATTTAGCCTAATTGGAAGTAACTCATTAAATGGTATTTTGATACTGGATAAATGTCCAGTTTGCCGTATTAAATTTCGACAGATAGACTAGGCGCTCCGTATTCTGTCCCATCAAATTAGAATGAGTTGCTATGAACGAACGTCGTGCCTTGGGCTTTGGCCTTTCCGCGGTATTACTGTGGTCAACAGTTGCTACTGCTTTTAAGCTGACCCTTGCTGAGTTTTCGCCGATTCAAATGCTGACCATTGCCAGCATAGTGTCATCGATGGCACTGATCGCCATCTGCGCCTTTCAAGGCAAGCTTTCTCAGCTGAGCACTACGTTTCTTTCAAACCCTTGGTATTACCTACTGCTCGGCTTGGTCAATCCACTGGCCTACTACCTGATTCTATTCAAAGCATACGACCTATTGCCTGCATCTCAAGCGCAGGCCATCAACTACAGTTGGGCAATTACGCTAACCTTGATGGCGGCGGTTTTTCTGGGACAAAAGATTCGTAAGCAAGATTGGATTGCTTGTACCTTCAGTTATGCGGGTGTGGTGGTCATTGCCACCAAAGGCGATGTGCTAGGAATGCAGTTCGATAGCCCACTCGGTGTGGCTCTGGCGCTACTTTCAACCTTGCTTTGGGCGGGATACTGGATTCTAAACACCAAAAACAAGGCTGACCCTGTGATTGGCGTATTGCTTGGTTTCTTAGTGGCATTACCCTTCGCGATCGGTTTAACCATTTATGAAGGCGAGAGCTTTAGCCAAATCACAGCGAAAGGTTGGATGGCCGTGACTTATGTTGGCCTGTTCGAGATGGGTATTACCTTTGTCTTCTGGCTCTCGGCATTAAAACTGACCAATAACACAGCGCGTATCAGCAATCTGATTTTTGCCTCACCGTTTATCTCGTTGATGCTACTTTCGACCATCATTGGTGAAGAGATTCACCCAGCAACCCTGTTTGGTTTGGCACTGATCATTGCCGGCTTGGTGATTCAACAGGTCAAGTTTTCAAAAAACAAACCTGCGTGACTGAGTAAATGAGTAAATGAGCAAATGAGCAAAAAGACTCGATTGAGCACGAAAAGCTATCGATAAATTCGAATCTAGAGCTGGATTACCACTTATAGATACAAAAATGGCGAGTCATATGACTCGCCATTTTTATGTAATTTAAAATCTAATGGATAAGCTCAAAGCTTAAACCCACTGGCCTGCTGCGAAGCCTGAGCTCCAGCACCATTGGAAGTTATAGCCTCCTAACCAACCTGTTACGTCCATGACTTCACCGATGAAGTAAAGGCCAGAGACCGTCTTACATTCCATCGTTTTTGAAGATAGGTGATTGGTGTCTACACCGCCTAGAGTCACTTCGGCCGTTCGGTAACCTTCCGTGCCGTTTGGCGCTATTTTCCAGTTCTCTAAATGCTCTACAATGTCATTCAGCTGTTTTTCATTGAACTGCTTGAGCGGCTTGTCTTCCAGCTCTTTGCGGTCAACCAACACTTCCACAAAACGCTTTGGTAATGCTTTCGCCAAGGTGTTTTTCAGGCTCTGATTTGGGTGCTTCTCACGAGAGTTTTCAAGTAGCTCAGCAACGTCCACTTCTGGTACTAGATTAATCGAAACTGATTGACCCGCTTTCCAGAACGAAGAAATCTGCAATACCGAAGGGCCAGATAAGCCGCGGTGAGTAAACAGCAACGCTTCTTTGAATAAGGTGCCGTCTTGCGCGGTGATCTCGGCAGGAATCGCGATTCCTGAAAGCTCAGCAAAAGCTTCTTTATCTTCTTTATGCAGAGTGAATGGCACTAAGCCTGCGGTAGTTGGCATCACAGACAAACCAAATTGCTCGGCAATCTTATAGCCAAATGGCGTTGCGCCCAGCTTAGGCATCGACAAACCGCCTGTCGCTACAACCAATGAGTCACACTCAACTTCGTCGGTATTGAGGTGCATCTTGAAGCCAGCGTCTGTTTTTTCGATGGAGTGAACATCACAACGGTAGCGCTGTTCAACTTTCGCCTGCTTACACTCTTCAAACAACATGCTCACGATGTCTTTTGCAGTGTGGTCATTCACACAGAACAATTGGCCGTGGTCTCGCTCTTCGAACTCAATACCGTACTTGCTCACCATCGAGATAAAATCCCAGTTGGTGTATTGAGATAAGGCTGACTTCACGAAGTGAGGGTTGTTACATAGGAAGTTGTTGGCTGAAACATCATAGTTAGTGAAGTTACAACGGCCGCCACCTGAGATTAAAATTTTTCTGCCTGGTTTCTTTGCATGATCAACCACCAGCACTCGTCGGCCACGTTTACCCGCTTCCGCAGCACACATTAAGCCCGCGGCGCCCGCACCAATTACGATTACATCAAACTTTTCACTCATTGGGGTTCTGCTTTCTTCACTTTTGCACCTCGAGTACGCCCTGTTCTCGAAATGCCATCAATAAAAAAGGATGTGCATAAACAGCACATCCTTACTAATTGCTCGCTATTCTAGCGGCAATTTTAAACTTTGCAATTGATGTTCAATTGTACAATTTGCAGACAGCAGCAAAACCACTACTTGGCTTAGCGAACCAACAACCGAAGCTTTACACCAAAGCCTAAACTCTACTTCACACGTACTAAATAACTTAGACGATAAAAGAAGACAGCAACGTTACACCCAGCAGAGCGGAAGAAAGTATAAACAACTGTCTTACGCGATCACACTTCGACATAAACACTTCGTCGTGATGATGGTGATACTCTTTGCTTTTGATGTAACTAAACAAGCGAACCTGTTTGGTCATATTGCCATGAGTTGTGAAGAATCCACCTCCGTCTACTTGTTGATAAAGTAGAGGATGTGCTTCTCGCATTATATAAATGAGTGTTCTTAGCGCAGTAAAATATCGCGCCCAGTTCACGCAAGTCACAACCATTAGTGCAAATAGAATAGTGTCGCCGCTGATCATCCTTTCCTCCCTACATCTTCATAAGAAAACTCAAAAGGAAAAGATAATCAGTGTCTTTCCCGTACTACCTAAACGGCAGGAGCTTCCATAATTGAAGATGAACCATCTTTTGCCAATTGCGCTAGGTCTTTATCAATAAAGAACAGTGCTTTACCGTCTTCACCAACAAGCTCTAGCTTATCCAATACACCTTTAAACAACTTCTCTTCTTCGTGTTGCTCTGCAACGTACCATTGCAGGAAGTTAAAGGTTGAGTAATCTTGTGTGCTGAAAGCAACGTGAGCCAGTTTGTTGATCTTTTGAGTAATCATCTGCTCATGTTCATAAGTTTCACGGAACACTGCACCAAGGCTATCAAATTCATGTTTTGGCGCTTCAATCGCACCTAGAATTGGCATTGCACCTGTTTCACTTACGTAAGTGAAAAGACGCTGCATATGTTCCATTTCTTCTACTGCATGAACACGCAGAAACTCTGCTGCACCTTCAAATCCTTTGTCTTCACACCAAGCACTCATTTGTAAGTATAGATTGGATGAGAAAAATTCTAGGTTAATTTGATCATTCAGTTGCTCAACCATAGTTTTTGACAGCATTTAAGACTCCTAATTACATCCTCAATTTTCTCTACTATATCACTATTTAATGAATATCTCGCAGACCATTAGTTAACCAATATTTCGAGCGGTCATTACGCAAGACAGTGGATATGAGATCACTTCAGCAAAAAAAGCCATCGCATAGTGCTAATCTTAAATCAGACAATGAATAAAGGAGGTAGCGATATGAGTTACAAACATATTTTGGTCGCGGTCGATTTATCAGAAGACAGCAAATTAATTGTGGATAAAGCGGTAGCATTGGCTAAGCCATTGGAAGCCAAAGTCTCTTTTATCCATATCGATATTAACTACGCAGAGCTGTATACCGGCCTGATTGATATCAACATGGCAGAAACCCAACATAACGCGATGGAAGCATCTCGAGTTCAGCTGCAAAATTTTGCTGAGCATGCTCAATACCCAATCACCCATACCTTAGTGGGCAGTGGCGATTTGAGTCATGAGCTGTGTGACACCATCAATGAGTTTAATGTTGATTTAGTGGTTTGTGGTCACCATCAAGATTTCTGGAGTAAGCTACTTTCTTCAACACGACAACTGATCAACGCCTCTCCGGTTGATATGCTGGTCGTGCCTCTAAGAGATTCAGAAGACTAATGAATTAAGGTTAGGTAACATACAGCTCATATCTTATTAACGAAGTTTTACTATGAGCTATTTAGCTGGTGTTACCCTCCTATGGGCCTTCTCCTTTAGCCTGATCGGCGTTTACCTTGCTGGTCAGGTTGATGCTTGGTTCTCTGTACTGATGCGTGTTGCCCTTGCAGGTATCGTGTTTCTTCCTTTCCTTAAGTTCCGTGGCGTCTCGCGTAAGCTGATCGCCAAATTGATGGCCATTGGTGGCATCCAGCTTGGCTTAATGTACTGCTTCTACTATCAGTCTTTCTTGCTGCTATCCGTTCCTGAAGTCCTTTTGTTTACCGTTTTTACCCCAATTTACGTCACGCTTATTTATGATTTCCTCAAAGGGCAATTCTCTCCGTGGTACTTAGTAACTGCGGCAATTGCGGTATTGGGCGCGGTATTCATTAAATTTGCGGGCATCAATGAGAACTTTTTAGTTGGCTTCCTCGTCGTGCAAGGCGCGAACCTGTGCTTTGCTATCGGTCAGGTGAGTTACAAGGTGGTGATGGAGAAGGAATCGACTGAATTACCTCAGCGAACCGTATTTGGTTACTTCTACTTGGGGGCGTTATGCGTCGCTTCCGTTGCTTTCATGCTACTGGGCAATCCAGAGAAGCTGCCAACCACCACTCTTCAATGGGGAATCCTGATCTACCTTGGCTTGATTGCTTCGGGGCTGGGTTACTTTATGTGGAATAAAGGCGCGTGCATGGTCAATGCTGGCGCACTGGCTGTGATGAACAATGTCTTAGTTCCAGCTGGCCTTGTGGTGAACATTCTGATTTGGAACAGAGATGTCGATTTGGTTCGATTGTCTATTGGTGGTGCCGTTATCTTGTTCTCTTTGTTCGTCAATGAGACGTGGGTGAAGAAGCGCGTAGCGAGAGATGCTAGCAATGCCTAGCGCGTTAAGCTAACAAGCTGTATTTAACTAATAAGCTTTGTTTGACTAGCAAGATTCTTATTTAAAATAATACCCAGAAAGCAAAAGAGCGACCTACGGTCGCTCTTTTTAAATCATCTGTGTAGCAATAAGCTCTTCGAATTAACTTCAGTGGATGTGATTGTGGCTCACCACCTGAGTCTTGCTTTCAGTGAAGGCAACGTCATCAAGTTGTAGGTTGATGCGTTCAAGATCACTTTCCAGTTTTTGGCTTTTCTTAAACAGCTTTTGCTGTTTCTTAATCATCTTCGCTAGCTTTTTGTTGTACTTCTCTTGTTTCTTCGCCGCTTTCTTCGCTTGTTTGAGTTCAGCTTTCTCATCGCCACTCGCCTTCGCCATCAATTTTTTCAGCTTGGCTTTTTTCAACGCGACTTTATCCGCTTTTTCTACGATAGCAGGATCAAAGATTTGTACCGTTGGCTCAACGCTGTCCATTACCTCGATAAGAGAAACTTCTGGAGTTGGCAATGTTTCAGCAAGTAGACCACACGCGACTTTTTCTTCAGCGGGTTTATTCTGACAATCAATCGGTGGGATGGCTGTTGGTTTGCATAGATTCGCTTGATCCGACGATGAGCGCGCACAAGAGCGGCACACGAACTTTGGTTCAGTCACCAAACTGTGGATTTCTCCCAAGTGCTCGGTGATATCTCGACGGTTTAACTTACAAAAGCGTTTAGCCATGCTACAACTCCAGCTAAGAATAATAATGATTCTTAGTTAGATATACATCCGTAACGCGACTATCGCAAGTGTTAAATAGTGATTTATCGTATTTATGACGGAAAATTTTCTTAGCGTGTCTCTAAGTTATTGATGCTTTAACTGAGTAATTAATACTTTACCTAGGTCATTGATGCTTTCACATACACATCAAAACGGTTCTTTTTGGTTTCGATCGCCATGCTCGGTTTTTGCTCATCTAACCATGCTGCGTAATCCGGTCTTTTGACCACAACTCGCTTAGATGCGAGTTTAAGGGCTGGTTGCAATAAAGCATCAGCATCCATATCGGCACCCACCAATGATTGGAATACACGCATCTCTTTCTTAACCAACGCCGATTTCTTCTTGTTCTCAGGATGTGGGTACATTGGGTCTAGGTACACCACATCAGGCTGTTCGAAATTTGGATCGTTGCTGAGTTTATCTAACGCATCGTGACTTGAAGCGTGAATCAACTTCATACGTTCAGTTACCCAACCACCGATGTCAGGGTCTTGTTGAGCTCGCTGCAGACCGTCATCCAATAATGCAGCCACAACTGGATGTCGCTCTACCATCTGAACTTTACAGCCCAACGACGCCAACACAAACGCATCACGTCCTAGACCAGCGGTACCATCGAGGATAGTTGGCGTTGCACCTTTGTTTAAACCTGCCGCTTTAGCAATCGCCTGACCTTTACCACCGCCAAACTTACGTCTGTGACCGACTGCGCCTCCCACTAAATCAACAAAGATAGCGCCAAGCTTCGGTTCATCGACTTTACGTAACTCAAGTCGCTCGCTAGTCAATACCAAAGCGAAATCGCTGTTTTCATCATGAGATAAATTCCAACGGGTCGCTAAGTCATTTAGATGATCGATTTGGGTAGCATCTTCGCAAATCAGTTGTAGTTGCAAGGTCGTCTCCAACAGACAGTAGTATTCAAAACAAAAGAGGCAACCAGTTTACCTGATTGCCTCAACAATACATATTAGCGGTGCAAACTATTAATAGCTCTGAAAGCTAATAGCACTACAAACGATTAGCGCTGCTAGTGCTAAAGAATACTCATCGTGCACCTTGGTTCAATTAATCCAAGTACTCTAACGTTCGCTCTTTTTGTAACTCATCAACGAGCTCAGCAAGTGGTTTAGGTCGGCCTATGATGTAACCCTGTGCGTAGTTCACACCAAGTTCGATCAGCTTGTCGATTATCTGGGTATTTTCAACAAACTCAGCCACCGTGTGTTTACCCATCTGCTTAGCTAAATCATTGATCGAGCGAACCATCACATGGTCCATCTCGTTGACAGCAATATCACGCACAAACAAGCCATCGATCTTCACGATGTCGACCGGCAGTTTCTTTAAGTAACCAAACGACGATAATCCAGAGCCAAAGTCATCCAGTGCAATCATACAACCAAGCTCTTTGATTCGAGTAAAGAACTTGATCGCCTGCTTCATGTTACTCATCGCAGCCGTTTCGGTGATCTCTAAACAGATTTTATGGCACGGTATCGACGAGTCTCTCAAGCTCTCAATCAAGAATTCGACAAATTCTCGATTACCCATCGAATGACCAGAAAGGTTGATTGAACACATCCCTAGTTCCTCAATAACCTCAGGACGTTGCTCCAACCAACTCAAGGTTTGACTGACAACTTGTCGGTCAATCAAATGCGCTATGTTATAGCGTTCTGAAGCTGGCATGAAGATCCCCGGGGAGATGTATTCACCGTGGATATTCTTGATACGAACCAAGATTTCGAAGTGCATTTTCTCGCTGTTTTTATCTAGGCCAAGAATGCGCTGAGCAAACAACTCTAAGCGATCGTTAGCCAAAGCCTCATGCACTAGATTGACGCATTCCATCTCTAGGTGACGACGACGCAGGTCTTCATCATCTTGATGGTAAAGGTTGTAACGGTTACGCCCTTCCTCTTTAGCAGCATGGCAAGCAGCATCAGCCTGAGCGTGTACCATTTGTGGTGAGGCCGCAGTATGGTCAATCAATCGGATACCAATGGAGCTGGTAAGATTAAGGCGAATATCACCCCACAAGAATGGGTTCTCACTCATCGTCGAGATAATACTGCGACACACATTCACCGCATCTCGCTCAGTACAGTCTTTCATTAATACTGCAAATTCGTCACCACCCATTCGCGCTAACACGGCATTGTATGGCAGTACCTCTTCCAACAGCTTGGCACTAAACATGATTGCGGCATCACCCGCTTCATGCCCCGCCGTATCGTTCAAGACCTTGAGTTGGTCTAAATCCAAGAACAGCATCGCGTGAGTTCGCATGTGGCTCTCAACCTCTTTGAGCGCCTTTTGCAGCTCTTGCTCAAAATGGTTACGGTTAAACGTGTCCGTCAGCAAGTCATAACGAGCTTGATATTCTAGCTTTTCAGACAACTCACGAGTTTCGGTAATGTCTTCTCCAACAATCAACAGCTGATCAGACTCAACCAGCGGGCGAATATTTTCACGAATCCAGATGGTGCTGCCATTAGCATGGCGATATTCAATATCACGACGCCATACGCCACGAATCTTATGCTGTGGTTGCAATAAGATATGACGCGGGATCATTGAGTTTTCATCGACATAGAACTCTCTAGGACGATGACCTAGTAGCTGGTCTAGCGGGTAGCCTAGTAACTGCTCAGCAAACTGGTTCACTTGTTGAATGCGATTATTGCCATCGAGCGTAATCATCATCACGGGTTGTTTGTCGTAATACAGCTTGAGATTCGCTTCACGCTGGAACAACTTATTCTCCGCGAGCTTACCCGAGGTAACATCACGAGCTTCAAATAAGAACTGAACATCATCCTCTTCACTGCCCGGCATAGGCTTTAAAGAGATATCCAACACCATCGCACCACGATCACGACACCACACCTCAGCTTCAAATCGCAAAATCTGGTGTTCATCGCTCGAGATAAAGTATTCCTTCAGTTCCTGCCTTGCTGAGTCTTCCCAGTGTTGGTGGCTTTGAAGAGGTGTTCCCAATTTATAGCCTTGGTTATAAAGCAGCTCATGCAATTTACTGTTACTCGACAGCAATACACCGCCCTTATCAATGATCCCCATGAACTGCAGACTTTGGTCGAATATCGACTCCAATAACAGTTGGCTTTGTCGGCTGGTACGCTCACTTTTCTTAAGGCGATTGAGGTAATACACCAAGGTTGCGATGACACACGACATAACCAAAAACAGCAAACCTATGGTGCGAATTTCATCTCGGTAGCGCACTAAAAATGACTTAGGCTTGTTGAGAAAAGTCACCGCCGCTTCATTCTCTGCGCCCAAATCCCAACGAGAAATTTGTTGGTAATCGAGTTTGATTTCTGGCGCGCCAGCAACCACTTGGGGCAGCGGTTTATCCGGATTAGCGAGCACATTCAGTAGCACTCGTCCAGTATCTCGCCCTTGCGTTTCTCCACTGTGGATCACGCCACCAATCGCACCAAACCCAAGTCCTAAATCATGCACAATATACAATGGCATCTGAGTTTTTTTGTTGAGCTGACGCCAGTCTTCTTTGCTGCTGACACGGCCATTGATGTCGCGGTAGTAGGCCCAGAACAACAAGCTTTTGGTTAGATCAGCGCGTTGCGCGAACGTCATCAGTTCTTGATAAGAATCAGGCGTATATTGCTCCACCAGCCCAGAAAACTCGGGACGTTTTTGTAAGAAGAGAGCCACTTGAGCGCGAATAGCTTCACCCGTTACCGAGTGGTCAGTAACCACATAAACTTTTTTAACCGTCGATTGAAGTCGATTGATCAGCTCAATATTGCTCGCCATATCAATATCTTCAGTGATACCGGTTGCGTGCAAGCCTTCAATCATTTGCGGAGAGAAATTGTTGATGCCACCAAAAATAACGGGCGTGCCATTGAGTTCGGGCGCTAAGCGTTTCATCAGATTGAGGGCGTTATTATCACTGACGACTACAGCGGCAAACTCTTCATGTGACAGCTTGGTGCGGTATAGCTGATAAATTCGCTCTAAGTATTCAGCGTTTTGAGTTCGCTTGGTATCGAGATAAACAACCCGGTAAGACAACCCATCTCGATCGAGTTCTTCAGCCAGCCCTTTATGGAAATCATCCGTCCAAAAAAAGCCTTGATGATAAGAGTGAATAACCAACACATCTTTTGCCTGAGCTGAAGCAAAAACACTCCAACACATCACAATAAAAAATAACGAAAATCGCACTGAATTCACCCTAACCCTATAGTTACTGCTAATATTATCACCCTTGGCTATGATGTGTACTCAAGCCGGTATGTTTTTCATTCAATCTAAGGATTATGCATGTCCACAACTACAGCTCGTCTAGATGATCTAGACCGTGCCATTCTCAAAACTTTGATGGAAGATGCACGTACTCCTTATGCTGAAATGGCAAAGCAGTTCGATGTCAGCCCTGCGACGATTCACGTTCGCATCGAAAAGATGAGATCAGCAGACATTATTGAGCGAACAGAAGTTGTGGTAAACACCAAGAAGCTAGGTTACGACGTGTGCTGCTTTATTGGTATTAACCTTAACGCAGCCCGCGACTACCACTCGGCCATTGCGAAGCTAAATGCTTTAGATGAAGTGGTCGAGGCGTACTACACCACCGGTGCTTACAATATTTTTGTAAAGCTGATGTGTAAATCGATAGAAGAATTGCAATTCGTGCTGATTGATAAATTGCAGGCGATCGACGAGGTTCAATCGACAGAGACTCTTATCTCGCTGCAAAACCCAATCAATCGCAACGTGAATCCCTAGCTCACATACCAGCTAGATTCTTTGGGGTGCCCCAAAAAGAAAAGGCTGAACGCAATGTTCAGCCTTTAATCTATCTAGCTTATGTCGTCTCGAATCTAAGCTCTGTTACCTAATATAAGCTATGCAGCTAGCAATATAAGGAATCATAAACCTAAGCTTGAATACCTGCGTGACGCAGCATCGCATCGATTTGAGGCTCACGACCACGGAAGCGTTTAAACAGCTCCATCGGCTCTTCACTGCCACCCATCTCAAGGATATTGTTCAGGAAGCGATTACCAGTTTCAGTGTTGAAGATACCTTCTTCTTCAAATGCAGAGAACGCATCTGCAGACAATACTTCTGCCCACAGGTAGCTGTAGTAACCTGCACTGTAGCCACCAGCAAAGATGTGACCAAAGCTGTGCGAGAAGCGGTTCCAATCTAGGCTTGGCAGTACCGATACCTTAGACTTAACATCCGCTAGTGTTTCTAGTACGCGAGCACCCACTTCTGGATCGTATTCTGTGTGTAGCGTGAAATCGAACAAGCCAAGCTCTAGCTGACGTAGGATAAACATCGCAGATTGGAAGTTCTTCGCTGCTAGCATCTTTTCTAGCATCTCTTTAGGTAACGCTTCACCGGTTTCGAAGTGACCAGAGATAAACGACAGCGCCTCCTCTTCCCAACACCAGTTTTCGAGGAACTGACTTGGTAGCTCAACCGCGTCCCAAGGCACGCCATTGATACCAGAAACCGCACCCGCATCAACTTGCGTTAACATATGGTGGATACCGTGGCCGAATTCGTGGAATAAGGTAACCACTTCATCGTGCGTAAATAGCGCAGGCTTATCACCGACTGGCTTGTTGAAGTTACACGTTAGGTAAGCAACAGGCGTTTGTAGCTCGCCAGATTGAGTAATGCGACGACCACGACAGTCATCCATCCAAGCTCCGCCACGTTTGTGTTCACGTGCGTATAGATCTAGGTAGAAGCTACCGCGCAATGTGCCGGTCGCATCAAAGATGTCGAAGAAGCGCACTGAATCATGCCATGTATCCACACCTTCACGCTCAGTCACCGACATACCAAACACACGGTTTAGTACTTCGAACAAACCAGAAACCGCGTTCGACTCAGGGAAGTAAGGACGAAGCTCTTCATCAGAGATCTCGAACAGGTTCTGTTTTTGTTTCTCGCTGTAGTAAGCGATGTCCCACAGGTTTAGCTCAGAGACGCCAAACTCTTTCTCAGCAAACTGACGTAGCTCTTCTACTTCGCGCTCACCTTGTGGTTTGGCTTTTACTGCTAGGTCGTTAAGGAAACCAAGTACTTGGTCTGGCGTTTCTGCCATCTTCGTCGACAGAGATTTTTCGCTGTAAGTGCTAAAGCCAAGCATGCGTGCGATCTCGTGACGCAGCTTAAGTTGTTCAGTGATGATCTCAGTGTTGTCCCACTTACCAGCATTTGGACCGCGATCTGAAGCACGCGTTACGTAAGCTTCGTAAAGCTCTCTACGTAGATCTTGGTTATCACAGTAGGTCATCACCGGTAGGTATGATGGGATATCTAGAGTCAGTAGGTAACCTTCCTGCTCTTTAGCTTCTGCCGCGGCTTGTGCTGCCGCCAGTGCTGATTCAGGCATACCGGCCAATTCAGCTACGTCTGTGATCTGCTTGCTCCAACCCATGGTTGCATCAAGCACGTTGTTTGAGAATTGAGAACCTAGCTCAGACTGGCGCTTGCTGATCTCACCGTAGCGATGCTGTTCGTCCGCTGGTAAGCCAATGCCTGATAATTCAAAATCACGCAGTGCGTCAGTGATGGTTTTTTGTTGAGCTTGGTTTAATGCCGAGAACGCCTCACTCGCCTTGATCGCTTTATACGCTTCGAACAAACCTTTGTGTTGGCCGACCCACGTGCCGTACTCAGAAAGTACAGGCAGGCAGCTCTCATAAGCGTCACGCAGTTCGTCGCTATTCATCACAGAATTCATATGGCTTACAGGTGACCAAATACGGCCTAAACGATCATCCACTTCATCAATTGGAGCAACGAGGTTGTCCCAGCTTGGTGAAGTATTACCTTCAAGTACTTGTTCTATCTTGTTGCGACACTCTTCAATCACTTGCTCAACCGCTGGCTTAACGTGCTCAGGTTTGATCTGTGAAAACGGAGGTAAGTCCGTGAAGGTTAATAGCGGATTAGACATATAAACATTCCTTTGGCTTTAGAGACTTTCGTCTTTTTTGTAATGAGGTCGTCTTACAGTCATCAGGCTCAGGGTCGCCCTAAAAAATCACCTGCGAATAGTTATTAGATAGTGCCCAACAAGGCAAATTTCAATAGTAGAACCAATAACTAACTGCATATTGCTAGCGACTGTTCCTGAATTGTTCGAGAATTTATGGTCCATTGGGGGTTATAATAGTCAAACTAACCCCACCTACACTAACCACACTCTAATTCGAGAGTGTTACGAGAGTTTAATTTGTTAAGTTATCGCCACAGCTTCCACGCGGGCAACCATGCCGACGTAGTAAAGCATATCGTACAGAGCCTTATTCTTAATTCTTTGAAACAGAAGGATAAGCCTTTTGTTTATCATGACACTCACTCTGGTGTAGGTCGTTACGACTTAACGCATGAATGGTCTGAAAAAACGGGCGAATACAAGCAAGGTATTGCCCGCGTCTGGGCACAAACAGAACTTCCTGAAGACATTCAAAGCTACCTTGAGTCTATCTCTGCACTCAACAATGGCGAAAAACTGCGTTTCTATCCAGGTTCACCACGTGTTGCACGTGCACACCTGCGTGATCAAGACCGCATGGTATTAACCGAACTTCACCCTGCAGACCACCCTCTGCTTGAGCAAGAGTTCCACCGCGATCGTCAGGTATCTATCTACAAAGAAGATGGCTTCCAACGCCTAAAAGGCAGCCTGCCACCTAAAGAACGTCGTGGTTTGGTACTTATCGACCCACCTTACGAGCTGGCAAAAGAGTATCGTGATGTTGTGACTGCGATTGCTCAAAGCCATAAGCGCTGGGCAACCGGTATCTACGCAATTTGGTACCCAGTGGTAAATCGCTGTGATATCGAAGACATGATCGAAGGCCTTGAAGGCTTAGGCATCAACAAGATTCTACAAATCGAACTTGGCGTATCACCAGACACCAACGAGCGTGGCATGACAGCATCAGGCATGATTGTTATCAACCCACCTTGGAAGCTAGAAAGCCAAATGAACGAAATTCTTCCATTCTTGAAGGAAGCAATTGCGCCGGCGACCGGTCACTTCAAAGTAGAGTGGATCGTACCCGAGTAATCTCAAACTCGATGGCATAGTTTGAAGAATCTTCAATAGACTGTGACGTACACGAATAAATTTTAAACAGGGAGATTGAGTTCAACCGATCTGCCCTCAATATAATAATTAGACAATTTAAGAATCTATAGGACGTAGGTGTTCAGTGCGCTCACTGTACCCACAGCCTTCAATAAATGGAGAAAGTAATGGCGACTCATTTTGATTACATCTGTATCGGCGGCGGTTCAGGCGGCATCGCATCAGCTAACCGCGCAGCAATGCACGGTGCAAAAGTTGCACTTATCGAAGCTCAAGACCTTGGTGGTACTTGTGTAAACGTTGGTTGTGTTCCTAAAAAGGTTATGTGGCACGGTGCTCAAGTTGCTGAAGCAATCAACCTATATTCAAAAGACTACGGCTTCGACGTTGACGTAAAAGGCTTCAACTGGGGCAAACTGGTTGAAAACCGTCAAGCGTACATTGGTCGTATCCACCAATCTTACGATCGCGTTCTTGGTAACAACAAAATAAACGTAATCAAAGGCTTTGCTAAGTTTGTAGATGAAAAAACCGTTGAAGTTAACGGTGAACACTACACAGCGGATCACATCCTGATCGCAGTGGGTGGTCGTCCAACCATTCCAAACATCCCTGGCGCAGAGCACGGTATCGACTCAAACGGTTTCTTCGATCTGATGGAGCAACCTAAACGTGTTGCTGTAATCGGCGCAGGCTACATCGCAGTAGAAATCGCAGGCGTACTAAGTGCACTTGGCACAGAGACACACTTGTTCTGTCGTAAAGAGTCACCACTTCGCAGCTTCGACCCAATGATTGTTGAAACACTGGTTGAGGTAATGGAAGCGGAAGGTCCAACACTTCACACGCACTCGGTTCCTAAAGAAGTAGTGAAAGAAGCAGATGGCACGCTGACTCTGCACCTAGAGAACGGCAACACTCAAAACGTTGACCACCTAATTTGGGCTATCGGCCGTCACCCAGCCACTGACGCTATCAACCTAGCATCAACTGGCGTTGCAACCAACGACCGTGGCTACATCAAAGTAGACGAGTTCCAAGCAACTAACGTTCCTGGCATCTACTGTGTTGGCGACATCATGGAAGGTGGCATCGAGCTAACACCTGTTGCTGTTAAAGCCGGTCGTCAGCTTTCTGAGCGTCTATTCAACGGCCAAACAAACGCGAAGATGGACTACACGCTCGTTCCTACTGTTGTATTCAGCCACCCACCTATCGGCACCATTGGTCTAACGACTCAAGAAGCTGAAGAGCAATACGGCAAAGACAACATCAAGGTATACACGTCTGGTTTTACTGCAATGTACACTGCAGTCACTCAGCACCGTCAACCTTGTAAGATGAAGCTAGTATGTGCTGGTGAAGAAGAGACTGTAGTTGGCCTACACGGCATCGGTTTCACTGTTGATGAAATGATTCAAGGCTTCGGCGTTGCTATGAAAATGGGCGCAACCAAAGCAGATTTCGACTCTGTTGTGGCGATTCACCCAACTGGCAGCGAAGAATTTGTTACCATGAGATAATCAACGCCTTTTGTTGATAACTCTTAAAAAGCAGGCCTTGTGCCTGCTTTTTTTATGCCCCCTCTTGAACCTTACTTCCCAACTCCACGTAACACAGGTACTGACCTATCTAGAACAGCAATGGAGTTTGTGATGAATCTACTAATTGAATCATTTGAAGGCGGGATCTACTTGGCTTACCAAATCGTTGGCGAGCAAAAGCAATTAATTAAAGACGACCACCAGCACCCAATGAAGTTTTTGAGTGTTAACCAAGCACGCGACCACTTTAGCGACCAAGGCGTGGCGTCGGCAATGCTGGTTCACAACAGTGCCTACGACGAGATGTGTGGTGAGCATTGTGGCCACACCCAACCGTTCGAGATTGATTTGAAGTGGAGTTAAATCAACTTCAAATCAATCGCGATAAAAATTAAAAGGCTTACATCAATGTAAGCCTTTCTTATGGGAGTAACTTTCCCTCTTATTCACTTAAATCAACGCAATGTCCGCTTCTGCCTGCGTTTGATGTTTTGCTCTTTCACAATAAAATCGAACAGTGGGGCGAAGAGATTGGCGAACAGGATGGCCAGCATGATGCCCTCTGGATAAGCAGGGTTGAGCACGCGAATACCAACCGTCATCACACCGATAAGAATCCCGTAAGCCCATTTACTCTGATTGGTAAAAGCGGCAGAAACTGGGTCTGTCGCCATAAAGAAAGTACCAAAGGCAACGCCACCCAACACAAAGTGCCAGTAGAACGGCATAGAAAACATCGAGTTGGTTTCGGATCCGATCCAATTCATCAAACTAGAGGTCGCCACAAGGCCAA
>Ga0310122_10000007_pt1 | contig 198646 bp, 174 predicted proteins | sample CB6_Bottom_1051__FD_203503 | JGI IMG/M metagenome (GOLD analysis project Ga0310122, IMG submission 203503) | Marine microbial communities from Western Arctic Ocean, Canada - CB6_Bottom_1051 | ecosystem: Environmental > Aquatic > Marine > Oceanic | place: Canada: Western Arctic Ocean... | reverse complement strand
TTGGTTGTATTGCTTCCAGTTGGTTGTTTTGTAACGTGGTTTAGGCATAGGGCTACGAGATAGAGTGAACGTAGCTGATCAGATCGTAGGTTCTTGATTTAGTTCCATTGAATTACGCAACAAAGCCCCTTACCTTGCATAGTGGCAGGGTAAGGTTCGTACTTAACTATTTTTTGTAAACTGGTGGTATTTTAATACGGCATATAAACATTTTAATGCAATAAAGCTAAGCATTATGTTTAAAGGCTCCATTGGCATATCATAAAAAAATCCAATTCCAATGTCCAGCAGTGGGGTTAGCGCTAAAATAATTGCATAGAATCGATTGATGGAACTATTTACATAATGAGATGATAATAATATAACTATAGTTTTTACTAATTCGGTAGCTAAAGGAATTAAAGAATCTCCCCCTGATATTATTAGGCTCATACCTATGAAAAATAACATGAATAAACTATAAAATTTGAATAATCTACTAGATAACCTGATTGTTTTTATTGAATCCATTCTTTTTACTATAGGTTTATATAACCTATAGTATTTGATGATATTTTTATTCATTACACATTTCTTCAGTGATGGCGAATTTTTCAAATATACCACGCGAGCTTTTTAATTCTAGTTCTGGGCCGCAGTATATATGAGTTGGGCTGTTTATTTTATAATCTTCCATTTTAAAATAATATAGAAAAGAAAGAATGAACGATATAGCAAGTAAAACATATGAAGTTTTATTTTTCATTCTAATATGATCTTTCTTTGTTTTAAATATTAATTTTAATTGAACTATACTTATGAAAAAAGCCCAAAAGAAAGCAGGAGTAAGTAGTATTGATAAGAGATATATTTTATCGGTTCTATAAGAGCCGAGTGGGAAGTATAATATAGGGTAAGAACTGATTAATAATATAATCGTAAACCTAATAGCTTGTTTGTGCTTGCGTAGTTTCATATCTTTTCCTGTGTTCATTCTGCTGCAGCACTGTTTAAGTGCTAGTAAGTGATTTTTATTTTTTAACTTTATTTAACCTAATTTTTATCGGAAGTTATGACCTGCTGTAAACCTTATTCAACCTCGATAATTTATTCGATAGATAAACCTGAATTTTTTAGTTGTATGGATTTCTAGGTCTTGTGAAATAGTACTTTACGAGTTTATATGACATATAAGTTATGAATGCGATGATACTATAAGTGATAGTAAAACCAAATACAGATTTAAATACATAGAATAGGCTGCTATTTTTACTTCCAAGTATGATTTTTTTGCCATCTTTAATAGTTAAAATATTATATTTCTCATTTTTAATTAATTCAAAATCAAATCCATGAATTGATAAGTTGCTATCTATCTCTAGTTTATAATAATAAGTTTTAGACCCTTTAGTATGAACTTTAACATGATCAAGGCTTACGACTCTGGCTTGATTTTCTATACCGGACACCCAAAATTGGTAGGTATCTACTGCAAGTCCATAAACTAAAAAAGATAGGAAACTATAGCTAAAGATAACAAGAGAAAACTTAAAAAATGGAAATGATTTATTCATAAACCGTTACCACATTTTTCTTTTGAAAGCGCAAACTTTTCTAAAAGCCCCACAGAACTTCTCAGTTTCATTTTCATTATTGAGCCACAATATATGTGGGTAATGCTACTTTCCTTGTAATCTTCAACTTTTAAGTAATAAAAAGTAGATAGTGATATAGCGATAATAAAATAAGTACCGAGACGATGATTTTCAGATTGGTGCTTATCGTCTCTATTTTTTATTATTAGTACTAACTGTACGATAGTGTATGTTAATAAAAAAAATGCAATGAATGAACTAATTACAGTAACAAAGTAAATTCTATCTGAATCATACTCTCCAGAAGGGAAGTATATGAATGGGTAACTGCATACAGTGATGATTACTAGGCATATTATTGAATATTTATAGTTTGATACTTTCATTTGTACTCTCAAGAACCGTAACTTTTTGGGCGCCTCATAATGAGATGCCAGTATATTCTCCGAAACATTAAGTGGACCAAATGAATGGTCGTCAATTGCTTTTATATAAGTTTCCAATACTCCGGAAGAAGTAGCTACATTCTCTACTGTGAATGTAACAACAGTGATACAAGCAATGACAGGAGCTGAATTCGTTATAACCTCTGCATCAAGCCTATTGATAAATATGATTTTTTCACTTTATTACGGAGGTGGTTGTATATGGCGGGTAATATAAACTTCATCAATATATTATTCAACTAGTTTTATATTTAATATGGTGTGCGGATTGGTTGTTTATTGTAATGAGTTACGGGGTAAGCGGCAGTGCATTTCTATCGATTAAAGTTACCTAATATTGAGCCTCATAGTTTTATGAGGCTCTTCTTATTGTTATATCACTCTACTTCCGCTTCTTCTGGCTCGACTTCTTCTTGTAGCTCCAGCAAATTGATCGCTATCGTGACAAAATCGCTGTCTGTAATAATGCCTACTAGTTCGTGATTTTCTACGACAGGTAAACAGCCCACTTTGTGCTTCTGCATATAGATAGCCGATTCTTTTAAACCCGCACGCGGCTCTACCGACATAACACTTTTGTGCATGATGTCGTTGAGGGGAGTGGCAAGAGTAAAAGATTGAGCTTGTGGGATGTTTTGTAGGCTGGATTCTTGAGCGGCTAGAACGTCTCGCTGTGTGACGACGCCAAGTAGTTGCCTGTCGGAATCAACGACCGGAATATGGCGGATATCAAGCGCTTCCATCATGTGCTTAGCATCGGCCAGTGAGTGTGAGCGCAATAGAGTATGAGGGTTGCGAGTCATCATATCTTCAACCTTGATCATACGAACCTCCTTCTTTTTTATTTGTTGCTATTACTATAGTTTTTTATCCAAAAAATAACTGAGATCTGACGCATTCTTGGGTGAGTTTTATGCAACTAATTTTTTAGTTTGAGGTGGTGAATCAGTAGCATTATTTTACGCCTCTTTACAATAATCCAGTGCTGTAAACCTTGCTATTGCGGCTCGTGTGCCTATACTAGCCCACTGCGAAATTTTTAGTCGTGTTTGTGATGTGTTTCTGGTAACGATTGACTTACCGTAACGATTGATCTGCAACCATGATTTATTATTCGTCAACAGCACAAATCTCATCAACTAAGACAAGACTACAAACATGCAAGTTTCAGATTTTCACTTTGACCTACCAGATGAACTCATTGCTCGCTACCCTCAAGAGGAGCGCACAGCAAGCCGCCTGCTTAAATTAGATGGCAACAGCGGTAACCTAGCTGATGGTTCGTTTAAAGACGTTTTAGACTTGGTTGAGCCAGGCGATCTTGTTGTTTTTAATAACACTCGCGTGATTCCTGCTCGTGTATTCGGTCGCAAGGCCTCAGGCGGTAAGCTTGAAGTGCTAGTGGAGCGTATGCTCGATGAGAAAAGCATTCTTGCGCATGTTCGTTGTTCTAAATCACCTAAGCCGGGCACGAAGTTGTTCCTTGGTGAGAACGATGAGTATGAAGCTGAAATGGTGGCGCGTCATGATGCGTTATTCGAAATCCATTTCACATCAGATCAAAGCGTTTTAGATATTCTTAACAGTGTTGGTCACATGCCACTGCCCCCTTACATCGATCGTCCTGATGAAGATGCAGATAAAGAGCGCTACCAGACTGTCTATAATGAAAAGCCGGGTGCGGTTGCAGCGCCAACAGCAGGCCTTCACTTTGATGACAAGCTAATGGCTGGCATGAAAGAAAAAGGTGTCGAGTTTGCTTACGTGACGCTTCACGTTGGCGCTGGTACGTTCCAGCCAGTAAAAGTAGATAATATCAACGATCACCACATGCATGCAGAGTACGTTGAAGTACCGCAAGAAGTGGTTGATGCCGTTGCAGCAGCAAAAGCTCGCGGCGGACGCATTCTCGCTGTCGGTACAACCTCTGTGCGTTCACTAGAAAGTGCGGCTCAAGATGCATTGAAAAATGGCACTGAGTTAGTTCCTTTCTTTGGCGACACAGAAATCTTCATCTTCCCTGGTTATGAATACCAGTTGGTGGATTGCTTGATTACCAATTTCCACTTACCAGAATCAACATTGATCATGTTGGTGAGTGCATTTGCTGGTTATGACAATGTGATGGGCGCATACGATCACGCAGTGAAGAGCGAATACCGTTTCTTCAGCTACGGTGATGCGATGTTCATCAATAAGAAAACGAGCTAATTTTAGCTGGTTATAAACGATATAAGCAGAATTTACGGGTGCTAGCAGTAAGCTAGGAGTCGGGCAGGGTGTCTGTCTAATCTCTCGCAAGGAATACGCGACCGCTCCTCATAGAACTCGCTAGATTGAACTTATGTTTAGCTTAAGGTTCTGAATTATCAGTCAGATTGTTTCTCTGGCATATTGGAGGCTTCGTGAAATTAAAATACGAACTTAAAAAAACAAACAGCGGCGCTCGTCGTGGTCAACTTCAGTTTGAACGTGGTAGCGTTGAAACACCAGCATTCATGCCTGTAGGTACTTACGGTACGGTTAAAGGTATGACTCCTGAAGAAGTGAAAGACACAGGTGCTGAAATCTTGCTAGGTAATACGTTCCATCTATGGTTACGCCCTGGTCAAGAAATCATGAAACTGCACGGTGACTTGCACGATTTCATGAACTGGAAAGGACCTATCCTGACTGACTCAGGCGGTTTCCAAGTATTCAGCCTAGGTGCGACGCGTAAAATCACTGAAGAGGGTGTTCACTTCCGTAACCCTGTAAACGGTGACAAGATCTTCATGGACGCTGAAAAGTCGATGGAAATCCAAAAGGATCTAGGCTCAGACATCGTAATGATCTTTGACGAATGTACGCCTTACCCTGCAACGCATAAAGAAGCTAAAGACTCCATGGAGATGTCTCTTCGTTGGGCTCAGCGTTCACGCAATCACTTTGACAAGCAAGAAAACCCGAACTCACTATTCGGTATCGTTCAAGGTGGCGTATACGAAGACCTTCGTGACGTATCCGTTAAAGGCTTAACAGAAATTGGTTTTGACGGTTACGCTGTTGGCGGCCTAGCAGTAGGCGAACCAAAAGAAGACATGCACCGTATTCTTGAGCACACATGTCCTCAACTGCCGGAAGATAAGCCACGTTACCTAATGGGCGTAGGCAAACCTGAAGACTTAGTTGAAGGTGTTCGTCGTGGTATCGACATGTTTGACTGTGTAATGCCAACGCGAAATGCACGTAACGGCCACTTGTTTGTGACTGAAGGTGTGATCAAGATCCGTAATGCGAAGCATAAAACGGATACAACACCACTAGATTCAGATTGTGACTGTTACACTTGTAAGAACTACAGCAAGTCGTACCTGCATCATTTGGATCGTTGTAACGAAATCCTAGGTGCTCGACTGAACACGATTCATAACCTGCGTTTCTACCAACGAATTATGTCAGACATTCGTCAATCTATTGATGAAGACCGTTTTGAAGAGTTCGTTGCTGAGTTCTACGCAAGAATGGGGCGTGAAGTGCCACCGTTAGGTAAAGAATCTTAGTATTTCTTTTTTTGCGAGCCCCATCTCTCTTCCGAGAGTTGGGGCTTGAAAATAAAGGGATACAACCCAATTAGACAAACAATTACCAAAATATAATAGAGGATGTTTTTAATGTTTATTTCTCAAGCTCACGCAGCAGTAGAAGGTGCACCAGCAGGCGGCGGTTTCGAAATGCTTATCATGCTAGGTATGTTCGCTGTGATCTTCTACTTCATGATCTACCGTCCACAAGCTAAGCGCGTAAAAGAGCATAAGAGCCTTATGTCTTCTATGGGCAAAGGCGATGAAGTTCTAACAAGCGGCGGTCTAATCGGTAAGATTACTAAGATTGCAGAAGACAGCGACTACGTTGCTATCGAACTGAACGCAAACAACGAAGTTGTTATCAAGAAAGACTTCGTTACAGCAGTGCTACCAAAAGGTACTCTGAAATCACTATAAACAGCTAGAGGATCCTCGCTGTGCTAAACCGTTATCCGTTATGGAAGTATTTGATGGTGGTGTTTGCCATCGCTATCGCTGCGTTGTACGCACTTCCGAATATATACGGTGAAGATCCGGCAGTTCAAGTTACAGGGGCGCGTGGCGCCTCTGTAGATCTGTCTACGCTGGATGCTGTCACCAATGCTCTGGAAGCAGAGAACCTTTCTACTAAATCCGTTGCTCTAGAAAACGGTTCCATTCTTGTTCGCTTTAACGATACAGATACGCAAATTAGTGCCCGTGATATCATCACAGAAGCACTAGGTGATGATGTTATCGTTGCTTTAAACCTTGCGGCTTCAACTCCTGATTGGCTTGAGTCTATTGGTGCTGCACCAATGAAACTGGGTCTTGATCTACGTGGTGGTGTTCACTTCTTAATGGAAGTGGATATGGATGCTGCGATGCAAAAGCTAGTTGGCCAACAAGAAGAAGCCTTCCGTAGTGAACTTCGTGAAGAAAAAATTCGTTACCGTGCTATTCGCCCATCGGGTAAAGATGCAGTTGAAGTGATTCTACGTAACGAAGAGCAGCTTGCTGAAGCGAAATCGCTACTGCAATCTAAGCACCAAGATATGACGTTCGTAGATTCAGAATCTAATGGTCGTTTCTCTTTGGTTGCTCGTTTTACAGATGCTCGTCTTCAAGAAATCCGTAACTACGCAGTAGAGCAAAACATTACCATTCTACGTAACCGTGTTAACGAACTTGGTGTTGCTGAGCCTTTGGTTCAACGTCAAGGTGCTAGCCGTATCGTAGTGGAATTGCCTGGTGTTCAAGACACGGCGCGCGCTAAAGAAATTCTTGGTGCAACGGCGACACTTGAGTTCCGTGAAGTTGATAGTAGTGCTGACTTAGCCGCTGCCGCTTCTGGTCGTGCCCCTGCGGGTAGCGAAATCAAGCAAGACCGTGATGGTCGCCCTGTGGTACTTAAGAAGCGCGTTATTCTAGGCGGTTCAAGTATTACTGATGCAAGCTCAAGTGTTGATGAATATGGTCGTCCACAAGTTAACATCTCGCTAGATAGCGAAGGTGGTAGCAAGATGTCTACATTCTCTCGTCAGAATATCGGTAAGCTTATGGCTACGGTATTTGCAGAGTACAAAGACAGTGGTCGTAAAACACCTGAAGGTCGAGTGATCTTAAGTAAGCACGAAGAAGTGATCAACCAAGCGACGATTCAATCTGCGCTAGGTCGTAACTTCCGTATTACGGGTATCGACTCAACGGCTGAAGCTCATAACTTGGCACTTTTACTGCGTGCTGGTGCATTGATTGCACCTATCTCGATTGTAGAAGAACGTACGATTGGTCCATCTATGGGCCAACAAAACATCGATATGGGTATCATGGCGATGGTTTGGGGTATGGCTGCAGTAATGTTGTTTACTCTGCTTTACTACCGTACTTTCGGTTTGATTGCGAACGTTGCTCTGATGGCTAACTTGGTGTTGATTATCGGTGTGATGTCGATGATCCCGGGGGCTACTATGACTCTGCCAGGTATTGCCGGTATCGTATTGACGGTTGGTATGGCAGTCGATGCCAACGTACTTATCTTTGAGCGTATACGTGAAGAACTTCGAGATGGACGCAGTCCACAACAAGCGATTCACCAAGGTTATGCGAACGCATTTAGCACCATCGCCGATGCCAATATCACCACACTACTAACAGCAATCATTCTATTTGCTGTAGGTACAGGTGCCATTAAAGGCTTCGCGGTAACGCTGTCTATCGGTATCTTAACTTCAATGTTTACAGCTATTGTCGGAACACGTTGTATCGTGAACCTGATGTATGGCGGCAAACGCGTTAAGAAACTGTCGATCTAAGGCTAGGAATTAATATGTTTCAGATTCTAAAAGCAGAAAAAATGATCGACTTTATGCGTTGGTCAAAGGTTGCCTTTTTATTCTCAATCTTGATGATTGGTACTGCCATCTTTACCTTAACAACGAAATCGTTGAATTGGGGTCTAGATTTTACCGGTGGTACCCTGATTGAAGTGGGTTTTGAGCAACCAGCAAACCTACCTGATATCCGTAGTGCACTAGAAGCGGAAGGTTTCGGTGATGCAACGGTACAGAACTTTGGTTCTGCACGTGAGGTCATGGTTCGTTTACGTCCACGTGACGGTGTTGCTGGCGAAACGCTTGGTAACCAGATCCTGTCTGCAATTAAAGATGGTACTGGTGAGCAAGTTGAGATGCGTCGTATCGAGTTCGTTGGCCCTAATGTGGGTGACGAGCTAACAGAAGCGGGTGGCCTTGCTATCCTTGTTTCTCTGATCTGTATTTTGATCTATGTGTCAGTGCGATTCGAATGGCGTTTGGCAGCAGGTGCGGTATTAGCACTGGCGCACGACGTTATCATCACACTGGGTGTGTTCTCTCTAATGCAAATTGAAGTGGATCTTACCATCGTAGCAGCCTTGCTAACGGTAGTCGGTTATTCCCTCAACGATACCATAGTCGTATTTGACCGTATTCGTGAGAACTTCCGCAAGATGCGTAAGGGTGAAGCACCTGAAGTATTGAACAGCTCAATCACACAAACATTGAGCCGTACATTGATTACTTCTGGTACAACGTTATTCGTAGTTATCGCGCTGTTCGCTCAGGGCGGTGCTATGATTCACGGCTTCGCAACTGCACTTCTATTGGGTATTACCGTTGGTACTTATTCTTCTATCTACGTTGCATCTGCACTCGCTATGAAGTTGGGTATTACGCGTGAACACCTAATGCCACCACAAGTGGATAAAGAAGGTGAAGAGTTTGACGAAATGCCTTAGGCCTTGGCTTAATACGTTTCGCTAAACCAAAAAAAACCGCTAGGCAACTAGCGGTTTTTTTACGTCTGTATTCTGTCGATAAGTTCTACGCAACTTATTGGCGAATTGCGTTTTGCTCGTCGCAACTAACCGCCATCTTGCTCGTATCTCGTATCTCGTATCTCGTATCGCAGATACAAAAAAGCCCCGCAATAGCGAGGCTTTGAAATTTCTATGCGCCCTTGAAAAAAGGAGCATTAACGTAAGGTCTGAATTACTTCAGCATACCTTCGTTAGAGTTCTCACGAACGTGCTTAAGAATAGACTTAACACCACGTGCGCTTGAAGCAACAACATTACCAGACGTCATGTAATCAGTACCGCCAGCAAAGTCAGTCATGATAGCGCCAGCTTCACGAGCGATTAGATCGCCAGCTGCTAGATCCCATGGCTTAAGGCCTAGTTCTAGGTAACCGTCAACACGGCCAGCCGCTAGGTAACATAGGTCAAGTGCTGGAGAGCCAGTACGACGGAAGTCCGCACAATCAACGAATAGACCTGAGATGATCTTCATGAAAGATTCAGAGTGTTGTTTTTGCTTGAATGGGAAACCAGTCGCTAGAACAGTACCTTGAAGGTCTTTAAGTTGAGTAACACGCATACGAGCGTTGTTAAGTTGAGCGCCAGAGCCACGTTGAGCTGTGAATAGCTCGTTTAGCATTGGGTCATAAACACAAGCAACTTCTGTACGACCGTTCATACGAACAGCAATAGATACAGAGAAGTGAGGGAAACCTTTTACAAAGTTGTTGGTGCCATCTAGTGGGTCAACGATCCATTGTACGTCAGAATCTTTACCTTCAGTCAGGCCTGACTCTTCAGAAATAATGCTGTGCTCTGGGTAAGATGATTTGATTGTCTCAATAATCATGTACTCAGCTTCTTGAGCAATGTTAGTAACGTAATCGTTGTTACCTTTTAGAGACGATTCGATCTTATCAGTTGTTTCTAGAGATTTAGCAATATGGTTGCCAGCTTTACGCGCAGCGCGTATCGCAATGTTTAGCATTGGATGCATAGGTTTTTCCCACAAGATGTTAAAGAACAGTTTAAAGCGGCGGCGAGTATACCAAATTTTTTGCAAAAGGGAAGTGGTTGTTTTTTGAACTCTTGAATTCACATTACGAGAAGGGTCTGACCATTTTACTTAGCTATGTGTTAATATCTCGCGATTATTTTTAAAGTGGTGTCATATAGCATGTTAGACAATGTAAAAGTCGTTCTGGTTGGTACGTCTCATTCGGGAAATATCGGATCAGCAGCTCGCGCAATGAAAGTGATGGGTTTGAGTCAATTAGTTCTTGTAGACCCTCAATGTGAAGTTGACGAGCAGACCTTAGCACTGGCTGCGGGTGCTGGTGACATCGCAGAAAACGCGACCATTGTGTCTACATTGGATGAAGCAGTAAAAGACTGTGGTTTGGTGGTTGGTTCAAGTGCACGTTCACGTACGCTTGAATGGCCAATGCTAGAGCCTCGTGAGTGCGGACAAAAGTTTGCCGTTGAAGGTCAAAAGCACCCTGTAGCATTAGTCTTCGGTCGTGAGCGCACTGGCTTGACTAACGATGAGCTTCAGAAGTGCCACTTCCATGTATGTATCCCAGCCAACCCTGAATACAGTTCACTGAACCTAGCAATGGCGGTACAAACGCTAAGCTATGAAGTTCGCGTGGCACACCTTGATATGGTTGCGAGCCAATATCAACCACAGCAACAAGATGAGTACCCACGTCACGAAGAACTAGAAATGTTCTATGAACACCTTGAAAAAGTGATCATTGATACCCAATTTATCTCTAAGGATAAACCGGGTCAGGTGATGAACAAGCTACGTCGTCTGTTCAGCCGAGCTCGTCCTGAACTGCAAGAGATCAATACCCTACGTGGTATTTTGACTTCAATTGAGAAGAGCAAAAACGACAAATAAAACCCACTCTGCTTGTAGGGATGAATACCTGACTAAAATAGTCAACTAAATACTTGACCAATTTAGTCGGGTATGGGAAAATTCCAACCACATAAACAATGTGGATACGGTGTGATATGAAACTTACATCTAAAGGAAGATATGCGGTAACAGCTATGCTAGATGTAGCACTGCATTCGCAAAAGAGCCCAGTTCCTCTGGCTGACATTTCAGAGCGACAAGGCATCTCGTTATCTTACTTAGAACAACTATTTTCTAAGTTACGTAAAGCTGGCTTAGTTGCTAGTGTTCGTGGCCCTGGCGGTGGTTACCGTTTAGGTGCTGAAGCGAGCGACATCGCTGTCGGAACTGTGATTGCTGCAGTAGACGAATCAGTGGACGCAACTAAGTGTCACGGTCGAGCAGACTGCCAAGGTGGTAGTCGTTGTTTAACTCACACTTTATGGCGTGATTTAAGCTCCCGAATCAGCAGCTTCTTAAACGACATTACGCTCGGTGAGCTAATGAAAGATAACGAAGTTTTACAGATTTCTGATCGTCAAGATATCGATCTTGCGGTTAATAATGGTTTTGCACATAAAAATACGAGCACTACAACGATTAGTGCAGCACCTCACGGTGTTAATGCCCGCTCTTAGCGGTCAGTTTTTACATTGGAGTAGAAAATGAAACTGCCTATTTACTTTGACTATTCAGCTACATGCCCAGTCGATCCACGTGTTGCTGAAAAAATGGTTCAGTGCATGACGATGGACGGTAACTTCGGTAACCCTGCATCTCGTTCACACCGTTACGGCTGGCAGGCAGAAGAATCAGTAGATAATGCTCGTGAGCAAATTGCCGATCTACTAAATGCAGACCCACGTGAAATTGTTTTCACGTCAGGTGCTACAGAGTCAGACAACCTTGCTATCAAAGGTGCAGCGCACTTTTACGAGAAGAAAGGTAAGCACGTAATCACGTGTAAAACAGAACATAAAGCGGTTCTTGATCCATGTCGCCAACTAGAGCGTGAAGGTTTTGAGGTTACATACCTTGAGCCAGAAGCTAACGGCATCATCGATCTAGATAAGCTACAAGCTGCAATGCGTGAAGATACAGTTCTTGTTTCTATCATGCACGTGAACAACGAGATTGGTGTAATCCAAGATATCGCTGCAATCGGCGAGTTATGTCGCTCACGCAAGATCATCTTCCACGTTGATGCGGCTCAGTCTGCGGGTAAAATCCCACTAGACGTAAAAGAGATGAAAGTTGATCTGATCTCTATGTCTGCACACAAAGCATACGGCCCTAAAGGCATCGGTGCTTTGTACGTTCGTCGTAAGCCACGTATTCGCCTTGAAGCGCAAATGCACGGTGGCGGTCATGAACGTGGTTTCCGTTCTGGTACTCTTGCTACTCACCAAATCGTGGGTATGGGCGAAGCGTTTGCTATTGCTAAACAAGACATGCAGAAAGATTACGATCACGCACTAGCACTTCGTGAGCGCCTATTGAAAGGTGTTCAAGATCTAGAAGCAGTAACCGTAAACGGCGACTTAGACCAACGTGTACCACACAACCTAAACGTGAGCTTCGCTTTCGTTGAGGGTGAGTCTCTGCTTATGTCTCTAAAAGACCTAGCAGTATCATCGGGTTCAGCATGTACATCAGCAAGCCTAGAGCCTTCATACGTTTTACGTGCTCTTGGTCTGAACGATGAACTGGCACACAGCTCAGTACGTTTCTCATTCGGCCGTTTTACAACGGAAGAAGAAATCGACTACGCGATTGCACAAATTCGTGTAGCGGTAAATAAATTACGCGACATGTCTCCTCTATGGGATATGTATAAAGAAGGGATTGATTTGAACACTGTTGAGTGGGCTCATCACTAATCTCACGGAAATAGAGGATTCGAGGTAACTATCATGGCATATAGCGAAAAAGTAATTGATCACTACGAAAACCCACGTAACGTAGGTTCGTTTGATAAAGAAGACCCAAGTGTAGGTAGCGGCATGGTTGGCGCTCCAGCTTGTGGTGACGTAATGAAACTGCAAATCAAAGTATCTGCAGAAGGTATTATTGAAGACGCAAAATTCAAGACTTACGGTTGCGGTAGCGCAATCGCTTCTAGCTCACTAGTAACTGAGTGGGTTAAAGGTAAAAGTATTGATGAAGCAGCTGCAATCAAAAACTCTGAAATCGCAGAAGAGCTTGAGTTGCCACCAGTGAAAGTTCACTGCTCAATTCTTGCTGAAGATGCAATCAAAGCAGCGGTTGCGGATTACAAAAAGAAGCACTAATCGCTTCAATACCGTAATCACGTCGAAAAAATAAGTAATATTTGGGAGCACCCTTTGTGCTCCCACCTGAGTTCTCAATTTATATAAAACACAAGGTTGTAGTATGGCCATCACCATGACAGATACGGCAGCAAGCCGAGTTCAAGCTTTCCTAGATAACCGTGGTAAAGGTCTCGGATTACGCTTAGCAGTAAAAACTACTGGCTGTTCGGGTATGGCGTATGTACTGGAATTCGTTGACGAGCTTAACGAAGAAGACAAAGTGTTTGAGCATTCAGGTGTTAAGGTCATCATTGATCCAAAGAGCCTAGTATACCTAGATGGTACTGAGCTTGATTATGTAAAAGAAGGCCTAAACGAAGGTTTTGAATTCAACAACCCGAACGCGAAAGGCGAATGTGGTTGTGGTGAGAGCTTCAATGTTTAAACGCTTGAATCGTTAAGCGTTGTAAGCGAAGAATAAAATTAGGCTCTGAACAAAGAGCCTAAACTTAGGACCACCTTTACATGAATCATTTCGAATTATTTGGGCTACCACTTCAGTTTCAACTGGATGGTAGCCTTCTTTCTTCTCAGTTTAGAGATCTGCAACGCCAATTCCATCCTGATAAATTTGCGATAGCTTCTGAGCGAGATCGCTTATTAGCCGTGCAAAAAGCGGCACAAATCAATGATGCGTACCAGGTATTGAAGAATCCAATTAGCCGAGCAGAATACCTGCTGGTTCAACACGGTGAAGACATTCGTGGCGAACAACAAACCATGCAAGATCCGATGTTCCTGATGGAGCAGATGGAATTGCGTGAAGAGCTAGAAGACATCGCAGACAGTTCTGATCCCGAAGATGCGCTATTTGCATTTGAAGGCAAGGTTAGCAAAATGTATAAACAACAATTAAGCGCTATCCAACAAGAACTCGAAAGCGAAGCTTGGCTTGAAGCTGCAGACCGAGTAAGAAAGCTTAAGTTTATTGCAAAATTAAAGAATGAAATCGAATTAGTTGAAGATCGTTTGATCGGCTAGTTTGTATAACAAGGACACCTCCATGGCACTACTTCAGATTGCAGAACCAGGGCAAAGCGCCGCTCCTCACCAGCATAAGCTTGCTGTGGGTATTGATTTAGGTACAACAAACTCGTTGGTTGCTGCAGTGCGCAGTGGCGAGGCGAGTACACTCGTTGATCAACAAGGTCGAAGCATTTTACCTTCAGTTGTTCACTACCAATCGGAATCTTATACGACTGGTAATGAAGCGCGTGCAAATGCACAGACTGATCCTAAAAATACCATTATCTCAGTTAAGCGATTAATCGGTCGCTCACTGTCAGATATTCAACAGCGATACCCGTCTCTGCCATATCAGTTTGAAGAAAGTGATAATGGTTTGCCTGTGATTCGCACAGAGCAAGGCAACAAGAACCCAATTCAAGTATCAGCAGACATTCTGCGAGCGCTAGGTCAACGTGCTGAGTCAACACTAGGTGGCGAGCTATCTGGTGCAGTGATTACCGTTCCTGCGTACTTTGATGATGCACAGCGTGCCGGTACGAAAGACGCGGCGCAGCTGGCTGGTCTTCACGTGTTACGTCTTCTTAATGAACCTACTGCCGCAGCGATTGCTTACGGCCTGGATTCAGGTAAAGAAGGGGTAATCGCCGTTTATGACTTGGGTGGTGGTACGTTTGATATCTCTATCCTACGCCTATCTAAAGGTGTCTTTGAAGTTTTAGCAACGGGTGGTGACTCTGCGCTAGGTGGTGATGACTTTGACCATTTGATTGCAGAACATTTCCAAGCGCAAATGGGCTTATCAGAGCTAACGGCAGAACAGAACCGTATTCTTCTAGACGCAGCAACAGAAGCGAAGATTGGCTTATCTGAAGCTGAAAGTGTTGATGTTGACGTACTAGGTTGGTCTGGTTCATTAACTCGTGAAGAGTTCGAAGAGCTCATCAAGCCACTAGTTAAGAAAACGCTACTTTCGTGCCGTCGCGCACTGAAAGATGCTGAAGTTGACGCGGACGAAGTTCTGGAAGTGGTTATGGTTGGTGGTTCAACTCGTACTTTACTTGTCCGTGAAATGGTAGGTGGCTTCTTTGGTCGTACGCCATTAACCAGCATTAACCCTGATGAAGTGGTTGCGATTGGTGCGTCTATTCAAGCGGATATCTTAGTTGGCAACAAGCCTGACTCTGAGATGCTACTTCTAGATGTTATCCCACTTTCCTTAGGTATCGAAACTATGGGTGGCTTGGTCGAAAAGATCATCCCTCGTAATACCACGATCCCTGTTGCTCGCGCACAAGAATTTACCACGTTCAAAGACGGTCAAACTGCAATGACAGTGCACACCGTGCAAGGCGAGCGTGAAATGGTCGACGACTGTCGTTCACTAGCTCGATTTGCTCTGAAAGGCATTCCGCCAATGACAGCAGGTGCTGCGCATATTCGTGTCACTTACCAAGTGGATGCTGATGGCCTGCTATCGGTGACCGCGATGGAGAAGAGCACTGGCGTTCAAGCTGAAATCCAAGTTAAGCCTTCTTACGGTCTAAGTGACAACGAAGTAGCTAGCATGCTGAAAGATTCGATGACGTTTGCAAAAGAAGACATGCAAGCGCGCGCTCTGGCTGAGCAACGCGTAGAAGCGGATCGTGTTATCGAAGGCCTTATAGCTGCGATGCAAGCCGATGGTGACGAGCTGCTTGATGAACAAGGCAAAGAACAACTTGTTCAAGCGATTGAAGCACTGATCGAAGTGCGCAACGGCGATAATGCCGATGCCATTGAACTAGAAATTAAGAATACCGACAAAGCGAGCCAAGACTTTGCTTCTCGTCGTATGGATAAATCAATTCGAGCTGCACTGTCAGGTCAGTCAGTCGATAATATTTAATAGTTAGAGAATAGATAAACATGCCAAAGATTATTGTTTTACCTCACGAAGATCTATGTCCAGAAGGCGCTGTTTTAGAAGCAAAAACTGGTGAGACGGTTCTTGATGTTGCACTGAAGGCCGGTATTGGTATTGAACACGCATGTGAAAAGTCGTGTGCATGTACTACATGTCACGTTGTGATTCGTGAAGGTTTCGACTCATTAGAAGAAAGTGATGACCTAGAAGACGACATGCTTGATAAAGCATGGGGTCTGGAAATGGAATCTCGTCTTGGTTGCCAAGCTAAAGTGGCGGATACTGACCTGGTTGTTGAGATTCCAAAGTACACATTGAACCTAGCTTCTGAAGAGCACTAAGAACTCAGCTCGGCTAAAACTGTTAGTAAAACTAGCATAGAATATAAATCATGAAGATGACAAATCGTCGCTGATAAAGATAAGGAAGTGTTATGAGCTTGAAATGGATTGATTCGCGAGATATTGCGATTGAACTATGTGATTTATACCCAGATACCGATCCTAAAACGGTGCGTTTTACGGACTTGCATCAATGGGTGTTAGATCTTGAAGATTTTGATGATGAGCCTAATCACTCGAATGAGAAAATTCTAGAGGCCATTATTTTGTGCTGGATGGATGAGATGGACTAGCCCTCTTGTTCTATAATTTGGCCGTTGGTTGGAATTTATCCAATATAAAACACAGCCAAGTTAACAATTCTTACTAAAAAAAGCGGACCTTATGGTCCGTTTTTTTATCAAAATGACATTTTTCTCCTACATAATGCTAACATCAGTCCGCTAATAAAAAATAATCAGAACCACACACTCAAGGTGGTTCATGACAAGGAGAAATCATGTCTACACAGATGTCAGTATTTTTAAGTCAAGTAGCTGCCCAGCCTCAGTGGGGAGCAAGAGCTATTTTATCGTTTTCTGAAGCGGGAGCGACAATTCACATTGGTGAAGGCCACGATTTAGGGGCGGTTCAACGTGCTGGTCGTACGCTTGACGGACAAGGTATCGCATTGGTTTCACTTAGCGGTGAAGGGTGGGATTTAGAAAGCGTTTGGGCTTTCTACCAAGGCTACCGTGGACCAAAGAAAAAGAATGCATTGGAATGGGATGCACTTTCAGAAACAGACCAAGCTGAGCTAGAAGCTCGCATTCGCTCTACTGATTGGACTCGTGACATTATCAACAAAACCGCTGAAGAAGTGGCACCTCGTCAATTAGCGACGATGGCTGCGGAATACATCAAGTCAGTGGCTCCTGCGGGCACAGTTAAAGCGAAAATCGTTAAAGACAAAGACCTACTAACCGAAGGTTGGGAAGGCATCTACGCGGTAGGCCGCGGCTCTGAGCGTACTTCTGCAATGCTTCAACTGGACTTCAACCCTACCGGCGACGAAGACGCACCTGTATTTGCTTGTCTGGTTGGTAAAGGTATCACTTTCGACTCAGGCGGTTACAGCATCAAGCCAGGTCAATTCATGACAGCAATGAAGGCTGACATGGGTGGCGCGGCGACTATTACTGGTGGTTTAGGTCTAGCGATTGAACGCGGCCTGAACAAGCGTATTAAGCTTATTCTATGTTGTGCAGAGAACATGATCTCGGGTCGTGCATTGAAGCTTGGCGACATCATTACTTACAAAAATGGTAAGACGGTTGAGATCATGAATACCGATGCGGAAGGTCGCTTGGTTCTTGCTGATGGTTTGATGTACGCAAGTGCACAAAACCCTGAGCTGATCATCGACTGTGCAACGCTAACCGGCGCGGCTAAAAATGCATTAGGTAACGACTACCACGCGCTATTGAGCTTCGATGATGAGTTGTCTCACCAAGCACTAACGGCTGCAAATCAAGAGAAAGAGGGCCTATGGCCATTGCCTCTTGCTGATTTCCACCGTGGCATGTTGCCTTCAAATTTTGCTGATCTATCAAACATCAGCTCTGGTGATTACACTCCGGGTGCAAGTACCGCTGCTGCGTTCCTTTCTTACTTTGTAGACGACTACAAAAAAGGTTGGATTCACATGGACTGCGCGGGTACTTACCGTAAATCATCAAGTGATAAGTGGGCTGCAGGCGCGACCGGTATGGGTGTTCGTACACTGGCTCGTCTTCTTATCGACCAAGCAAAATAATAATAAGAGTGAGCGGTATTTCGATACCGCTTATTCATAAACTCAGATCGAATGATCTTAGTAATTTCAGTATTTAATAACAAAAAAATGAAGTGAAGGAATCCCTATGGCTCTAGAAAGAACGTTCTCAATTGTTAAGCCGGATGCAGTTAAGCGTAACCTTGTTGGTGAAATCTACCACCGCATTGAAAAAGCAGGCCTACAGATTATTGCCGCTAAAATGGTTTCTCTTACTGAAGCGCAAGCAAGTGGCTTCTATGCAGAACATGAAGGTAAAGAGTTCTTTGGACCACTAAAAGAGTTCATGACTTCTGGTCCTATCATGGTTCAAGTACTTGAAGGCGAAAATGCGATCGCTCGTTACCGTGAACTAATGGGTAAAACTAACCCAGAAGAAGCGGCATGCGGCACTATCCGTGCTGACTACGCAATCAGCATGCGTTACAACTCAGTACACGGCAGTGACAGCCCTGAGTCTGCAGCTCGCGAAATCGAATTCTTCTTCCCAGAATCTGAAATTTGCCCACGTCCAGCTGAATAAGCAGACAACAGCAAATATCAATAAAGGCTTCACTTCGGTGAAGCCTTTTTCGTATGTGGACTTTGCATTCTCGATCATCTATTTAGTCGTCATTCCCGAGAGCGACGTAGGAGTGTAATCGGGAATCTGAGTTTGTTATTGGAGATTCCAGATATCTCGTTCCTCGATTCTGGAATGACGGGCTTTGAGGCGTTCATGACCTGATAGCGATGAATGGCGGGGCCACAATCTTGTGGTAAGTATTGGTGAGCTTGTGGAGATTATTTACGTCATTCCCGAAAGCGACGGAGGAGCGTAATCGGGAATCTTTTCTTTAATTTAGGTATTCTCAGACCGAACAAAACAATTGTTCAAGTTTTAATCGCTTAACTTTGAATGTCTTAATAAACACAGGGTTTTACAGCGCTTGTTGAAGTTGCGTAAAGCCTGTACAATTCGCGCCCTTAATTATTGTTCCGTCATTGAGAGGCATCATGACCACAGCTAAAGTCAATCTACTCGATTTTGATCGTAAAGGTCTTCGTAAATTTTTCACAGAAGAACTGAATGAGAAAGCGTTTCGAGCAGAGCAAGTGATGAAGTGGATTTATCACTTCGGTGTCGATGACTTCGAACAAATGAACAACATCAACAAAAAATTACGCGAGAAACTTCTGCATCGCTGTGAGATTGTTGCACCTATCGTTTCTGAAGCTCAGCACTCTGCAGATGGCACCATTAAATGGGCTATGAGCGTTGGTGACCAAGACGTTGAGACGGTATACATCCCAGATGGTGACCGTGCGACGCTATGTGTATCTTCACAGGTTGGTTGTGCACTAGAATGTAAATTCTGCTCTACGGCTCAACAAGGCTTCAACCGTAACCTGAAAGTTTCAGAGATCGTTGGTCAAATCTGGCGTGCTGCACGTGAAATTGGTTTAGAGAAAGATACGGGTCGTCGTCCAATTACTAACGTCGTAATGATGGGTATGGGTGAGCCTCTGCTTAACATGAAGAACCTGATTCCATCATTAGAGCTGATGCTTGATGATCTAGGATTCTCACTGTCTAAGCGTCGTGTGACAGTATCAACATCTGGTGTTGTTTCTGGTCTTGATCAGATGACAGACAACATCGATGTGGCTCTGGCGATTTCTCTACACGCACCAAACGATGCACTACGTAGCCAAATCATGCCAATCAACGACCGTTGGGATATCCAAGATTTCCTAGCATCGGTTCGTCGTTACATTGCTTCTTCAAATGCTAACCGCGGTAAAGTAACGGTTGAGTACGTTCTATTGGATCATGTGAATGATGATATGGACCACGCTCGTGAACTTGCTGAGCTAATGAAAGAGACGCCTTGTAAGATCAACTTGATTCCATTCAACCCTTATCCGGGGTCGCCTTACAAGAAGCCAAGCAACTCTCGAATTGATCGCTTCCAAAAAACGCTGATGGAATACAACTACACAGTAACGGTTCGTAAAACACGTGGCGATGATATTGATGCCGCATGTGGTCAGTTGGTTGGTGATGTCATTGATAGAACCAAGCGTACTAAAATGCTGAAAGCCGCCTCTGAAGCTAACTTAATCGCAGGTGATGTGATTCAAGTAAAAGCGGTTTAAATACCATTTAGATCTAAACAAGCCAGAAGGATTCCTTCTGGCTTGTTGCTTTTCTGGAAGGTGAATTTCCAAAAATTGGATTTTTTCCCCACGCTTTCTTACATTTTTCGTTAAATTTTGGACAAAACCATGAGCTGACGGTAAATTTTGTCGAAAGTGTTTTTGCCTTGTAATGGCATTAGCTTATGATTAAATAATCTTAAATTAATTTAAGTGCTCGCTTGTTACCCGATAATCGTCAATGTGTCTATTTAGGTTGGCTACTTGATAAACTAGCTTCCTGAGAAAGTCGCTCACCAACAGTGTGTGGTTTTCTACTTTAAGGGTTGATGAACCGGGTGACAGGAAAAATTCCACATAGTAGGTTGTAAGATTGAGCTTAAACGAAAATAAAAAATGCTCTCATCAACCTGCAATAATACTTTAGAAGTTCACTCTCTATGAACACAGAACAAGAAACACAAACGCAAGAAACTGTCGCTCCAGCAATTGAAGCGGGAACGCTGCTCAAAAATAAACGAGAATCTCTTGGTTTAACACAAAAGCAGATCTCTGATCGCTTGAAGCTACGCGTTACGCTTATCCAGCAAATTGAAGAAAACCAATTCGAGTCAGATCAGGTTGCCACCTTTATGCGTGGTTACATTCGTTCATACGCGAAATACGTCAATCTTGATGAAAAAGTCGTGTTGAACGCGCTTCATCATTCTGGTGATGCCCAACATCAAGAACAAGAAATGTTGAGCTTCTCTCGTAAGACTAAAACCGAGAAGCACAACAGCCGTATTATGCTCCTTACTTGGAGCATCTTTGCTGTGATTGTGGGTATCTCCTCACTTTGGTGGTGGCAGAACCAACAGCAAGACACCTTATCTCAATCTTTAGCCAATACTGAAAGCTCGGAAGAGCTAGTGGTAGAAGAGTCGCTTGATCCTGAACTGACTTCACTCGAAGTGATTGAAGCAGAACAAAACACAGAGACATCTCCTGTTACTGAAAACTCTGATGAGCTTACTGAAGTGAGTTCAGCTGAAGATTCAGTAACTCTTGACCCTGTTGAAGTCCTTGAAGAAGCAGCAGACGTTGCTTCGGTTACTGCGGAACCTGAGACTGTAGCGCCTGAAGCTGTGGTTAACGAGCTAGTGATGCAGTTCTCTGCTGATTGCTGGATCCAAGTGAAAGATGCTTCGGGCAAAACGTTATCTACCGGCATTAAAAAAGCAGGCCAGACATTAAATCTTTCTGGAACTGCACCATATAAAGTGATTCTGGGTGCGCCTGAAGGCGTATCGATGACATTTGCAAGTGAACCTGTCGACCTTTCTGGGTATACTTCAGGCAAAGTAGCTAGAATAACCTTACCTTAGAGTTAATATGCAACACGAATCTCCTATTATTCGTCGCAAATCAACCCGTATTTATGTGGGTGATGTGCCGATCGGTGATGGTGCACCAATTGCTGTGCAATCCATGACCAACACAAGAACAACAGATGTCGCCGCGACCGTCGCTCAAATTAGAGCTTTGGAAAAAGTGGGGGCAGATATCGTTCGCGTATCTGTACCGACTATGGAGGCCGCTGAAGCTTTTAAGCTAATCAAGCAGCAGGTCTCTGTTCCTTTGGTTGCTGACATTCACTTCGACTACCGTATCGCTCTTAAAGTGGCAGAGTATGGGGTTGACTGTCTGCGTATCAACCCAGGTAACATCGGTAACGAAAGCCGCATTCGCTCTGTTGTGGATTGTGCTCGTGATATGAATATCCCGATTCGTATTGGTGTTAACGGTGGTTCTCTTGAAAAAGAGATCCAAGAGAAATACACAGAGCCTACAGCGGAAGCGCTGGTTGAATCTGCAATGCGTCACGTCGATATCCTAGACCGTCTGAACTTTGATCAATTCAAAGTCAGCGTGAAGGCTTCTGATGTATTCCTAGCCGTCGGTTCTTACCGTTTGCTTGCTAAGCAGATTGACCAACCACTTCACCTAGGTATTACTGAAGCGGGTGGAGCACGTGCGGGTTCTGTGAAATCGGCTGTAGGTTTAGGCATGTTATTGTCTGAAGGTATCGGCGATACGCTGCGTATCTCGCTAGCAGCAGATCCAATCGAAGAGATCAAAGTTGGCTTTGATATTCTCAAATCTTTGCGCATTCGCTCGCGTGGCATCAACTTCATTGCGTGTCCAAGCTGTTCTCGTCAAGAGTTCGATGTTATCAACACCGTTAACGCCCTTGAAGAACGCTTAGAAGACATAGTGACTCCAATGGATGTATCTATCATCGGTTGTGTCGTTAACGGCCCTGGTGAAGCTGAAGTGTCTCACTTAGGCCTTGCGGGTAGTGCTCGTAAGAGTGCCTTCTACGAAGACGGTAAGCGTCAGAAAGAGCGTTTTGACAACGATGACCTTGTCGACAAGCTTGAAGCGAAGATCCGAGCAAAAGCATCGGTTCTTGATAAAGCAAATCGCATTGATGTAGAAAACTTAGAAGATTAATACAACGCGATGGGGTGTGATTGTCTATTCGCACTAACACCTGGTCGTGAGAAATTACGGAATAAATACTGTGGCTAAAAATATCCAAGCAATTCGAGGCATGAACGACTGCCTACCAACTCAATCACCACTGTGGCAGAAAGTAGAAAGCGCAGTTAAAAGTGTGGTGAGTGCATACGGTTACAACGAAGTACGTATGCCTATCGTTGAAGAAACGAACCTATTTAGCCGTGCGGTTGGTGAAGAGACAGACGTTGTTTCTAAAGAGATGTACACCTTTGATGACCGTAATGGCGACAGCCTAACGCTGCGTCCAGAAGGCACAGCAGGTTGTGTACGTTCATGTATTCAAAACAGCCTTATCAACCGTGATGAGCAGCGCCTATGGTACATGGGCCCAATGTTCCGTCACGAGCGTCCTCAAAAAGGTCGTTACCGTCAATTCCACCAATGTGGTGTTGAAGTGTTTGGCCTAGACGGTCCAGACGTTGACGCAGAACTTATCATGATGACAGCACGTCTATGGCGTGAACTGGGCATCGATAAGCACGTTCGCCTCGAGCTAAACTCAATCGGTTCTCAAGAAGATCGCGTAAGCTACCGCACTGCGTTAGTGGCTTTCCTTGAACAACACATTGATGTGCTAGATGAAGACTGCAAACGTCGCATGCACACTAACCCTCTACGTGTACTTGATACTAAGAACCCGGATGTTCAAGCGATCTTAGGTGACGCACCTCGACTATCTGAATATTTAGGTGAAGAATCGAAGCAACATTTTGCTGGTTTGTGTGAACTTCTTGACGCCGTTGGTATCGAATACCAAGTTAATGAGCGTCTAGTACGTGGCCTAGATTACTACAACCGCACAGTATTTGAGTGGATCACTGATAGCCTTGGTGCTCAAGGTACAGTTTGTGGCGGCGGTCGTTACGATGGTCTTGTTGAGCAACTAGGCGGCAAAGCAACCAACGCTGTTGGCTTCGCAATGGGTCTAGAGCGTCTAGTTCTTATGATGGAAACGCTAGAGCTAACAGAAGTTCGCCGTAGCGTTGACGTATACGTGGTTGCTGCTGGCGAAGGTACTATGATCGCAGGCATGCAGTTAGCGAATCAATTACGCGATACCGTTGAAGGCGTACGCGTAATGAACCACTTCGGTGGTGGTAACTTCAAGAAGCAATTCAAGCGTGCTGACAAAGTAGGTGCTGTTGTAGCACTGGTACTTGGTGAGAACGAAGTTGCTGACAATACAGTTGTGCTAAAAGATCTGGTTGGCGGCGAGCAAGAAACCGTGTCTCAAACGGACGTTGCAGAGAAAGTTGCTGCGCTAATCTAATTAGCCATTGAGCAAACGCTCATCATGAATACTAACGTCAGCACTATGCTGGCGTTTAAAGAATTAAAGAGGACAGGAAGTGGAACTTTACGATAGCGAAGAGCAACAAGTTGAAGCCATTAAAGATTGGTGGAAAGAGAACGGTAAAGCCGTAATCTTTGGTGCAGTTATTGGTTTAGGCGGTCTATTTGGCTGGCGCTATTACCAAGATTCAGTCGTTGAAGCGCGTGAAGTCGCTTCAGAAGGCTACACCTCTGTAATTTCAGCTCTTGATGCTAAGGGCGTTGATGCTCAATCTGATATTCAAGCTTTTATCGACGCTAACAAAGACGCTGAATACTCTGTACTTGCTGCTATGCAATTAGCAAAAGCGCAAGTTCAAGCGGGTGAGCTTGCAGCTGCACTTGAACAGCTTGAGTGGGCAAAATCGGCAACTAAGGATGCGGCACTTACGCCACTACTGACTTACCGTGCTGCACGTATCAAAGCTGAGCAAGGTGAATTTGACGCAGCATTGACTGATCTTGAAGCGATGACTGACGAATCTTGGACAGGCCGTGTTGCTGAACTGCGTGGTGATATCTCACTTCGTAAAGGCGATACAGATGCGGCTTACAGTGCTTACTCTGAAGCACAACAAGCAGCTGATGCGAGCCAAACGCTTCAAATCAAACTTGACGACCTAGCTAAATAAGGCGCTTTGAATGAAGAAGATGTTTCCAAAAGCGGCGTTGTGTGCGATTGCTCTTGGCCTATTGGCTGGCTGTGCGGGTGAAGAAGACACCGTAATCATGGCGCCAGTACCAACAGTAAATAGCGAGTTCACTCCTAGTCAGGAATGGTCTACGTCGGTTGGTGATGGTGTTGGCCACTACTTTTCAAAACTAACGCCAGAATTGGCTTACGACAAAGTGTTTGTTGCGAGCCGTGAAGGTATGGTTAAAGCGCTTGACCCTGAAACCGGTAAAGAGCTGTGGAAAGTCGATCTTGAGAAAGAAGTACTGGCTCGTTTATCGGGTGGCTTAACGGCGGCTTACGGCAAAGTATTTGTTGGTTCTGAAAATGGCGAAGTGATCGCGATGGATGAATCAACCGGTGAAGAGCTGTGGCGTGTATCAGTGAATGGTGAGGTGCTTGCATCCCCTGCAACTGAAAGCAACATGGTTATTGTTCATACCAGTCGCGGTATGTTGATCGCGTTAGATCAAGAAAGCGGTGAACAGAAGTGGACCATCAGTACTGAAGTTCCAAGCCTAACACTTCGTGGCGATAGCTCGCCTGTTGCGGTTTCTGGCGGTGTATTCTGGGGAACGGCAAATGGTCGTTTAGCAGCCGCTATTGTTGACCGTGGTCAGCTTATTTGGCAACAGCCAGTAGGCACACCAAAAGGTGCAACGGAAATCGATCGCTTGGTTGATGTCGATGCATCACCGATTGTTCTTGGCGGAACCCTGTATACCGTAGGTATCAATGGTCAGCTAATCGCTATCGATCTCCGTTCTGGTAAGCCAATTTGGAAGCGTAACTACTCGTCAGCGATTGATTTAGCAAGTGATGGCAGCCGTTTGTTCGTTGTTACCGACAAAGACCATGTGGTTGCGGTTGATGCGCGTAGTGGTACTGAACTTTGGAGCACTCCATTGTTAGAAAACCGCTTACTGACAGCACCTGCTATTATTAATGGTTATGTAGTTGTGGGTGATACAGAAGGTTATCTGCACTGGTTAGATCGTTCATCGGGTGAGTTTGTTGCTCAACAGCTCGTCGATGATAGCGGCTTTGCGGTTGCGCCAATTGAAATGCCTGAAGGCTACTTAGTGACGACTCGCAATGGCGATGTAAAGAAACTAACGATTAGCCAATAAAAGCGTGATACAATTCACAGTCGGCTCCTGGTTGGTAACAGCTAGGAGCCGTTTTGTTGTTATAAATTAATAAACCGTGTGGTTATAGGTAAGAGTTTAAACTTGCGATCAAGTGCTTACCTATAACTACATTTAGAGAAGAAATTGTAGAGGTTGTTATGGTACCTGTTGTTGCTCTAGTAGGGCGTCCGAACGTAGGTAAATCTACGTTATTTAACCGATTGACTCGAACTCGTGATGCATTGGTTGCGGATTTCCCTGGCTTAACGCGTGACCGTAAATACGGTCATGCTCATTTTAGCGAGCATGACTTTATTGTTATTGACACTGGTGGTATCGACGGTACCGAAGAAGGTGTTGAAACTAAAATGGCTGAACAGTCGCTAGCGGCGATTGATGAAGCTGATGTCGTTCTATTTATGGTAGATGGCCGTGCGGGTCTAACACCTTCAGATGTGGCTATTGCTAAGCACCTTCGTCAACTAGAAAAGCCTTCAATGCTAGTAGTAAACAAGGTTGATGGTATCGACCCTGATGCTGCAAGTGCTGATTTCTGGCAACTAGGTGTAGAAGACATGTACCAAATCGCTGCAGCGCACGGTCGTGGCGTAACAGCGTTGATTGATCTTGCTCTTAACCCGTTCGCAGAAGCGTTAAAAGCTGAGAATGGCGAAGTAAGCGATTTAACTGAGTTTGAAGACGAAGAAGAAGAGCAAGTTGATTTCACTGAAGAAGAAGCTGAAGAAGAATTCAAGCGCCTTCAAGATCAACCAATTAAGCTAGCGATCATTGGCCGTCCTAACGTTGGTAAATCAACACTAACTAACCGTATTCTTGGTGAAGAACGTGTTGTTGTTTACGATATGCCAGGCACAACTCGTGACTCTATCTACATTCCAATGCAGCGTGATGAGCGTGAATACGTTCTGATTGATACTGCAGGTGTTCGTCGTCGTAAAAATATCAACGAAACAGTAGAGAAGTTCTCAGTGGTTAAAACACTGAAAGCAATTGAAGATGCTAACGTTGTATTGCTGCTTATTGATGCTCGAGACAACATCTCTGATCAAGATTTAAGCTTGTTAGGCTTTGCGTTGAATGCTGGTCGTTCAATTGTTATTGCAGTAAACAAGTGGGATGGTCTAGACAGCGATGTTAAAGATCGCGTTAAGAAAGAACTAGACCGTCGTTTAGGTTTCGTTGATTTCGCACGTATTCACTTTATCTCTGCACTTCACGGTACAGGTGTTGGTCACTTGTTTGAATCTGTTCAAGAAGCTTACAAGTCAGCAACGACTCGTGTTGGTACTTCTGTGCTAACTCGTATCATGAAGATGGCGACTGATGATCACCAACCGCCTATGGTTCGTGGCCGTCGTGTTAAATTGAAATACGCGCACGCTGGTGGCTACAACCCACCGATTATCGTTATCCACGGTAACCAAGTACGTAACTTGCCAGATTCATACAAACGATTCTTGATGAACTACTACCGTCGTTCATTAGAGATTATGGGTACACCTATTCGCATTCAATTCCAGAACAGCGAGAACCCATTTGAAGCTAAAACAACCAAGCTGACAATTTCTCAAGAACGTAAACGTAAGCGTATGATGAGCATGGTTAAAGGTCGTAAGTAAACCTTTCCAATAGATTTGATACCCGAGCCTGTCTCGGGTATTTTTTTAAGCAAAATTCACGTTAAGCCATAACCTCATATCTCCATATCGTGATGGGTTAACGAATTAGACTCAATTTCAAAAGAAGAACGATATGACCACTAGCGATTCAACGACACCAGCGACATCCATGAAACCAATAATAGTTATCACACCAACCATCACTCAATTTTGTCATCAGGCTTGGCAGATCAATGCAAAGGCGTTATACGTTGAAAACGACGACAGCAAAACCTACCTGATCACCGACGTGACGCCTTTCCACCCAGTAAGTCATATTTGGCCAGACCACCCTGCAGACCGAGGTTTTGTCAGCCTAAATGGTGAACAGTATATTGTTGAAGACTGTCTTGTTGGTGCAGTAGAACAATCTACTGGTAAGCTTCATCTCGCAGCAGATATCCCTGTTAAGCGTGATGCGGAAGGGTGGGCGTTTGTGGTTGTCCACCAGCTCCCCGCATCTGCTTCTATGATTAAGGTTAACGACGAAGTCATGTTGTCGGTTGATAAAGAGTATCAAGCTAGTTTGAGCCGTGGTCACAGCGCTGGCCACATCGCTTTCCTAGCCTTGAATAAAGTATTGGCTGAGAGCTACTGGCGTAAAGATGCAGATAGAAAAGATCCGCTTGGCAGCTGCGACTTCAATAGCTACGCGCAAGTCACCAGCTTTGTGACTCCAGAGTTGTGTACCGATAAGTATCGTTTGGGAAAAACCCTGAAGAAGCGCGGTTTGAACGTTGCAGACATGCTAACCAATCTTGATGGTATCGAAGCCGACATTAATCAAATGATTAAAGGTTGGCTTGCAGACTCAACGCCAGTAGCAATGAGACTGGAAGGTGAGGCATTAACAGACTCTCGCTATTGGGAATGGCAGTTGGATAGCGACACTTTAGTGTCTATTCCGTGTGGTGGTACTCACATCGAGAATACGTCAGAGCTTAAGTCTTTATCGGTTAAGTTAACCCAGTTAGATGACCAGCATATTGAAATGCTGACGCATGTAATACGATGATTTAGACTACAGATCGAAATGGCTTGTGCTGTTTATTTTGTTTTTATATGTAACTTTTAATATAAATGACTATTTTAAATTGAAATGCAGCACATGTAACTTATGCTTTCGGTGTGTGGTGATATAAATATTCTTTTTGGGGTAGATCGCTGATCAAAATAGATAAAGCGAAAGATCAACCTATGATCTTCGATTGTGTGTACGGCTTATTTAGTGTGTTATTATTAACCAATAGCAAGCTTGCATAAGAACAAGCTGTACCCTATTACACAATTGAAAGCTTTAGTGAATGGAACAACAATTTTTATTAGAAGGCCACCGAGCCGTCAATAGTTTGCTGCGCAAGCTTGCTCTTGGGATGGATCGCAAAGATTTAAACCATAAGATCATTCAGCTTACCGAGCAGATTTTTGGGCAGCGTATGGCTTCAATTTTACTGCTCAACTCAGAGTCTAAAACTTTACACCTTGAATATGCCCCAAACCTGCCTGATTTTTACAATCAGCAGATAGAAGGGGTTGGGATTGGTGCAGGGATTGGTTCTTGTGGCGAGGCGGCTGCACTCAAGAAAGCAGTGATGGTCTCCAACATAAATGCACATCCAAACTGGGCACCTTTCTTAGCCTTAACCAATCAAGCCAATTTACATGCCTGTTGGTCGGTACCTATTATCTCATCGCACGGTCATGTACTGGGTACCTTTGCCATTTATAGCCAGTACATCTCTGAGCCACATGAATTTGAGCTCGAGATCTTAGAACTACTGGCTTCCCTGTATTCGGTCGCACTAGAAAAGTTTGAGCTGGAGAATCAGCTTAACTTTTTCGCCAATCGTGATTCTCTTACCCATTGCTTGAATCGTCGCGCATTGTTTAATGAAGCTGAGAAAGTGTTGGCTAAGCGATGCTTTTCAGAAAAGGTGATGGCGTGTTTGTTTGTTGATGTCGATAAGTTCAAATCGATAAATGATACCTATGGCCATAGTTTTGGTGATGATGTGCTGTTGGCGGTTGCCGAAGTTCTTGATGAGGCAACCACAGCATGTGCCAAGATAGGGCGTTATGGTGGCGATGAGTTTGTGGTGTTCTCTTGCTTTGATGATCAAGAAAGCGTTGTTAGTTTCTACCACAGCTTAGAGAAAGCACTGCAACAAGCGCTTTATATCAATGATGTGCAGTTCTCAGTGAGTGTTGGGTTGTCTTGTGACAAAGATCCTCAAGGATTAGACCAGTTGATCGCACAAGCTGATAAGAACATGTACCAAATCAAGCAAGCGAAGTCTCAGCGGTAGTAGATTGTAAAAATAGTAGTGAATTAGGAAATGCTAATGAGTGAAAATATCTGCCCTAAGTGCCAGTCTGAGCTAGCTTGGGATGGCAAGTATCACTGTGAAAGTTGTCAGGCTCACTTTACTAAAGTTGGGTTTTGCCCTGAGTGCAGCAGCCAACTTGAGAAGCTTCAAGCCTGTGGTGCGGCGAGCTATTTTTGTAATGCCGATTGCAACGAATTGAAGTCTAAGTCGAGAGTAAAATTCGAATTCCAACCAGCGGAATAGCCTTAAACAGCATGGTTTGAACGACCATCGGTGATGTTATACCAGAGACCCAATACCAAAGTGTTGGGTCTTTTTTGTATCTGATGAACAGGAATGTGTCATCTTGGTTCATTCTCATCGTCACTGCACCAGTATGAAACATAGTGACATGATTGCTATGCACTTTATTGGTGTGGCTTGCTATTAAGTTTAATTAATACAAAAGCTTATAAATTTATTGATTGCTTTTTAAGTTTGGCACTCTTCTTGTAACTCTGTAATTGAATAACAAAAATACAATTATGGAGTAATATCATGAACAAGGTGTTCAATTTATCGCTAGCTGCACTGTGTACAACACTTTCATTTTCTTCTGCAACAGTGTTTGCTGCTGATGAGACCATCAAGGTCGGTGTTCTACACTCACTATCTGGCACTATGGCGATCAGTGAGACCACGCTAAAAGATACCGTGCTAATGCTTATCGAAGAGCAGAACAAAAAGGGCGGTTTGCTTGGTAAGAAGCTAGAGCCTGTTGTGGTTGACCCTGCGTCAAACTGGCCGCTATTTGCTGAGAAAGCGCGTGAGCTTATCGAAAAAGAGAAAGTGGATGTGGTGTTCGGTGGTTGGACATCGGTATCACGTAAATCCATGCTGCCTGTTTTTGAAGAACTCAACAGCATCCTTTTCTACCCAGTACAGTATGAAGGCGAAGAGTCTTCTAAAAACGTTTTCTACACCGGTGCCGCGCCAAACCAACAAGCGATCCCAGCAGTGGATTACTTGATGGAAGAGCTTGAAGTTGAGCGTTGGGTACTTGCAGGTACCGATTACGTTTATCCACGTACCACCAATAAGATCCTTGAAGCCTACCTAAAAGATAAAGGTGTCGCAGAAGAAGATATCATGATCAACTACACGCCATTTGGTCACTCTGATTGGCAATCTATCGTTTCAGACATCAAAAAGTTCGGCGAAGCAGGCAAGAAAACCGCTGTGGTTTCTACTGTGAATGGCGATGCGAACGTACCTTTTTATAAAGAGCTTGGTGCTCAAGGCATTTCATCTGAAGACATCCCAGTTATTGCATTCTCTGTTGGTGAAGAAGAACTGTCAGGCATGGACACAGAACCACTGGTGGGTCACCTAGCGGCATGGAACTACTTCATGAGTGTTGATACTGAAGCCAATGAAGAGTTCGTTGAAACGTGGCAGTCGTTCATTCAAAGCGAAAAGCGTGTCACCAATGACCCAATGGAAGCGCACTATGTTGGTTTTAATATGTGGGCTCAAGCGGTTACTAATGCGGGCACAACCGATCCTGAATCTGTGCAAGATGCCTTGATTGGCGTGTCTGTTCCTAACCTTTCTGGCGGCTACTCAACCATGTTGCCAAACCACCACATTACTAAACCAGTCCTGATCGGTGAAATCCAAGACGATGGTCAATTCGATATCGTTTGGGAAACCACTGGACTCGTTGCGGGTGATGCTTGGTCGAGCTACTTACCTGAATCAGCGAAGCTGTTCTCTAGCTGGTCAAAGCCATTCTCATGTGGTGCGTTTAACGTCGAAACGAAGAAGTGTTCTGGCGGTAACTAGAGCGTTAAGTCAGGAATATTGAGCCTTCCTGTTTGGGAAGAACGCCCCTGTTTAAGGGGTGAAGCGACCGGAAGGTTCATAGTTTCAGGTAACAACCACTATCCACACATCCTCCAAGTAAAAATAACAATATCTAACTTGGTTGGTTAAGGAATCAGGGATGAAAAACGTATTAAACGTATTTAAAGCGCTGTTGCTCATGGCAGTCAGTGCTCAGTTGGCTTTTGCGGGAATAACGGATGAAGCTAGCTTTACCAAGGCGCTAGTTGGTAAGAAAACATCGGATAAAGAATTAGCTATCGATTGGGTGGTTGAGACGCAAACGGAAGATGTGTCGAAACCTATTTTAGATGGCTGGTTAAACGGAAACCTTTACTACTTCAATGAGAAACAGAGCGAGCAGTACAAACAGCTCTACCTCATTCAAAACATCAAAACGGCAACGTCAGCTCAGTCAGTATGGACTGATTCAACGCTTAATATCGAGAATGCTAGACAGTTTAAAAAGGTTCGTGTGAATAACAAACTTCGCGGGATCTTGCGCGGGGAAATTGCTTCTATTGGACTGAACAGCGGCAACCCTGATGTGCGTTATAAAGCGGTTTTGGATTTGTTAGGAACCAAAGACGCTGACATTATCGAACGACTCACTGAACTCAGAATCAATGAATCATATGGCAAAGTAGCTGAGCTAATGGATTTGTCGTTAGCGATTTCCACCTCTCTTAATAACAGTGCCACCATTGAAGATCGTGTGGCTTCAATTGAACGAGTTGGCGACTTCAAACACTCGGTCGTTCTGAAAACACTGAACCAACTACTGAACAGTGAGCAAGATCCAAGCATTACCGCTGCAGCAGAACGTGCGATGGATAGCTATCAACAAAGCCAAGCACTCTATTCGGGTGTAGAAACGGTATTCTTCGGTTTGAGTTTAGGTTCGGTATTGGTGTTAGCGGGTATCGGCTTAGCGATCACTTTTGGTGTGATGGGTGTTATCAACATGGCTCATGGCGAGTTGATCATGATTGGCGCTTATACCACCTATGTCATGCAATTGTTGATGCCCAATCATATTGGTTTGGCACTGATACTCTCTATCCCTGCTGCGTTTATTGTTTCAGGTTTGGTGGGCATTGTGATCGAGCGAAGTGTGATTCGTCATCTTTATGGTCGCCCATTGGAAACCTTACTCGCGACCTTTGGTATCAGCTTGATCTTGCAGCAAGCCGTTCGCTCGATTTTCTCTCCTTTGAACCGCTCAGTGAGCACACCTGAATGGATGTCTGGCGCACTTCAATTGAACCCAATGTTGTCCCTGACTTACAACCGACTTTATATCATCTTGTTCTGTGGTTTGGTGTTTATGGGCTTATTAATGGTTCTGAAAAAGACACCACTAGGCTTACAGGTTCGTGCGGTTTCTCAAAACCGTGGCATGGCTCGTGCGATGGGTATTCGTTCTGAGCGAGTTGATGCGATGACCTTCGGTTTAGGCTCTGGCGTTGCGGGTGTCGCGGGTGTGGCACTTTCTCAACTGACTAACGTGGGTCCAAATATGGGGCAGGCGTACATCATCGACTCATTCATGGTGGTGGTATTCGGTGGTGTTGGCAACCTATGGGGCACGTTAGTCGCAGGCTTAAGTCTTGGTCTGTTCAATAAGATTTTAGAACCATGGGCTGGTGCGGTTCTCGCTAAGATCCTGGTACTGGTTTTCATCATTCTATTTATTCAAAAACGCCCACGTGGACTCTTCCCACAACGTGGTCGTGCGGCTGAAGGTTAAGGACAACATCATGCAGTCAAAATCATTTGTACTTTCGGCAATGCGTGGTGACAAAGGTGGCCAACTGACCATCCTTGCCATTCTTGCGGCCGTCATTCTTATCCCACTGGCTAACACCATGTTACCAAGTGGGCACCCGCTTCATGTCGAGACTTTCACTATCTCACTAATGGGCAAATACCTGAGCTACGCAATGTTGGCGTTGGCGCTCGATCTAGTGTGGGGCTATCTCGGAATCTTGAGTCTCGGCCACGGTGCTTTCTTTGCGCTTGGTGGTTATGCGATGGGCATGTACTTGATGCGTCAGATTGGTGACCGTGGGGTTTATGGTGATCCAGTCTTACCAGATTTCATGGTGTTCCTTGATTGGTCTGCGTTGCCGTGGTTTTGGCAGGGCTTTGATCAGTTCTGGTTTGCTTGTCTGATGGTGGTGCTAGTGCCGGGCGCATTGGCTTACTTGTTTGGTTATTTAGCTTTCCGCTCTCGTGTGTCTGGTGTGTATCTTTCTATCATGACTCAAGCGTTAACTTACGCATTGATGCTGGCATTTTTCCGCAACGAGATGGGCTTTGGTGGTAACAATGGACTGACAGACTTCAAAGACATCATAGGTCTGAGCTTGCAGAGTGATGCGGTCAAGATAGGTCTGTTTGTCGCGACTGGCATTGCGCTCATCTTTAGCTACATCGCTTGTCGTATGGTGGTGACCAGTCGATTAGGTCGTGTGGCATTAGCGATTCGTGATACAGAGTCACGTACTCGCTTTATGGGTTACGACGTCGATGGCATCAAGCTGTGGGTCTTCGTTCTTTCTGCGGTTATCGCGGGTATTGCCGGGGCTTTATATGTTCCTCAAGTTGGCATCATTAACCCGGGTGAATTTGCTCCGCTTAACTCGATTGAGATTGTGGTTTGGGTAGCCTTAGGCGGTCGTGCCACCCTGTTTGGCGCCATTGTTGGGGCATTGATCATCAACTACGCCAAGAGTTGGTTTACGGTTGAGTTCCCAGAGGTGTGGTTATTTGCTCTGGGTGGGCTATTCGTTCTCTCGACCATGTATTTCCCACAAGGTGTAATTGGCTTTGTTAGTGAAAAATGGCAGCAGCTACGCAAGGCATCAAATGGGAAAAACCAAGATGAAGATAAGGATGATCAGCACAAAGGCAAGGAGGTGATCGCATGACCACATTTAATAGCGTAAAGGAATCGGTTCAGGCGTTCACTCGTCGAGACCAAGTCTTTGATTACCTTAAACCTGATATTCATCCCGCCATCGATACTCGCCATAACGTGTTGTTGTATGTGGAAGGCGTCAACAAAAGTTTCGATGGTTTCCAAGCGATAAACGATCTCAACCTCTACATCAATGAAGGAGAGCTTCGCTGCATCATTGGCCCTAATGGCGCAGGTAAAACCACCATGATGGACATCATCACAGGTAAAACTAAGCCAGATATTGGCGAGGTGTGGTTGGGTTCGAACATCAACTTATTGAAGATGAACGAAGCTGAAATTGCCAATGCAGGCGTTGGGCGTAAGTTCCAAAAACCGACCGTGATTGAGTGTTTAACTGTGTGGCAGAACCTTGAGTTAGCGATGGCCGGTGACCGTTCAGTGTGGGCGACTTTCACTGCTGTGATGTCTGGTGAGCAGAAAGACAAGCTGACCTCGGTACTTGAGCTGATTCATTTAAAAGACGAAGCGGCGAATTTGGCAGGTAACCTGTCTCACGGTCAGAAACAGTGGTTAGAGATAGGCATGTTATTGATGCAAAACCCTAGGCTATTGCTGGTGGATGAACCCGTTGCAGGCATGACTCACCAAGAGATGGACCGTACCTCTGAGTTACTCAATTCTCTGGCAGGCAAGCACTCAGTGGTAGTGGTTGAACACGATATGGATTTCGTTCGTTCTATTGCTAGCCATGTCACCGTGCTTCATCAAGGTCATGTGCTGGCTGAAGGCACTATGGACCAAGTGCAGGCTCACCCAGAAGTTAAACAAGTTTATCTCGGAGAATAGGATGCTAGAGGTTAAATCAGTTAATCAATATTACGGTGAGAGCCACACGCTGTGGGATTTGGATATGCAGATCCCTGAAGGCAAGTGCACAGTGTTAATGGGACGAAACGGTGTCGGTAAAACGACGTTGCTGCAATGCATCATGGGGCTAGTTAAGGTCGAGAGCGGTGACATTTCGTTATCGGGTGAGTCTCTTCTTAAAACCGATGCCGAAGAGCGTGCTCGCCAAGGTATCGGTTATGTGCCGCAAGGTCGTCAGATCTTTCCGATGCTCACGGTTCAAGAAAACCTAGAAGTAGGCTTGCCGATTCGCGAAAAGGGCGACCGTAAGATCCCAGAGTTCATCTTCGATATATTCCCAGTGTTAAAAGAGATGCTGCATCGTCGCGGTGGTGATTTATCTGGTGGTCAGCAGCAGCAACTCGCGATTGGGCGTGCGCTGGTAGTTAATCCAAAACTGTTGATCTTGGATGAACCGACCGAAGGTATTCAGCCCAATATCGTGCAAGAGATTGGTGACATCATTCGCATGCTCAACGAGAAAATGGGACTCACCGTCCTGCTTGTTGAACAGAAGCTGCCATTTGCGAGAAAGGTCGGTGACCAATTTTGCATTCTCGACCGTGGTCGTCAGGTAGCAGAAGGTGAAATGAAAGGGCTCAATGAGTCCCTGATTAAGGAGTACCTAACCGTATGAGCTCTCTATATTCTTCGAGTGAAGCAATAAATGCTTCTTTAGCGGGAGTGTTGTCTCTGAATGAGACCATCGAACAAGATATTCGAGACGGTTGGCAGGCGAGCTTAAACCTCACCTTTGTCGACCGTGGTGATAAAACCGTATTAAAGAATCGTCAGCAGTCTGGTCCGCTTGCGGTGCAACGCCCCTTGTATCCTGATGGGGAAACGTGTCACGCCTACTTACTCCATCCCCCCGGCGGAGTGGTAGGTGGTGACACTCTCAATATTGAAGCGACCATCGAAAGCGGTGCACATGCGTTGATCACCACACCCGGTGCGACCAAGTTTTATCGCTCAAACAACAAGTACGCCAAGCAGAAGCAGACCCTACGAGTGAAGAAAGATGCTCGCTTGGAATGGATGCCGCAAGAAAACATCTTTTTCCCGAATGCACACGTTCGTTTAGACACTGAAATTCGCCTAGAAAAGGGTGCACAATTTTGGGGTTGGGAGATGCACTGTTTTGGACGTCCTGCACAGAATGAGGGATTCGAGCATGGTCACCTCGTTGGGAAAACAGAAATCTATCTTGATAATCAAAGGCTTCTGACTGAAGGTTTTAATTTTCACGGTGGCGATAAGTTAATGATAAATATGGGGTTACTTGATTATTCAATGATGGGAACCTTTTATATCACCTCAAATGAGAAGCAAGATTTAGAGTTGGTACAGAGCTTGCTCTTATCTATTACACAGCAAGCTTCACAGCAATCAGTTACATCAAAAACGTCGAGTGAACCCACATTAATATTGGGCGCGACTCAGATAGAAGGATTGATTGTAGTGCGAGCCTTGGGTAATTGGAGTGAAGACATCCTCCAGGCCTTTGGTCAGATATGGCAAATAACTCGCTCTCATTTATGTGGTACGACTCCTGATTTACCAAGGATTTGGGCGACTTAGCGATTAGCCCTTTTTGTACCTAGGGTGACTTCCGACCCTAGGTACATTTTTTCAAGCTTGCTGTGATTGAATCCCACTTACTGCTCATGCGTTTTTGAGCAATAAGAAAACAACACTAACAGCGGGCGGCTAAATGGAATTAACACCAAGAGAAAAAGATAAGCTACTTATCTTCTGCGCAGGAATGCTGGCACAGCAGCGCAAACAAAAAGGCTTAAAACTCAACTATCCAGAATCTATTGCACTGATCAGCAGTGCCATTCTCGAAGGTGCCCGTGAGGGTAAAACCGTTTCAGAATTGATGGATTTTGGACGCACACTGCTTACTGTCGATGACGTTATGGAGGGGATCCCTTCGATGATCCCTGATGTACAAGTCGAAGCCACTTTTCCTGATGGCACCAAGCTGGTGACCGTTCATGAACCTATCGTGTAGGGAGAAGTAATATGGCTGGTTCCACAAAACAATACTCAGGATTCGTTCCCGGAAAAGTAGAAACCGCACCGGGTGACATCACTCTCAATGAAGGCCGAGACACAACGTCCGTTAAGGTTCAAAACATTGGCGATCGTCCTGTTCAAATTGGCTCTCATTACCACTTCTATGAAGCAAACCCTTCGCTGATCTTTGACCGAGAAGCCACTAAAGGCTTTCGACTCAATATTCCTGCTGGTACTGCAACCCGCTTTGAGCCGGGTCAGTCGCGCAGCGTCGAGTTAGTGCGTTACGCCGGTAAGTTAGAGATCTATGGCTTCCAAGGAAAGGTGATGGGCAAGCTCTAAGCGCTTCCACGGAATAATGAAAACAACAAAGGATTGAACATGGCGACGATATCCAGACAGGCTTATGCCGAAATGTTTGGGCCAACAGTCGGTGACCGAGTGCGTCTTGCTGACACTGATTTATGGCTAGAAGTTGAAAAAGATTACACCGTATACGGCGACGAAGTGAAGTTTGGCGGCGGTAAAGTGATTCGTGATGGACAAGGGCAAAGCCAACGTCCAAGTGCCGAAACTCCAGATCTGGTGATCACCAATGCGATTGTGTTGGATTACTGGGGCATCGTAAAAGCGGATGTCGCAATCAAAGATGGTCGAGTTCAGGCATTGGGTAAAGCGGGCAACCCAGATGTTCAACCGGGCGTTGATATTGTGATTGGCCCAGGCACGGAAATTTTAGCCGGCGAAGGTTCAATCCTGACTGCTGGTGGCATTGATTCACACATCCACTTTATCTGCCCGCAACAGATTGAAGAAGCATTGGCGTCGGGTGTGACAACCATGATTGGCGGTGGCACTGGGCCAAACACAGGAACTAACGCGACCACATGTACACCGGGGCCTTGGAACATGCACCGCATGCTGGAGTCACTCGATCAATTTCCAATGAACTTTGGTTTGCTCGGTAAAGGTAATGCGAGCCAACCTGAAGCACTGCGTGAGCAAGTAGCGGCAGGTGCCGTGGGTTTGAAGTTGCACGAAGACTGGGGAACCACACCTGCTTCAATCGATACCTGCTTAAATGTGGCTGACGAGATGGACGTACAAGTTGCGATTCATACCGACACTCTGAATGAATCTGGTTTTGTTGAATCGACACTTGGCGCAATCGGTGATCGCGTGATTCATACCTATCACACCGAAGGTGCGGGCGGTGGTCATGCTCCCGATATTATTCGTGCTGCAGGTGAGCCGAACGTTTTGCCGTCCTCAACCAATCCAACACGCCCTTACACCATCAATACCGTCGATGAGCACTTAGACATGTTGATGGTGTGTCATCACCTTTCACCATCAATTGCTGAAGATGTCGCGTTCGCCGAATCGCGTATTCGCCGTGAAACCATTGCCGCAGAAGACATTCTTCATGACTTAGGCGCGTTCTCGATGATCGCTTCGGATTCACAAGCTATGGGGCGAGTGGGTGAAGTAATAACTCGAACTTGGCAAACCGCGCACAAGATGAAAGTTCAGCGCGGCAGCCTAAAAGAAGATTCAGACTACAGCGATAACTTCCGATTAAGACGCTATGTCGCTAAGTACACCATCAACCCAGCGATCACTCATGGTATGTCTCATGAAATCGGCTCTATTGAAGCAGGAAAGCTGGCGGATTTAGTGTTGTGGAAGCCCGCTTTCTTTGGTGTGAAACCGAGTGTGATTTTGAAAGGCGGCATGATCGCCATGGCGCCGATGGGTGACCCAAACGCTTCAATCCCAACCCCTCAGCCAGTCCATTACCGCTCTATGTTTGGTAGCTACGGCAAGGCATGTCAAAACACATCAATGCTGTTTGTCTCTAAGGAAGCCAAAGCGCAGAACATCGATAAGCAATTGGGTTTGCAGAGCTTGATTGGCGTAGTAAGTAACTGCCGGAACATCAGTAAAGCCGACATGAAGCTCAACGATTGGATGCCAAAAATTGAGGTCGATTCTCAGACGTATCAAGTCCGCGCCGATGGTGAATTGCTAACTTGTGAGCCTGCTGAAGAACTACCAATGGCACAACGGTATTTTCTATTTTAAGAGCTCGGCTGAAGGCTTTTATTTTAGCGCTGAGCTGAAGGCTCTTGTTCTAGCTCTTAGCTAAGGGCTTTTAGGCTGAAGGCTCCTAATTTAAACGTTATAAATCTCACAAGGAGATTGAGGTAATAGCATGATTGAACTGACTCAACTGAATACTAAAATACAAAATGCACCGGACGGCTACTTAAGCCTGCCGATCGATAGCCGCATTAAGAGCCGTCTTAAGGTGATGCTCGATGACGGGCGCAATGCCGGACTGTTTCTACCACGAGGTCATATCTTGCGTGGTGGCGAACAACTCTCAAGTGAATGTGGTTTAGTCGTAGAAGTGAAAGCGGCACCAGAAACCGTTTCGACTGTTTACTGTGAAGACTTGCTCCTGTTAACGCGAGTGGCGTATCACCTTGGTAACCGTCATGTTCCGCTGCAAGTGGAAGCGGGCTGGGTTCGTTATCAACACGACCATGTTTTGGATGAAATGGTTGAAGGTTTGGGCGCGAAAGTGACCACCGAGAAACAGCCGTTTGAACCAGAAGGCGGTGCTTATGGCGGTCGCTCTGGTGGACATCATCACCATCATTAATCGAGTCATTGATGACTCACTAAACGATTTATATAACAACAAATATTAATAAATATAAACGCAAGGAACTCGCGATGAACTTTAAAACAGCTGTAGGCTTATGCACTTTCACAATAGCTTCTCTAACAACATCAACGATGGCTTTCGCTCACCCAGGACATGGGGCGCATTCGGTTCATGAGTCTCACTCGTTTATGTCTGGCTTAACTCACCCTGTGACTGGCATGGATCATCTGATCATGCTGATCGCTTTCGGTTTATTAATTGGCGCACTGTCATTTTCCATCAAGACAAAAGCAGCTCTGATTGGCGGTGGATTGGTGTCTTTGGTGGTAGGGCTTATCGCAGGCCAAGCCCTAGGTTTCTCTGTGATTGTTGAGCCTGCCATTATCGCTTCTCTGTTTGTCGTCAGCTTATGTTTATGGCATGTATTCTCACCATCAACCAAGCGTGTAAACAGCGTATTAGTTGCTTCGATTGCTATGTTGTTTTTCCATGGTTACGCACACGGCGTTGAAGCCGCGAGCAACCTGACTCAGTTCGCAACAGGCATGAGTATCAGTGCTTTGGCTCTGATGGTTATCGGTACTTTTGTTGGTCGCGCGGTTTACTCTAAATGGTTGTCAGTCGGCGTGGCTTCAGCAAGCGCACTATTGCTGTTAGGCGCGTAGGCTCTCGAACTTATTTGATTCTGGAAGACTGAGGGCACGATTATGACCACAACAGAAAATGTAGCCGTCTATCGTCTGTTTCAATTGATCAGTCCATCGTTGCCGATTGGTGGGTTCACTTATTCGCAAGGCTTAGAGTTAGCGGTTGAAGCGGGGTGGGTGACCGATCGCAACAGCATGGAACAGTGGCTTAATACCATCGTCAGTTCCAGTGTCGCAACTTTGGAATTACCTATCTTAGAGCGTCTTTATCACGCGCTAGAAAAGGGTGAAATCGATGAGATTGAGCATTGGTGTAACTACTTATACTCAAGCCGTGAAACCAGTGAATTGCGAGCGGAAGAAAAGCAGCGTGGGCATGCATTGAACACCTTGTTGAAGCGCTTGGATATCGATATTTCGCTGGTGGATTCTGTTGATAGTCATCCAAACCAATTGTTGGGCATGTGTATGGCGGCTCAGCATTGGGGTATTGATTTAGAGAGCCTCAAGCAGGGTTATTTATGGAGTTGGCTTGAAAACATCGTTACCGCAGGGGTCAAGTTAGTGCCTTTAGGTCAAACCGATGGTCAGTTGGCACTGATTAATATCACCAATACGTTTCCCGAGATCATTGAGAAAGCACGCACGATAGAAGATTGGATGATAGGCAGCTTTTCGCCATCAATGGCATTAGCAAGTTCACTGCACGAAACACAATACACACGGCTATTTCGTTCGTAGCGGTTAGCACGAACGAGGTAGCAAGAAAAGAATATAAGGAAGTAGATCATGGAAAGTTATAAGCAACCCCTTCGAATTGGTATTGGCGGCCCGGTAGGGTCTGGTAAAACAGCATTGTTAGAGGTGCTATGTAAGGCGATTAGAGACAAGCTCAACATTGCCGTAGTAACCAATGATATCTACACCCAAGAAGACGCAAAGATACTCACGCGAGCAGAAGCGCTGGAACCAGATCGTATCATTGGTGTTGAAACAGGTGGCTGTCCGCACACGGCGATCCGTGAAGATGCGTCGATGAACTTAGCTGCGGTAGAAGAGCTGGCTAAACTGCATAAGAATCTTGATGTGGTATTTGTAGAGAGTGGTGGCGACAACCTGAGTGCGACGTTCAGCCCTGAGTTAGCCGACCTTACTATCTACGTGATCGATGTAGCGGAAGGGGAGAAGATCCCGCGTAAAGGTGGCCCAGGTATTACACGCTCTGATCTGTTAGTCATCAACAAGATCGATTTAGCACCGTATGTTGGTGCGTCACTTGAGGTGATGGAGCAAGACACACAACGCATGCGTCCAACCAAGCCATATGTGTTCACCAACCTAAAAGAGAGCCAAGGCTTAGATTTCATCATCAACTTTATTGTGACGGAAGGAATGCTGACCATGAAGGAGCCTTCTACGACTGAGTCGTGAATCATGAGTAGGGAGTAGGATTTGAATCAGGTCGTTTCTTTTGAAGCCAGTAGATACAAAAAAGCCCTGTCGATTATTCGATAGGGCTTTCTGGTTTTAAATGATTTTTAACGTCCTAGTTGAATCTAAAGCTCACTCTTAGCGACTCTTGTTGTCACTTGCGACTCAATTACACCGTCTTCAACTTGGGTGGTGATCACTTCACCAACTTCGACATCGTTGATTGATGACACGGTCTTGCTCGATGCTGAATGAGTAATGCTGTAGCCACGCTTTAACGTGGCAAGTGGACTAACGGTCTCTAACTTCTCGGCAGCCATGGCTAGCTGGTGGCGAGTGGTTAGCAGTGTTTTATCCATCGCATCTAATAGCTTTTGCTCTGAACGTTGTAGATGCAGTTTTTGTTCACCCAAGCGCTTAACAGGCGAGTTCAATTGAAGCTGGTGCTGTTTACGTTCAACACGCTGTGCATGTTGTTTTAGGTATTGAGTCATACCACGACGTAAACGCATGTCTAAGTCATCAAGCTGCTGACTCTGCTTTTGCAGTTGGTAGCTCGGGTGTTGTTTCTCTAAGCGGTATTTCAACGTTTGAGTTGATTGTGCTTGTTTGATTAGCACATGACGAATCGCACTCACTAAACGAGCACGTTTAGACGCATAAGCTTGCTCTTTATGACTGTTGTCACGGCTAACCAATTCAGCGGCTGCTGATGGCGTTGGAGCACGCATATCTGCCACGAAATCCGCGATAGTGACATCAACTTCATGGCCAACGGCGCTGATAATCGGTATTTGGCTTGCTGCAATTGTGCGAGCGACGATCTCGTTATTGAAACACCATAAGTCTTCTAATGAACCGCCACCACGACCAACGATCAATACATCACATTCGTCGCGCTCATTCGCACGTCCAATCGCTTGAGCGATCTGAATCGAAGCTCCTTCACCTTGTACCATGGTCGGATACACGATGACTGGCAATGACGGGTCGCGTCTTTTCAGTACATCGAGAATATCGAAGAGGGCTGCACCTGTTTTAGAGGTGATAACACCAACGCACTTAGGATGTTCTGGCAGAATTTGCTTACTGGACTGGGCAAATAGCCCTTCTGCAGCGAGGTTCATCTTAAGCTTTTCAAACTCTTGCTGAAGCTTACCATCACCCTCTGGCTGCATGCTTTCGATGATGAGTTGATAGTCACCGCGTGGCTCATAAAGAGACAGACGTGCTTTGACTAAAACTTGATTACCGTTCTGAGGCTTAAAAGTCACACGGCGGTTATTGCCACGAAACATAGCGCACTTAACTTGAGCGCGAGAGTCTTTAAGCGTGAGGTACCAGTGACCAGAGACAGGTGCAGAGAAATTTGAGATTTCACCAACGAGCCAGACTATTCCCATTTCGTTTTCTAATAGGAGACGAACCTCTGAGTTGAGGCGAGAAACAGTAAAGATGTTTGGATTAGTCATAGAAGCACTATCTTTCCTTGAAGGAAGGTCTTTCTTGGAATCTCACAGGGCGTGAGTATGGAAGATAGCGGCAATATAATACATAGCAAGGGGGTAAATGCAAATTAAAAATACAAAAATGTGTAGCCAAGCGATTTCGTTGGCCGTATAATCCGTCCGCAATATCTAATCCAAATGCAGTTTGATTTTCCTTAATTGGCTGCCCTCATTAGGCGAAACGATGAGATTGGATTGTTTCTTTTTACTCCTATTATTGTGAGATATTGCAAATGCTAAGAATTGCCAAAGAAGCGCTGACATTCGACGACGTACTGCTAGTGCCAGCACACTCCACCGTTCTCCCTAATACAGCTGATCTTCGCACTCAGCTGACGAAGAATATTTCCCTAAACATCCCAATGATCTCTGCATCGATGGATACTGTGACAGAAGCTCGCCTAGCGATTGCACTGGCACAAGAAGGCGGAATCGGCTTCATTCATAAGAACATGTCTATTGAACAGCAAGCAGAAATGGTTCGCCAGGTTAAAATTTACGAAGCAGGTGTGGTTTCTCACCCTGTTACTGTAAACCCTGATGCGACAATCGCTGATGTTGTAGCCCTTACTCAAAAACACGGCTTTGCCGGTTTCCCTGTTGTTACTGAAACAAACGAACTTGTTGGTATTATTACTGGCCGTGACGTTCGCTTTGTGACTGACCTTTCTAAGAAAGTTGACGTAGTAATGACGCCTAAAGCTCGCCTTGCTTCTGTTAAAGAAGGTGCAACTCGTGAAGAAGTTCAAGAGAAAATGCACGAAGCGCGTGTTGAAAAAGTTCTTGTTGTAAATGATGACTTCCAACTAACTGGAATGATCACTGCGAAAGATTTCCATAAAGCAGAACGTAAACCAAACGCTTGTAAAGATGAGCGCGGCAGCCTACGTGTAGGTGCAGCTGTTGGTGCTGGTGCTGGTAACGAAGAGCGCGTAGCTGCTCTTGTTGAAGCTGGCGTAGACGTTCTACTTATCGACTCTTCACACGGTCACTCTGAAGGCGTACTTAACCGTATCCGTGATACGCGTGCTGCATACCCTGATCTACAAATCATCGGTGGTAACGTAGCAACTGGCGCTGGCGCTCGTGCTCTTATCGAAGCGGGTGTTAGTGCGGTTAAAGTAGGTATCGGCCCGGGTTCAATCTGTACGACTCGTATCGTTACTGGTGTTGGTGTTCCGCAAGTAACAGCAATAGCAGACGCAGCTGAAGTGGCTAACGAATACGGTATTCCAGTAATCGCAGATGGCGGCATTCGCTTCTCTGGCGATATCTGTAAAGCTATCGTTGCTGGCGCATCTTGTGTGATGGTTGGTTCAATGTTCGCGGGTACTGAAGAAGCTCCGGGTGAAGTTATCCTTTATAACGGTCGTTCTTACAAGTCTTACCGTGGTATGGGTTCTCTTGGCGCTATGTCTCAAGGTTCTTCTGACCGTTACTTCCAATCTGACAACGCTGCAGACAAGCTTGTTCCAGAAGGTATTGAAGGTCGTATCGCATACAAAGGTCGTCTAAAAGAGATCGTTCACCAACAGATGGGCGGCTTACGCTCAAGCATGGGCCTAACGGGTTCTGCAACTGTTGAAGACATGCGTACTAAAGCTGAGTTTGTTCGTATCTCTGGTGCGGGCATGAAAGAATCTCACGTACACGATGTTCAAATCACGAAAGAAGCACCTAACTACCGTTTAGGTTAATAATACGTCCAAACGTTTGAATAATGTGCTGATTTAGTCGGCACATTATTTTATCTACCGTCTGTTTTGTTAAAAGTCCGATTTTCTCAAAACACGGGGGTTAAAGATATCTAACGAAAACGTTTGCTTTATTTCTTGAAGAGTTAATCAGAGGTGAGTAAACTCGCCTCCGTTTTATCACATAGCCAATAAGACTGCTTACAATGACTAAAAATATTCATGACCAACGTATTCTAATTCTGGACTTCGGTTCTCAATACACACAGCTAGTAGCTCGTCGTATTCGTGAGATCGGTGTTTACTGTGAACTTTGGAGCTGGGACGTAGAAGAAGCGGATATTCGTGAATTCAATCCAGACGGCATCATCCTATCTGGTGGCCCTGAAAGTGTAACGGAAGAGAATTCTCCACGTGCACCTCAGTACGTATTTGATTCAGGTGTTCCTGTCTTCGGTATCTGCTACGGCATGCAAACTATGGCTGAGCAACTTGGCGGTAAAGTAGCAACGTCTACTGAGCGCGAGTTCGGCTACGCAGCGGTACAAGTAACGGGTGAATCTGCACTTTTCGCTGACCTTGAGACAACTCAAGACGTTTGGATGAGCCACGGTGACAAAGTGGTTGAAATCCCTGCTGATTTTACAAAAATCGCAGAGACAGACACTTGCCCATACGCAGCAATGGCAAACGAAGATAAGAAATACTACGGTGTTCAATTCCACCCAGAAGTAACGCACACTAAAAACGGCCTAAAAATGCTTGAGAACTTCGTTCTTAACGCGTGTGGTTGTGAAGGTCTGTGGACTTCAGCGTCTATCATTGAAGATGCAGTTGCACGTATTAAAGAACAAGTAGGTGACGACGAAGTTATCCTTGGTCTTTCTGGTGGTGTTGATTCATCTGTAGTTGCGATGCTTGCTCACCGCGCTATCGGCGACAAACTAACATGTGTATTTGTGGATAACGGCCTTCTTCGTTTAAACGAAGGTGAGCAGGTTATGGACATGTTTGGTGACAAATTCGGCCTTAACATCATTAAAGTTGATGCTGAAGAACGTTTCCTTAACGCTCTGGAAGGCGAAGCTGAACCAGAAGCGAAACGTAAGATCATCGGTCACGTATTCGTAGATATCTTCGATGAAGAGTCTAAGAAGCTGAAGAATGCTAAATGGCTTGCTCAGGGTACTATCTACCCAGACGTCATCGAGTCTGCAGCATCTAAGACTGGCAAAGCACACGTAATCAAATCTCACCACAACGTTGGTGGCCTTCCTGATGATATGGAAATGGGCCTTGTTGAACCTCTACGTGAGCTGTTTAAAGATGAAGTACGTAAGATCGGCCTAGAGCTTGGTCTTCCATACAACATGCTTTACCGCCACCCATTCCCGGGTCCAGGTCTAGGTGTTCGTGTACTTGGCGAAGTGAAGAAAGAGTACTGTGATTTACTGCGTCGCGCTGATGCTATCTTCATTGAAGAGCTTCACGCTGCTGACCTTTACCACAAAGTATCTCAAGCATTCACGGTATTCCTACCAGTACGTTCAGTTGGCGTAATGGGCGATGGCCGTAAGTACGATTGGGTTGTATCTCTACGTGCTGTAGAAACTATCGACTTCATGACTGCTCACTGGGCACACCTACCATACGACTTCCTAGGTAAGGTTTCTAACCGTATTATCAACGAAGTTAACGGCATTTCACGTGTTGTTTACGATATTTCTGGTAAGCCACCAGCAACTATCGAGTGGGAATAATCTCTTAGAGATTTAACCAGTTTTGATTTAGCTATTATTTGACTTAGCCATGATTTGACTTAATTATTAAAAGCCTCGAACTCAGTTCGGGGCTTTTTTATTTCTGACTCAGGGTATTAAAAGCTTATAGCTGACAACTAAACACCAAATCAGTTGGAAACTAGATATCAGCTCAAGAAACCATGAGACGCTTTGTTGTGTTGAGCTATATATCAAAAAGATCACTCGCACTTTTTATAAATTCACACCGCTACAGCTAGGCCATTTCACATGTGAAGCATACTCTTTGATGGACTTATTAAGGACAGATAAGAGAATCCATCATGTTAAAAATCAAATATTTGGCGACAGTGCTCGGCTGCACATTGGCAGCGCAAAGTCATGCGTCTTTGAACATCCAACCTGATCCGCAAAACCCGAATGGTTACCTTGTTGAAAAGTCGGCCCTACAAGCTGCTGAACAAGCGAAAACATCCGATCCTATGTATGCGATCTGGTCACAAGCATTACAGACTCGTCCCAATAGTATTGTTGAAGCGATAGAACCGGGCTTAGCCTCGAATCCTGAAAACGTGAAACGAGTCGAGCGTGTATTCCCCCAATCTGAATGGGATTTCCTCACTCAGATGGCAGCGCCAGAATATACTTACACTCGCTTCTTACGTGCGATTGGCAAATTCCCAGCCTTCTGTGGAGAGTACACCGACGGCCGTGACTCCGACGCCATTTGTAAAAAGTCCATCATTACGGCCTTTGCTCATTTCTCACAAGAGACGGGCGGTCACATCGCGATAGACAATACCTCTGATAATCCATTAGCTCTAGAAGAGTGGCAGCAAGCGCTGGTGCATGTTCGTGAAATGGGCTGGTCTGAAGGCCAAGAAGGTTATACCACCGGTTGTGGTCAGAACGATTGGCAGAATGCACGTTGGCCATGTGCCGCAGGGCAGGGTTATTTCGGACGTGGTGCTAAACAGCTTTCTTACCATTTTAACTACGGCGCGTTCTCGGAAGTGATGTTTGATGGTGATGCGACGGTTCTATTGAATAATCCAGGCTTGGTTGCTGATTCTTGGCTGAACTTGGCTTCTGCTATCTGGTTCTTCCTTACGCCTCAAGCTCCTAAACCAGCCATGCTGCACGTGATTGACCGTACTTGGACTCCCTCTCAACGCGAGTTGGATGCGGGAATTGGTTATGGCTTTGGTACCACGATCAACGTGATTAATGGTGGTATCGAGTGTGGTGAGCAGAACAAAGACAAAGGCCAACCCGTTAACCGTATTCGTTATTGGGAAGGGTTAGCAGCGCATTATCAAATTCCGGTAGAGGCGGATGAAGCCAATACTTGTTGGCAACAAACACCTTACGGAAGCTTGAATCTCAACGGCGCGACCGATGTGCTGTACACCAACTGGGATGGCAACTGGAAATACTACGCAGACCGCCCAGAAGGCTACTCATTTGAATGTGAGTTGGTTGGATTCCAAACGGCATACTCAGCGCTGGTGTCTGGCGATTACGAGAAGTGTGTGACCAACTTTTATGGTTCTCATGCGAGCTGGCCTGAAGTGAAGGTGGTCGAAAAGCTTGATCCGGTAGACCCTGGGACTGATCCGGGTGGTAACGGTTGGAGTGCGACCAAGGTTTACAACGCGGGCGACCAAGTTACTCACAACGATGCAACCTACGAAGCGAAATGGTGGACACAAGGGGATGACCCTGCGAGTGGAGGCCCTTGGAAGTTGATTGCTGGAGAGCCAACACCACCCGTAGTCACCGATCCTACACCTGTTGATCCTGCTCCGGTAGACCCAACACCAGTTGAACCACCTGTTACCGAGCCGCCTGTCGTCGTTGACCCATCGGTGTTTATCACATGGCAAGCGGGCGTTAGCCAAGTGAGTAACGGTGACAAGGTGACACATAACGGCAAGTGTTTCGTGGCTAAAAACGGCCCGGGTGTATGGGAAAGCCCTGTTCAGTCGAATTGGTTCTGGGATGAAATTAGCTGTAATTGATCGTCTGAATACTGAAAAGCGGTCTAACCGACGAGTTCAGTAGTACGACCATAATGATATAAATAATCAAAAGCCGAAAGTTTCTACTTTCGGCTTTTTTTCGTTTCGAACTTGGCTATCTAAGGAGGGCTATTGGTCTATTTGGCTATGTTGAAGCGCATTTAAAGACTAATCATCCAGTTAGAGGATAAAGTTCTGTACAAATGATGGTTGTGAATTTATATTCAAATTTAATTTATATTTATTCTTTTTATTTTAGGGTTAAGGTGTACCTATGGAACAGACAGATATCACGTCACTCATCCCCATTGTGATTACTTTGGTGTTGTCGTTGGCGACAAGGAATGTGGTGATTGGCCTTTTTGCTGGCGTGCTGAGTGGTGTTGCGATGCTGACTGGCATGTTTAGCGAACTTAACCCGCTTGATACGTTTGGTACCATGGTGAAAGGTTACTTAGTCCCTCAACTTACCGACAGCTATAACGCAGGTGTGATCATGCTGTTGGTGTTCATCGGTGGCTTTGTCGCTTTGATGGAGAAGTCGGGTGGTGGTGTTGCGTTTGCAAAACGTGTTACTCAATGGGTAAGCAACAAATGCCAAGCTCAATTGTCCGCGTGGTTGGGTGGAATCGTTATATTTTTCTCAGACTTAGGTACTCCGTTAATTGTTGGCCCTGTTTTTCGTCCCCTTTTTGATAAACTGAAACTTTCAAGACAGAAGCTAGCATTCATCATCGACTCAACCTCGTCGCCTGTTGCTATTCTTATCCCTTTCATTGGGTGGGGCGTTTACATCATGAGTCTGATTCAAAAAGAATTCACGGCGTTGAATGTCAACATGTCTGATTGGGATGCCTTCATCGGTGCGATTCCTTTTCAGTTCTACGCATTCCTAGCTATCTTCATCGTGCCCTTGGTGTCAGTCAAAGGTTTAGATTTTGGACCAATGGCGAAAGCCGAGCGTGATTGCCAAGCGGGAATTAACTCTGGCGTGAATAACGAATCACTAAATCCGTTCTCGCATAAAAATGCAAAGGCATCTTTTGTCTGGGCACCATTGTTAGTGATGCTGGTGGTGTTGTGTGCGATGTTAGTTCCTCAAGGCTTCCCGTTCCAAAAGGTCGCGGGTTCATCGTTCAGAGCAGCTTTATCATCGGCTTATTTCTTTGCGGCGATTACTTTGATCTCGCTAATGGCTTACTACGGTGTAAGAAAGCTGTCTGATGGTGTTTCAGTGTATTTAAAAGGCATGGGAAACATGATGCCCGTGGCGATCATCTTAGTATTGGCGTGGGCGTTAAGCACAGTCGGTAAAGAGCTAGGTGCAGCGGCTTATATTGCTGAACAAGCGCAGAGTGGTTTTCCATACTGGTTAGTACCAGCGGTCGCTTTTTTGTTGTCGGCGATTATTTCATTCGCAACGGGATCGTCGTGGGGAACCTTCGCGATTATGATGCCATTGGTTATTCCAACCGCGATTGCGATTGATGCACCGTTACTTGTCGCAATTGGCGCTGTGTTGTCTGGTGGTTTGTTTGGAGACCATTGCTCACCGATCTCTGAAACCACGATTCTTTCTTCAACCGGGGCAGGGTGTGACCAGTTTGAACACTTTAAGACACAGCTTCCTTATGCCTTGATGAACGGCTCTATCGCTTTGGTTAGTTTTGTAGTGGCAGGCTTTACTGGAAGTTCATGGGTTGTGTTGGGCGCTCTTGTTGCTCAGCTTATCCTTGTGACTCTGTTAGCTAAACGAGATGCGAGTAAAAACGCTTCTTCAGAATTTCAATCTCAAGTGTCTGAATCTAAACCACAACAAGCGTAATTTAAGATTACAAATGAGAGACTAGATACGGGATGCGAGTAAACGAGTAGCGAAAAGCTCGCTCCCTATCGTTCGTCACTTTATACCTCATATTCCTTACTCTATCCGTCATTCCCTATAGCGAGGTATGAGCGTAGTAGGGAATCTCTCGCGTTTACCGTTGGTGTATATATTGAAAGGCAGATTCCAGACATCTCGTCCCTCGATTCTGGAATGACGATCTAATGAATAGATACGGGATGCGAGTAAACGGGTAACGAAAAGCTCGCCCTATGTTACCTACGTTTGCTATTAAGGGGGCGCTTACTCAAGTCTAAAGACTCTTTTCGCATCTCGTATCTCGTTACTCGCATCTTTTTTATAGCGTGATAGGGAACCTGCTTACTTATAGTATCTATGAATTAATTGGCGTCATTATGAAACTAATTTTCCATAGGATCATTTACACAATCTTAGTTTGCGATAACTGGATTACCTAGTTGAGCGGTTTATAGATTAAAATTTTCTTACAAATTTTATCGATTTTTTTTAATCAACCACTTTAATAAGGTAAATTCGCAATGTCGACCAAACTAGCTAACCCAGCGCCACTAGGCTTAATGGGTTTCGGTATGACCACTATTCTTCTTAATATCCACAACGCAGGTTTCTTCCCTATGGATTCAATGATCCTTGCGATGGGTATTTTTTACGGTGGTTTGAGCCAAGTTATCGTGGGCACAATGTGTTTCAAACGTGGTGACACGTTCGGTACAACTGCGTTTACTTCTTACGGCCTATTCTGGTTGTCTTTGGTTGGTTTGATTGTAATGCCATACATGGGCCTACCAGCAAGCCCAGCAGCATTTATGGGTTGGTACCTATTACTATGGGGCATCTTCACAGGCTTCATGTTCATCGGTTCTCTATGCTACCCAGTTGCGAAGCAAGTAGTATTCGGTTCACTCACTATATTGTTCTTCCTACTTGCAGCTCGTGATTTCACTGGCAGCGAACTAATCGGCACTATCGCTGGTTTTGAAGGTATCTTCTGTGGCGCTTCAGCTATTTACTTTGCAATGGCACAAGTAATCAACAACGAATACGGCCGCACAGTACTGCCTGTTGGTGAGAAGAAAGCACCTCAAATGGCAACACAAGAAATCGCTGCTTAATGCTCTAACTTGGGAACTGTTAGTTTGTTATAAGCCGTTTATTGGTTATGAATAAAACAAAAGGGGTTAGCCGAAATGGCTAACCCCTTTTTTATGCGTTATTAATAGCGCGAGTTAAAGCGATCTATTTATTAAAGCAATCTATTTGTTAAGGTAATCTTAAGCTGAAGGTTGCTCTACAGTTTTAGTGTCTGCAGCTTCTGCTTCAGGAGACTTGCCTGTTTTACGCTTGTACTTCTCTTCCCAGTAAGTAGCACCTTTAATGCCTAGTTTTACAGGGTTGAATGTGTACTCAGTCACACCTTGTTTCTGTTGCTCTTCATAATCAGCAAGTGCTTTAAGCGCAGGCTTAGACATGAAGAAGATGATCAGAATACCTACGATGTTTAACCATGCCATCAAGCCAACACCAACATCACCCATCGCCCATGCAAGGTTAGCTGTTTTGACTGTGCCATAGAAAACCGCAGTGATAAGAACAAGCTTAAGTACGAACATCATGCCAGGGATCTTGATGGTACGACGTAGGTAAGCAATATTCGTTTCTGCGATGTAGTAGTAAGCAAGAATCGTTGTAAATGCGAAGAAGAACAGAGCAAATGCGATGAACGGCTTACCAATGCCTGGTAGTGCACTTTCAATAGCAAGCTGTGTAAATACAGGACCATTCGCACCAATGTTTGCTGCTAGGTTCTGAACAAGGAACACACCTTCCGCGCCGCCGTGAACGTTGTAAGCACCAGTGATGATGATCATGAACGCTGTAGCAGAACATACTAGAAGAGTATCGATGTAGATAGAGAACGCTTGTACCAAACCTTGCTGAGCTGGGTGATCGACATTTGCCGCAGCTGCCGCGTGAGGACCAGTACCTTGACCCGCTTCGTTTGAGTAAACACCACGCTTAACACCCCAACCAATTGCAGCACCAAAGCCCGCCATAGGTGTGAATGCATCGCCAAGAATCATTCCGAAAACAGCTGGCACTTGGCCTATGTTTAGCAAGATGATAACGAACGCGATAATGATGTAAGCCAATGCCATGAATGGAACAACAATTTGTGTGAAGTTCGCAATACGTTTAACACCACCAAAGATGATGAAAGCAAGGATGATAGCAACAACAGTACCAGTGAAAATTTTAGCGAAACTGAATGTACCGATAGCTGTTTCAATCATGTCGCCTGAGCCAAATGCAGCTTCTACAGCATTACCAATACTGTTTGACTGAACACCTGGAAGCAAAATGCCACATGCAAAAATAGTCGAGATAGCGAAGATCCATGCGTACCACTTCTGGCCCATTGCTTTTTCAATGTAGTAAGCCGGACCGCCACGGAACTGGCCTTCGTCTTCTTCTTTGTAGATTTGCGCTAGCGTAGATTCTGCGTAAGCAGTCGCGGCGCCAAAGAAGGCTACAACCCACATCCAGAATACTGCACCCGGGCCACCGAAACCGATAGCGGCAGCAACACCAGCAATGTTACCTGTACCTACACGGCCAGATAGCGAAACGGCAAGAGCTTGGAAAGACGAGATGCCTTTTGCAGAGCTTTTACCTGATAGTAGCAAGCGCCACATTTCAAAGAAGTGACGGATTTGAACAAATCGAGTCATGATGGAGTAGAACAAACCTGCACCTAAACATAGGTAGATAAGTACTGGGCTCCAGATTATTCCATTCAAAAAATCAACGAATGACTGCATGAGTATTTTCCCTGTTAGTTTTACTTATGATTGTTTTTCGAACAACACAATACTTCACTTGTAACCCAAGTGTTAAATTATTTAACTGCGCATTAGGATTACTGTGACATAAAGCAAGTTACAGAGGGGGTTTGTTAACGCTTAGTTCTAATTCGATAATCGTTCCATTTAACTTTATATGCAACTGTGTGTATTTATTGGCGTTTTGCAGAGTGAATAAATAGTGATTAATACAAAAATGGAAATTTGAGCCATGCAGATGAGACAAAATCGAGAAAAACAGCGGTTAAAATCGCTTAGCATGAACGGCTGATATATGAGTGGTGAGATGGATTTGATTGGAATATATCACCTGCATCGAGTGATCTCGCAGGTATAAGAAACTGTGTTTTTTGAAGGCTCGATAATTCTGGCCTTCATGTTTACTGAGTGAAAGTGGCTAGTTTGATGCGTGTTTCAAACAACCACAAACCCTCGCTCTTTTAGTTCTTGAGCGAACTCAGACTGAGTATTTGGCTCACCGTGAATCAAATGCACCTCTTTCGGTGGCGTCGCGATGCCTTCTATGAATCGGTAGAGATCTTCTTTATCGGCATGAGCTGAGTAGCCAGACATGCCATGAATTTGAGCATTAACCTCAACGTCTTTGTTATCAATAAAAACCTGTGTTTTACCTTGTTGCAACTCACGCCCGAGCGTTCCGTGTGCTTGATAGCCCGCTAAAATGACATCGGTGCGTTTATCTGGAAGCAAAGCCGATAAGTAGTTCATGATCCTGCCGCCCTGACACATCCCAGAAGCTGCAACCACAATCGCGGGTTCACCTGTCGACTTGAGGCGGTTAACGATTTTCTTGTGCATTCTATGCCCATCAATAGTAATGCATTGCTCAAAAGCGAGTGGGTGACGTTTCACTTCAAGGCGCTGCTTTGCTTCTTGTCCCCACAACTCTTTAAAGCGTCGGTAGGATCGCGTTACTTTATCTGCCATAGGCGAATCGAGGATGATAGGAATATCGCTGCTGAGTTGATGCTCAAAGATCAGATTTTCGATATCAAACAGCAGTTCTTGTGTTCTGCCGATGCTAAAAGCCGGAATTAAAATAACGCCACCATCAAGCAGCGAACGATCAATGATCGCCTTCAAGCGCTCCGATCGCGTTACAATATCGTCATGTGTACTAGTGCCGTAAGTTGATTCGATAAATAGGTAATCGGCTTGTTGTGGTGGCAGAGGATCGGGCAGCAGTGGTGTGTTAGTTGGGCCTAAGTCGCCAGAGAAGACTACGACCTCTTGGCTTGGTAACTTAATCTCTATATAGGCCGAACCTAAGATATGTCCTGCAGGTTGAAAACGGGCATACAGAGTATTTGGCCTATGATGATCCTTTCTGTTGTTTTGCTGTTTAGAGATAATTGGAAACCACTCCCCATAAGGCTTAGGAGCTATCAACGAATGAATCTTTTTGAGTATCAGCTTCGATTGTTTATTGCTGAGCCCTTGTAGTTTTAACCCATCCTCAATCATTAAAGGAGCGAGTTCGGCGGTGGCTTGCGTGCAATAAATTGGCTGGTTAAATCCACTGGCGAGTAACCAAGGTAATCGGCCAATATGATCAATGTTGGTATGGGTCAGCAGCAGAGCGTTGAGGTGGGACGTTTCAAATTCAATATCAAGAGGGCGGGTGTCTTCTCCTTGAAAAAGGCCACAATCGATGAGCACCGCTTGGCCTGAATCTCTTAGCTCGTGACAAGATCCAGTGACAGTATGTTTGCCACCATGGTGAATCACTTCCATCATTTACTCCCATTGCTCTATAAAGCCATTAACGCCTGTTTTTATTTTGCGGATAAGCGCCGGCATGTAAAACAAGAACAATGAGAGTTGCGATCGTTGAGTGTCTTTTAAAGTAATTGAGCGATGACTCAGTGGGTTCGTTGCGAGTTAGCTCTTGTTCCCTCTGTGACTACCTTGTTAGTTCGTAGAAGAACGGTCTGAATCCAGTTCTGGTTTTTGCTGCGCCTCTAAACGAGCCACTTCGGCATCAAGCTCTGCTATTTTCTCTGCCATAATTGCGTGACAGCGATTGGCTAGTTCTCTAGCGTCGCTGATCTTGTATCCAGATACATCGATAGGTTCAAGCATCTCGGTGATCACAATGCCATTATTAACTCGGTTGAGGTCAATCTTATTGTGTGTGGTGCTGGTACACATCGGGGTGATAGGTACGCCAGCTTCAATCGCCATTCGAAAAGCGCCCGTTTTGAATGGCAGTAGTCCACGCCCTTTACTGCGCGTTCCTTCAGGGTAAACCCAAACAGACAGATCTCGCTGATGAATGGCTTCTGCCACTTGCTTGATCGTATCGCGTGCTTTGGATTTATCTTCGCGGTTAATCATGATGTTACCTGTGATCCAATACAGCAGACCAAAGAAAGGCACATACAACAAATCGCGCTTGCCCAATGAAACAGTGCGAGGTCTTAGCATTCCTGGGTCGGTCACAAAGTCTAATATGCTTTGGTGGTTAGAGATGTAGACGCTTTTTTCTGACGTTGGCGCATTGTCTAGGCCGCGCTGCACCAGTTTTACACCGACGATCTTTTGTAGCTGGTTGAACCAACGACAGAAAACGTACACATGCTTGGGGTTCTTGGGGCTAAACAAGCAGTAAACAAAAGCACAGAGGGTGGTGAAAATAATAAACACCGTAGCCAAAATAATACGAAGAACAGCAAGCACAATTCACTCCTTACTCACCGCAAGATTGCAGTGATTAAATAGTTTTAGATGCTTGAAGTTTTCACTCTATTTAACCAAATTGCAACAATTAACTGTTATAGGTGGTAATTTTTAGATCTTTATATAAAACAAAGACTAACAATAGATGTTTGACACACTTATCGAGCTTACACGTGTTCACCAGTAATGGTTAATGATCACCAATATTGTTTATTTGGGTCCGATTTTCCTACCCATTCAGGATCTTGACGCGACTCTAAATAGAGTTGTAGGCCGTTATAAGACATGAAAGCTGCTGGGCCTCCTAAGTGCTCGAAATAGTCAAAATAATCATCTTCGATCGCGCAAAGGTGAGCTAAATCTTTAACGTTATTCATCATTGCCCATTGAATAGCGAACACCGGAGCCGTCGAACCTGAAATGCTGACCTCTTCGACATTTGGGTTCAACAGTGAATTAGCTTGTTCAAGCAGTATTTCTTCTTGTTCAGACTCTTGCTGTAACACCTCTTCGATGATCTCTGAGCGTTTGGTATTAGAGACATTCTTATTCAGCTTGGCGATTCGAAGCGCGTAGCTAAAACGGTCTGTTGAAACGATGTCGACAAGTTGCGATAGCAGCTCTTTGTCTACGCCCGCAGCCTTGGTGAAATAATCGATACACGAATTGATTGAAGCATAACGAGTACCGTCAAATTCAAAGCCACTGGTTTCGTCGTAGACCTCGATTACAATGTCATCAACCGATAAAGGCCAACCTTTATAGTCGACTCGTTGCTTGGCGATTTGATACATCTTCCAAGCACTGCGCCCAAACCCGCCAAGCGTCGAGCCAGAGAAATCAGAATCAATAAGCTCTTGCTCCGTCCAATTTTCACCGATGCCTAGGTGCTTTGCGTACTTATCGATGAGTGCGTGTTTTATCTGATCGCGCACAGCCCAAATTGAGGTTAGATCCTTTGCATACCTAACACTCGCGCACTCCTTGCAAGCCGGCAGTGCAATCGGTGAATAGTCTATCTTGGCAATAGCCTGTGCAGTCTTAGGGAATTCAACAACATCATTGGAAGGTTCACCACAAAACCAACAGGTGTGGCGCAGGTTAAATGGGATGTCTATATACGAGTATGTGGTCATTAGTCTTTATCGGCTGGGTGCTTGAGGTTGATTTAATTATCAAAACAATTATCCCTGTTCGGGCTTGTCCTTGCACGCTGTTATTGGGTCTTCTGACTATATTTAACCAACGACAATAATAAAATCAACGCAATTCGGAGGCTGTGTATGCTGTTTATTCTCGCTTTGCTCTGCATCTTTCTGGTGGGATACCTCGCCCAAACTACCGGCCTTTGCATGGTTCGGGGCGTTAAAGAGGCGACAAGCGGATCACCAATGTTGATTGTCGCGATTGTGTTTAGTGGCTCATTGGCTTGGGTGTTTATGGCATTAGGATCGGCAGTGGAAGGGCGAGCTTTATCTTCTGCGTTTTGGCCGAGTCTGTTTTCATTGTTCGGCGGTTTTTTATTTGGTATCGGAGCTGCGATTAATAGTGGTTGCGGAGTTTCGACGGTTAGCCGTTTAGCTCGTGGCGAAGTGGTTATGTTGGCGACCATATTAGGGTGGTTCGTTGCTTGGCTGTTGTTTGCTCCAGCTTTACCGACGGAGTTAAAAGGTTCTCGGTTGGTTTTATCTGATTTTTCCCGATATGCATTCCTTGGGGGCATTTCGTTCATTATTGTGGTGAGTTGCTACTTCATGAATGCGGTAAATCGCAAGTTATGGTTCTCAATGTTAGGAATTGGCTTAACGGCAGGTTTTGTATTCCTTTATGAACCTCACTGGACGCCAAGTGGATTGTTGAAATCTATGGGGACTTCTCTTTGGCACGGCAAAGCCGAAGATTGGCCAAGCAGCGAGCGCTTTATATTGATGATCTCTCTGTTAGTTGGCATGGTCAGCGCCGCGTTGTTTACTGGGTCTTTTTCTTTGAGGTTTAGTCCGATACGTCGATTGGGCAAACATTTGGTTGCTGGTGTGCTTATGGGCTTTGGAGCCGCAATGGCAGGTGGCGGGAACGATACTCAGCTGTTAGTGGCGATGCCAGTGCTGTCGTTGGCGGGTGTTTTTTCTGTGTTGAGTATCATTGTGGGCATATATACCGGAGTTAAGTTGATTCAAAGCCGATAGTTAGCGACAGTACGTAAATAACATGGGCACGTAATTTGAGAACATAATGAAATACATCGGAATTGATGGCTGCAAGGCGGGTTGGATCGCTTGGATTGTCTCTGGCAATGAGCCACCTGAGTTCAAGGTGGTAAAGACCCTAGATGAGTTGCTTGACGATCTTACGGGAGCAACAACGTTAATCGATATGCCGATTGGTTTTAGTGACTCGCTCACTCCAGATAGGTTATGCGATAAAGCAGCAAGGCGCTTTCTCACCAACAAGCGTGGCTCTTCCGTTTTTCCTGTTCCGTGTCGTGAGGCGGTTTACCAAACCGATTACATCGCAGCGTGTGATGCTAATGTGGAGCAGCTTGATAAGAAGTTTTCTAAACAGACTTGGGGAATTGTGCCCAAGATTCGTGAGCTTGATGAACTTATCCAATCTCATCCCAATCTTTCTATCAGGGAATCACATCCTGAGGTGGTGTTTGCAGCTTTGAAAGGCGAACCGCTGACGTTTTCCAAACGAACACTAGAAGGCAAAGAGGAACGGCTTTCGGTTATTCAGCAACTCGCCCCACAATGGTGTGACAGCTTGTCGTTAGCCATTGTAAATACAAAGCGTAAAGATGTCGCGATAGATGATATTTACGATGCTTTCGTACTGATGTTGGTTGCCTATTACGCTCCGCAATTATCGACCTTACCTGAGCCTTCTGATGTTGGTAGAGAAGCGGATGTCGACCAGAACGGACGAGTTCGAGAGATTGTTTATTGGAACAAAACGCGCTAACAAAGCGTGCGCTCAACTTGGCTTAATATGCTATTTTCTAACTTATGCTACTTTTCACTCTTACTATTTTTGAGTCTTTGATATGAAACGTTTTATTGTCGGCTGGCTGGCCACTGTGCTCAGTGCTGCGACTTATGCCCAAGTTGCTCCTATATCTCAATGGCAATGCGACATGATGAAAAAGAACAATGTCTTGAGTAGTGGTGCGCCTGTTGGTTGTGAGCGACTATCTAAGGTGGATTTCGATTTCATTAATTTCAAAGGGGAAATGCAACAGGGCAATATGATCGTGCTTGATGTTATTGCGCCTGCTGTTGAACAAATCTTTTCAGAGCTTAAACAGCGCAATTTCCCTCTTCATTCTGCTCGCTTAATGCGTGAATTCAGAGGTGACGATAACGCCTCAATGGACGCGAACAACAGCAGTGCGTTTAACGCTCGTCCTATTACAGGCGGAGGTGGTTGGTCGAAGCATGCTTATGGTGTGGCAATCGACATCAACCCAGTTCAAAACCCTTTCTTAGAGTTCGATAGCAACGGACGAATCACGGTAAAGCCTTCACAATCTGCGACTCGCTATGTGAATCGTACTCGTTTTCGCGCGCGTGATGAAATTGAACGCAGTGGCATGGCAGAAGATGTGGTTGAGCTTTTTGCCCATCACGGATTTATGATCTGGGGAGGGGATTGGAATAGCCCCATCGATACTCAACATTTTGAGGTAGGCTCAAGAAAATTCGTTAACCAGCTGCTTTCTAAACCACAACCTGAAGCCAAGGTGTTATTTGAGCGTTACGTCGAATCTTATCGACAGTGCTATCTCAAAAATAAAGGTGAGGACGCAGAAAAAGCTCGGGCTATCTGTGCAAAGAAAACAGTCGGGACTTTTTAGTGCTATGTTTATCTAGAACCGTTTGTGTTTTAGCAAGTTAAACTCGCTTCAGGTGTGTTTTGAATCGCTAAGGTCAGCGCTTGTTGTTGGCCTTTTTTGTATTCATTTCTCCAATAGAACACCACGTATTGAAAAGGTTATTGGGTCTCCATTAGTCAATAATCGATAAGCGAATGCAGCGCAAAGTCATCGGTTTGTCATTGAAAAACTCATAGCGTTAACGTTTTGTGAGAACCATTACTGGTGGGGGAACTCTTTACCGAATCGCCAGTATTATTAGTGAACTGATCACAACGGACCAACTAATGAAAAAGATACCTTTGGCTCTAACTCTTTTAAGCACTCTACTTTTTTCACAATATACTTTGGCTACTGATACTTCACCTACCACTCAAAACCCGACTTACGAACTCGATGGTAAGGCTGTATTAGGCCGTACTGAGAACGTGTACCTATCTAGTGTTCAAGGGCTAAAAGACGTTCCTTTCATTGGCAAAATCGACACTGGTGCAGAAACCACTTCTATGCATGCGGAAGACATTCATGTGAAGAGCTCTAATCCCGACTACCAAAACCTCAAAGACAAAGAGCTGATGGCGGCGTTAACCGAAGACTTGTTGAACAATTCCGATGTTGATTACGATGATTGGGATGGCAGTACCTTTGCGAAATATGAGGCTGTGGTCTCTTTTAAGGTTCAAAACCCGCGTACGGGAGACATGGTATTAATCGAAGCGCCTTTAGAGCGTGTCAGCATGATACGCAGCCGCACCAGCAGCACGCCTTTACTTCGTCCTACCGTAAAAATGTCGCTTACCATTGCAGACCAAGAGCTAAAAACAGACGTTAACCTGACCGACAGAAGTCACTTCTCTGCGCCAGTACTGATCGGCAAAACCTTCCTTGCGGATAACGCTTTAGTGTTTGCGGGCTATGATTATTTGCAAGAGCAGGAAAACGCGACAGTAGTAGGCCGAAAAGAGGTAGTGTCTATCTCTGGAATGGCGATGAACGCGACCTTCTCATTAAAAAATCGCTACAGCATCCTTCATGCAAAAGACATCGATGTAGATAAGAAGAACAGTGAAGTGACGTTTGATATGTTCGACAACGATGGCAAGCAGAAAGAGATGACACTGCCATTAGTTCGTATGTTAAGCGTGAGTGGTAAGAAAAGGCCTTTGGTGTATGTGCCGGTTCAACTCGATGAAAACACAACGAAAGACGTTCTAGTGTACCTACGTGAGCGCTCGAGTAGTGAGTCGCAGTTGAGATTTGGTACCAGTACCGCCAGTGAACTTTTCATGATTGACACCAATGCAGAAAATATTCTTTCTGAAGGTTCAGAGAGCTTTAGTGATGTTGCTAAAAAGAGTGAACCTTTGGTTATTTCTCCAGAAGAGGACATCACCCTTGATGACTTCCCTCTAAAGGCCGTTGCCTCATTCACTGTCAACACGCCTTTGTTGAAGGTCGACAGTTTTGAAATGACAGGTAAAGGCAAAGATGCCTCCGTTGAATTTTACCTTACGGATGTAAACGGTGAGAAGCAGAAGGTGACCAAGCCAATTATTAAGAAGCTTAAAGTCGGTGATGATACTCGTCCGGTAGTGAGTGGTGAGTTTGCGGTCTCTGGAAACGTTCGTACGCAAGAGTTTGCCATCGATGTGCTCAATACGAATGAGAAAGAAGCGTACTTTATTTTAGGCAAGAAGATGGCAAAAGACGGTGTGTATGTGAACACTCGCTCTGACTATCTTTTGAAAGCTGAGCCGCTGTTTAAAGTAGGACACATTGAAGTTGTTGAAGTCAACGGCATGAAGTTCCCAGCCAAGTTGGATACTGGCGCGGATGTGAGCTCAATGAACGCAGTCAACATCAAACGATTTAAGAAAGACGGCCAAGACATGGTGAGTTTTACCTATCAAAACAACCAAGGCGATAAGCAAGATTTCACTAAGCCAGTGATTGATGTAATGCGCATCAAAGCCAAAAAAGGCGAGAAGGTGAACATTCGTCCTGTCGTTGAAATGAAAGTTAAGTTGGGTGACCTAGAGAAAGAGGTGAGAGTAAACCTTCAAGATCGCTCTCGCTTTGAATACAGCATGATCCTAGGTAAGAACTTCCTGAAACACGGCGCGGTAGTGAGTAGCGATGAAGATTACTTACTGGGTGAGATGGAGTAACACCTAAACTTATTGAAGTTCGTTCTAGAACAGTTTTAGACAGCCACACATTTCAGCAATGGGATGTGTGGTTTTTTATTGAGAGCCTAAACGGCGAACCATCAATGCCTTGTGAACAAGTTAAAAAAAGCGGCTCCTTAGAGAGCCGCTTATTACTTAGTCATCACCTAAATAATCATCATTATTTGGGTTATGTGCATCAGACCAATCATCCATATCAGCATCGTTATTTGGGTTGTTGATATCTGACCAAACGTCTAGCTCATCTTGAGACATGTCACTTGAGTCCGGCATACTATTTCTTCCCTTGTTGGTTCGGGTTTATTTGTTTGCCACGGTTACCTTGATTCTGGTCATGCTGACGGTTAGTGCCGCTTGTTCCCTTGTTAGAATTCGGGATGTTTGCTGCATTGTCTGCTGGTGTAATTTTCTTAGCCATAATCAATTTCCTTGTTTAATAACTAGCCTTGCGGATTTGTTTAATGATTCGCTCAAATCCTTGCCTAGTTGTGATTGCTTTAGGGTAAAGCCCATCAGGAGCAACACGCCAAACAAACCGGAACCCTCTACCCAACTTAAACCTAATATAGGTCGGACAAGAGCGGATCTTCTTACCCCCTAAGTTTGGGTATAAAGCTCCAGCTCTGAGTTGGGCTTCAATACTGAAAGCTCGCTCTGCATAACATGAAGGAAGTTGAGACTGGAATGTATCAATAAGCTGTTTAGTTGAAGTCATTCTTGCTCTCCCTGATGAACTGATAGCAAGAATGATTGAGTGCACTGCACTCGCAACAACTAATTTAATAAATTATTTAATAGGTTATCGAACTCGACGGCTTCGAGGTATTTCTGCTTGATAAGGGTTTGGTATTGAGCCAGCGCAGGAGTTGTATTTCCTAGAGAGCATGCTGCAAGGTAGGCTTTTTCTATATCCTGATTGAAAAAGTGCATGACCATTGATTCACCTTGTGTCAGCAGGGCGCTTTGAGCCAATAGAGCCTGCATTACACTGGTTACGCCATTGAGAGAAAGTTGTGGTAACTCTTGAAAAGGGTTTGGTAACTTTTCTTTACTCAGGTCGATGTGTTCTGATTTTAATTTTACGATCAGCTCTGACAGCGCAGTCGTTTGAATGCCAGCTGCAAGAATGGATTGTCTACCCATGACGACTGTTTCTAAAAAGTCCGCCGCTTCTATGCGTTTTTTAGAATGAGAAAAGATCCCTTTGACTCGTTTACTATCAGCAAAGAACCCTTGTAGCAAAACGGCATTATGGAGTTTGGTTAGGCTATTACTTGCAATGAGCAAGTTGTTCTTTGTTGAGCCCAGCGCCATAGGCTCTTTTTTAACCTCAAAGAAACCTTTGCTTCTTACTAGTGGGTACACCAAATCTTTGAATGATTTATGTTCGGCTAACTTTATGTTGAATAGCTTCTTAATTGCATCAGGCGTTGAGATGTAGCTATCGGTTGAGGTGTAGCTATCGTTAGATTTCACATGATAGCTCCAATAGTTTTCGCTCTGGCAACGGCTTATCTTTTAATGACTCGCGTGCAATAAACTGTGCTCGCTCATACCAATCTGAACGGCAGTCATATTCGGACTTTTCATATTGGTCAATTACTCCCAAGCAGTATCCAGCGCGTAAACTTTCTGATAGCGATGTGGTTTGTGCCGCTAACAATCGTTTCGAACTTTTGGAGTCATAAATATTGATAAGTTCAACACAGCTATCGACCAGAGAGAGTTTTTTAGCATTGGAAACCATTGGTAAGATCGCTAGTGCAATAGCAAGCATGGTGTGTTTTCTATTGAGCATTTGTTACCTCAGCGTCCGTTTGTGCTTGTTTAGTATCGTTGTCGTTATTTGGGGTTTCTAATGGGGTGTCTGAGCCTAGGTTTAGAATCAGATCCTTGCTTGGAACTGCAATATACAAGCACAGTAATATAATGCTGAAAGAAAAGATTTGGTCGTAACTTTGCTCTAGCAATAACAGGTTTTTAAATTGCTCGGTACCTTCGAATAGGTCAATAAAAACAATCGTACTGGCACAAAGTAGCGCAGCCGTAATGAATTTTCCGTGCCATAAAAACGGGGTGCTAATGATATGCCACCAGCGAAGTGAGGTTTGTTTTGTATATACCCAATAGCGTTTTAGCAACACAAGAAATGAGATAAAAAAGATAATCTCGATGGTTGATACATCAGATAACCCATCTTGATATTCAAAAATATTGAGTAATTCAAAACTGATGACTGCAATACTCATACTGACGAGGGAAATGTAAATTAACGCTTTTAAAATAAATCCTAGCAAGCGACTTAATGTCCAATCAGCCTGCTGTAAATAGTGTTTTAAAGATGGCGTAGCCAATTTGGGCTTCAGGGTATCGTTGTTGATAGGGCTCTGCTCATGATTTGTTTACGTAATAGATATTTTACATACATCACTGGTATTTAATTGCATAAAAAATAGATATTCATATGAAATGTTATGCAAATCATGGATTGCATCGATGATTTGTTGTGTTTGCACTCTTTCATTGCTCCACCAGCCACTTCCCCGTAAAATTCGCGTCATATATCTGTTCGTACCAATACGACAACGTACACCTTCGTACGAGATCACCTCATATTCTGTAGGTAACATTAATGACCAACAAACTCTCCCTTCAACAGCTTGAATCTTTCCTATGGGAAACCGCTGACATTCTTCGTGGCAACATGGATGCCTCTGAATTTAAAGACTACATCTTTGGCATGATGTTCCTAAAGCGCATGTCGGATGCGTTTGAAGAAGAGCAAGAGAAAGTCACTGGCTACTACCTAGGTAAAGGTAAAACACAACAACAAGCTGAAGAGCTGGCAAATGATGAAGATGAGTATGACAACACTTTCTACATGCCAGAGAATGCTCGTTGGTCTGCGCTGAAAGATTTAAAGCACAACATCGGTGAAAGCCTGAACAAAGCCACCGAAGCGATTGAAGAACATAACTCTGCGCTTGAAGGTGTGTTGGTCACTATCGACTTCAACATTAAGAACAAACTTACCGATGCCAAGCTGCGTGATTTGCTTTCCCATTTTAGCCAGCACCGTCTACGTAATGAAGATTTTGAGCGCCCAGATATGCTGGGTACGGCTTACGAATACCTCATTAAAATGTTTGCCGACAGTGCGGGTAAAAAAGGCGGTGAGTTCTATACCCCTAGTGAAGTAGTACAACTGCTGGTGGCACTGTTAAAGCCTCATGCAGGCATGCGTATTTACGATCCAACCACAGGTTCGGGCGGTATGCTGGTTCAAACTCGTAACCACCTTGCTAAAAATGGTGAGAACGCATCAAACCTATCGCTATTTGGGCAAGAGATGAACCTAAATACGTGGGCGATTTGTAAGATGAACATGTTCTTACATGGCGTGCAAAGTGCCGACATCCGTAAAGGTGACACCCTACGTGAGCCTAAGCACACCGAAGGCGGTGAGCTAATGAGCTTTGACCGCGTAATCGCTAACCCGCCGTTCTCGCTGAAAAAGTGGGGAAAAGATGAGTGTGATAGCGATGGCTTTGGTCGCTTCCCTTATGGCACACCACCGAAAGATGCGGGTGATTTAGCCTTTGTTCAGCATATGATTGCCAGCACCAACAATGAGGGTATGGTCGGCGTGGTTATGCCTCATGGTGTGCTTTTCCGTGGTTCAAGTGAGAAAGCGATTCGCCAAGGTATTTTGGAAGATGATTTACTCGAAGCGGTGATTGGTCTGCCATCGGGTTTGTTCTACGGCACGGGTATTCCTGCTTGCCTGCTTATCATTAACAAGAACAAAGCCGCAGCTCGTAAGGGCAAAGTCCTTTTCATCAACTCAGAGCTTGAGTTTGAAGAGGGTAAAAACCAGAACAAACTGCGCGAGCAAGACATCACTAAAATTGTCGAAACCTTCGAAAACCATTCGTTTGAAAGCAAATGCGATATTAAACGCTATGCAAAAGTCGTGAACTTCTCAGAAATTGCCGAGAACGATTTTAACCTCAATATTCGCCGTTATGCCGATACCTCACCACCAGCGGAAATTTTTGATGTACGTGCGATTCTTCATGGTGGTGTGCCAGTGCGTGAAGTACATAGCGAATACACTGAAGAGGAAATACTAGCTGGGTTTGATATCTCTGTTGTGTTCGATAAAGCTGATAATGACTACTACATATTCAAGCCAAGTATTGAAAGCAAAGAACAGATTCGAGAAGTGATAGAGAAAGCTGATGCGAAGGTTCTCCCCCTAACAATAAGCCAGCTAGAGCGCTGGTGGGATAAGTACCAAGTGTCGTTGCATGAGTTAGACGCACAAGTGACCGAAGCCGAACAAGTTATGCAAAGTTACTTGAAGGAGTTGGGGTATGAGTAGTTTGGTTCCTGAAACTTGGAGCGTTGAGCCAATTAGAAATGTTGCCAGCCCTGATGATAGGTACAGTTTTACTGGTGGTCCATTTGGGTCTGATTTGAAGTCTGATGATTACACTGACTATGGTGTGCGAATTATTCAGCTTCAAAACATTGGTGATGGTCAGTTTAAAAACAAGTACAAGATCTACACGTCTGAAGAAAAAGCCGATTTGTTGCACTCATGCAATATTTTTCCGGGAGATATTATTTTATCGAAAATGGGGGACCCTGTTGCGCGTGCAGTAATTATCCCTTCACTGTCCAAGCGTTATGTAATGGCTTCTGATGGTATTCGTTTATCTGTTGACCATGAAAAATACGACACAAAATTTGTTCATGACACTATTAACTTCGAAACATTTCGAGCTCAAGCAGAGCTGAACAGCACAGGTTCAACTCGTAAGCGGATTGGTTTAACTCAACTAAGAGAGTTAACCTTATTGCTCCCCCCACTCCCAGAACAACAAAAAATCGCCGCTATCCTCACCTCTGTTGATGACGTGATTGAAAAAACACAGGCGCAAATCGACAAGCTTAAAGCCCTAAAAACAGGCATGATGCAAGAGCTATTAACTCGTGGTGTCGGTGTGGATGGTAAGCCGCATACCGAGTTTAAAGACTCGCCCGTGGGTAGGATTCCGAAGGGGTGGGAGGTCGAGGCATTAAAAGAGTTTACTTCTTTTTTATCCTACGGTTTTACCAATCCGATGCCAGAAGCTGAAAATGGTCCTTACATGATCACTGCTAAAGATATCAATAACCTAAAAATTCAATATTCGGCGGCAAGAAAGACTTCACAAGAAGCTTACGATGATTTGTTAACTCGTAAAAGTCGACCGGAGATGAATGATATATTACTTACAAAAGATGGCTCATTGGGTAGAGTGGCACTTGTCACTGAGTCTAATTGTTGTATTAACCAGTCGGTTGCAGTGATCACTCCAAATAGTAGGGTCATTCCTAAGTTCTTGCTTTACCTTTTAGCATCTCCGGCATACCAACAAGAAATGTTAGATAAGGCTGGAGGATCAACAATCAAGCATATATATATCACTGTTGTAGACAAGATGTTGGTTGCTGTTCCTAGCCTTGAAGAGCAAGAAAAGCTTGTAGCTATTTTTGATAGTGTTTTTTGTAAGCTTGAACTTGCAGAGAAAAAATTTAACAAGTTAAAAAACACTAAAAAAGCCCTTATGCAAGATCTCCTTACGGGCAAGGTTCGCGTGAAGGTAGACAGCTAATGCTAAAAGCCATTCTTCACGGAAAAGCAGGGCGTATTGAGCACGGCGGGCAAGATTCAGTGCGTTGGGCAAGCGTGTTCAAAGCCCGTGAAGATTTGCTCACGTCTACTTTTTTTGAGCGCTTTGCTTACCTATCTGATGATGTTCAAACTCAAATCCTAGCGAGTTGTTTTTCTCTGTCGCCTAATGATTTTCAGGCGAAATTTGGTGCATTTCAATCTATCGACTATTGGCCGAGGTACGAGCTAAGTGAAGGCGGCGAATCTCGCCAAGTTGAGCCTGATTTGGTGATTCGCTTTGAACTGTGTAATTTGATTGTTGAAGTAAAACCACCAGCAGGTGGAGACCAATACTATAAACAGTGGCAAAGAGAAATTGCTTCTTTTATTCAGTCGGATGAGCACAACGAGCTACCGCTACACTTTCTTGCGATTGGGCGCATTGAAACAGGCACCGCGACCCAATGGGCAAGTCGACTTCAAAAACGCTACCCTTGCCTTAAAACAGTTGGGGCAACTAAATGGCAAGCCGTAACGGACAACTTGGTTAAGTTAATGGAAGGTGATGGCATAAGTCCCACAGACAGACGAGTGCTTGCCGATATGTTAGAGGCATTAGCTTTGTATGGGTTAAAAACGAATAGCTTTGAGTGGCATGATCTTATCTGTCACGGTTTTAACGCATTATCACTTCAACACTCATTACTTTCTGATCATAGCATCAAGCAAGAGCTTGTTTCTGCCTGTGCATTTCAGTTTGAACCTCGTCTTATCAATCATAACTTTACCCCCGTCAGTTTAGACACCCTGTCGGTTTGGCCTAGGAACTCCCATGAATAACTCACAAACAGAAGGCCTGTTCACCCAAGTCAGAACTGCGCACCGTTTGCTGGCGGCATATTATCAGCGCTTACTGCCGACTCTTGAACAAATAGCGCATAGCGTTAATACAGAGTTCTATTTTTGGCATCCTGTTCGTTTTGATAAGCCGGGGAAAAATCCGTTTAAAAAATGGCAGTGGGATTTATTACCCGCCACCAATACGCGCTATGTGTTTAAGCAGTTCAGCAATTACGGCGCAGTCACGCTCAATGATTACATTATTGAATTTATTGTTATTAATGACTCGGGTGTGAATGATGAAGAGTATCAAGCACAGCCTGACGCGTTAAGGCTAAAAGTGCCTGTAAGTGAAGCAGTAAGCGCTCTAAGAGTGTCGATTTATCGAGCTGTGGCTGAAAAAGAGGGCGATTTTTATCAGCTGTGGGAGGCCGGAAGCTACCCTGACTACTGTGATTCTGTTGAGATTGAGCGAGACAACCTCTTTTTAAAATATGGTTTCGTAGTCCCTTTAGAGAGCCTACTAACAGAGGAAGGTGTTGAAGCGATAACCGCGAGAATTCAACAGCGCCTTGAAGAAACCAAACAGGTAGAGCCCGTCGCATCGCTTTAGCTAGGAATGATATGAAAAACAACGAATTCGATAAAGTAGAAGCGCCTGCGATTGCCCAGTTGGTAAAGCTTGGTTGGACTTACGTGCAAGGTAAATCACTTTCCCCAGAACATTCGAACCAAGAGCGTGCCTATCTACGTGACGTAATACTGGTGAAGCGCCTAGAAGCGGCGATTAAACGCATCAACCCGTGGATAAGCGACGAGAACCTACGCAAAGTATCAAGGGAAGTGACTCACCCTAGCTTTGCTGCCTTAATGGAGTACAACCACGCCTTCTACCAAACCATGGTGAATTACCTATCGGTTGAGCAAGATCTAGGGAAAGGGCGCAAAGGGCAAACCGTTAAACTTATCGACTTCGATACGCCTTCTAACAATGAATTTCTAGTCACCAACCAGTTCAAAGTGGAAGGGGTTAACCAGAAAATTATCCCCGATATTGTCTGCTTTGTGAATGGCATTCCCCTTGCGGTAATTGAATGTAAATCGCCATACATTTCAGACCCAATGAGCCATGGTATTGATCAGCTTCGTCGTTATGCAGATTTACGTGAACAGCAAGACGGTGAAGGGGCAGAAAAGCTGTTTTGGTATAACCAACTGATGGTTTCTACCTGTCGTGACCAAGCCAAAGTCGGCACCATTAGCTCTAGCAGCCAGCATTATGGTGATTGGAAAGACGCTTACCCATTCAGTGATGAAGCGTTAGCGAACCAGTCGCTACAAGATAACGTGGTGACGTTTCGTTCTGCGGTGGAGGTTCAATACCCTGATGATGTATTAGATGATGACTCTGTTAGTGAATCTAATATAGAAAGCCAAGTCGAACTTATGCAAGCAGCAGAACCCAAAGCCAGTTATGAGGTTTTGACTCATGTGACGGCTCAGCAACGTTTGCTAGCAGGTATGTTCAGCTTAGACAACTTCCTCGACATACTGCAAAACTTCATCATCTATGAAACTGATGATGGGAAAATCATCAAGAAAGTGGCTCGCTATCAGCAATACCGAGCGGTGAATAAAGTCATCGAACGCTTGAAGGGAGGCAAAGATCGCAAAGCCCTCTCTCGTAAAGAAAGAAGTGGTGTGGTTTGGCATACCCAAGGCAGTGGTAAATCACTCACTATGGTAATGCTCGCGGTGAAGATGCGCCGTGACCCAGAATTACAGCAGTACAAACTGGTCTTTATTACCGATAGAACACAGCTGGATGAACAGCTTTCTAATACCTTCCGTGATGCCCAAGGTGAAACCGTTTATAACGCGGGCTCTGTGGCTGAATTAAAAGAGCTCTTAAAGAAAGACAGCTCTGATCTTGTGACTGCGATGGTGCAAAAGTTCTCCGATCTTGAAAAAGAGCAAGAGAAACAATCGACAGTAGCGGAAGGCTTTGTAGACCTAAATCCGAGTGACAAAATAATCGTTCTTGCTGATGAAGCTCATCGCACTCAGTTTGGTGGGCTAGCCATGACCATCAATGCTGCACTGCCTAATGCGCCTAAAGTGGGCTTTACGGGAACACCTTTGCTTAAAACGCAAAAGATGGGGCAAGCGTTTGGTGGTTATATTGATGAATACAAAATCAATGAAGCTGTCGAAGATGGTGCAACGGTACGCTTGCTGTATGAAGGTCGAGAAGTGCAATCAGAAGTGGCTGGCGAGTCTCTTGATATGCTGTTTGAAGAGTATTTTGGTGAATACACCGAAGACGAACAGCGAGAAATAAAGAAAAAGTACGGAGTGGAGCGCGCAGTACGTGAAGCGCCGGCTCGTATTCGCTGGGTATGTTTAGAACTGCTTAAACACTATAAAGAACACATTCGCCCAGATGGTTTTAAAGCGATGATAGTGGTGGGGAGCCGTCATGCTGCCGCTATCTTTAAAAAGACGCTTGATGAGCTGGGTGCGCCTCCTTCTGAGGTGATTATCTCAGGTGATCACAACGATAAGCAATATATCGCCCAGCACACCGACAAAGTGCATCAGAAAAAGGTGATCGCTAACTTCAAAAAGCCTTTTGGTATCGATAACGCGGGAACCGAAGAGAAGAACAAAAAGTTTGATAACACGGCGTTTCTTATTGTGAAAGATATGCTGTTAACGGGTTTTGATGCCCCAATTGCTCAAGTCATGTATATCGACCGCAAACTGCAAGACCACACATTAATGCAAGCCATTGCCCGTGTGAACCGTACCTACAAGGGTAAGAACTGTGGTTATGTCGTTGACTACTTTGGGCTGGCGACTCACTTAACAGAAGCACTAGAGCTGTTTAGTAGTGAGGACGTCGAAGGCACATACCAAAGCCTGAAAGATGAGATCCCTAAGCTAAAAGCTAAGCACACGAGAGCAATGTCTTTCTTCAATAATGTTAAGAGTGACGATATTGATGATTACGTGTTAGCGCTAAAAGATGAAACGACTCGTGCGCAGTTCGACCTTGCTTTTAAGTTGTTCGCCAAACAACTCAACGTGATTTTGCCTGACGCCAGTGCCGCACCTTTCATTCCAGATATGAAGTTACTGGGCAAAGTTCATAACGCATCAAAAACGCTGTATCGAGATGCTGGTTTAGATATGCGTGAAATTGGTGAAAAGGTTCGCCAGTTGGTGGATGAGCACATTCTTAGTACAGGGGTAGACCCGAAAATCCCCCCTGTAGATTTACTCGCGGCGAACTTCAAAGAGACGATAAAACCAACCAAGTCGGATGAATCGAAAGCGTCTGAGATTGAGAGTGCAATTAAGCACCACATTACTATTAACCTAGATGATGACCCTGAATACTATCGTTCGTTGAGTTTACGTCTGCGCGACATTATTGAGAAGAATCACGGTCAATGGTCACTTCAGTTAGAGCTACTATTAGAAATGACTGACGATATTGGCAATGCCCACCAACAAGCAGCACAAGATGTGGGCTTATCGGAAACGGAATTTGCTTTCTACAATATTCTTATCTCAGAAGTCACGCATGCCAGTGATGGCGATGTGATTGATGAATCGCTTCATGAATCAATAAAACAGACAACTCAAACTTTAGTCGCGATGCTGGATGAAGCAACAGAGATTATTGATTTCTTCGCTAAGCAAGATGAAGTTAAGCGTATGAAGAAAGAGATTAAGCGTGCTGTACTCGATCAGCCATTCGGTGATAAAGCGCTCGTGAATGCGCTACAAGAACGTTTTATGGTTCTCGCTAAGCATAAGTTTGGTAATAAGTGAGTAAGCCCTAATCTATGAGTAAGAAAAAGCTATGAGCAAGCATGAGCCTGAGCTTATCCATACTGAAGGCTACAGTGTATTGGTAGAGCGTACCTCTCGTAGAAAAACAGCCTCAATTAAAGTTGATGAAGGGGAAGTGATCATCGTTGTCCCTAAGCTGCTTGAGCGTGACAAAATAGATAAGCTCTTAGCGAGTAAACATCAGTGGATAGTCGAAAAGATAGCGCAATACCAAACCACCAGCCCTGCGACAGTGCGAGAGTATGTGTCAGGTGAGTCATTGCCATACTTAGGGCGTAATTACCGCTTAAAAGTGCTTAAAGGCGACTTAGCGCCTACAAAACTGCTTAATGGGCGTATTACGGTCACCGTTCCCGATCCATCCACACAAACGCACTATATTCGCCGAGCTTTAACGAATTGGTATAAGCGCCATGCTGATAAGAAGATTCGAGAGAAGGTAAGGCGTTATGAATCGCAGGTGGGCGTTGAAACGGGCGTTGTTCGTACTAAAGAGTTTAAGAGTAGATGGGGCAGTTGTACCCCTTACGGTGATTTAGAATTTAACTGGGTGATTGTCATGGCTCCCAACAGGGTTGTTGATTACGTAGTGGTGCATGAGCTTTGTCATCTAATCCACCATGACCATTCGCCACAGTTCTGGAAAGAAGTTGAACGAGTTATGCCCGACTATAAAGAGCATAAAGAGTGGCTTAGAGGAAATGCACAAAATCTAATCATATAGTGCGTACGTTCACTAATGTAAAAAGACATCCTCAATTGAGACATAAAAAAAGGGCCAACTCTTTCGAGTTGGCCCTTTCCAAACGTTTGGTGGAGCTGGCGGGAGTTGAACCCGCGTCCAAAAATCATTCATCATTGGTACTACATGCTTAGTCGATCTTTAATTTCACCAGCAACCTGCGAACCGACACGCTAGTTAAAGGCTAACCTGAATTGTTATTCGCGCTTTTCCTCTCAGGTGGGAGAATCCGCGCTAGCTAGTTTGGGTTTGATCTCTTATTGGTCCCCGTCTTACGAGCGGAAGCTAGGGTAAGAGAGCTCTGAGCAGGTTATTAAGCTGCTAGTGCGTAGTTTTCGTCGTTTGCGACTATTTTTTTGCGGCTTTTAACGTGGCCAACCGCCCCACGGCATGCACCTCAGACTTCAAAATTCCTGTCGAATCCTAAATCAGCCCCAAGTGTTATTTGCATAGTACCAGAAAAGCATTGCCTGTCTAGCACTGTGCGTTTAAGTGCTTAAAATTAACGCAAATTACTCTTCATAATTCGTGCTTTATCTCTCGCCCAGTCTTTTTCTTTCATATCAGTACGTTTATCGTGCAGCTTTTTACCTTTCGCTACGCCAACTTTAATCTTCGCCCAAGAGCGAGACCAGTAAAGTGCGGTTGCGACAAGTGTCATGCCTTCACGGTTAATACGACCGATAAGGTTGTCGAGCTCTTTTCTCGACATAAGTAGTTTACGGATGCGTGTTGGGTTCGCCACGATATGAGTACTCGCCTGAGTGAGCGGAGTGATCGTCATACCACTGATGAATGCTTCGCCGTCTCGGATGTAGACGTAGCTTTCTGCGATATTGGTTTTGCCTTCACGTAGGGATTTTACTTCCCAGCCTTGTAGCTCAAGCCCCGCTTCTATCTCATCATCGATGAAATATTCGTGGCGAGCTTTCTTATTAAGCGCAATGGTATTGCTACCGGCTTTTGATTTTGATTTATTCTTTGCCATAATGGCCTCATTATACGGATTGCACCCTAGTTGGGGAATCCTTTTTATTTGCGCTCTGGCCCAATACAATTAAAATTGCAGTTTGTGTTAATGTAACGCTGTCTTTAACAGGAGTCTATATGCCAAAGGTTACTCGTTCAGCATTAGTGTCGTTTAGTGCCGACCAGATGTTCAGCTTGGTCAATGATGTTGCTCGTTATCACGAGTTTTTGCCAGGGTGTTCTGGTTCACGTGTGATCGAATCTTCAGATTCAACTATGGTGGCTTCGGTTGATGTATCTAAAGCTGGTATCAGCAAAACATTTACCACATCGAACCGCTTAGCGGATGGTGCTGAGATCTTGATGGAGCTGGTGGACGGCCCGTTCAAAAAATTGCAGGGCGGTTGGTATTTTACTCCGCTCGATGAGCAAGCGTGTAAGGTTGAGCTTAAGTTGGAGTTTGAATTTTCTAGCCGAATGATTGAAATGGCATTTGGTAAGGTTTTCAATGAGCTGACGAGCAATATGGTCAGTGCTTTTACTCAACGCGCGAAACAGGTTTACTAAGCCATGACTATTGAATCAGATATGATCCACGTAGAGGTTGTGTTTGCACTTCCGCACGAACAGCGTGTGTTTACCTTAGTCGTGAACAAGAACGCGACCGTTGAAGAGATCATCGCACAGTCTGGTGTTTTGGAACTGTATCCAGAAATCGACTTAGCGAAAAACAAGGTGGGTGTATTCAGCCGTAACGTTAAGCTAGATGCGACGGTTCGTGATAAAGACCGTATCGAAATTTACCGTGCACTGTTAGCCGATCCAAAAGAGATTCGCCGTAAGCGTGCTGAGCAAGCGAAAGCAGCAGCTGCTAAATCGTAATGCTAAACAAGTTTGATTAAGAAGAGAGCTCGCTATATTGGCGAGCTTTTTTGTGCTTGCTGGTTAGACAACGCAGCTAATTTGTTAGCAGATATTAAAAAGCCTGCTCATGTGAGCAGGCTTTTGCGATTCTTGCTTTGTCGACCGATAGCTTTGTCGACTGATAGCTTTATCGGCTAAGAGCTTTGTTGACTGGAAAGCTTTGTTGGTTGAAAGCTAGCGAAGGCTTTCGAAGAACTCATCACTGGCTTCAAAATCACCGTTGATCGTTACTAGAGTGCCTGTGGCATCAAAGTTAACGACTAGGTTTTTCTGAATAGGGTCTTCATGGCCTTTTTGGTGGTGGTAAATGTAATACCACGTATCTGGGTAGCCGTTTTCGATAAGCATTGGTGAGCCCATAACGTAACGAACTTGTGTTTTTGTCATGCCAAACTTGAGCTGATCGACAGCTTCTTGTTCAACATAGTTACCCTGATTGATGTCAATTCGATAAACCAACTTCTCTAGTAGAGAGCAACCGGTCAACATTGTTAGTGCAAGTGGAACTGCAACTAACCACTTTTTAATTCGCATAGTTTGAGATCTTTCTTCGCTAAAATACTGCCTGATAATAAACAAGCTCCAGCAAGAAGTAAAAAGCTCCTTGCGCTTTGAGCTTGTTATGACTGGCAATTTTGAATTAAGTTGCAAAATTGCCAAGAATTTTCGGTAAATTATCAGAAAGTTGCCGAATATGTAACCTAAGCTGCGATTAATAACTCTTTTGCATTGGCAAGTGTCGATTCGGTAATTTGGCTGCCACCAAGCAGTCGAGCAAGCTCTGAAACGCGTTGTTGTTCATCAAGCGTGTGCATTTGAGTCTCGGTTTTACCTGATTTCGTGTTCTTCGCAACAAACAGCTGTTGGTGACCGCAACCGGCAACTTGAGGTAAGTGCGTCACACACATCACCTGCGTAGATTCGCCCAGCTTACGTAGCATTTTCCCGACAACCGCAGCCGTTGGTCCACTGATACCCACATCGACTTCATCGAAAATCAGGCTTGGTGTGTCGACTTTTTGCGCTGTGATCACCTGAATCGCTAATGAGATTCGTGATAACTCACCACCAGAAGCCACTTTAGCAATTGGTTGCATTGGTTGGCCTGGGTTGGTCGAAACAATGAAGGTCACGTTATCCATACCCAATGGAGAAGGGTGTGTGTTGGTGTTGTTCACTTCAATGGCAAACTGCGCTTTTTCCATGCTCAGTTCGTGCATGCTTTGCGTGATCAGTTTGTTGAGCTCTTTTGCATAACGAGTTCGAGATTTATGAAGCTTCTCTGATTTGGCAACGAACGATTGGTATTGGTTTTCTACCTCGTTTGCTAGGTCTTCGAGTTTTTCATCGGAGCAATCAAGAGCTTCAACCTGTTGTAATAAGTCTTGATGGTGCTTGTAAAGCTCTTCTGGTAATACGTGGTGCTTACGAGACATCGACATCACTTTAGAGAAACGCTCTTCAACGTAAGCCATACGACCTGGATCGACATCAATGCTGTCTAGGTAGGTTCTTAATTCGTTATTGGTCTCTTCAATCTGAATAATGGCTTCAGACAGTAAGCTCGGTAATTCAGCCAATCTTTCATCAAGCTCAGCTAACTGAATTAGGGAGTTATTGGCCGATTGCAGAATACCAAGCGCATTAACTTCTTCGCCTTCATAAATAAGCTCGATAGCTTGCTGACAGGTTGTGGCCAATTCTCCGCTATTGGAGAGGCGCTTATGCTCTTGTTCGAGGTCTTCATATTCTTCCTCCCCAATAGACAGCTCATTTAACTCTTTGATTTGGTATTCAAGAAGTTGTTTTTGAGCTTGGTTTTGCTGGCTATTTTCACGTAACTCTTTTAAGTGGTTATCGGCTTGTCGCCAGGCTTGGTAAGCGTTACGTGTCGATTTCAACAGGTTCAAGTGGCCTGCGTATTGATCAAGCATGGCCATTTGGTAATCGCTTTTCATCAACTGATGGTGCGCATGTTGACCATGAATGTTGATCAACAGCTGCCCAAGCGATTTCAATTGTGAAAGAGGGACAGGACTGCCGTTAATGAATGCGCGAGAGCGACCTTCTTTTGAGATGGTTCTGCGCAAGATGCATTCACTGCCATCAAGCAATTCGTTGTCTTCTAACCAGCGGGTAGCATGCAGATTGTTCTCAAGTAAAAAAGCGGCACTGACTTCGGTTTTCTCTTCACCTTGCCGAACCATTCCCGCATCTGATCTTCCCCCAAGACATAATCCTAAAGCATCGATAGCGATAGATTTACCTGCACCCGTTTCACCGGTGATTGTTGTCATGCCTTTAGAAAGTTCTAGCTGTAAAGACTTAACAATAGCGAAATTATTAACACTTAGATGAGCCAGCATTTTTATTTACCTGTATAACTGAACAATACTGTATATAAGCTCAGTATATACTGTTTCTTTATACAGTAAAGTCGACAGGTGAAAATTTTTTGTGACCGATCTCAGAATTGAGTGCGTCCGTAGATCACTGAAACCGCTATAGATTCCCAATTCAGTCGTTCCTCCCTCTTGGGAATGACGGTGTGAGTCATTGAGACGAAGAGAGAGTTGGCGGGCTTTTTACTGGCAATAAAAAAGGCTGACGAATGTCGTCAGCCTTTCAAATTTTTGGTTGCCACTGGAGCGTTTATTCTTTTAGAACAGCTTACTCGACCAGCCTAGTTTGTTACGTAGAACATGGTAGTAGTTGTAGTCTTTAGGGTGGATCAGCTTGAGCACATTCGGGCTTTGGTAAATGTGGATCTCATCGCCAGGAGAAACCGGTAGCGAGATTTGGCCATCGCAGCTGACTTCCTGTGTACCGCGGTTATCAGGCGATACGATAAGCTTGATACGACGCTTGCCATCCACCACCAGTGGGCGGCTTGAAAGGGTGTGCGGGAACATTGGCACTAATGAAATTGCATTCAGGCTAGATGACAGGATAGGGCCGCCGCCAGAAAGCGAGTAGGCGGTAGAACCTGTCGGGGTTGAGACGATCAAGCCATCAGAGCGCTGTGAGAAGGCGAAGCTGTCATCAATATACACTTCGAACTCGATCATGTGCGCGACTTGGCCGGGGTGCAGTACAGCCTCATTAAGGGCTGCATTGTGGCTTTTTATCTGGCCGTGACGATGAATTTCAGTTTCAAGTAAGAAGCGCTCTTCTTCCATGAACTCTCCCTTAAGCACATCAGTCAGCGCGCTCTGGAAGTTTTCAGGGTTGAGATCGGTTAGGAAACCAAGATTACCTCGGTTAACACCTATCACTGAAATGTCGAAACGTGACAAGATTCTAGCCGCACCGAGCATATTTCCATCACCACCCACAACAATTGCGAGATCGGCACGTTTACCCAATTCAATCAGGCTAGAAAAATGTTCTTGTGGGATATCGTCCAAAATGCTGGAGAGCCTATCATCAACAAACACTTGATAACCCTCAGTACTTAACCACTGATAGAGCTCTCTGTGAGTCTGAATTGCTTGCTGATCTCGAGGTTTACCAATAATTGCGATGACTTCAAATGGCTTTTTCATAACGTTTCCAAACGAATTAGGCTTGAATCAAAATTCTTCATCCCCATAATAAAGGCAAGTTGAACGTCTATGCGAGTGTTTTATATCAATTTGAGGCGCAAACACGCCTGTCACTGGCATTGAAAACGAATTCTGGAGATATCATGAGCAACGAAGAAAACAAAGTAACCGAAGAAGAGCTAGATCAGATCATTGCTGAAGCTGAGAAAGTTGAAGAAGCTGAACTGAATGAAGACGCGGCTGATGAGCAGGAATCAAAAATTGCTCAACTAGAAGCCGCACTGCTTTCTAGTGAGTCTAAAGTGAAAGAGCAGCAAGATTCTGTTCTTCGCGCAAAGGCTGAAGTTGAGAATATGCGTCGTCGTACTGAGCAAGAAGTGGATAAAGCACGTAAATACGCGCTAAACAAATTCGCTGAAGGCCTACTACCTGTTATCGATAACCTAGAGCGTGCAGTACAAGCTGCAGATGCTGAGAACGAAGCGGTTAAGCCGATTCTTGAAGGTGTTGAGCTAACTCACAAAACGTTCGTAGATACAGTGGCTAAATTTGGTCTTACAGAGATCAACCCTGAAGGTGAAGCATTCAACCCTGAATTCCACCAAGCAATGTCGATTCAAGAAAGCCCAGACCACGAGTCAAACACTGTGATGTTTGTTATGCAGAAAGGCTACGAGCTTAACGGCCGTGTTATTCGCCCTGCAATGGTAATGGTTGCGAAGTAATTGAGTAGCCGCTTGCTAAGCAGTTGATTATTGCAGTTGTGAAGTAAGACAATAGCGGCGACAAAACAATTCACTGGTTAACGTGAAATGAAAAGAGAGGCATATGCCTCTCTTTTTTTATGCCTGTAACTTGAGAGTCCACGTGAATAGTCACCAAAATCGCATTAAGAATGTCGTTCTTTTTATTTTATCCAGAACAGTGATTTAGAGTTTTATATTATGAAACTGGTTGTTAATGAAGAAATGTTTTGATGTCACACTTGTAATGTTTTTGTAAATAAATGCTTTTAATTGTTACCTTTGTATGTAAAATCCACTGCAATATAGCGATTTGGGTCGCATATATAACTATAAAAGTACAATTTTTAAACACAACAAACTGGAGAAGAATGATGGATAAATCGCTCTCAAGTAAGATTTTTGTAGGCTTGTTTGCCGGCCTTATTATTGGTACTGCTATTCAGTACCTATTCAGCGGCATTGCTATTTTTGATACGTACCTACTCGGCGCTGCTGAAGGTGCTGGTGGTATGTTCGTATCACTTATCAAGTTGCTTGTAGTACCTCTTGTATACGTATCTATTGTTTGCGGTATCGTTGAGCTAAAAGATATTCGTTCATTCGGTCGTCTTGGTGGTAAAACCTTTGGTCTTTACATTATTAACACCATCATCGCGATTTCAGCTGCTCTAACGATTGGTCTTATTTTCCAACCGGGTGCTGGTGCGAATCTAGCGGGTACAGTTTCTGAGACAATTGCGCTTACAACAACTGAAACGCCAGATATCTTCTCTCTTGTTGTAAACATCGTTCCTAGCAACCCTGTAGAAGCATTTGCAAGTGGCGACATGCTGCAAATCATCTTCATGGCTATTCTGACTGGTCTTGCTATCCAAGCTCTTGATTCTCGTGGTGGCCCAGCTATCAAGACATTCAAGATGGCTAACGAAATCATGATGAAGCTTATCGGCCTAGTAATGAGCCTTGCGCCATACGGTGTATTTGCTCTGATGATTCAATTAGGTGCAACACTTGATGCAAACACGCTAATGTCAGTTGCTGGCTATGTCGCGCTTGTTGTAGCGATGCTTGTGTTCTGGATCTTCTTCTTCTACCCAATGATGGTTGGTTCATTCACTGGTATTTCTCCAAAGCAGTTCCTACGTGCAACTCGTGAGCAAATCCTTTTCTCACTATCGACTGCAAGTTCGAACGCGACTATTCCAGTAACAATGCGTACTCTGACGGACAAACTGAACGTATCTAAGTCAGTGGCAGGTTTCGGTGTACCACTAGGTGCAACAATGAACATGTCTGGTGTATCTATCTACATCGCACTAGCAACTATGTTCGTAGCAAACGCGTTCGGTCAGCCAATCAACACTGCTGATATCTTTACTCTAGGTCTAACTATCTTGCTACTGTCTATCGGTGCTGGTGGTGTTCCTGGTGGTGGTGTGGTTATGGTCGGTGTTCTATTGCACCAACTAGGTTTGCCACCAGAAGGTCTAGCGATTGTTGCTGCTGTTGACCGTATCTGTGACATGTTCTGTACTTCTTCTAACGTTGTTGGTGATACTGCGGTTAACACTATCGTAGCGAAATCTGAAAACGAAATCGGCGTTGAAGCTAACGAAGAAGCTGAGCTAAAGAAAGCAGAAGCATAATTCTTAATTAAGATTTGATAATTAGAAGCCCCGCTCAATGAGAGCGGGGCTTTTTGTTTCTGATGATAAGTGCTTTGGGCTATCTGATAACTTGGCTAAAAATATCTTTGATTGGTGTTAAGTCTCATTTTTTCTTTTTACTCGTGCCGAATTGGCCATCAGTTTTCAATCTTTAATATAGATCACATATAATAATACAATATTATTTTATTGTTCTGGCAACCTACATTATGACGACATAAAGGAAACCCAATAATGAAGCTGTCTTACCTTAGTCTACTGACTGCCAGCCTTTTAGCCGCTCCCGCTCTTGCTTCTAATCACGATATTGGTCAACAGTTCAATCTTGACCCTGCAAAAGCACCAGCACAAAACTTCGATTTATCTAAATGGAAAATTAACTTACCGGAGCTGACGACTGAAGGGTCTAGAAAAGGTAAAACGCTGGAGATTGGTAAAAAGGAACTGTCGAATGTAGACACGCCTTACGTTCACCCAAAATGGTTCTACACGGATGCCGAATCTGGTGCGATGGTGTTTGTGGCTCCGAATACAGCTCCAACGACGCCAAACAGTAAAAATACGCGTAGTGAGCTAAGAGCGATGCTAGCGGATAGCTACTCTGCGCCGAGCAACAACTTCGCGATTTCAAGCCATAAGAACGCGGAAGAGTTTGGCTCTATCGGTGGGCAGATGACGGCAACACTTTCTGTTGATCAGGTGAGTACCAGCGGTAACTATAAGAAAACCGGTGCATTCTCTGTGGTTATTGGTCAAATCCATGGGTCGGATAATGAACCTCTGAAAATTGTTTACCGCAAATTGCCAGAGCATGAGCATGGTTCGCTAACGTGGAACTATGAATTAAACCCGCCGACAGAGATGAAAAATGCGAAGGATGAAAACGGTAAGAAGCTTCGTAAAGACATTCGCCATGATGTATTTGGCCAATACAATCTGAAAAAAGGCAGCTCGGATCCTACTGATGGCATAAAGCTAGGTGAAGTGTTCTCATATGATGTGAATATCAAAGATAACATCATGCACTTAACCTTTACTAAAAATCCAAACTCAGCCGATCCTATTGTGAAGACGTATGATGTTGACTTGGCCAAGGGCAAATATCAGGGACACGATATCGATCTTGGTTACGGTCAAGACTGGATGTACTTCAAAGCGGGTGCGTATAACCAGTGTAATACTAAGAAGTCGAGTTCTGCCTGTGAGTGGCGTGGTATGGAAGCGGGTGACTACACCCAAGCAAGCTTCTACCAGTTAGTTCTTAATCAATAATATTGCTGAATCAAAAATAGTGCAGAATCAATAACGGTTCGACTCGCTGTTAGTTGAAAAAAAGACCTTCCATATGAAGGTCTTTTTTTATGCGAGATAGAATAGTGAGACATTTTATTTATGAAGATGAACGCGTGAATATGTCAACTTTCGAGCCTTAAGCAGTAAGGGGTAAGCCACTTTTTACCTTTAAGTAGAAAGATAGGGGGAAAAACAGATTTTTTTTACCTATTTCCCTTGAAAATTAGTTTGCAGCCCTTATCTATGGTGCATACGAAAGCAAAATACATTTGCATTTAAATTTTGTGTATTAGGGTTGAATCCCTGATTACTACCCCCCACATAGTGGGTATAGCAAAAAACTAAATAGAATTTATTCGGAGAAAGCCTGATGGGTCGAATCATTGGTATTGATTTAGGTACTACTAACTCTTGTGTTGCTGTTCTTGACGGTGACAAACCACGCGTATTAGAAAATGCTGAAGGCGAACGCACAACAGCATCGGTAATCGCATACACTGAAGGCGAGACGCTAGTTGGTCAACCTGCGAAACGTCAAGCAGTTACTAACCCTCAAAACACGCTATACGCGATTAAGCGTCTAATCGGTCGTCGTTTTGAAGATGAAGAAGTTCAACGCGATATCGAAATCATGCCTTTTAACATTGTTAAAGCTGATAACGGTGATGCATGGGTTGAAGCGCAAGGCCAAAAAATGGCTGCTCCTCAAGTATCTGCTGAAGTTCTTAAGAAAATGAAGAAAACAGCTGAAGACTTCCTAGGCGAAGAAGTAACTGGCGCAGTTGTAACTGTTCCTGCTTACTTCAACGATGCTCAACGTCAAGCAACGAAAGATGCTGGCCGTATCGCTGGTCTAGATGTTAAACGTATCATCAACGAACCTACTGCTGCTGCTCTGGCTTACGGCCTAGACAAGCAAGGTGGTGATCGCACTATCGCTGTATACGACCTTGGTGGTGGTACATTCGATATCTCTATCATCGAAATCGATGAAGTAGAAGGCGAGAAGACTTTCGAAGTTCTTTCAACTAACGGTGACACTCACCTTGGTGGTGAAGATTTCGATAACCGCATGATCAACTACCTAGTAGATGAGTTCAAGAAAGAGCAAGGTATCAACCTTAAATCTGATCCACTAGCAATGCAGCGTGTTAAAGAAGCAGCAGAAAAAGCGAAAATCGAGCTTTCTTCTACTACTCAAACTGACGTAAACCTACCTTACGTTACTGCTGATGCGACTGGTCCTAAGCACATGAACATCAAAGTGACTCGTGCGAAGCTTGAGTCTCTAGTTGAAGACCTAGTTCAACGTTCTCTTGAGCCACTAAAAGTTGCTCTAGCAGATGCTGACCTATCTGTAGGCGAAATCACTGACGTTATCCTAGTTGGTGGTCAGACTCGTATGCCTATGGTTCAAGCTAAAGTAACTGAGTTCTTCGGTAAAGAGCCACGTAAAGACGTGAACCCTGACGAAGCTGTTGCAATGGGTGCTGCTGTTCAAGGTGGTGTACTAGCTGGTGAAGTTAAAGACGTTCTTCTTCTAGACGTTACTCCTCTATCTTTCGGTATCGAAACGATGGGCGGTGTAATGACTAAGCTTATCGAGAAAAACACAACTATCCCTACTAAAGCGGATCAAGTGTTCTCTACAGCTGAAGACAACCAAAGCGCAGTAACTATCCACGTTCTTCAAGGTGAGCGTAAGCAAGCGACTTACAACAAGTCTCTTGGTCAGTTCAACCTAGAAGGTATCCAACCAGCACCACGTGGCATGCCACAAGTTGAAGTAACATTCGACCTAGATGCTGATGGTATCCTGAACGTATCTGCTAAAGATAAAGCGACGGGTAAAGAGCAGAAGATCACTATCCAAGCATCAGGCGGTTTGTCTGAGGAAGAGATCGAAGCAATGGTTCAAGAAGCAGAAGCTAACAAAGAAGCTGACAAGAAGTTCGAAGAGCTAGTAACTGCACGTAACCAAGCTGACCAAATGATTCACGGCACTAAGAAGCAAGTAGAAGAAGCTGGTGAAGCTCTACCTGCAGACGAGAAAGCTAAAATCGAAGCAGCTATCGAAGCTCTAGAATCAGTTAAGTCTGGTGACGACAAAGAAGCTATCGACGCTAAAGTTCAAGAACTTATGCAAGCAGCTCAAAAGCTAATGGAAATTGCTCAACAGAAAGCTCAAGCTGAACAAGCTGGTGCTGACGCTGGTGAACAACCTAAGCAAGATGACGACGTTGTTGATGCAGAGTTTGAAGAAGTTAAAGAAGACAAAAAATAATTTTTCGTCGCTATAACACGTGATTTCTGCGTCGAAGGTACTCACTTACACTTGCCTCTTTATTGGCTAAGAAAGTCCGTGCCTTCTCCTTGAACTAACGTGTTTTAGCTTAGAAAAAGTCGTTTTTCGATTTCTAAAGATACGGGCGTCAGAGGTAACTCTCACGCCCGTAAATTTGTATTTAGACTTGTCGATCTAGATAATAGCTTTATTCGGCATTTCAGCCGGCAGAACTTTTATCTAGATTGATACATAGACTACTGAAGTGATCATTCGGTAGTAGCAATTATTTGGTGACCTAGAACATGTCAAAACGTGATTTTTACGAAGTATTAGGCGTAAGCCGCGATGCATCAGAGCGCGATATTAAAAAAGCGTACAAACGCTTAGCGATGAAATTCCACCCGGACCGTAATCAGGGTGATGACAGCGCAGCAGACAAATTTAAAGAAGTAAAAGTAGCGTACGAGATCTTAACCGATTCTCAAAAGAAAGCAGCTTACGACCAATACGGCCACGCAGCTTTTGAACAAGGTGGCATGGGTGGCGGCGGCGGTTACGGCGGCGGTGGCCAAGGTGACTTCGGCGATATCTTCGGTGATGTGTTTGGCGATATCTTTGGCGGCGGTCGTCGCGGTGGTGGTCAAGCGCGTGCACAACGTGGTTCTGATTTGCGTTACAACATGGAGCTTTCTCTAGAAGAAGCCGTTCGTGGTGTATCTAAAGAAATCGAAGTACCAACTCTTGTAGAGTGTGATATTTGTGACGGTAGCGGCGCGAAAGCGGGTTCTTCTGCACAAACGTGTGGTACTTGTCATGGCCACGGCCAGGTACAAATGCGCCAAGGTTTCTTTGCGGTTCAACAGACTTGTCCTACTTGTAACGGTAAAGGCAAGATCATCAAAGACCCATGTAACTCATGTCATGGCCAAGGTCGCAAACAGAAAACGAAAACGCTTAACGTTAAGATCCCAGCAGGTGTTGATACTGGTGATCGCATTCGTCTATCTGGCGAAGGCGAAGCAGGGGAGCATGGCGCTCCAGCTGGCGACTTGTACGTACAAGTACACGTAAAAGAGCACAACATCTTTGAGCGTGACGGCAACAACCTTTACTGTGAAGTGCCAGTAAGCTTCTCTATGGCTGCTTTAGGCGGTGAAGTTGAAGTTCCAACACTAGATGGTCGTGTAAACCTTAAAGTGCCAGAAGAAACACAAACGGGCCGTATGTTCCGTATGCGTGGCAAAGGCGTGAAAGGCGTTCGTGGCGGCGGTGTGGGTGACCTAATCGTTAAACTAGTGGTTGAAACACCGGTTAAGCTAAGCTCTCGTCAAAAAGAACTACTGCGTGAATTCGAAGAAACATGTTGTGGTGAAGCGGCAAGCAAGCACAAGCCAAAGTCTGAAGGTTTCTTCAGCGGCGTGAAAAACTTCTTCGATGACCTAACTAAGTAATTGATAGTGATTTGAAACTTTTAAAGCCTGCCAGTGTGCAGGCTTTTTTGTATCTGTAGATCAAAGAAAGAAGCTCAGAGAATAAAGAGTCTAGATTTCTCAGGTAGATTATCGAGCCCTTTGGTGGTTGCTCTTGTTACTTCCAACACGCTTCTGGCTCTGAAGCACCCGAGTGGTGCAATTCCAATATATCGGTAATTGAATTTAAACATTCATCATTCACTTGCTGTGAAAGTGGTTCTGCTTGAATGGCATAGGTTGTACTACTCGCCGAAATCGCTAACGTGTATCGGCTGGTGTCGGTATCGCAAAACAAACATGTCCCTCCGGAAATAATATTCTCCGCTGCGGATGCATAGTTCCCCGTGTACAGCGTCTCTATTTCCAATTGTATCTTTGTCATATCAGCTATCGCTGTGACTCGATGCGCTTTGATTACATGGTTTGTATAACTTGGATAGGCAATGGCGCCGAGTATCCCCACGATGGCGACAGCGATCAATAATTCGATCAATGTCATCCCTCTAATGCTTAAGTTGTTGTTGTTGCATATATTTCTTCGAATCATCGCGAGTAGTTTCCTTTAATATCTCTGCCTATTTTTCTCCGGTGGTAGCATCGGCGCAAGATTAAATACGGTTACGAGCGGTATTACATAGGAAATTGGGAAATGACTCGCGGGTTTACTTTATTAGAGCTTTTAATCACGGTGTCGGTGTTATCGATACTGATAGCGACGGCTGCCCCGAGTTTTAGTTCTGTCCTAGCTTCAACTAAAATCAAAAGGCTTGCTCCTGAAGTGCATGGATTTTTAATTGCCGCTAGGTCAGAAGCTATAGCTCAGAATCAAGACCTCTATCTGTTCTTTTTGGTATCTGGTAGTTCTGGGGCTATTAATAACTCTGATGGCGATTGGGATATGGTTTTAAGTAGCTCTGCATCTTTTGACCCTAGAAATGTTCTTATGCAGTTAGACGGTTCTTCCTATCGAGACATAAACATTGCCTTTAATTTCTCAGGTCATAATTCAATATCAGTTGATGGTACTAGGGGGCGATTTGGTAATGGAAATATAACAATGGCTCCGGTAAACGCATTATCTGAACAGTTATCTGTAATAGCGTCTATTACAACCGGGAGAATTCGAATCTGTAGCAGTGATCCAAATCAAAATGGACGCAATAACATAGGCCACCATGGTTATGAGATTTGTTAGTACGCATATCAAGGGAAGTACATTAGTTGAGATGATGGTGGCTTCGGTCATTGGAGTAGTTGCCATTGGAATCATAGGTTCAGTCTTCATTACTAACCAGCGTGTTGCTTCAAAAAATAGTTTAGAGCTTCTGCTATCACAAAACTTATTTTCCACTACTCAAATGATGAAAGAAGAAATTTGGCGAGCTGGTTATGACTCAGATTCGGGAATATCGGTAAAGTTATCGGGTGCCATAAATACAATTTACACCAATCAGGTAAGCGCTGATGAGGCGTATATTGGTTTTGCTTATTTGCAGGATAGTGTCTCGTCGGCATATAGGAACATTGTCTATCAATTCAAAGAAAACAAGCTCAATTACTGCGTGGGAGAGTCCAGTGACCTTTTGGCTATTAATGAAAAACCTATAGGGATACTTAATGGTGAGGTAACAATGACATGTCAAAGCTTATTTTTTGAGCGTCAAATTCAAGTTGATGCTTTATTTGTTGAAGCTGAAGAGCTTTCAACAGGATCTTCGGCTTCTCAAAAAGTAGACATTGAGTTAAAGGCGTCTTTAGTAAATGCAGATGTTAGTCATGAAGTGAGAACTTCCGTTGTTCAGAGGAATTGGCAATGAAGCGATGTAAGCAAGGAGGATTTATCACTCTGTTGTTGGTTAGTGTTCTTCTTGTTGGAACATTAATCGCTTCTTTCGGGAATTTTAAGGTTCTTTTCTATCAAATCAAGCGAGCACAAAATGAAGTTCAGGCACGCAAAGCCCACTGGTTAGCAGAAGGTGGTTTAGAGTGTGGTTTCACTTACATCGCTGAAAATGATCTGACGGCTATTCCCAATGATTTAATGGATCATTGTCAGCAATCGAAAGTCGTTACGTTGGAATCAGAAGCCCTCACACCGAATGTATTGGTATCGAGCTCTGAGTCTTTATCTTTGAACAAAGAGATTAGCTTTGAAGACGCTTCGGGATTAGGAGTAATGCAAACCAATTCGAGTTTAGAATTTATTTCTGATCACAACATCGACATTAATCCTGATATTGCTCTTACTGCTGTTGATGGTATTAACGAGTGTGTCTCTGTTCGATTTTTAGATAGTGTCATCTACAAGCAAAAGGGAGGAGGACGTTTAAAGACCATAACTCCAGAATCACCTCCTTTTCCTTCCTTCGAGTCTTGCCAGCAAACCACCAATATTAGCAGTGATGCAATTATCGACTCTTTGGGTTCATTACCTTCAAACTCATTTCAATCAGATTTCAAATTCGATCCGGATATAGATACGTTCTCTAACTACTTTGGAGTGCCAAAAACTTCAGAGAACATTGACCAAATTAAGCTTGATTATCATGTTATCGACCTTATTGACCGGACTACATCTCCTCTTAAACACACAGACTTGGTTGGTGGAAAATATGAAGGTAAGAAATGTAGTAAAGCTATTAATGATGCCTTTTCAAGTGGGGAGAATAAGGTCTGGGTTATAGGTGATTGCGTCGTTTACTCACCTGCTATCAATGTAGTCGAACCTATCCCTGGTGTTATTACGCCACGTTCATTAGTGATTCAAGACGGTATCGTTGCGAACGGCAACGCAAGCGTATTTGATGGATCTTTTTATCATCTAAATGATATGAGTATATTTGATAATCCTAATTCTCCCGATGTCGATACCGACCTATTGAGTGGTTTGTGGACTAAAGTTCCAGATACAATTCCTATCACTGATTTAGTACAGAGCAATTCGGTTTATATTGGATTTGCTTCTTTTTTTCCTAAAGGCGGGATGTTTTTTGATTCAGCTGGGGGATTATCGACAATTCAAGGTTCAATCAATTTAGATTATACCGGTGAATACAATCCTCATAGTGCTCCTTTGAAAGCGAAATGGAAGCGAGGATCATGGAATGACTTCTAAACAACGAGGTTTCAGTTTGATAGAGGTGCTTATCTCTTTTTTGCTCATCGGTGTTGCTTCGTTAGGGTTGGTTAAGCTGCAAGTTTATGCGGAGCAAAAGTCGGACTTTGCGCTTCACAGTGTAGAGGCACTTCACTTTGCTGAAAGGCAAATGGAATATTATCGAACGCGAGTCTCGGATGTGAGTGGGGCTGTAGGGCTTATTCCTTTTTCGCAACTCAATCAAGCGAACTATTGTCTCAACACGGCAAGCTCAGATCCTTTATCCGGTTTGTCGGACTCTGGGTATGCGATGACTTGTGAGGTGGAGAATGCTACTGGCGCTTTGTCGGGTGCGTTAAAAAGCATTACTGTTTCCGTTGCATGGCAAGATCGTATGAACCGTTCGCAAAGCATTTACCTCGAGACTATGCTCTCCAAATACAGTGAATTTGATTGATCTATCAAGCAAACGTTTACTGCATGCCAAGGCCTACGCATCCCCTTTACTGATAGTTTTCACTCCTCGGACATTGTTTACGTGCCAGTTAAAACTCTGTATATGGAATGGTGTTTTTTGTGTTTTTATATTGTTGCTGTTGTACAGTATTTTTGCAAAATATGTCTCCATTTATGGAAAATGATGTGGAACCTTGTGCTTTTTAACAGCGACTTTAATAGAATATGTGCTGTACCAATAGGCCATGGTCAAAACTTTTATTAGGCCTAAACAAACAACATCACATATGGAGTTACAATGAGTAACCAAGCTGTAAAAAAAGCACCATCGACTGAGAAGATCAGTGGGATGGACCGCTTTCTAAACTTCATTGAACGCGCCGGCAACAAAATTCCAGACCCTGCAATTCTGTTCTTCTGGGCTCTAGTTATCGTATGGGTAGCATCTGCACTTTTATCGAATCTTTCATTCGACCTAATCAACCCTCAAACGGGTGCTGCTCTAGAAGTAAACAACCTATTAACTGGTGAAGCGCTTGCTAGCTTCCTAGCGAATATGGTTACCACGTTCACAGGCTTCGCACCGCTAGGCATCGTACTTGTTGCTATGCTAGGTGTTGGCGTTGCTGATTCTTCAGGCTTCATTACGACTGGCCTTAAGAAGATGCTGAACTTCACGCCAGCTAAGCTATTAACGCCTATGCTAATCCTTGTTGCTATCGTGTCTCACACAGCAGCAGATGCAGGTTACGTTCTAGTAATCCCTCTTGGCGGTATCATCTTCCACGCAGCGGGTCGTCACCCTCTAGCGGGTATTGCAGCAGCGTTTGCTGGTGTATCAGGTGGTTTCTCAGCGAACTTCATTCCTTCAGGTATTGACCCGCTACTAGCAGGCTTCACTCAAACAGCGGCAAATGTTCTTGACCCTGCATACGTGGTTAACCCTCTAGCGAACATTTTCTTTACTGGTTTGTCTTCAGTTCTCATTGTTGGTATCGGTTGGTACGTGACAGAGAAGATCATTGAACCTCGTCTTGCAAAAACTCCAGTAGATGAAGATGCTGAACAAGCACCTGATCTAGGTACGTTCACAGCGATTGAATCTAAAGCATTCAAATTCGCTGGTTGGGCAATGGTTGCAGGTATTGGTCTGCTTATCGCGGCTTTGGTTCCTGAAAACTCAGCACTTCGTTCGCCTGAAGGTGAACTAACGGCGTTCTCAGCACCAGTAATGAAGTCTATCGTTCCTCTGATCTTCATTCTGTTTATTATTCCGGGTATCGTCTACGGCCGTGTAGCGGGTACATTCAAGAATAGTAACGATGTTATCAAAGCGATGTCTGAGACAATGGCAACGATGGGCGCATACATTGTAATGTCGTTCTTCTGTGCTCAGTTCCTATCTGCATTCGCTCAATCAAACATCGGTACTATGCTGGCGCTTTACGGTGCTGAAGGCTTGAAAGCGATGGACCTTCCTGGTGAAGCAACGGTTGTTGGTATGATTCTACTAACGGCTTCAGTTAACCTGCTTGTAGGTTCGGCTTCAGCTAAGTGGGCTCTTATCGGTCCAATCCTAGTTCCAATGCTAATGGTTGTGGGTATCTCTCCTGAACTATCTCAAGCGGCTTACCGTGTAGGTGACTCAGTGTCTAACATCATCTCTCCACTAATGGTGTTCTTCCCACTGGTTGTTGTTTACTGTCAGCGCTACGTTAAGTCGACAGGTATTGGTACTCTAGCTTCTCTAATGATGCCATTCTCGATTGCTATGCTAATCGGTTGGTCTATCTTCTTGCTAGGTTACTGGGCTCTTGGTATCCCGCTAGGTATCCAAGCTCCTTACACTTACACAATGTAAGATAAGTAAAGCTAAGAAAAGCCAAACGAACTAACATAAAAATCATCGAAGCCCGCACCGAAATGTGCGGGCTTTTTTTCGCCATCTTTTTCCGTTTTTTTTATCCAAGATTTTTATAGCCAAGACTTTTTATATCCCAAACTTTCTATATCGAAAACTTTTTATATTCAAAATAAAGGCACTCAGCTTATACTCCGGATCACGGCTAATTGTTGGCCGGTAAAATTAGGAAATCCAAACCACATGAAGATTCTGCTTTTAGTAGGGTTAATTGTTTTAAATGGTCTGTTTGCCATGTCAGAGATTGCATTGGTAGCAGCAAAAAATAGTCGGCTGAAACGCTTAGCCGAAAAACATCGCTCCGCTCAGATTGCTCTTGAGCTCAAAGAAAACCCAACCCGCTTCCTTTCAACCATTCAAATCGGTATTACGGTAATCGGCCTACTCAGCGGTATTGTGGGCGAGGCGACGCTCTCTGCGCCACTGGCCGTTCAACTTGAGCTGTGGGGATTCGACCCAACACAAGCGAATATCTTGTCTACTACGGTAGTCGTTGTCGGTATTACTTACTTCGCGATTGTTGTGGGTGAGTTGGTGCCAAAGCGTTTTGCTCAGTCTCAAGCTGAAAACATTGCTGTGTTAGTCGCGCTACCAATCTTCTGGTTATCTAAAATCGCGACGCCGTTTGTGTTTGCGTTGTCTGCGTCAACCGAAGGCATCTTAAAGCTGATGGGGCGCGGCGGTGAAGAAGATAGTGTGACTGAAGACGATATCCATGCACTGGTGAAAGAGGGCTCAGAATCTGGAGTGATTGAGCGTGGCGAGCAAGAGATGATTCGCAATATCTTACAGCTTGATGATCGCCTTGTGAGCTCGTTGATGACGCCACGCCGAGACGTCGACTTTCTAGATATTGAGCAACCTGTAGAGCAGATATTTAAGAAACTGCGCTCTTCAAAGCACAGTGTATTTCCATTATGCCAAGATCATCTCAATAAAGTGGTCGGTACGGTGTCGTCCAAAGCCTTGCTGAATCAGGCGGGCAATTTAAGTATTCAAGTGATCATGGGGCTGTCTAAGTCGCCGATCTATGTTCCAGAATCGATGAAGGCACTGCGGCTACTTGGCTACTTTAAAGAGTCGGGTACCGAGATGGCATTCATTGTTGACGAGTATGGCGATGTGCAAGGCCTTGTGACTCATTACGATATTCTCGAAGCGATTGCAGGTGAGTTATCCAATAACCCCAATGACCTATGGACAGAGCAAGTGGAAGGCGGATTGCTGGTGGATGGATTAATCCCTATCAGTGAGCTCAAGAACCGCTTAGAGCTGTCAGAGTTAGAAGGGGAAAGTGAAGGCTTCCAAACATTGAATGGCCTTGTGACTTGGCTAATCGGGCGTTTACCCGATACGGGAGAAGTCGTTCAGTGCCAGCAATGGCAGTTTGAAATTATCTCGGTCGAGAACAACCGTATTGTGAGTGTGAAAGCGACAAAAATAGTCAATGAGCTAGGCGATGCTATTAGTTAGATAAGTCGCTAGATATTTAACGAACAAGCCCGCGCTTGTTGTTCGTTATCTCTTTATTGTTCATAATCACTAAGATTAGGTATGCTTCTCCGCATACCTTTTTTTGTTCTTATCCTTTGTTTTCTGGAGTTCCCTTTGTCAGACCATCAATTCACCCCTCAAGATGAAATCTTCATGCGACGCGCCATCGAGGTTGCTAAGCAAGCAGAGAAAGAGGGAGAGGTTCCCGTTGGTGCCGTGTTGGTAAAAGAGGGGGAGATTATTTCTGAAGGATGGAACCGTTCGATTGGAAGCCACGATGCCACGGCACACGCAGAAATCGAAACCTTGCGTAAAGCTGGACAAGCTTTAGAAAACTATCGCTTACTCGATACCACGTTATACGTCACGCTTGAGCCTTGCCCAATGTGTGCAGGTGCCTTGTTACACAGCCGAGTAAAGCGCATTGTGTTTGGTGCCCCTGACTTAAAAGCGGGTGCAGCAGGTACGGTGTTAAATCTCTTTGAAAGCCAAGCCTCATACCACTATGCAGACGTGGAAAATGGTTTGTTAGAACAAGAGTGCCGTGATCAACTGCAGGCGTTTTTTAAACGTCGTAGAAAAGAAATAAAAGAAAAGCGAAAGCTCGAGCGTTTGTTGGAAGAGCAGTATTTAGAATCTGACAAGGCAAGTAATAAGAATAAGGTCTGTAACAAAAACAAGGTCTGTAACAAAAAATAACAGCAAGCTTTCGGCACTCTCTATCGTAAGAGTGCCGCAGAAAACTTACTCGGTATATTTACTCAGAAAGTATCTGCATGAAAGCACGGTTGCGCCAAATGATCTTTTTCTTATTATTTGAAAGCATACGCTTACGACGGTTTGCAGCAACGGTCTTATCAAGGCGCTTCGATTTCAGTTTACTCTTCATCATTTCAACGATTTCCTATTTGTCGTCTGGCTTTGTAATTATGACTTCAGTTTTAATTATAGTGGTTATTTGTTTATGAGCTCTGTCGCGAACTTAGCGTTAGCTTTCTGAACCACTCTTGCAATGGTTAGTATCTGAATCCAACCGAGCATGATGTCGCTTATGGTGTGACGTTATAAAGTTCGATTGTTACTGCAATATGACACCTCAAATTTAACGGTCACTTTGCTGGTTTAGTTTCTCAATGCGAACTAGCCAATACGAACCAGTGGCTCATGTATAAAAAAAAAGAGCAACGCTATATAGCATTGCTCTTTTTTATTTATTTGGAAGACTCAGCTTCATCGACAGCGGATTCAGCCGCACTGATTGTCGATTCAGCGCCCGAGATCTCTAAAGGTGGGATAACCACCAACCCTTCAAGGCTCGCTTCTTCCTCTTTATTACGCTTATTCACATGGCCAATAATGCTTTGGTAATAACGGCGAATGTTCTCAACGTAATTCCTTGCTTCATCACCACGCGCATAACCGTAACGAGTTTTGCTGTAGTACTTCTTCTGTCTTAGCAGAGGAAGCCTGTCTTTCACATCACCCCAAGCGTCAGGATCACCGCCTTGTGCTTTGGTTAAGCGACGTGCATCCATCATGTGACCGTAACCTACGTTATATGATGCGAGGGCAAACCAGATCTTTTCATGTTGAGTAATAGAGTCGGGAACTCGATTCACGATACGACGTAAGTATTCAACACCACCTTGTACCGACTGTTTCGGGTCAAGACGATTGGTCACACCAACGCTCTTCGCAGTTGGTAGCGTTAACATCATCATGCCTCGAACACCGGTTGGAGAGCGTGCGACAGGATTCCAGTGTGACTCTTGGTATGCCAAAGCAGCAATCAAGCGCCAATCAAATTCTTGCGAATATTTCTGAAACAGTGGAGACCATTTTGGCAGCTTGCTATCCAATGCGCGGATAAAGGCACGAGTATCGACATAATCGAAGGTGCCGATATGGCCAATATACTTCTCTTCCAGTGAAGCGAGCTCACCAGACTGCTTTAGGTTACCAAAAAACTCAATCAGCAGCGCATAAAGGCTTTCATCTTCAGACTTCTGTAAATACCAAGAGATCGGTTGGTCTTCTGTAAGTTCAAAAGCCAAGGCTACGTCTGGGTATAAACGTTGTGCGAGTGACAGCTCAATCGAATCCGCCACAGTAAACAAGCGTTCCCCTGTAGAGACTTCTTTTAGCAGGTCGTTGATGTCAGCATTGCCGATCGCATCGTAGATAAAGTCATCGTGTGTGTTTTGCAGCTGTTTTAATGTTGGCTCAAAGTGTGAGTCTTTCACTACAACCAAAGATGGCGTCAATGTGTCAGTAGTCGCTATTTCTTCTGATTCAGTTTGTGCTTTTACGAAATCAGCCTGACGCTCATTCTCGAACTTGATCAGTTGCTCAAGGTTTCTTGGACGCCACTGGCCTTTTTTGTACACGACTTGCTGGCTTACATAGTAATAAGCGGGCGCAGCGCGATAGGCACGTGTCAGGTTGCTGTTTTGTGTTAACCCCGTTGCGATAAGATCGATCTCGCCTTTCTTTAATGCAGGAAATAGGCCGGATAGACGGTAAGCAGGTTTAACCTCAAGCTTTACACCAAGCTCTTCTGCAAACTCGCGAGCTAACTCGTAGTCCAAGCCAGCAGGTCCATCTGGACCGATGTAATAAGAGAGTTGGTTATTCAGGGTGCCGACACGAAGAACGCCACGCTCTCGTATCTGCTCAAGGACACTTTTAGGTTCAGATTCAATCTGGCATCCAGCCAACCCAAATAGGGCAATAGCGAGCAGAAGGAACTTAGACGAAAAGATGAGCGTAAATTTAGGCATCAAAATGAAATCTCAAAAAGTGGAAGCCCCTTTATACCAAACCCCGCAAGGCTGGCAAAGCAGGTTTATTTAAACAGTTGTAAAAGTGCTGATAAATGCAGCAAAAGTACCATTTACACAGAAAGATAAAAAAAATAACGCAAACGGTTGCTTTTGGTGTTACGTCACAAAAAGAAATGCTTTATAATGCGCTCGCATTGAAGAGGTGGAATCGGCATAGGTTTGGCAACCTTCGGGAATAGCTTCGAAGAAAACAGTTAGGTTGTTCCTATAACCCACTGAATTTATTCCAATACTACCTTAATCAACTGCATAAGAGACGTAAGCACATGAGAATTTTGCGTGGCTCCCCAGCTCTATCTGAGTTTCGTGTTAACAAGCTTTTAGAGCTTTGTCGTGAATTAAGCTTACCTGTAACAGGTATTTACGCTGAGTTTGCCCACTTTGCTGATCTAACGGCAGACCTAGATGAGTCTGAAGTTGAGAAGCTAGAAAAGCTACTGACTTACGGTCCAACGATTGAAGAGCATGAACCTGAAGGTTTACTGCTGCTTGCAACGCCACGCCCGGGCACTATCTCGCCTTGGTCTTCAAAATCAACAGATATCGCACACAACTGTGGACTGGCTAAAGTGTCACGTCTGGAGCGCGGTACTGCTTTCTACATTGAAACCTCTGCTGAACTTTCTGAGCTTCAACTTGTTGAGCTGAAAGCAATCCTGCACGACCGTATGATGGAAGTGGTTTTCACTGACTTCGAATCAGCGGCGGCACTGTTCACTGTTGCTGAGCCTGCTCCTTATGCGGAAGTTGACCTACTAACTGGCGGACGTAAAGCGCTTGAACAAGCAAACGTTACCCTAGGTCTAGCACTTGCAGAAGACGAAATTGATTACCTTCTTGAAAGCTTCACTGAGAAGCTAGGTCGTAACCCGACTGACATCGAGCTAATGATGTTTGCACAAGCGAACTCAGAGCACTGTCGTCACAAGATCTTTAACGCTGATTGGACTATCGATGGCGTTAAGCAAGAAAAATCATTGTTCAAGATGATTAAGAACACCTTTGAAACGACACCAGAACACGTTCTGTCTGCTTATAAAGATAACGCAGCGGTAATGACAGGTTCTGAAGTCGGTCGTTTCTTCCCAGATCCAGAAACTCGCCAATACAACTACCACCAAGAAAAAACACACATCTTGATGAAAGTTGAAACGCACAACCACCCAACGGCAATCTCTCCATGGCCGGGCGCATCGACAGGTTCAGGCGGTGAAATCCGTGATGAAGGCGCGACTGGTATTGGCGGTAAGCCAAAAGCGGGTCTGGTTGCTTTCTCTGTATCTAATCTGAAGATTCCGAACTTCGTTCAACCTTGGGAAACAGACTTTGGTAAGCCAAGCCGTATCGTTACTGCTTTGGATATCATGCTTGAAGGTCCTCTTGGTGGCGCAGCATTCAACAACGAATTTGGTCGTCCAAACCTATTAGGTTACTTCCGTACTTACGAAGAGAAAGTAAACTCTCACGCAGGTGAAGAAGTACGTGGTTACCACAAGCCAATCATGCTGGCTGGTGGTCTAGGTAACATTCGTGATGATCATGTTCAGAAGAAAGAGATCCCAGTAGGTGCAAGCCTGATCGTTCTTGGCGGTCCAGCAATGAACATCGGCCTTGGTGGCGGTGCTGCATCTTCAATGGATTCTGGTTCGTCTTCTGAAGATTTAGATTTTGCTTCTGTACAACGTGAAAACCCAGAGATGGAACGTCGTTGTCAGGAAGTTATCGACCGTTGTTGGCAGCTTGGTGATGCGAACCCAATCGCATTTATCCACGATGTGGGCGCGGGCGGCATCTCGAATGCACTTCCTGAGCTAGTCGACGATGGCGAGCGTGGCGGTATCTTTAACTTACGTGACGTGCCAAACGATGAGCCGGGCATGAGCCCACTTGAGATCTGGTGTAACGAATCTCAAGAGCGTTACGTAATGGCGGTTGCTGATAAAGACTTAGCGACATTTGAAGCGATTTGTAAGCGTGAACGCGCTCCATTCGCGATTGTTGGTAAAGCAACAGAAGAACGTGATCTTAAATTAGAAGATTCACACTTCGACAACACGCCAATTGACATGCCGATGGACATACTATTAGGTAAAACGCCTAAGATGCACCGTGACGCGAAGACGCTAAAAGCGAACAATCCTGCGATTGACCGTTCTGGTATCGAACTAAACGAAGCGGTTGACCGTATTCTTCGCCTACCAACAGTGGCTGAGAAAACATTCCTTATCACTATCGGTGACCGCTCGGTAACAGGCCTTGTCGCTCGTGACCAAATGGTTGGCCCTTGGCAAGTTCCAGTAGCGAACTGCGCAGTAACAGCAGCAAGCTACGACTCTTACCACGGTGAGGCTATGTCTCTTGGTGAGCGTACGCCAGTTGCACTTCTAGATTTTGGCGCGTCAGCTCGTCTAGCGGTTGGTGAAGCAATCACTAACATCGCAGCGACGAACATCGGCGATATTAAACACATTAAATTGTCAGCTAACTGGATGTCTCCAGCAGGTCACCCTGGTGAAGATGCGGGCCTTTACGAAGCGGTTAAAGCGGTTGGTGAAGAACTATGTCCGGCACTTGGTCTTACTATCCCAGTAGGTAAAGACTCAATGTCGATGAAGACTAAGTGGGAAGAGAATGGCGAGCAGAAAGAAGTAACATCTCCGCTATCTCTTGTTATCACTGCGTTCGCACGTGTTGAAGATGTTCGTAAGACGATTACGCCTCAGCTTCGTACCCCTGATAACCTTGAAGGCTTAGGCGCTACAAGCTTAGTACTTATCGACCTAGGTAACGGCAAAAACCGTATGGGTGCTACAGCACTAGCGCAGGTTTACAAGCAGCTTGGTGACAAGCCAGCAGACGTAGACAATGCAGCACAACTAAAAGGTTTCTACGAAGGCGTTCAAGCACTTGTAGCGAACGACCAAGTTGTGGCTTACCACGATAAAGGCGACGGTGGTCTATTCGTAACACTGGCTGAAATGGCGTTTGCAGGTCACTGTGGTGTTAATGCTGATATTGCAGCGCTTTTATCTGCATCAGAGAATAGCGAAGATACGCTAGCAGCACTCTTCAACGAAGAGCTAGGTGCGGTAATCCAAGTTCGTAACGACGACCTAGACGCAGTTCTTTCTACTCTTGCAGTAAATGGCCTAGAAGCATGTTCACATGTGATTGGCAGCGTTGTTGGTGAAGGGGAAGCATCAGATGAAGTAGTGATTAAATCAGGCGCAGACGTTGTAATCCAGCGTAACCGTACTGAACTACGTACTATCTGGGCTGAGACGACGCACAAGATGCAAGGTCTACGTGATAACCCAATCTGTGCAGACCAAGAACACGAAGCGAAGAAAGACAACTCAGACCCTGGTCTGAACGTGAAACTAAGCTTTGACGTAAACGAAGACATTGCAGCACCATTCATCAACACGGGCGCTAAGCCTAAGATGGCGATTCTACGTGAGCAAGGTGTTAACTCTCACGTTGAAATGGCAGCAGCATTTGACCGTGCAGGTTTCGAAGCTACAGATATTCACATGAGCGACATCCTAACGGGTCAAGCGGTACTAGAAGAATACAACGGCCTTGTTGCTTGTGGTGGTTTCTCTTACGGTGATGTACTGGGCGCTGGTGAAGGTTGGGCGAAATCGGTTCTGTTTAACGACTCTACGCGTGACCAATTTGAAAACTTCTTCAAGCGTGAAGATACTTTCTCTTTAGGTGTGTGTAACGGTTGTCAGATGTTGTCTAACCTGCGTGAACTTATCCCTGGAGCTGAGTACTGGCCACGTTTCGTTCGCAACGAATCAGAACGTTTTGAAGCTCGTTTCAGCCTAGTTGAAGTTCAGAAGTCTGATTCTGTATTCTTCAACGGCATGGAAGGTTCTCGTATGCCAATCGCTGTTTCTCACGGTGAAGGCCGCGTAGAAGTGCGTGACAACGACCACCTAAACGCGATTGAAAACTCAGGTACGGTTGCTCTACGTTACGTTGATAACAACGGTAACCAAACGCAGCAATACCCGAACAACCCGAACGGTTCGCCAAACGCTATCACAGGTCTAACAACGACCGATGGCCGCGTGACTATCATGATGCCGCACCCAGAGCGTGTATTCCGCACGGTTGCAAACTCTTGGTCTCCAGAAGGTTGGGGCGAGAATGGTGCTTGGATGCGCATGTTCCAAAACGCACGTAAGAATGTGGGTTAATCACTTTCTTACAGGCCGCATTAATCTAGGCTAGGTTAAGCAAAAACGAAAAGCGCAGATCGAAAGGTCTGCGCTTTTTTATTGGCAACTCTTCAGGAACCAGAGCGAAACAAATTAGGTTTGCAGTTTGCTGTTCTAAAAATCTCCACTACGCTAAATGTTATGGAATCAATTTGTTAGGCCATCATTTCTTGTGTTCATACAAGAACAATTCTATTTGGCCGTTCAAAAACTGAATCAATCATCGTGGCATAAGAGGGATCTATGAAAACAACAATCACAAAAGCAGTTGCAGTGGCAGCGATTGTCATGTCGTTAGCTGGGTGTGTCGGTAGTAATGCCGTTACTGGTAAATTAATGAAGTTCAACGTTGAGGTTGTAGATAACCGTTACGCTCGTGCCGGGGTCAACTTCTTGCTTGCGCCAGTTTATGCTTTAACATTTGCTGCCGATTACATTGTATTTAACTCGATCGAATTCTGGGCGGGTAAAAACCCACTCACTGGCGCGCCTCATATCTTCGATAGTAAAGTCGATACTATGATTGATGTGAACGATAGCCTTGACGATTCACTGAAAGATGCACCACTTGGGTTCAATAATCGCCATATTGAATGGGGTGAGATGCAACAGATCGATGAGAACACCATTCAAATGGACATCACCTATAACGATGGCCAGAAGGCTGTTCTGACGGGGGTTCGTGATGGTGACAAGGTCAGTTACTACATGGATGGAACATTGGTTTCAGAGACTTCTATTCAGGCTCTTGAGCAGTTAGCAGCCGAGAAAGTGTAACGCTTTCAGTTTGATATAGATAAAAGAAAAGCCGCTGGATTTAACCCCAGCGGCTTCGTATTTTCTAGCATCTAGCATCTAGCATCTAGCATCTAGCATCTAGCGCGTAGATTAGTTGTTGCTGTGTAGCTCGCTGTTCAGTTCAACAGCAGACTTGTTCGCAAGACATTCAATTTGGCCAGTAATCGAGTTACGACGGAACAGAAGGTCAGAAACGCCAGCAAGGTCACGGGCTTTAATGATTTCTACTTCGTTGCCTTCTTTATCTAGCATGCGAACTTTAGTACCCGCAGTCACGTAAAGACCAGACTCAACCGTGCAACGGTCGCCCATTGGGAAGCCAAGACCCGCGTTTGCGCCTAGCAGGCAGTTTTCGCCGATAGAGATAACCATAGTACCGCCACCAGACAGAGTACCCATGATAGAAGCGCCGCCGCCGATGTCTGAACCGTTACCCACAACAACACCCGCAGAGATACGGCCTTCAACCATGCTCACGCCAGTAGTACCCGCATTGAAGTTGATGAAACCTTCGTGCATTACCGTTGTGCCTTCGCCTACGTGTGCGCCAAGACGAACACGAGAAGTATCAGCAATACGAATACCTGTTGGTACTACGTAATCCACCATTTTAGGGAACTTGTCTACGCAATCTACAGACAGAGCGCGACCCGCAAGGCGAGCTTCGATTTGACGCTCTGGTAGCTCAGGAAGGTCGATTGGGCCTTCGTTTGTCCATGCGATGTTGTGCAGTAGACCGAAGATGCCGTCTAGTACTGTACCGTGTGGTTGTACTAGGCGGTTAGAGATAAGTTGTAGCTTTAGGAAGCCTTCAGCAACTGATGCTGGCTTCTCGTCAGTCGCAAGAACAACAAGAACAAGTGGTTGCTCAGATGCTGCTGCTTTTTCTGCGAAAGATGCGTTTGCTACATCGCCGTTTGCTGCGAATGCTTTCGCTAGTTCTGCGCTTTGTGCAGCAGAGATTTCGATAGCTTGGTTGCCTTCAGCGTAACCTGACACTTCAGCTACAGCTGCTACAAGAGCGTCGCTTGGGTTTAGAAGTGGGTTAGGGAAGAACGCTTCAATGATTTTATTGTCGCGGTTTTTGGTTGCCGTACCGAAGGCTAGTGAAAAGTAAGCCATGTTGAATCTCCATGTGTTGAGTCTTGATTTTGCTATTCCATAACAGCGACTCGAATAACAAGCGCTGCCGTTAGCAAAGTTAATTTAATTGCGTTCATCATAAAGAGAGCGCCCTCGTTATGAAAGGGCGTAACGGGATAAAGTCTGTAAAATGATATTGCTTGTCTTTTGAGAGATAGTTTTCATTATCCGGATATTATACCTCGCTTTCAAATATGGACGTGCTTACTCAAGTAACGCGGTGCCATTTCATTTCCACACCTGACACTTATCTTTAGCTCTTCCTCTTGTTAGCAGTATCAATAGAGTGAGTCACACTTTCTTTATAAATTCATGTTTATTATCAGAATTATTCGACTTCTGTTGATTAATCGCTTGTGCCTACAGTTAGGGTAAATACTCAATTTTCCAGACATGTAATTAAGAGAACGATCACTAAAACCCTGCAAGATGTCAGTATATTGCCTGCCATAACGACATTAAAACGATTAATAAAGGATCTTCTATGAATTTTACTAAGTCTTTACTGGTGCTCTCTATCGGCGTAGCGATGGTTGGTTGTGGCTCGGATAATGATGACATCACGGTGACATGTGACACTGCGGACTCTTGTACCAAGTTTACGGTTTTACATACTAACGATAACCATGGTCGCTTCTGGGAAAACAGTAAGGGTGAATATGGAATGGCGGCTCGTAAAACGTTGATTGATAGTATTCGTGCGGAAGTGACTCAAAACGGTGGTGAGACGATCCTACTATCCGGTGGTGACATTAATACTGGTGTTCCAGAGTCTGATATGCAGGATGCGGTACCAGATTTTGTTGGCATGAACCTTCTTGGTTACGATGCGATGGCATTAGGTAACCATGAATTCGATAACACCTTGGATGTGCTTGATATGCAATCTGAGCTAGCTGACTTCCCGATGCTTGCGGCGAATATTTATATCAAAGATGGAGACACAGTTACTGATGAACGCCTTTTCTCTCCATATAAAGTATTCACCATCAATGGCTTAAAAGTTGCGGTTATTGGTCTAACAACCAAAGATACGGCGAAATTAGTTAACCCTGACAATGTCGCGACGATTCACTTTGCCGACCCACAAGTCGAAATTAAAAAAGCCATAAAAGAGATCGAGGCCAATGAAACGGTTGATCTGATTTTTGCTACCACTCATATGGGGCATTACGCTAATGGTCAACACGGCAGTGAAGCGCCTGGTGATGTGCTACTAGCACGCTCTCTAGAGGAAGGTCAGCTAGATGCAATTATCGGCGGGCACTCTCAAAATCCTGTCTGTATGGAAGGCAACGAATATGCTGATTTCAACCCAGGAGATGATTGTAAGCCGGATCAACAAAATGGTACCTATATCATGCAAGCTCATGAGTGGGGCAAGTATGTCGGTAGAGCTGATTTTGAGTTTTATGACGGAAAGCTGCATTTAGCGAAGTACGACCTGATACCTGTGAACTTAAAAGAGAAAGATGAAAATGGTGATTACCAATTTATCCAATCTGAAATTGAACCTAATTCAACAGTAATTGCTACTCTTTCCGCCTATCAGCAACAAGGTCAAGAGTTGTTGGATGTGATCATATCGAAAACCGATGCGAAACTTGAAGGTGACCGTGATGTTGTACGCGCAGAGCAAACCAACCTTGGTCATTTATTAGGCCACGCTTACCGTACTTACGATTTAGTGGACGCTGACTTCGGTGTGATGAATTCCGGTGGTGTTCGTGACTCAATTGCGGCAGGTGACATTGCTTATCGTGATGTACTTACAGTCCAACCTTTTGGCAATTTTGTAACCAAAGCAACAATGACGGGTGCGGAAGTAAAAGCGTATTTAGACGTTGTTGCGACTAAGACGGCAGGATCTGGCGCTTACGCACAATTGGATAATATTAGCTTAACTGTCGACTGTGATTTGAGTGATGTGACTATTCGAGATATCAATGGCAAAGGTTTTGATTTAGCAGATACTTACACGTTCTCCGTGATCAGTTTCAGTGCGGCTGGTGGTGATGACTACCCAGTGATTGATGTTGAATCGACGCAGTTAACGGATGCCTCCGTTCTTCGTGATTTCTTTGTTAAGAACCCAGATGTCACTGCTGCTGATTACGCTCCTGCTGCTGACAAGCTAATCTATAGGAGTAATGGAGTAGACGTGAAAGGCTGTCCAGCGAACTAATTTATAACGCATAAACAAAAACGACAAAGAAAATAGCCAGCAAATCGCTGGCTATTTTTGTATAAAACTTAGTGAGAAAATCTAGATAAACAACGCCTTGTAAGCCTGTTCAATCCCTTCAATCAACATCTGCATACCGATGACGGCAAGTATCAAACCCATCATTCGGGTTATCACGTTCAATGCACTTGGTCCGACAGCTTTAACGAAGCGTTCGCCGAATACAAACAGTACATAGGTTAGGGTGCAGAGGAGGCCAAATGCCACGATGGTAATGATGGTCTCATAAATCCCCTCGGTACTGGCAAAGTTCATCGCAGTAGCAATGGTGCCCGGGCCAGCCAGTATTGGCATAGCTAAAGGTGATACGGCGATACTTAGAGCTGCGTCTCGCTGGGCATCTGAGTTTACTTTCTCTTTTGCTTTTGAGTGTGTTGAATCACCTTGCAGCATGTGAAAGCCAATCAAAAAGACCAGAATGCCGCCAGTGATGCGCAGTGCGTATAGCGTGATACCAAAGAGGTCAAAGATCAGTTTGCCAGAGATCGCAAAAGTACTGACGATAACGAAGGCGATAAGCACCGATCGGAATGCGATAGATTTAACCGTTTCCCTGTCATTGTCGCCGGTTAATCCAAGAAAGATTGGCGTATTAGCGATAGGGTTCATGATGGCAAAAAAGCCCATGAACACGGTAATGGTATGAATGATGAGCTCTTTCATATTATTCCTTTGAAAAGATGCAGTTAAATACGAATGGTTTGTGTATTTAATCTTAGATACAAATAATTATTAGAAATAGATAGTAGAGCAAGTGTGAATAAAAAACAGCCAGCATAAGGCTGGCTGTTTGGTTTTAGTGATAGGTGTAGAGTTTTGGTCGTTTGTTATTACTTTTTTCTCAGTTAACGGACTCTACTCTATGGATAGATTGCGGCGCTCAATTTTGTCGTTATGCGTTCAAAGATTCGCTCACCGCCACAGCCAATGCAACTGTCGCACCGACCATTGGGTTGTTACCCATACCGATGAAGCCCATCATTGCCACGTGAGCCGGAACAGAAGAGCTACCTGCAAACTGAGCGTCAGCGTGCATTCTGCCCATGGTATCTGTCATGCCGTAAGACGCTGGGCCTGCTGCCACGTTATCTGGGTGCAATGTTCTACCTGTACCGCCGCCTGAAGCAACTGAGAAGTAAGGTAAACCTTGGCGAGTACGTTCTGCTTTGTAGATACCTGCAACAGGGTGTTGGAAGCGCGTTGGGTTAGTTGAGTTACCCGTAATACTTACATCCACTTCTTCTCTGTGCATGATTGCTACGCCTTCACGTACATCATCAGCGCCGTAACACAAGATCTCTCCGCGAGGGCCTTGTGAGAAACGGCGACGTTCTGTTTCAACAAGTTCACCCGTTTGGTAATCGTATTGAGTGCGAACATAGGTAAAACCATTGATGCGAGAGATTAAGTAAGCCGCATCTTTACCTAGACCATTTAGGATTACCTTTAATGGATTGTGACGTGATTTGTTGACGTTGAGTGCGATTTTAATCGCACCTTCTGCAGCAGCAAAAGATTCATGGCCCGCAAGGAAAGCAAAACAGTGGCTTTCTTCATTGAGAAGACGCGCAGCCAATGCGCCGTGGCCGATACCGACTTGGCGTTGTTCAGCAACACTGCCGGGTTTGGTAAATGCTTGGAGCCCTTCACCAATGATATTCGCTGCTTGTTCTGCGCTGGTGGCTTCGCGAAATATTGCTAGTGCTGAACCAAGGATATAAGCATCGGCAGCGCTTTCAAAAGCAATAGGTTGGGTGTCCATCACCATGGCTTTTGGGTCGACATTGTGTGATTTACAGTATTGGTTCGCTTGCTCTAAAGAGTCGAAGTTCATTTCTGCCAATACGCGAGTTACTGATTCATTAAATTGAGTGTTCATCATATCTTTCCTCTAAATTGGCAAAAATTATTGTTGGCGTGGATTAATGGTGGTTACAGCTTCATCGAAGCGACCGTAGGTTCCCATAGCAAGGTCTGCTGCTTCATTGGCTGACACGCCTTGATTAATCGCCTTCATCATTTTGCCGAGGTTGAGATATTCGTAGCCAATCACTTCGCTATGGTCATCAAGTGCAAGCTTGGTCACGTAGCCCTCTGCAAGCTCTAGGTAACGAACGCCTTTCGCTGAGGTTGAATAGCTGGTACCTACTTGGCTACGTTGTGTTTGACCTAGGTCTTCCAATGCAGCGCCAATTTCTAGGCCGCCTTCAGAGAATGCAGATTGAGTTCGACCGTAAACAAATTGCAGAAAGATTTCGCGCATGGCTACGTTAATAGCGTCACACACTAAGTCAGTATTCAGAGCTTCAAGAATGGTTCTTCCGGTGAGGATTTCGGCTGCCATCGCGGCTGATTGAGTCATGCCTGAACAACCAATCGTTTCGATTAGTGCTTCTTCGATGATGCCGTTTTTTACGTTCAGCGTTAGTTTTGCTGCACCTTGTTGTGGTGCACAAGTGCCGACGCCATGGCTTAAGCCAGAAATAGCGATAACGTCTTTTGGACTAACCATAGCGCCTTCAACTGGAATTGGCGATGAAGTGTGCAGATCACCCCTTTGAATAGGGCACATTGATTGAATTTCTGAAGAGTAGTGCATAATGTTTTCTCACAGTTAGAGTCATTGAAGACCTAGAGTGTTGAGAAAACAGGACGTGTTGGAAGAGGTGCGGCTAATTCACTACAGATCTTGAGTATCGATAATCCAAAGGTGTCATGAAGCTCGGCCTTAAGAGACTAAGTCCATTTCAAAATGGAGGAATAGCGATACATCCAACAGTATTACCTGTTTTCGATTCTGTAGGAGTCATTAGCACTGTTCGAAAGAACGGGCGGTTGAAGCAAAAGCTTAGGTGGAACCCCATCACCTGATGGCTATAGATTAGATCTTTATCACACTTTCATGCAAGCGAATGTTTAGAGCGATTTCGACTATAAACAGAGTTCATTATATTTCGATAAGTATAAAAAAACGCCAATAACGAGCTCTAATTAGAGGTATCATTGACGTTTTCAACAGAGGTATCAGCTAGTTACGCTGCATCTTCTTCTGCGTCTTCAACAGCTTCAAGTTTCTTTTCTTTTTTCGGAGCTGGTTTGCGCTTAGCACCTAATGCATAAAGAACTTCTTCTTTATTCTTCGCTAGGTACATTGCAAGTTCTTCTTGCTTGCCTTCATCTTCAACTAAGTCGCTTTTGCTTAACAGTTCAAAAAGCTCATCAGCCATATCCAGCATTTTGTCGTATGCGTCAGCTTCGGCTTTAGAGGTAAAAGTCATTTTCTCTTCTCCGTTGCGTTCGACCACGTACTTGACGATAACAGCCATGGTTAATCCTCTAAGTTTGATAAATTTTACTGGCTTTTTATACAGTTTCTGATGTTAAAAGTCCAGTTGGAGCCCTAACAATGCGGCCTCAATCTTGATGTGTAGCCCAGTCTTCACAATAACTCATGAAAGATTTCAGCAGCGGGCTCTGGTATTTGTCTTTGTGTACCAGCATCCAGAAACGTCGTTTCATGTCGAGTGGGACATCGAGTGCTTTCACTCGGCCTGAGTCAATTGCTCGTTGCGCCGCCAGTCGTGATAAACACGCGAATCCAAGATTGGCAGAAACTGAATTGATGATCGCCTCGGTGGTGTTGAGTTCAAAGGATTCATACCAGTGTTCGATACGCGGTGCGACTGCACGAAGGAAAAACTCGCGAGTCCCTGAGCCTGATTCACGTAGAATCCAGTGACTATCTTCTAAATCGCTTAAAGTCACTTTTTCTTTTGAAACGAGAGGATGTTGATTACTAACAATAATACACATTTCATCGCTGCTAAACTGACTCGAAATGAGTTCAGGGTGTAATGTTTTTCCTTCAATTAGCGCGATATCAAGTTCATAATCCACCAACTTTTGGCAGATCAGCGCACTGTTTGAAATGAACAAGCTTTGATCCTGATGTTGAGTTCGTTCACGAAAGCCAGACAGAATAAACGGTGCGACCTGATTACCAATTGTGTCACTCGCACCGACCTTTAGATTGCCACTTAAAGGCTGGTCGTCACGGAACAAAACATCAATACCAGCAGCACGATGTAATATCTCATCCGCCAAAGGAAGAAGCTTTTGTCCTTCTTGATTGAGAATTAATCGGTTATTAACCCGGTCAAATAGAGAGTGACCGAGTTGTTTCTCCATTTCGCCTAGCGCCATGCTGACAGCAGCTTTAGAGAGAAACAGCGCCTCAGAGGCAGCGGTCAATGTTGAGTGCTGAGTAATAGTGACGAACACTTTAAGTTGTTTAATTGAAATATTAGCCATCAGATTCCTAGTTTTACTCTGCTGGTGAAAATGGATTCTGTTCAGTATTGATGAACGCTTGTTACATATAATTGGATGTTATTTAACGAATCGCAAGCATATTATGGCTTCAACAAGCGAATGAGTTCACAAGTTTAGTGAATCAAGTTTAAGAGAGGCTGACATGATTCAACGTATTAAATATAGATTAACAGGAGCTCCAACACCCATGGCAGGGTTGGCACTAGCAATAGCAAGCTTAGGCTGGTGCTGGGATGGTGTATTGGTATCACAAGGTATCTTACATACACCGGGTTTGGTTCAATGGATAAGCGCAGCGATTGCTGGGTGCTTACTTCTTGTTTTAGCTGTGAAGTTTTTGATTCACGGCCACTTATTACGTGAAGACCTTGCACATCCTGTTGTTGGCAGTGTTGTACCCACATTCGCGATGGGTTGTATGGTAGTGTCTGCTTCGTTGGCTCCAATTTCGACCTTCCTCAGCGAAAGTGTTTGGCTAGCATCTGTTGCATTACATGTTGTGTTCTTGGTGAGCTTTTTATACCACAGAGCAAAACAGTTTGAGATTCACCATATGGTGCCAAGCTGGTTTGTACCACCAATCGGTATCGTTGTTGCGGATGTTTCTTTCTCTGGTAATCCAACTCTAGAGCCTGTTGCAAATGCTGTTTTGGTCTTTGGTTTGTTGATCTATGCGGTAATGTTGCCTGTGATGGTTTACCGTTTGATCTTCTCTCATGAAGTGCCAGATGCGGCGAAACCAACCATTGCGATTATGGCGGCACCAGCAAGCCTATCTTTGGCGGGTTACCTGACGGTTACGGCAAATCCTTCTCCAGTGATTATTGGATTACTATTTGGTATTGCGGTGTTGATGACGTTCATTATCTACGCGGCGTTCTTCAAACTACTTCGTCTGCCATTCAGCCCAGGCTATGCCGCGTTTACTTTCCCAATTGTGATTGGTGCAACGGCACTGTTTAAATTGGCAGCGTGGATGCAAGTACAAGGTATTGAAGCGCATTACATCAACCAAGTGTTCAATCTTGCGTATTTAGAACTTGTTGTTGCGACGCTAGTCGTGAGCTATGTAGCGATTCGTTACTACATGAACTACAAGCCTCATCGTGTTCTAAGCGCGGTAGGTAGTAGATTGTAAGAAGCAATAGTTCAAAAGATAAACGGACCTTAAGTTTTCAGTATTTCATAAGCTTATATTCCTAATCCAAACACGGCACTTATGCTAATCTGGCTTTATATTGTGGCAAGATTAGCGTGAGTGCACTTTGTTTACTGTTTACCATTCCAATAAAGTTGATACTTTAAAAATCCTTCTCGTTCACTTAATCAAAAGTGATCCTTTAGCCAATCCTTTCGAAAAAGAGCAGATCTTGGTTCAGAGCCCAGGTATGTCTCAATGGCTTAAGATGGAACTCGCCAAAGAGTTTGGCGTAGCAGCAAATATCGATTTCCCACTTCCAGCAACCTTCATTTGGGATATGTTTACCCAAGTACTTCCAGATGTTCCTAAACGCAGTGCTTTTAACAAAGAAGCGATGACGTGGAAGCTGATGAGTTTGCTACCCGCTAAGCTTGACCACCCTGATTTTTTACCTCTACAACGCTACCTTGAAAACGACGAAGATGATTCGAAGTTGTATCAATTGGCAGAAAAAATTGCCGATATCTTCGATGGTTACTTGGTGTATCGACCTGAATGGATGGCGATGTGGGAAGCGGGAGAGCCCGTTGCAGAACTTATCGATGATGAGGGACAACAAGAGCACCCTTGGCAACCGATTTTGTGGCAAGCACTCTATGAGAAAACCTTGTCTCAAGGCCAATCTAAATATCACCGTGGCAACTTGTATTACGACTTCATTGAAGCGCTAGCCAAGCAACAAGGACAACTGCAACATCTGCCTAAACGCTTATTTGTGTTTGGTATTTCTTCGTTGCCTCCTCGCTACATGGATGCATTGAAAGCGCTTGGCGAGCAGATTGATGTGCACTTGATGTTTACCAATCCTTGCCAACATTACTGGGGCGATATTCGCGATCGTAAATACTTGGCAAGAGTCGAAGCACAGCGCCGCAAGCAGTTTGCTTTGATTGATGGTTTACCTCAGCTTGAAGGCGAAGCCTCACCATTGAAAGATGGTATTGAAGCCAACGTTGAAGACGAACTACACACCAGCCAAGCCGTCGGTAATAGTTTACTTGCGTCTATGGGTAAATTGGGTAGAGATAACCTGTTCTTGCTATCTCAATCAGACAGCGAAGAACATGAATTCTTTATTGAGCTTGAGAGGGATAACCTGCTTCATCAACTGCAAGCCGACATTCTCCAGTTAGAAGAGCATCAAGACGACCACATCTTAGATTCCAGCAACCATAAGCAGGTGGTTGAACTAGGTGATCGCTCGTTGACGGTACACGCTTGTCATAGCCCAATGCGTGAGGTTGAAGTCCTTCATGATCAGCTGTTGGCAATGTTTGATGCTGACCCGACACTGAAGCCACGCGATATCATCGTGATGGTGTCTGACATTAATGCTTATAGCCCAGCGATTCAGGCGGTATTTGGTAATGCTCCGGGTGAGCGCTATATCCCATATTCAATCTCAGATAGAACCGCCGACCAAGAAAGCCCAATATTGACTGCCTTCATGCAGCTGGTCGCGCTACCGAACACGCGCTGTTTAGCCTCTGAGTTGCTAGAGCTGTTAGAAATTCCTGCAATGATGGCGCGCTTTGGTATTGATGAGTTTCAATTCGAGCAAGCCAAGCAATGGGTTGAAGAGGCGGGTATTCGTTGGGGTGTTGACGCTTCAACGGCGACAGAATTTGACCTACCTGCAACCGAGCAAAATACCTGGCTATTTGGCATTCAGCGCATGTTATTAGGATATGCGATGTCGGACTCTGCGGGTTTGTTTGAAACCGAACACTCTCCAATTGCCGCTTATAACGAAGTTCAGGGCATTAACGCCGAACTTGCGGGTAAGTTAGCGCACTTTATTGACCGTATCGCTCATTACCGCCAACGACTAACTGAAACCCAATCAATCGATATGTGGCGTGAAACCTTGCTGCAAATGATTGATGACTTCTTTGCGGTTGAACTAGAAGGCGAGGTGGTACTTAAGTCGATTCGTGATGCACTTTCACAACTGAATGAACAGCTTGATGATGCCCTGTACGAGCAAGAGTTGTCGCCAAGCATTATCTATCAGTATTTGAACAATAAACTATCGGGCGCGCGTATTAGTCAGCGTTTCTTAGCGGGCCAAGTTAACTTTTGTACCCTGATGCCGATGCGTTCCATTCCGTTTAAAACTGTCTGCTTATTGGGCATGAATGACGGAGTTTACCCTCGCTCAATGCCGCCAGAAGGCTTTGATTTGATGAACGGTCGCACTCGTCCAGGAGACCGTTCTCGTCGTGATGATGACCGCTACCTATTTTTAGAGGCGATGTTGTCGGCGCAAGAGTGCTTGTACATCAGTTATGTCGGCCGTTCAATTCAAGATAATACCGAGCGAGTGCCGTCGGTATTGGTTTCAGAGTTAATTGAGTACTGCCAACAGAACTACTGCTTAAGTGAAGACCAATCACTACCAAGCGATGATTCTGGGCTCAACCTGACTCAAGCGATCAGCTTTGAACACACCATGACACCGTTCAGCCCCGCTGCGTTTACTCAAGGTGACGCGAGCCATGTATTGAGCTACGCCAAAGAGTGGCTTCCAGCGGCTAACCGTTCCGGTGAACGCAGTGGTGAATTCAATCGCGCATTGGATGATTACTTGTTGGGTGCAACGTATCCGTTAGAACTCGACTTGGTTGAGTTACAGCGTTTCTGGCGCTTACCGGTTCAGTACTTCTTTAATCGCCGTCTAAAAGTGGTGTTTGAGCCTCCTCTTCCTGTGATGGAAGATGATGAACCATTCGTACTTAATGGACTAGAGAGTTTCCAGCTTAAGGATGCTTTGCTGCAAGTGTTACTGGATCACCCTGAAGGCGCTGACGAGGCCGTTCGATTGTTTGTCTCTGAGCAGAAAGCACAGGGTCGTTTACCGGTCGGAGCTTTTGGTGATATCGAATTTGAAACCAACCGTGTTCAAGCGGAAGACTTAGCCAAAGAGATTCGATTTGTGAGCGGATCACCGCAGCAAGATCTCGAAGTAAATATCGAATTTGATGTGTTAGGCGAAGGTAAGCCTGTTCGTTTGATGGGTTGGTTAACTCAAAACTATCAATCGGGTCTAGTTCGTTTCCGTAGCGGTAAAATACGCTCTCAAGATTATTTGGCAGCGTGGATTGATCATCTATGTTGTGCAGTGATGGGACACGGAAAAACGACCCATATTATTGGCTACGACAGAAAAGAAGGCGTGGTTCACCAAACGCTACAACCGATTGGCGATGTACAGCAGGCGAAGAGTTTGCTGGCTGAGTTAGTACGACTGTTTTATCAAGGCATGACAGCGCCATTGCCTTACTTCCCGAAAACCGCATTAGCTGGTGTTGAAGCGGGCTTTAGTCGTGGGAAATGGGTCGATGACGAAGAAAAGTCTCTTAAGAAAATGGCCGATACCTTTAATGACAGCTTCGCCTTCACGGGCGAGGGTAGAGATACCTACATCTCACGAATCTGGTCTAAATGGGACGATGAATTGGCTACTGAGTCGCGTATGTATTCAACGCTTGTGCTACAGGCGGCAAGGTTGGCTGCTGCCGATCTGGCAGATCAGGAGTAAGTGGCTGTGATCGACAAGATCAATAGCGTGCACGCTGAATTAATGAAAAACGAAAGAGAGTTGTTGGTCAGCGTTTGGGATGCTTACTTTCCAGGTGAAGGGAATCAAGGTACAGGAAATAAAGTGGCCGCCAGTAAATCATTATTAGTGTAGGGCGTTCGCTGTACGGCCACAGGTCAGAGGGACCATTATTCTGTGGTTCAAAGTAACGCCGTAAAGTACAAAACTCGTACGCGCTCCTGAACTCGTGGGCGCATAGTAGCGAGGCGATCTGAATTGATCCGTGAGAGAGATCGCACTAACTATTAACAAATCAGCGTAGGACACAAATTGAATGATGTTTTCCACGCTAGGTCACATTTGTAACAACACATTTATCAGAAGGCAGTAAGGCATGACGACCACAAGCAGTGTTCAGGTAATCGCTCCACAGACACTCGATACGATGACGTTTCCACTTCATGGCGCGCGTTTAATTGAAGCGTCAGCGGGTACGGGTAAAACATTTACCATCGCTGGCTTGTACTTGCGCTTACTGCTGGGGCACGGCACTGCTGCGCCGCAAGGTGATCTGACGGAAGCTACACGACACCATGAGCCACTAACTGTAGACCAAATTCTAGTGGTGACCTTTACCGAAGCGGCTACCGCTGAGCTGCGAGATCGTATCCGTGCTCGAATCCATGATGCACGGATTGCGTTTGCACGTGGGCAAAGTGACGACCCAGTGATTGCTCCTTTGTTACAAGCCATCGATGATCATGCTGGCGCAGCTAAAACTCTGCTTAACGCTGAAAGACAAATGGATGAAGCAGCGGTCTACACCATTCACGGTTTCTGTCAGCGAATGTTGACTCAAAATGCCTTCGAGTCTGGAAGCCGCTTTGATAATGAATTTGTGACCGATGAAAGCCACCTAAAAGCACAAGTGGTTGCCGACTATTGGCGTAAACAGTTCTACCCATTGCCAATTCAATTAGCAGGTGAGGTTCGTAATATCTGGGGTTCTCCCGCTTCTCTATTGGCTGACGTAAATCGTTATCTGACGGGTTCTCCACTAAAGCTAACCGTCGAAGCAATGTCGGGCGACCTGCAAACTCTGCACAATCAAAACCTAGATAAAGTGAAGCAACTTAAGGCGTTGTGGTGCGAATCCGAAGCGGACTTTTTGGCTTTGATTTCAGGTTCAGATGTGAACAAGCGTAGCTACACCAAGAAGTCTTTACCGACTTGGTTAGAAGCGGTCACGGCATGGGCGCAGAGCGACACTCATGATTACCAGTTTCCAGATAAACTAGAGAAGTTCTCACAAGTCACGTTAATTGAAAAAACACCGAAAGGCACTGCACCTCAGCACGCCGTTTTCGAAGCGATTGAGGACTTCTTAAATTCTCCAGCAGATCTAAAAGCTCCATTGCTGGCGCATGCCATTACCCATTGCCGAACCATGTTAGCCAAAGCTAAACAGCAAAAGCAGTGGTTATCGTTTGATGATTTGTTGACTCAGTTATCCGCGTCGATTGATGTGGATGATCAGTCACTGCTTGTGGAGAGAATCCGCACCTTATACCCAGTGGCGATGATCGATGAATTCCAAGATACCGATCCGCTGCAATACAGTATTTTTAGCCGAATCTACCTCGATAACCCGCAGTGTGGTCTGTTTATGATCGGTGACCCGAAGCAGGCTATCTATGGCTTCCGCGGCGCAGATATCTTTACCTATATCAAAGCGAGAAACCAAGTTAGTGCTCACTACACGCTAGGGACTAACTGGCGTTCGAGTGCTGATATGGTCAGCGCGGTAAACCAAGTGTTTATGAATTCGGATAGCCCGTTTATCTACGATCAAGACATTCCATTCTTACCCGTTGCTGCTAGCCCATCGGCTGATAAACGCCAATGGGTGATGAACGGAGAAACCCAGCATGCACTGACCTTTTGGCTACAAGAAGCGGAAGATAAGCCATTGCCGAAAGGCGAATATCACAAAGCCATGGCCGAGGCGACAGCGAGTCAAATTCAAACCATTCTGACCGCTTCTCAAAATCAACAAGCCTATTTTGATAACGGCAAAAAACAACATGCCGTGAATGCGGGTGATATTGCTGTTTTGGTTCGAACCGGTAGTGAAGGTCGCCTGATCAAGAACGCGCTGTCTGAGCAAGGCATTGCGAGTGTCTACTTGTCGAACAGAGACAGTGTGTTCACCAGCTTGGTCGCACAAGATATTCAACGTTTGTTGCAGGCGGTGCTGACACCTGAAAATGACCGAGCATTGCGCGCCAGTTTGGCGTCGGAGTTGTTTGCTCTGGATGCCGCATCATTGGATGAACTCAACAACGATGAAGTGGTGTGGGAAAACGTCGTTAACGAATTCCGAGAATACCGTAAGTTGTGGCTTCAGCGCGGCGTGTTGCCAATGCTTCGCAGCGTGATCAGTAAACGACATCTCGCAGAACGCTTACTGGAAGAAGAAAATGGTGAGCGCTCACTCACTGATTTAATGCACATTGGCGAGTTGTTGCAACAAGCAAGACAAGAACTCGACAGTGACTATGGCTTGTTGCGTTGGTTGGCAGAAGTGATATCAGATGCACAAAATGGTTTAGGCGGGAGTGATGACGACATTCAACGCCTTGAATCAGAAAGAAACTTAGTTCAAATCGTTACTATTCATAAATCGAAAGGTCTGGAATATGATCTAGTATTTCTGCCGTTTGTCGCGAGCTACCGTGAAGCGAGTGAAGGCAAGTTCTACGATCACGACTCAGATACCACAGTGCTTGATATTACGGGTAGCGATAGTGCCTTAGCGCAAGCCGATAAAGAGCGATTAGCGGAAGACTTACGCTTGATCTACGTAGCGCTGACTCGTGCTGTTTATGGATGTTTTATTGGCATGGCACCGCTACGTAAAGGGCGTTCAACTAAAGAGCCAACTGGCGTTCACTTAAGTGCGATGGGCTACTTGGTTCAAAACGGACAAGAACAAGGCATTGCTGAGTTGAATCAAGCTTTGTCAGCGATTGAGAGTAAGAATTCAAGCGTATTACTGTCTGAAACGCCTACCGCGCACGAGCACGTTTTTGTACAGACAGAGCAAGTGAGTGAAGACTTACATGCTAGTGAATTGAAGGCTTCAATTGACCGAGCTTGGCGAATCACCAGTTACTCGGGGCTTGTAAAACAAGGCAGTCACGGCGCAAGTCATGATGCCACGATTGAGGTGTCTGGCTTTGATATTGATTCGGTTGATGAACAAGATGAGTCAGAACTGATTGAACCTGAACGTTCTATATTTACGTTCCCTCGCGGCGCTCGCCCGGGTACCTTCTTACACACCTTGTTTGAGGATGTTGAATTTACCGAGCCAGCAACTAGCGAACATAACACGCAAGTAATCACTCACTTATTAGAGTCGGAGCAATACGAACTAGAGTGGTTACCAGTGCTTCAACAGCTTGTCGATACGGTGCTTAACACAGCATTAGATGGTAAAAACTTAAAGCTAAGCGAGAAAGACTCAACGCAACGCTTAGTTGAGATGGAATTCTTACTACCGATCGAAGTGCTCGCCGCATCTGAACTGAATCAAACCATTCAATATCACGATCCGTTATCGGCTAAAGCGGGCGACCTAGGTTTCCAAACCGTGCAAGGCATGTTGAAAGGCTTCATCGATTTGGTGTTCGAGCACCAAGGTAAATACTACGTGCTCGACTGGAAATCGAACCATTTAGGTGATGACGTTGCCGTCTACCATGGTGAAGCACTGAAATCGGCGATGGCTGATCACCGCTACGATCTGCAATATCAAATCTATGCGTTGGCATTGCACCGCTTCTTACGCAGCCGCGTTGCGGATTACAGCTATGAGCAGCATTTTGGTGGGGTTTATTACTTGTTTTTAAGAGGAATGGACGGCCAAACTCAACAAGGTATTTTCTCGGCTAAACCTACATTGGCTTTGCTCGATGAAATGGATCAATTGATTGACGGTAAAGTGATAGACAGACGTTCAGCACAATTGAATGACAATGAAACTGGACAGATGGGGCTTCTATAATGACAACAACGACCACTAATACCACCATAGAAACAGCGAATTCTGTTAAGCCAGTTTCACTTATCCCTGAGCAGCTCATGGATGTATTAAAGTTCCTAGCGGACAAAGGTTCAATTCGTCAGCTGGATTATCAATTTGCTCGTTTTATTTCTCAGCAAGCGACGAGTCATTCTCAGGAGATCGGTTTTCTCGCTGGGGTGGTGAGCCATGAATTAGGCAAGGGGCATATTTGTACTCAGCTTATACAGCAGCATACGGCAGGCCCTGAACAAACGACAGATCTAGCCCAGTTACTCGGTTTATACGGTGAAACGGCACTGCAATTGAACCAAAAACTGTTGGGTATTGATTGGGTAACTGTTCTGCAATCATCTAACTTAGTTGGTACAACCAACGATTGCGTAAAGCCGCTAATGTTTGATGGACAGCGTGTCTACTTACAGCGTTATTGGAACTACGAAGTTGTGTTGGCTGAAACTCTAAACCGTTTAAGTAAGCCAGTAGAGTTCAATACTGAACACAAGAAGGCACTGACTGAAACGCTCAATCAGCTTTTTGCACGCAGTTATCACTTCCTGTTTAATGCCTTAGCCAAGGCTGAAGCAAACCAACAAACCTCTCAGGTATTACGTCAGCAGTTAGTGTGTGACCATCTAGATATCGTCGATGAACAGGCTTTGGATTGGGGTTCTATCGATCAAGCGATTGTTCAAGCCAAACAAGTGACCGATTTAGATGTGCTGGAGAGTCTAGTGCCGCTATCAGCATGTTTGAATTGGCAAAAGGTCGCGGCTGCGGTGGCGTTAAGTCGTCGCTTCGCGGTGATTTCTGGTGGGCCGGGTACCGGTAAAACGACTACGGTAACCAAATTACTATCGGCGATGGTCGAGCAATCACTCAGCCAAGGTAAAACACCGACGATCAAGCTGGTGGCACCGACAGGTAAAGCGGCAGCACGTTTAACCGAGTCGATTGGTAAAGCGATTGAACAACTGCCTTTATCACCTGAAGTGAAGGCCAACATACCGACGGAATCGAGTACCTTGCACAGACTGCTCGGCGCGATTCCTAATCGAGCTGAGTTTAGACACAATCGACGTAATCCACTTCACCTTGATATCTTGGTGGTGGATGAAGCATCGATGGTTGATCTGTCGATGATGTATAAGCTGGTGGATGCACTTCCTGAGCACGCAAGGCTCATCTTATTGGGTGATAAAGATCAGCTCGCTTCAGTAGAGGCCGGTGCTGTGTTAGGTGATATCTGTTCATTCAACTCTGCGGGTTACAGCAGTGCACAAGGCAACTTGATTGCGGAGATGACTGGTTTTGATGCGATAGCCAATACACAGCAGGCAAAAGTGGGAGCCGTTAATCCTCCTGCGATTGCAGACAGCTTGTGTATGTTGCAGAAGAGTTACCGTTTCGATGCGCGTTCCGGTATCGGACAGTTGGCAAAAGCGATCAATAATGGTTCTGCGAGTCAGGTGGATCAAGTTTTTTCGAAAGGATTTGATGACATCGAAAACCATCCCTTGTCGAGTGACAGCTATAACTTGATGCTGCGAACTTTGGTCAATGAATATGGTGGATATCTCAATAGAATGAATGTACCGCTTGAAGAGCTAGAGACTCAAGAGTCACGCGCAAAATCGGTGCTCGATTTGTTTAGTCAGTGTCGATTGCTGTGTTCCATTCGTGAAGGGGACTTTGGTGTTAAAGGCCTCAACCACAGAATCGAAAGGGCGCTTGCCGCAAGACGTTTGGTGAATCCGCACAACGATGAATTGTGGTATCACGGGCGACCAGTCATGGTGACGCGTAATGATCATGGTTTAGGTTTGTACAATGGTGATATTGGTATCTGTATGCTCGAAGCCGATTCAACGACTTTAGAATCAAATAGTGCGAATTCCACACCTCGACTGAAGGTGTATTTTGAGTTGCCAGATGGCAGTGTGAAAGCCGTGCTTCCAAGCAGAGTCCCCGATCATGAGACCGCTTATGCGATGACGATACACAAATCTCAAGGCAGTGAATTTGATCTGACCTTAATGATCTTGCCGCCGGATTTCAGCCCTATTTTAACGCGAGAGCTTATCTATACCGGTATTACACGTGCGAAGAAACGACTGATGATGTTCAGCGACACAAATGTGTTGAAGCGTGGGATTAAGGTGAAAACAGAGCGAGTGAGTGGTTTAGGCAGTAGGTTAACGAATTAGTCGTTAATGGCCGCTAGAAAAGGGCTTGAACTTAGAACTAGATAAACACAAAGCAACCATCCCTGGTTGCTTTGAACGTTATTAAGACTCTTTGCTTAAAAACGCTCGAGTAAACGATATATGGTTTATCTTGTACTTTGCTTGGCAATTCAAAATAAACTCTTTTAGATTCTCGCTAACAGGGAACACGCAGTGTACGTCTAGCCCTTCTAAGAATTGGTTATCAGCCATATCCCAAAAACTTTGCAGCGAGTTACAAACAATGGTTCTCATATCAATGTTGCTCTTTTTGCTGTTTATATTAACGAGCAGAGCTAATGGTTAGCATGCTGACCGTCAACGGGTATAGCAATCCGTGCAGTGACCATCTCAATGAGTTCGATATGACTATCGAGATGGCAATTCCAATAAAAACATTTGTTAATATTATAAAGCGCCTAAATTCTATACAATTATTCGTGTGAGTGAAAGTGCATATTTGATAAATCCCATATAGTAAACGATTACATTTGCAATTATTTTTCCATTAAATTGAGATTCCGCTCCAAAACTTTATTTATACGTTTAGCGCTAAGATTTTTGAGTTTCTCTGATAGTTGTATAGCCCTTGTTTTTCCATCGGTAACTCGTCCACGCCTATCTCGTAAAACCCCTGCTCACGGAACCAGTGAAGGCTGTGCGTAGTAAGGACAAAGATCTGGTCGATATCACGAGATTTTGATTGGTGGCGCATGTAATCCAGCAGTAACTGGCCACGGTTTCCATCGCGATAGTCTGGGTGGATAGCAACACAGGCCATCTCTGCCATGTGGTCTTCTGGATACGCGTATAGCGCAGCGCAGCCAATAATTAGGCCGTCTTTTTCGATAATGGTAAAGCGATAGATCTCTTGCTCTAACTGCTCTCTTGAACGGCGAACTAAGATGCCTTGTTCTTCCAGTGGACGAATGAGGTCAAAGATGCCACCGATATCATCAATCTGAGCTTGTCTTACTTGCTCGGCACTTGCCATGACCACTTGGGTGCCAATACCATCAAAAGAGAATAGCTCTTGAATTAATGCGCCATCCACTTTGTAGCTGATTAGATGACAACGAGGCACTCCAGCACGACAAGCAGAGATAGCACCTTTTAAGAAGCGTAACGTACCAGTGCTCATATCTTCTTTAGGGTTCTGAGATTCCGTTAAGCGTTCTAGAATTTGCTTGGCGTCTTTAGGGAAGAGTTCAGCGAGCACATTACCGCTTTCATCGGTTACCCCTTGCTCTGAGCAAAAACCAATCAGCTTGTCGGCCTTTAAACGAATAGCAACTTGGGTTGCGACCTCTTCAGAAAGCAGATTAAAGCTTTCGCCAGTCACGGAGCTAGCAATAGGCCCAAGAAGGACGATAGAACCTTGGTCAAGTGTGCGATTAATCCCTTCGATGTCTATTCGACGAATACGCCCGCTGTGGCAATAATCCGTACCATCATCGACACCTAGCGGCTGAGCGGTAATGAAGTTACCACTCATTACATTGAGTTGAGTGCCTGCCATCGGGGTGTTGTTTAGACTCATTGAAAGTCGAGCTGTGATGGCAAGTTGTAGTTGGCCAGCAGCCTGCATCGCGACACCTAAAGAATATTCGTCAGTAACTCTAATATTCTTATGGTAAGGCGTGTGGCAATCTTGCCTTGCTAATAGTTGGTTGATCTGCGGTCTTGCTCCGTGAACGAGAACAATTTTTACCCCAAGGCTGTGGAGTAAGGCTATATCGCTAATTATGTTGCCAAAGTTTCTATCGGCAACGGCTTCGCCACCAAGCATAATAACCATGGTTTTGCCACGGTGAGCGTTCACGTAAGGGGTTGATTGTCTGAAACCTTTTACTAGCGCTGTACTTCTTAATTTCACAGAACAAGTCCATTTGTGTTTATTTATTCGCTAATTTAGCATTTAAATTCAAATATAAACAACACCTTTTTTGGAATAAAGCGCAAACTATTCTCATCTAGGGTTCATTATATAAACTGTCTCAGTGTAGAATGCATATAGCATCTTTATGAGTCGTAACCGAATGCAACAAGCTCCAGCAACAAAGAACAAAATCGATGAGATTACCCAAGGCCTCTACAGTGAAGTTGAGCAACGCAATCAATCTAAGTTGAAGCGTAAGATTATTGAACGCTGTTTAATGGTTTTAGCTTTGGTGGGATCGTTTGCTGTGGTTTCCTTGTTCGGTGATGTGCTTTCCCGAGTACAAGATGCGGCAACGCCCGACAATCTGATATACGGTACGTGGGTAGAGCAGGACGTTGCACATTATGCGACAGACGAATTTCGACTAAATGCTAATGGCGTGTCAGTGCGTGGGTCTGTTGTTTCGACGAGTTTTGACTTTGATGGTAACTACTTCGAATATAAAGCGGGTGATAAAACCTATCGCTTCCGCATGACCAATTCTGACAACACAGAAATGGTGCTCGATTCTGATAATCACTACAATCCCGTTTTCCGCCTTAAAGGCCATATCGAGAACTCAGTCCGATAGGTTATCTTATTGTAAACTCTTACAATCTACGATTGTGTTATCTGACTGTTTTTGTCATCCTCGATGCATAGAATTTTTAGGATGACTCTTGTGATTAAAAAATGGCTTCCCCTTGTCGCTGCCTCTTTCTTATTTGGCTGTGCTCAACCGACTGATCTTGCTCAACAACACCTTGATGACGAATTTTCCCGCACCTTAAATAAGGTCGATCAGGTTGAATCCAATAAACCAAGAGACTACACCGCATTTGCAGAGCAAGCTGAAATGGTGGTTTCTAAATCCCCTTCGATGGCTAAAATCTATGAGCCGCTTTATCAGCAACTCAATGAGTGGGCGATGCAAAGTGGAGATCCAAGCGAGCTCGCTAACTTTGGCGTTCAAACTGCTCAATTGGGTGGTGGTGATAAGCAAGGCAACGTTTTGTTCACGGGGTACTTTTCTCCTGTAATGGAGCTACGCCACGAAGCCAGTGAAGAATACCGTTTCCCAGTTTACGGGCTTCCTGAGTGTGGCAAAGAGTGCCCAACACGCGAAGAGATTTACAATGGCGCATTAGAAGGTCAAAGCCTTGAGTTAGGTTACTCGGCGAGCCGCATCGATCCATTTATGATGGAAGTGCAGGGCAGTGGATTCGTGCATTTCGGTGATGACGATACGTTGCAGTATTTCGCATACGCGGGTAAGAACAATAAAGCTTACGTGAGCATTGGCCGTGTTTTGATCGAGCGAGGCTTAGTTCCACGCGAAAAAATGTCGCTAAAAGCAATCAAAGAGTGGGTATTGGCAAACGATCCTGAAGTAGTCAAAGAGCTGCTTGAGCAAAATCCATCTTTCGTGTTTTTTGAAGCGAGAGACGACCTATCGGTAATGGGCAGCGCGGGTATTCCTCTATTACCTATGGCTGCGGTAGCGGGCGATCGCTCTATATTGCCTATGGGGACACCAATCCTGGCTGAGGTTCCATTATTGAATGCAGACGGTACTTGGAGCGGTGCGCACCAACTAAGACTGTTACTGGTTTTGGATACCGGTGGCGCAGTTAAGCAGAACCATTTGGATCTCTACCACGGTATGGGGCCAAGAGCAGGAACTGAAGCGGGTCATTACAAGCATTTTGGTCGTGTATGGAAGCTTGGCTTAGATGGCAGTGCAACCGAAGCGCCTTGGGCTTTGCCTCCTGAAAAGGTCGAGTAAACAACAATAAAATAGGGCATTGAAAGCGAATCGCTAATCCCCTAGACTTTTAATTCAAGAGTGCGTATAAAACGCACTCTTTTCTTTTTCTCAGAAATAAATTGGCGGCAACAATGCGTGAATTGACCACTCCAGCTTCAGAAAGCTATGACCAACGATTTGGTGGCACTCGTCGCTTATATGGCAATAGTGAAGTCGACATACTTAGAGCAGCACACGTGTGTGTGATCGGTATTGGCGGTGTAGGTTCATGGGCTGTTGAAGCGCTTGCTCGTACCGGTTTAGGTGAGCTGACTTTGATCGATATGGATGATGTGTGTGTGACTAACATCAACCGTCAAATCCACGCAATGTCGGGTACCGTCGGTAAGAGCAAAATCGAAGTGATGGCAGAACGCGTCAAACTGATTAACCCTGAGTGTAAAGTGAACCTGATTGACGACTTTATTGGTCCTGATAATCAGGCTGAATACCTATCGAAAGAGTTCGACTTTGTGTTAGATGCGATTGATAGTATGAAAGCTAAGGCTTCACTATTGGCATATTGTCGTAGTAACAAAATTAAGGTGCTCACCACCGGTGGCGCGGGTGGGCAAGTCGACCCGACTCAAATCAAAGTGGCCGATCTGACTAAGACGATTCAAGACCCGCTAGCGAAGAAGCTAAAAGACACCCTTCGTCGTCATCATAATTTCCCTAAGAACCCTGCGCGTAAGTTTGGTATCGATTGTGTGTTCTCGACTGAACAGCTGAAATACCCTCAAGCCGACGGCAGTGTATGTGCTGCGAAAGCAACAGCGGAAGGTCCAAAACGCATGGACTGTGCGACGGGTTTTGGTGCGGCAACGGTTGTAACCGCGACGTTTGGTTTTGTGGCTGTTTCGCGTATTGTTGAAAAGCTGATTCAAAAGCACTCTAAGTAGTTCTCTATTATTTGCTTGAGAACACTAAACCATTGTCACCTGTACATTTAGTCATAATCTATTGGATATTAAAATGATGTCATTCCCAAGCTCTCCATTCGGCACTGAAATTACCAGTGATGATATTGTCGCGAAGATGCAGACATTCAGCGGCTGGGAAGATCGTTATCGCCAAGTGATTCAATGGGGTAAGAAACTGCCAACGATGCCTGATGAACTGAAAAGTGAGCAGGTGATAGTCTCTGGCTGTGAAAGCCAAGTGTGGTTGGTTTCTCAAAATATCGACGGTGTTTGGCACTTTTGTGCTGATTCTGATGCTCGTATCGTGCGCGGTCTGATTGCATTAGTGATGGCTGCGTATGATGGAAAAACATCAGAGCAGGTTCAAGCGTTCGATATTGATGGTTACTTTGAACAAATCGGTTTAATTACCCACCTTAGCCCATCTCGCGGAAACGGATTAAAAGCGATTGTTGAGCAAATCAAGAACCTCGCTAACTCGTAATTGTCTCCACACATTTTTATCGTAGTGCTTTAAAGAGATTCCAGATACTTCGTTCCTCAGTTCTGGAATGACGATTTCTAACTGTATTTCGTCATTCCCTAAAGCGACGAAGGAGCGTAATAGGGAATCTCGTTTGGATAGTATTGCTATTAGAGATTCCAAATACTTCGTTCCTCAGTTCTGGAATGACGATTTCTAACTGTGTTTCGTCATTCCCTAAAGCATATCAACGGCTTTTTCTATCGCCGCTACGAGCTTTTCAACGTCATCCATATTGTTGTAAATACCAAATGAAATTCGAACCGTGCCTTTCACATTAAGCGCATCCATTAATGGGTGAGCACAATGATGCCCTGCACGTACCGCGATGCCCTGCTGATCCAATAGAGTCGCTATATCTTGGTGGTGAACGCCATCCATCACAAAAGTAATCACGCTTGCGTTGGGCTGATACCCCAAAACCTGTATATCATCCAGTTTACTGAGTGCACGGTAGGTCTCGTGCTGTAGCTGGTGGATATGATTTTCGACATCTTGCTGTGCAAAACCACTTAACCACTCTATTGCAGTGCTTAATGCTATCGCTCCGGCCACATTTGGCGTACCCGCTTCAAACTTCCCAGGCAGCTGTGAAAAAGTAGTGCCAGAAAAAGAGACGCGATCAACCATTTTGCCACCACCGTGCCAAGGTGGCATCGCTTCGAGCAATTCAAGCTTGCCGTAAAGCACACCGATACCCGCAGGGGCATAGAGTTTGTGCCCAGAGAATACGTAGAAATCCGCACCTAAAGCAGCAACATCAATAGGCTCATGAACGATCCCTTGTGCGCCATCGACCACAACAATCGCATTTATCTTGTGTGCTTTTTCTATGACAGCTTCAATTGGCTGACGAGAACCCGTCACGTTGGTTATCTGAGCCAATGCAACAATCTTGGTTCGTTCATTTAAAAGCGTATCAAACGCGACTAGGTCAAATTCGCAATCCGATGTCATCGGTACTTTAACGACTTTAGCGCCGGTTTGTTCTGCCACAATTTGCCAAGGCACAATGTTGGCGTGATGCTCCATTTCGCTAACCAAGATTTCATCGCCAGTCTGAAGGGTACTTCTTGCGTAGGTTTGAGCGATCAGGTTAAGTGCTTCGGTGGCACCGCGAGTCCAAATAATCTCTTTTGACGATCTAGCGCCGATAAACTGAGCGGCCTTGTCTCTTGCCGCTTCAAACTGACTGGTCGCGTTCGCTGTTAAGCTATGACTACCACGGTGAACATTGGCATTTTGTTTGGAGTAATATTGGCTAATGGCATCAATAACCACCTGAGGTTTTTGTGTCGTTGCCGCGCTGTCTAAATAAATCAACGGCTGTTGATTGATGGTTTGTGATAGCGCAGGAAACTGCTCTCGGATGTGATTGATATCAAGCATCTATTCTTACCTAAAATCTTGGGAATTGGTGCTAGCGTTGTGCTTAGCGGTATTGTTATTTTATCGCGACTTGTTGACCGTTGCTGACTAATCTTGATGATTCCAGCGATTTTCTTGCCCTTTGACTTGGGCGAACAGTCTTTGGTTAACGGGAGCGTCTATCTGATGCTTGAGTGCAGTCTTAATAAGGTAGCCGTTAATGAAGTCGATCTCGGTCTTACGTTGGTAAAACATATCCTGCTTCATGGATGAGTTGTTCTGCGCCGTGGCTTGGATGACCTGTTTGACGCTTGCTTCCAATTCATTGAATGAACAAATGATCCCTTCGGCTTGCATAACCTGCGTGAGCTCTTTAACGATAGAACTCAAAATATCCTCAAACCTTTTATCTGCAAGTTCGCCATTCTTGATCTGTTCAAGGCCCGTGAGTGGGTTGATCGCACAATTGATGGCGAGCTTAGTCCAAAGCGCGGTTTCTATTTGTGGGTTCCAACGCACAGCAGGGAGAGCATCATCTAAGACATCAACTAAAAACGTACACTGTTGGCCAGTTTGGTTGAAAGCACCCAATTGAGTTTGGCCCAATCCAGTATGAGATACATTGTTACGGTCTGGTTTGAATGCAGCTTGAGTAGTCGTCGCCAATATTATGGGGTAAGCATCAATTTGAGTGGCTATCTCATCAACCGCGCCCATTCCGTTATGCATGAACATGAGAATGGTGTTGGGATCGAGATGTTGAAGCAGTGGAGTGGTTGCTTCTGCTACTTGCCAAGCTTTGACCGTGAAAATAACCAAGTCACTCGCTGATAGCTTTTCGATATTGTTGTTACTGAAGGAAAGGGAAGCTTGTCCATCAAGTGATAAGTCAATTGAGTTATCAGTGGAACGACTCCACAAAGACACATTATGACCAGCTTGAAGTAGTTTTATTGCCCATAAAGAGCCGATGGCCCCTGGCCCAACAATAGTGATGTTCACAGCAATACCGAGATAAGAAAGTGATGCTGCAAGGATAGCGAGGCATTAAATGAAAGCAATAAAAAATGGCACCCGAGGGTGCCATTTTGGAAACTTTCTTAGAAGTTCTATTAGAACTTGTAAGTTACTGCTACGTAGTGACCGAAGCCTGAAGACTTAAGCGCATCGCTATCTTTGATGCCGTATACATCTTTGTAGCCTTTAAGGCCGTAACCTACTGCGAATTGATCTGAGTGCCAGTAGATACCGTTGTACATTGCACCACCGTTGCTAGCTGAAACGTATTCGTCTTTCATGCCAAATTGGTAGTCGATGTAACCTTGGTAAGAGATGAATGAACCGTTCTCGAAGAAGTAGAATGGTTTGAACCAGTTCATAGAAACTTGGTAGCCGTTCCAGTCTTTACGGTTGCCATCGTAAGTACCGTAAAGGTTAACGCCAACTTTACCAAACCATGGAACCATTACGTCAGAACCAAGACCGATTTTCTGGTTGTTTACAGAGAATGGGTTAGTTTTGTAATCAGTACCGTCCCATTCCATTAATGAAGCAACGTATAGCTCTTGTACTGGACCGAAAGATAGGTCTTTTCCTGTTAGGCCATCAATAGACATACGTGGAGCAAACTTCATGAAGATCTTAGGATCACCAACTTTATCGCTACCTTTGTCTGATGTTAGGTTGAAAACATCAACATAACCGTAAAGGTCAAAGATTCCCGAACGGCCGCCGAATTCCATCTCTAGGTAATCATGTGATGATTCACCTGGAAGCTCATCAAATGCACCCATAAGGTTGAATTGAAGCCATTTGTAATCGTTCTTGTGAGTATCGCCGTCAGAATAATCAGCTGCCATTACTGGAGCAGATACTGCTGCAAGTAGGCCAAGAGTTAAAAGTGATTTACGCATAATGGAACTCTCTATGTTTGAAATAAGTAACCCGCCAATCCGTGCGTGTTTATGATGTCCGAATGCCGAGCATAATAGCGATTTTGTTCTCAAATAAAAGTGAGACAGAGTGAAAACTACAATTATTAAGGTGAAGCTGATCACACTAATGATCTAAATGATGGAACTTTAATGTATCAATGCATCTTGATGCACCTCTAATTCTATTGATTTTGTGAAATTAGATTATTTTGTGGATAAATAGGTGAAATACTGTGCTAAGCAAACGATTCTACTAATTAGAGTGACATGCATATCAAAATCAACAGTATTCCTTTCTAAGCGTTTTCTCTTTAAAAATGACTCATTCAAACCTCCTTTCAATCTTGTCTTTGATCTATTTTTGACCAACTGCGTAATGATGTTGGAATCAATTGATGAACAACTCATGTGATGACTGACTAGGAATTTGAACCTAGCTACTTTTTGAATCACGGAGAATTAAAGACAGTTCACTGCACTAGGTTTTGAGACAATTTTTAAAGATTAGTTATTGGACTAATCATTTGTGTGACGAACTGGTCTAACTTTTTTGGAGAGAAGACCGATGAAATATTCACCAATACTCGCGGTAGCGATGTCAGCCCTGTTCATTGTTGGGTGTGATGATGACGATCAACCAACAACTCAACTTCAAGCTGTACATGCATCGCCGGATGCTCCGTTGGCTAATGTGCTAGTAAATAGTCAGGCTCGTTGGAGCGATGTCGATTATGCTCAAGCATCCGGATATGCCTCATTAGATCAATGACAGACAACCCTGCAAGTAGATGTCCAACTCCCAGGTGACGCAGTAGCGACTGTGATTCCGCCAAGCCAATTCGATTTGAGCGGTGATCTAGATTACACCGTAATGGTGGTCGGCGATGCTGATGGTTCTAATAACCCGGTTGAAGCTTTAGTTGTTACAAGGCCTGCTGAGGGAACGGCAACAAGTTCAAGTTTAGATGTGCAAGTTGTTCACGCGGCAACAGGGGTTGGAGATGTGAACTTATATGTAACGGCACCGAATGATCCATTGGGCGCTCCGCTTGGTACTCTAGGTTATAAGGATTTTACCGACGTACTCAATATCCCAGCAGGGCAATACCGAGTGAGATTAGAAACCGTGAGCGGCAGTGCTATTGCTTTTGACTCTGGAGAAATCACTCTTTCTGGCGGTAGCGAGCTAACGATTGCGGCGGTGCCAAGAGCTGATTCAAACAGTGCATCTCCGGTGAAGTTGATGGTGCGCCGGATGTCGACCCATTTGTCAACGGTTCTGCATTTGCTCCACTTGCTGATTTAATGTTTAAAGAGATCCGTGGATTTTTAGATTTAGCAGCAGGGACTTACGATATTGACATCTTTGTCGATGGCACAACGACCAATGCATTGATTGATGCTGACGGGGTGGCTGTATTTGCCGGAATGGATTACAGCATTTATGCAGTGGGTACGTTAAGTCCACTCAATTTGGAACCACTAGTTGTCCCTGAAAACCGTCGCCCGGTTGCGACCAGTGCGGTGTTAAACATTACTCATGCGGCGGCAAACCCAGTTGCAGCATCGGTTGATATCTACTTGACTGAGAACGTGGGAATATCTGGTAGCACTCCGGCACTAAGTGATGTGAAGTTCAAAGATTACGCGAATGGTATTTATGTTGCAGCGGGATCTTACTACGTGACAATTACTGTCGCAGGAGACCCAACTACTGTTGCCATTGACTCTGCGCCTGCAACTTTGGCTGACGGTGTTGTTTATCAAGTCGTCGCGATTGATGACTCGATGGGAACTGGCTTTAACTTAATCGTAAGTGATACAACAGATTAGCGTTTAAGTCTCTGCTGGCAGAAAGTAAAAGAGGGTAGCACTGGGCTACCCTCTTCTCTTTTGTTTTCTTTTACTCTTATTCGTGGTTGTTTTTGGCTTTTTCTAATAAATCAGTGAAAAAGTGGCGTAACGAGTAGAGCATGATCAAACTTGGAATCACCATTAATGACGTTAGTATAAAGAAGGTTGACCAATCATTGAGGAAGTCGACCAGCTCACCGCTAAATGAAGCCAGAGTTGTACGACCGAAATTTCCCAATGATGCTAGCAAGGCGTATTGCGTTGCCGAGAAAGCTTGCCCAGTTAGTAGCGTTAAGAAGGAAACGAATGCCACTGTCGAAAAGGCGGTTGTGAAGTTATCGACAATAATCGTTGCAAGGAATAAGTTTTCATTGGGTCCTACTTGAGCAATCCATGCAAACATTAGGTTGCTGGCTGCCATTGCTACGCCGCCAATCATTAGCCCACGTACAATACCAAATTTCACATTGAAGACACTGCCTAGCAAGGTGAAGAATATGGTTGCACCCCAACCAATTAACTTGGAGTAGTGGCCGATTTGTTCATTGCTAAAGCCTATCTCTTTATAGAAGGGAATCGACATTCTGCCTAAGAAGGCTTCACCTATCTTAAACAGGAATACGAACAACAGAAGCGTAATAGCGACTTGAACACCGTTTCGCTTAAAGAAATCGTAGAAAGGTTCCAACACTGTAACGCTTAGCCACGCAACAACTTTAGAGCCCACAACTTTATTATGGCGCTGTTGTGCTTCTTTTTGTAATGCTTCACGTTGTGTTGTGGGTTCTCCGACAAACAGGGTGAATAGCATCAGAATGATAACGACACCGGCCATACCGTAATAAACACCATTCCAACCTATTGTATCGGCATTGATAAATGCGAGATAACCAGGAAGAGAGTAGCCAGTCCACCACCCCATCACTGCCATTGCGGATGCTTGCGGTAATTTGGTAGATTCAGATTTAGGAAATGAATCAATACGGAAGGCATCAATGGCTATATCTTGGGTTGCAGACGCAATCGCAATTCCGAGAGCCAGCATTGAGGTGAACATCAAGTCATTGGCAGGGTTAACCCCGGCAATGAACAGCGTGCAGATCAATACAAAGCTTTGGCATAGAAATATCCAGCTGCGTCGTTGGCCCAATATCGCATGTAGAATCGGCAGTTTGACTCGGTCTACCAGTGGTGCCCAAAGAAAGTTGATGGCATAGACGGCGAACACACTACCGAAATAACCGATAGCAGCACGAGTTAATCCTGCATCTTTTAGCCAGCCTGACATGTTAGAGCCGATAAGAACCCAAGGAAAGCCACTCGAACAACCCAACATAAACACCCAAAGTAGACGTTTATCTAGGTAGCTACGGAAAGTCTGCATCCAAGAAAGAGAGGGAGTGCCAGATGACATGGGGCGTCCTTGTATAGAAAAACGCCCTTAAGAGGTTAAGGGCGCTGTATGAGATTACTTAAGAAGTGTTACTTTGTTGATGATGATAGGGTCGGCTGGGATATCTGACATGCGGCCCATTCGCTTAGTCGGAATGGTTGCCATCTTTTGTACGACATCAAACCCTTCAATTACCGTGCCAAAAACAGCGTAGCCCGGGTTACCACCTTTTGCATTCAAGAAGTCGTTATCCGAAAAGTTGATAAAGAACTGACGAGTCGCAGAGTCTGGCGCGTTAGTGCGAGCCATTGCGATCGTTGCTGTATCATTCTTTAGACCGTTACTGCCTTCATTTTTGATTGGGGCATAAGTCGCTTGTTGATTCATGTCTTGATCGAAGCCGCCACCTTGCGCCATAAAGCCAGGAATAACACGGTGGAAGATAGTGCCTTCGTAGCTGCCGTCTGCTACGTATTTTAGGAAGTTTTCAGTACTAACCGGAGCTTGCTCTTGGTTTAGCTCAATCGTGAAGTCACCTAATGTTGTTTCAACGTTCACTTTAGGGCCTGCCCAAACGCTCACGCTCACCAGCATTAATGCAATAGAAGTTAGAATACGGCTCATTAGAAACGTTCCTTCATGTAGTTTTGTAGTTCAGGGTCGTTCGCGATTTCAGTAAGAACCAAGTTGATCACATCGTTAAGAACCATTGAGATGTCGTCGTTTGAAGCACTTAGCGCTCCAGTACGAGTTGCGGTACCGTTGAATGTTTTAACGAGCTTACCTTCAGGTGTCTCGGCCGTTACTTCAAGCGTTACTTTACCGTCCATTTTGTTTTCCATAATGGTGTGTTCTACGGTAACAAGTGCTTCTTGAATCTCTAAAACAATGGAGTTTTCACTGTTTACGCTTGCTCGAAAACCTTGAGACTCTAACTGTTGAGCTACTGCGTTCTCTAGCGAAATACGCATGTTTTGTTTAGCGTGAATTGGCTGAATGTTTGAACGGCCACTATCAACCAAGGCTACATATTGAGCGGCACGAACATCTTTACTGGTTAGTGTGTATGTTTTGCCTTGTACAAGGTTGCTTGAGCTTAGTGAAGCTTCTGGCATTACATTGATCTGTTCTTGCTGAGGGGCAGAACATGCTGTCAATGCCATAATAGAAGCAGCCAAAATCAGTTTTTTCATTCCTTTATCCTTTCTAAATTCACACCAGAAGCTCGGTATCTTAAATTCTTGTGAAGTCGTTTCTGCTTATTTATTAAAATTCGCAGGCTCTCTTGTTGCTTGTAATATCTCAAATTTTTGGTTTAGTTCAAGCGTTTCAACGTTAGCTTCACCAAATAGTCTTGCTAGTTTGACATCGTATCCGAGGTGTCGGTTGCCAATAACAATTAATTTGCCTCCGTTGCTAAGAACATGCTTTGCATCACAGAACATTTGCCATGCAATGTGGTCTGTAATCGCTTGTTGCTGGTGGAACGGAGGATTACACATAACTAAGTAAGTGCTGTTCTTCTTGAAGCCATCTAGACAGTTGTTGGCGATGAACTGGAAGTTGCCTTCTTCACCAAGGTTATCCTTGACGTTTTGGCGCGCCGATTCCACCGCCATAAAGCTTTCATCCACACAGGTGATACGAGCTTGTGGGTTCAATTGCCCTGCTTTTACACTCAATACACCGTTGCCACAGCCTAAGTCGATGATATGACGTAGCTCAGGATCTTGAGGGATGTGCTCTAGCATATAACGAGCGCCTTGATCGAGTGCTTCCCCTGAGTAAACATTTGGTAAATTTTTCAGGCGGATATCTTCACCGTCTACGTCCCATTCAACATAAGGTTCTACTGTTTGAATCGGTTGGCAGTTTGGAGAAGAGAACACAAGGCGATGCTTTTTCTTAGCCAGAGAGGTTTTGGTTTCACCCAGATATTTTTCAAACAGGTTAAGTGTTGAAGTGTGAATCTCTTTTACTTTATTCACACCAATCACTTGGCAGCGTTCAGGCAATGCTTGGCGCAACTGGCTCAATTGCCATATTAGGTGGCGGTTGGTTTTTGGCAATTGCATGATCACAAGGTCGATACCGTGTGGGATATCATCCATCGTGTTCAAGAAGTTCACTCGGTTACTTTGATTGCGCTGTAAGTTTTTTAACGTTCCGCGATGAGAAATGAAAGAGTCACTCATAATGGTCACGTCATGATCTTTGGAGAACCAAGCGGATAGGGCACCAAAACTGTCGTTCATGATCAGGATGTGTTTACCAGGTTCAAGATTCATCTCTTCAACATGGCTAATCAGATATTCGTCGCCGGCATCCCAAGCTTGAAGGGTTTCATTTGAACGGTTGGGGAAACGATTTAGGGTTAAAGTTCTATCGTGAAGGGTAAGTTCAGTTTTCATTGCTTGAGATACTTATGTAAGAAATAACAAAGATATTGTCTCAAATGCAGCCTGAACAAGATATAAAAAACTCGACTAAACCCCTCGAGTCAGCGATGAAATACTCAGACAGTCGGTTAGTTAGGGTTTATACTGGAGCGACAGATAATGCCAATACGCTATTTAAGGAATCACAATGATCCAAGAAGTTATCGAAACAAAATTGCACAATGAGTTTTCACCAAGTCATTTAAACGTGGTGAATGAGAGCTATATGCACAATGTTCCGGCTGGTTCTGAGAGTCATTTTAAAGTGATTGTTGTCAGCGATGTGTTTGAAGGTTTGCGTCTTATTGCTCGTCATAGAGCGGTAAATAAAGCACTATCAGAAGAGTTAGCGAATAATATTCACGCACTATCCATTCACACTTATACAAAAGATGAATGGATGAAGCAGCTAAATAACGTGCCAGATAGCCCGATGTGTATGGGTGGTGGTAAGTAAGATAATTAACCCATATAGAAGAGACGGCTAGGCCGCCTCTTTTGTCTCAAAATCTATCTGTTTTCTGTTGTTATATCACTCAAGCTGATGGTAAATTGACCGGGAAAAAATACCTACAATGAGTAATGTTTTTATTAACAGTGTTTCAACATAACACGTAAAATATTAGTTTGTGACAGAGTATTAATCTCTTGTTTAAAACACGTTCTAAAAGCCATTCTATCTGTGCGGCTCGTCAAATTTATACATATTTGAGAGTCCATATGCTTCAAATCTCACCAAATAAAGGCCGTATTCAAGTTATTGGTCATGGCATCAAGTTGTCAAAAAATGCTAGAATATGGCACCTGATAAATCTCACATAATTCTTGTGATGAGTTTATTAATGTATTGTTGCGATTTTGGTATCTCAAATTTACCAAAACCGGACACTGTAATGTCGTGTCTAAGGGCGATTTTAAAACGTCCTGAATTTACGCAATTAAAAGAATCTTTTTCCCGATAAAGTAGTGCAAGTGCGTATGATTACAATAAAGAAGGGTTTGGATCTTCCTATCGCAGGAACTCCATCCCAGGTGATTAATGATGGTAAGTCCATCACTAAAGTCGCCTTGCTTGGCGAAGAGTACGTTGGTATGCGTCCTACGATGCATGCTCGCGTTGGTGATGAAGTGAAGAAAGGCCAAGTTCTTTTTGCAGATAAAAAGAACCCAGGTGTTGTATTTACTTCTCCAGCAAGCGGTAAAGTTATTGAAGTGAACCGTGGTGCTAAGCGTGTTCTTCAATCAGTAGTGATTGAAGTAGCAGGCAATGAGCAAATCACGTTCAATAGCTATGAAGCTAACCAACTAGTAGGCCTTGACCGTGAAACGGTTAAAGCTCAGTTAGTTGAGTCTGGCGCATGGACCGCTTTGCGAACTCGTCCGTTCAGCAAGGTTCCAGCAGTTGATTCTGAAACTCAGGCTATTTTTGTTACTGCTATGGATACTAATCCGCTAGCAGCTGAGCCAGAATTAATCATTAACGAGCAGTCTGATGCTTTCGTTGCTGGTTTAGATCTTCTTTCAACTCTGACTAACGGTAAAGTGTACGTTTGTAAAAAAGGTACTAGCTTACCTCGTTCAGCTCAGTCTAACGTTGAAGAACATGTTTTTGATGGCCCACACCCTGCAGGTCTTGCAGGCACGCATATGCATTACCTGTATCCGGTAAATGCACAAAATGTAGCGTGGAGCATTAACTACCAAGACGTGATCGCATTCGGTAAGCTTTTCCTTACTGGTGAGATTTACTCTGAGCGCGTTGTTTCTCTGGCTGGTCCAGTAGTTAACAATCCTCGTCTAGTTCGTACTCAAATTGGTGCTAGCCTTGAAGAGTTGACGGACAGCGAGTTGATGCCAGGTGAAGTTCGCCTGATCTCAGGTTCAGTGCTATCTGGTGTTCACGCTTCAGGTCCACATGCTTACCTTGGCCGTTACCATCAACAAGTTTCGGTTCTTCGTGAAGGTCGTGATAAAGAGCTATTCGGCTGGGCTATGCCTGGTAAGAACAAGTTCTCTGTTACTCGTTCATTCCTTGGTCACGTGTTTAAAGGTCAGTTGTTCAATATGACAACGACAACGAACGGTAGTGATCGCTCTATGGTTCCAATTGGTAACTACGAGAAAGTAATGCCATTAGATATGGAGCCTACTTTGCTGCTTCGCGATCTATGCGCTGGTGACGTTGATAGTGCACAAGCACTTGGTGCGCTAGAGCTAGATGAAGAAGATTTAGCACTGTGTACCTTTGTATGTCCTGGTAAGTACGAGTACGGTCAGTTACTTCGTGAATGCCTAGATACAATTGTGAAGGAAGGGTAATTTTCATGGGCCTTAAAAAGTTTATTGAAGACATCGAGCATCATTTTGAACCAGGTGGTAAACACGAAACGTGGTTTGCGCTTTACGAAGCAGCAGCAACACTTTTCTACACACCAGGTACTGTTACAAAGAAAAGCTCGCATGTCCGTGATAGCGTTGATTTAAAACGTATCATGATCATGGTTTGGCTTGCGGTATTCCCAGCAATGTTCTGGGGTATGTACAACGCAGGTGGTCAGGCTATCGCAGCACTAAACCACATGTATTCAGGTGCAGAACTAGTTTCTATCATTGATGGTAACTGGCACTACTGGCTAACCGAAATGCTTGGAGCCTCCTTAGGGGCCGATGCAGGTTGGGGCAGTAAGATGCTCTTGGGTGCGACTTACTTCTTACCTATCTACGCAACGGTATTTATCGTTGGTGGTTTCTGGGAAGTACTGTTCTGTATGGTGCGTAAGCACGAAGTCAACGAAGGTTTCTTTGTTACTTCTATCTTATTTGCGCTTATCGTTCCGCCAACGCTTCCTCTATGGCAAGCAGCACTAGGTATTACCTTTGGTGTTGTTGTTGCGAAAGAGATCTTCGGTGGTACGGGTCGTAACTTCTTGAACCCTGCTCTTGCTGGTCGTGCGTTCCTGTTCTTTGCATACCCTGCACAGATTTCAGGTGACGTAGTTTGGACTGCTGCAGATGGCTTCTCTGGTGCAACTGCTCTTAGCCAATGGGCTCAAGGCGGCGGTAGTGCACTAATGAACGTAACATCAGGTGAAGCAATCACTTGGATGGACGCATTCATTGGTAACATTCCAGGTTCTATCGGTGAAGTTTCAACGCTTGCACTTATGATTGGTGCAGCAATGATTGTTTACATGGGCATTGCTTCATGGCGCATCATTGCGGGTGTAATGATCGGTATGGTTGCAGTATCAACACTATTTAACGTGATTGGTTCTGACACTAATGCAATGTTCAGCATGCCTTGGCATTGGCACCTAGTTCTAGGTGGTTTCGCATTCGGTATGTTCTTCATGGCGACTGACCCAGTATCAGCTTCATTTACCAATAAAGGTAAGTGGTGGTACGGCATCCTAATCGGCGCAATGTGTGTAATGATTCGTGTAGTTAACCCTGCATACCCAGAAGGCATGATGCTTGCGATTCTATTCGCAAACCTATTTGCTCCTCTGTTTGACCACGTTGTAATCGAGAAGAACATTAAGCGGAGACTAGCGCGCTATGGCAAGTAATAACGATAGCATTAAAAAGACGCTGTTTGTTGTTATCGCATTGAGCCTAGTGTGCTCAATCATCGTTTCAACAGCTGCAGTTGTTCTTAAACCTAAGCAACAAGCTAACGCAGTTCTGGATCAGCAAACTAAGATCCTTGAAGTTGCGGGCATTGAACTTGCGGGTAATATCCCAGCACTGTACGCAGAGAACATCGAACCTCGTCTAGTTGATTTCGCTACTGGCGATTTCGTTGACGGCGACGCTGCTGCATACGACCAACGTAAAGCGGCAAAAGATCCAGCTCAGTCAATCAAGCTTTCAGCTGAAGATGACATCGCTAAGATCATTCGTCGTGCTAACACGGGTACGGTATACCTAGTGAAAGATGGCGCTGAAACTTCTAAAGTTATCATCCCTGTTCACGGTAACGGTCTATGGTCAATGATGTACGCATTCGTTGCGGTAGAAACTGATGGCAACACAGTTTCTGGTATCACTTACTACGAGCAAGGTGAAACTCCTGGACTTGGTGGTGAAGTTGAGAACCCAACTTGGCGCGCTCAATTCGTTGGTAAGAAATTATTCGACGAAAACCACAAACCTGCTATCCAGGTTGTTAAAGGTGGCGCTCCTCAAGGTTCTGAGCACGGTGTAGATGGCCTTTCTGGTGCAACACTGACCAGCGTTGGTGTTCAACATACATTTGACTTCTGGTTAGGTGATATGGGCTTTGGTCCGTTCCTAGCAAAAGTTCGTGACGGAGGTCTGAACTAATGTCTAGTGCAAAAGAAATTAAAAAGAGCATCTTAGCGCCTGTGTTGGATAACAACCCAATCGCGCTACAGGTTCTTGGTGTGTGTTCTGCTCTTGCGGTAACCACTAAGCTAGAAACTGCATTTGTTATGACTATCGCGGTAATGTTCGTTACTGCTCTGTCTAACTTCTTCGTTTCTTTGATCCGTAACCACATTCCTAACAGTGTGCGTATCATCGTTCAGATGGCAATTATCGCATCATTAGTAATCGTGGTAGACCAAGTGCTTAAAGCATACTTATACGATATCTCTAAGCAGCTATCTGTATTCGTTGGCCTAATCATTACTAACTGTATTGTAATGGGTCGTGCTGAAGCATTCGCAATGAAGTCTGCGCCAATCCCATCTTTCATCGATGGTCTTGGTAACGGTCTTGGTTACGGTTTCGTTCTTATCACTGTTGGTTTCTTCCGTGAGCTTCTAGGCTCTGGCAAACTATTTGGTATGGAAGTACTACCTCTAGTGAGCAACGGTGGTTGGTATCAGCCAAACGGCTTGATGCTTCTAGCACCTTCTGCATTCTTCCTAATTGGTTTCTTGATTTGGGCAATTCGTGTGTTCAAACCAGAACAAGTAGAAGCGAAGGGGTAAGGTAGTCATGGAACATTATATTAGTCTGCTAGTTAAATCGATTTTCATCGAAAACATGGCGCTTTCTTTCTTCCTAGGTATGTGTACATTCCTAGCGGTTTCTAAGAAAGTTAAAACTTCTTTTGGTCTTGGTGTTGCGGTAGTTGTAGTACTTACAATCGCTGTTCCTGTAAACAACCTTGTTTACACACACATCCTAAAAGAAAATGCACTTGTTGCCGGTGTCGATTTAAGTTTCCTTAACTTTATCGCATTCATCGGTGTTATCGCTGCACTTGTACAAATCCTAGAGATGGTTCTAGACCGTTTCTTCCCACCTTTGTACAACGCACTAGGTATCTTCCTTCCATTGATCACAGTTAACTGTGCAATCTTTGGTGGTGTATCTTTCATGGTAACTCGTGACTACAACTTTGCTGAATCTGTTGTTTACGGCTTCGGTTCTGGTGTGGGTTGGATGTTAGCTATCGTTGCTCTTGCGGGTATCCGTGAGAAGATGAAGTACTCTGACGTACCTCCAGGTCTACGTGGCCTTGGTATCACGTTCATTACTGTTGGTCTGATGGCGTTAGGCTTTATGTCTTTCTCTGGTGTTCAACTGTAGGGTAAGCACCCAGTAATAAGGAATAACAAATGCAAAGCATTATTCTTGGCGTAGCGATGTTTACCATTATTGTATTGGCTCTAGTACTAGTGATTCTTTTCGCTAAGTCTAAGCTAGTACCATCAGGTGACATCACTATTGCTGTAAACGGCGACCCTGAAAAGGCGATCGTTACTCAACCTGGTAGCAAGCTACTTGGTGCCCTAGCTGGCGCTGGTATCTTCGTATCGTCTGCTTGTGGTGGCGGTGGCTCTTGTGGTCAGTGTCGTGTAAAAGTTAAGTCTGGTGGTGGCGACATCCTACCAACTGAACTTGATCACATTACCAAAGGCGAAGCTCGCGAAGGCGAACGTCTTGCATGTCAAGTTGCTATGAAAACTGACATGGAGATTGAGCTAGACGAAGACATCTTTGGTGTTAAGAAGTGGGAATGTACAGTTATCTCTAATGATAACGAAGCTACTTTCATCAAAGAGCTAGCACTTGCTATCCCTGAAGGTGAAGAAGTTCCATTCCGCGCGGGTGGTTATATTCAGATTGAAGCTGAACCACATCACGTGAAATACGCAGATTACGATATTCCTGACGAATACCGTGGTGACTGGGATAAGTTCAACTTGTTCCGTTACGAGTCTATCGTTAAAGAGCATTCGATTCGTGCTTACTCTATGGCTTCATACCCAGAAGAGAAAGGCATCATCAAGCTTAACGTGCGTATCGCAACTCCGCCGCCAAACAACCCTGACGTAGCTCCTGGTGTGATGTCTTCATACATCTGGTCTCTTAAAGAAGGCGACAAATGTACTATTTCTGGTCCATTTGGTGAGTTCTTTGCTAAAGACACAGACAATGAAATGGTATTCATCGGTGGTGGTGCAGGTATGGCGCCAATGCGTTCACATATCTTCGACCAACTTAAGCGTCTTAACTCTACTCGTAAGATGTCTTACTGGTACGGTGCACGTTCTAAGCGTGAGATGTTCTACATTGAAGATTTCGATGGCCTAGCGGCTGCAAACGAGAACTTCGTGTGGCACTGTGCACTGTCTGATCCTCAACCAGAGGACAACTGGGACGGTTACACTGGTTTCATCCACAACGTACTGTACGAAAACTACCTGAAGGATCACGAAGCTCCTGAAGACTGTGAGTACTACATGTGTGGTCCACCAATGATGAACGCGGCTGTTATCGGCATGCTGAAAGATCTTGGTGTAGAAGATGAAAACATCCTACTAGATGACTTCGGTGGTTAATCCATTTAAGTGATTGATATTATGGCTGACTCTTACGAGTCAGCCATTTGTTTTTCTAAGACCACTCGTGACAACAAACTGGCTTATATAAGAAAGAGTAAGGCATTCAAAATACCTATTTTTTACTCTTATTTTTCCTTATATAAATCCTTAACCTTAAACAGGAGTAAGCAAGTGAGAATTTGGCTTGTTGCATTAACTTCTTTGATTTTTCTTGCGGGCTGTGATCAGGCAAGAGAGCAAGTGCATTTAAGTGGCCCTACAATGGGTACCAGTTACAATATCAAGTACATCAATGGTGATGAATTTCCTGAGTCTAACGAAGTTCATACCGAGATCGACCGTCTGCTTGAAGAAGTGAATGATCAAATGTCGACCTACCGTGAAGACTCAGAACTGAGCCGTTTTAACCAGCATAAAGGTGCCGATGCATTCGAAGTATCTGAACAAACAGCTACTGTTGTGAAAGAAGCGATTCGTTTGAACGGTCTTACTGAAGGTGCATTGGATGTTACGGTTGGACCATTAGTTAACCTTTGGGGTTTTGGTCCTGAAGCGCGTCCTGAAGTGGTTCCATCAGATGAAGAGCTTGCGGCTCGCAAGGCTAAGGTTGGTATTCATCACTTAAGCGTTGAAGGTAATAAGTTAAGCAAAGACTTGCCTAACTTGTATGTTGACCTTTCAACTATCGCAAAAGGCTGGGGTGTAGATGTCGTTGCTGATTACCTTGATTCAATTGGTATTCATAATTACATGGTTGAAGTAGGTGGTGAAATCCGCTTGAAGGGTTTAAACCGTGAAAGTGTGGGTTGGCGTATCGCCATAGAGAAGCCAACTGTCGACGAGCGCAACATTCAAGAGATCATCGAGCCGGGTGATATGGCGATCGCAACATCTGGTGACTACCGTAACTATTTTGAGCGCGATGGTGTTCGTTACTCACACATCATCAACCCTGAAACAGGCAAGCCGCTTCATCATAAAGTGGTTTCTGTAACCGTTTTAAACCCGTCTTCAATGACTGCAGATGGTTTATCTACAGGCCTTATGGTCTTAGGTGAAGAAAAAGGACTGGAAGTCGCGAACCAACATAACATCCCTGTGTTCATGGTGGTAAAAACAGCAGATGGCTTTAAAGAAATTGCTTCTGAAGCATTTAAGCCATACTTAGGTAAATAAGGTAAGCGAGATAATTATGAATACATTTCTGATTACATTTGGTGTTTTTCTTGCAGTAATCGCAGCGATGTCTATTGGCTATATTATCCAAAAGAAAGTTGTGAAGGGTAGCTGTGGTGGCTTAGGTGCTGTTGGTATTGATAAAGTATGTAACTGTCCTGAACCTTGTGATGCGCGCAAAAAGCGTGAAGCACGTGAAGCGTACCGCGAAGAGAAACTGGCTGAGCGTCAGCAAAAAGAAGCTTCTTGGAATAAAGATCGTATTGCTTAATTGCGATTAGCAGCAATAACGACTAGGAGCGAAACCTGCTCCTGAAAAAACAAAGAGCCCAAGGTTAACACCTTGGGCTCTTTTCATTTTAAATACTGACTCGGTTCGTGCTCTAGGAAAGCAGGAGTTACTCATTAACGCGTTGAAGGTTATTACGAGCGCATATCAACTGGTTTCGACCTTGCTTTTTCGCGGTATAAAGTAGCTCGTCTGCTGCTTTGATTTGCTCGTCTAAAGAGCCTTCTTGGTCGGTCACGCCAATGCTCATGCTCACTTTAATCACATGTGAATCATGCTGTACTTCATGATTTTCAATTGCGACTCTCATCGACTCCAAGGTCTCTATAAAATCTTCAAATGGTTCGCATGACTGAATGCAAAACTCTTCGCCACCGAAGCGAACCGCTAAATCATCTTTAAAGTGCTCTTTGATGATTTTACCAACCTCAATTAATACCGCGTCACCACCATCGTGGCCGTAGGTATCATTCACCTTTTTAAAAAAGTCGATATCCATCATAGCGATACTGCGATGTTCGCAGCCTTTGCATGTTTGATTGAAAAGGTAGCGACGGTTCCAAAGCCCAGTCAGAGCATCCTCATTTGCATGACGAAACAGCTCATTAGTCGCTTCTTTCATGTCGAGTAATTGGTGAATACGGCAGAAAAATTCTTCTTGGTTAAATGGCTTATAAAGGAAGTCGTTGGCGCCAGCTTTAAGGAAGCGAGCGGTCATTGTGCGATCATCACTGCCAGATAGGCCGAGAATAGCGAGTTGATTACGATCGTGTTGGACTCGAATATCACGGGTCATCGAAATGCCATCTTTGTTCGGCATGTCATGGTCGGTAACGACAAAAGTGATATCAGGGTCGTTTTGGAGGAGTTCTAGTGCTTGCTCTCCATCTACCGCTTGAATCGTTTGAATATATTGATGCTCAAGAAGTTGGACGACATATCGACGGACCACAGCAGAATCATCAACTACTAAGGCTTTGTGGTATCGGTTATTCGAGATTCGATTAACCAGAGGAAGTAAGTAACTGACTGACGACATGCTGTCTTTAAGGATGTAATCAAGCACACCTTTTGCGAGTACTTGCTCTCGAAGTGTATTGTTGAACATGCCCGTGAGGACAATGATTTTTTGTTGATAGCCGAGTACCAAATCAATGATCTCACCATCTTGGCCATCGGGTAAGCAGTAATCGAGCACCGCACACAAGAAATCCGTCTCTTGCTCTAAGATAGCTTTGGCTTCTGCTACAGATTCAGCCAGTGAAACATCATAGCCATCATTTTTAAATTGCTGGTACAGGTAGTTTCTGAATGCACGACTGTCTTCTACTACTAGTATTTTCTCACTCAAAAGCTATCCCTACTTATAGACTAAATACTCCTTAACAATACTATCAGAATAGTAGGCGGCTATTGAAGAGAAACCTGTTGAGCTGGACTCCAGATCATTTTAAATCTAGGAATAATTGATTATACTGTTTATAGATACAGTTGTAAGGTTGAGTTATTCCTAAATGTGTAGTGCGGGCGAAGAGAAAGTTAGAAAAATAATCCATGTTGATATGGATTGTTTTTAAACTCTGACGTGTTAATTTAAAGAAAAATTTGTAAGTGTTTTTATTATTTACTACCTTTTACTTGTAGGTGGCAACTTAATGGTAAAAATGTATGCAAAGAGTAAATGATAAAACTCATAACCAGCACTGGATTTATCTTGATGATAACGATGTGCCACTTCTGTTACCTTGCCTTTATAATCGTTACACCACCTTAAATGGGCTTTCTGTCGTCCATGAGAAAGTAAAGAACCCTGAGACCGAACAATATGACTTTCAATTTAAGGAGGTTGAAATTGGTGAAGGTGCTCAAAACGTCAGGGGTGATAAATTGGGCGTTTTCCTTGAGTGGTTAGAAGATTACACCAAAAACTCTGATCATCCCCTACTTACACTCGATAACCATACTGTTCTTCCCACTGAATATATGAATACATTCATTAATGACTATCTAGTTCATACGATGGAAGCTAGTGAAGTTGTCGTTAATCGAGCGGTAATGTCATTAGAGAGTTATTACAACTGGCTTTCTTACTTCTTTGATATGCCATATAAAAAAATCTTTATATATTCAGAAAATAGAGAACTAGTTCGCTCAAATAGCAAATCAAAACTCATCATAAAATACCTACTTCCAGCAACGAGACAATTGCTTTACGCCAATACCGATACTCTATTGGAGGAGGTTGTTCTACGCAATGGTGGAGAGCTTGGTTGTCGAACCAAAGAGAACCAAGGGTTTTACTTGGAAGACTTTAAGGCTGATGGCTCTATTCAAAAAGGCTTATTAAGCCTTTTTAAAGATATGGTGGATAACCCTGATAAAGAGGAATTCGAGTACCACCTAGCTTCTTTTCATGCCAAATATGGTTCAAAGAGAAAGCTTTATATTGAACGTTCTCACCTTAACTTAATGAAGCGCTATTACGACCAAGAGCGCCCCAAAACTGAGAGCAATCAGTTATTGGTATCCAACTCTACTAATTACACTTTTGGTAAGCCCGTAGGTGAGCAATACGGCACTCAGCTTTTTTCTAGAGTTTTAAAGAAAGTTCGCAAATTAATGCAAGAGAATCCAGAAGCTCACTCAGGCTACCAGGAGCTTGATAAGGCACTCAGTTACCACCATTTAAGACACTCCTTTGGTACTGATATTTTTTATGAAGGCTGTCAGAAAGCTAAGAAATCATACGAATCGATTACCACGGAATCTGCGGTGTATATTGAAACCGCAAGACGCTTAGGACACAAAGTAGATAGTAAGTATTCAAACCAAACCACCAAAGTGTACATTCATGCTTGTGGCCAGAGAGAGCAGTTACTAAAGGAGGTGGTTCATGGATAGCTTAGAGGAATTTTCAAGCGCTGAGATAGAATGGGCGCTATCCAGTGAATTTAAGAAAAAGCAACCTATTACATCAGTAGAGCTGCCTTTCTCTATTAGGTCTATTTCTATTCCTAAGGGTGGAAGTTATGCTGCCTATACTCTATCCATGACCGACACCGAGGATTCCGATAAATCGATTATCTACAAGGCAATGATTGCGGCTTATAACTACACCTTTTTTGATAAAAGCGCTGCGCTTTCTGCAAAAAATTATTTTTCGATTGCAGCTAAACCATTCATTAAATGGCTTAATGCCCACAAAATTGAAAATCGCTACGGAATACTAAAGCTTTACGAAACCGACCGTATGGATGAGTTAGAGAATCATGGTGGTTTTAGCCCATTAAGAGTTTTAAAGGGTGTATTGGGTTATGCCATTGAATCTGAATCATTAAGAAAAGAATTAAGTAGTGATGAGTATGCGTATCTTATTGAACTTCGTAAAACAAAATACACCCCTAATTTGAATAAGTCTCAAAAATCCATAGCCAGTTATTTCGGTGCATTAGACTGGTTAAGGGAAGAAGATATTGGTATTGGAAGTGAGCTTTATTCCGCTCTCGCTTCCCCAAAGTTGGCGGTGAATTCATTAAGCTTAACCGCAGCTACTGTCATTCTTGAATTGAAAACCTATAAAGATGAACTACAAACGCTGATTAAGAGTATAGAGCCTCAGTTAAGTCCTTGGTTAGCTATTGAATCAAAGGATAGTAAGCATGAGAGGCGTAAAGCGGTACGTAATATCATTTATTTGATGTTGTCTGCTTACCATAAACAAGATAATCCATCGAATACCCTTAAAGCAGCGCTAGAGGTTTTGATTCTTTCTAATTCAAGTAGTTTAGCTACCTACAATACTATTACTCCTGCATTAAAGAGTAAGGATGAGTGTGATAGCCTTTTTTTGAATAAAAGAGGTGACAAAACGAAAGTTTATAAGGGTTTCACAATGTCGCATTCTTCTGCAGCACTAGATGGCACTCTTTTCTCTATCGAGTGGATTAAGGGTGTGTTAAATGGCGATTTATCAAAAGCACTGACTAATGTAGAGGGGTTAATGTTTGCTTGGTTGATGGCAAGCTTAACAGTGCAACCGACTGACATACCTAAGCTGACGCATTCTGGTTTTAGATTGATGAAAGTTGGTGGAAGAGTCACTAATATTGAGTGTGAGTATTTTAAAGGTCGGGCTAAAGTGTTTCATACAACCCGCTCTTTATCCGCTCGAACACCAGCTGGTAAGGCGCTTTTAACACTACTTGAACAGCAAGATGAAGGCTTGCCTTTCTTTGCTAACCAATTATTGGTAATTAGTAACAAAATCAACGCACTTTTAGGTGTTTTTACTGCGCTATTTCAAATAAGCGATTTGTCTGAAAAGCTTGAAGCTGCACACGAAAAACAGCAGCTTCCCAATTTAATACCTCAAGCAGTTTGCGCCCTGATTTCCCACGGTATCCATTCTGAAAATGTTATTGAGAATCCAAGAAGAATAACGATAGGAGAGAGACGTAAATTAGTCGCTCAATCGCAATCACCTTGTCAGAGAAATATTATTGGTCTTCAAGCTATTAAAAATAGTGCGGTTCATGCATTTAGTGATCCATACACCTTGAATTATCTCATTAATCGTAATTCCCACTCGAACCAAACTGAGAAAGTAAGCTACTTAACCGAAGAGAATGAAGAGTGGATGAATAGCTCTGGTCGAATCACTCGAGAGGTGATGCAGGATTTGATTCATAATGTTTTTAACTTAAATTTTAAGCCTGAGAATGAAAAGCAAGTTGCAGCATTTAATAGTGAGTTCATGGCGGTCACAGATTTGATTTCATACAAGCATGAGGAAATGAGTGCAAGGCTTAGAGTTGTCACAGGGCAAGAAAAGGGGCGCGTTAATGAAGTGGGCGTAATGGCATTGAGTGACCAAAAAGAAAACGAAGCATTGTCGCCTATTTATGTTTCAGATGACCCTATTACTGTGTTGAAGATGCATAATTACCTCCATGAATTCAAAAAGAATTATAAGAAGATCCTTTCTCATAACCCTGACCACTTACTTAAAACCGTGATGCCGACTGTGGAATGGCTAGAAGACACCATACCTAAGATGAGTAAAGCGTCACAGCTTAAAGGTAGGGAGCAGTTTGATTTAATGATAAAAAATGGAGTTGTAATGAGCGTCTTTCATTCAATGTAAGGGGAAGTTATGGCACTAACCGTATTAAAAAATCCAATTGATAGTTTTTGGTATGACCAGAATTTAAAGCTGACCGCTAACCCATTTTTCATAAGTGATAAAGGCGATGTTTATTCTGACACTTGGCACTTCAAAGTTAAACGCAATGGCAGCACCACAACGTTAGATTTCTCATGGTTTGATTTGCCTGTTTTTAACCATGAATTCATATCAACCTATTTAAAGGATGGGTATGACTCCCCTCTAAATGCGAAGGAATATGCAAAATTAGTATGTCTGAGTGTTATCAATCCTACGAGTGTTAAATACGCTCTTCCTGCTTATCAAATGATGTTGCATCTTTTCGCCTTCCTTAAAGAGAATAACGAAACAAGCCTTACTGCATCGTTATTGGAATCTTTTTGGACATCGTTTATGGCGAGAACGGTCAACCAGGATGGATTTGTGAACCGTATATCTACGCCTTCTTATCGAGGGGCAATTGACTCATTTCGGTTTCATACAATAAGAAACAATCTCAAGGCACTGGGTGTGGTTGGTGTTATTGATTTCTCTCTAACACAAAATAAAATAGAAAAGAGCTTAGATGAAGTCTGTCAATCACAATACAGCACAACGCTCACTGAGTTTAAAAAAGGCGGTAGCTTGAACTTTCTTGGGCTTGAGTTGGGGCAGTATTACGTTGACTATCTTAATCAGGTTTATCAAAACGACTTCCTGTATACCTCCGTATGTAGGTTGGTATTTGAGAGTGTCGACACTAAATATGGGATGAAGAGTTTAGATGGTGGTTCATCTAGTTCCCTTCGTGAAGTCATGCTTACAGCGATACTGGAGGGTGTAGAGTACAAGTCTACTGCCCACAGGGTAGGGATTAATTTTAATGCTCTTACAGTGGAAGTGAAATATGCGCTTTTTGAGGAATACTCGAAGCGATTTGAGTTGGTAACGTCTTTAAAAGACCAATCCATTGAAGCGTTAGTTATTGAGTTAGGCTTATGCTCTCGAAGTGATTCAGTGGAATTAATTCGAATATTAATGCTGCAAAAGTACTTAGGCTTAGAGGGACATAAGACCCCGAATGAAGTATGGTTGGGCTACTTGCTTTCCTTAGATAAAGCCTTTTTAGAGGCTGAATCTTTAAGTCAATTATCCGTAAATGATGTGTACGAAAAAATGCAAACAATTGTCTCTGAGCAAAGATTGGAGAGGGAGCCGTTTCTTGCCGATATTGGAGCTTGGGCAACCGAAAAATTTTCTCATTCAGATAATAAAACGTATCAAACTTTTAAAGCAGTTATAGGTATTTCGTTTCATGCGATGACGAACCTTGTTGTGGCGTGGACAGGCTACCGACAATCTGAATTTGGTTTTCCATTGAGTGCGATACAGCCTGAATCGAATTTGGATATTCTCGATAATGCTCATGTTCCATTTCGCTTCAAGCTTAAGTGGTTTGTCCCTAAAACGGGCGGCTCGACCAAAATTAATCGAGAAGTTACCTCTCAATGTTATCAAGTTGCTGCGCAATTAAATGAGGTGTTTGGGCATGAAGGTGATGAGCCGTGCCTGTATTCTTACGCAGGAACTGCTAAAAAAGAGAGTGTTAATCAATCTGCAATATACATTGATAATAGAGTGAGAGCCAACTGGGAAGGTTTTATCAGAGCTTACCAACCTTTTCATGATGTGATTAAGCTCGATACCTTAAATAGCAAGCACGCTACTCAGTTGACGGTTAATGAGACAAAAGAATTAGAATTTTTGTCAGCCAAATACAGTATTGGCAGTGCTCGTTATAAGAACTTGCTTTCTTGTGCTCAAGAGGTGAAAAAAGATTGGCTGAGACTGTCTTGTACAGCTTTTAACTCATCTAAAGCTCAAGTAGCACTGAAAGCCTCTCTTATTTTATTCTCTAAAGGTGAGCCTCTTGAAAATACAAGGCATCAAGAAATTATCGAAACTTATCTTTCCGATGAAACTAAAGCGCTGCTAACTAGTGGTTCAGTGGATTTGAATGATAAGAAAACAATGAGGGATATTAGCTCTGAGTTATTAAAAGATGTTCGCTATCCTTCTCCTCATGCTTTTCGTCATGTATGGGCTGAGTCAGTTCTCACACGCTATCAGGGTGATGTGGGTGCGGTCATACGCCACCAGTTTGCTCACCTAGATAATTCTTTCTTCATGGCGTACCTAAGAGATAAAGATGCTAGAGGGGTAATGCAATCAGCGAAGTGGCGTTACATAAACTCATTGGTCGAGTTGCTGATTATAGAGTCAGAGCAAGTTGGTGGAAAATACCTAGGTGGTTTGGCACAGTTCGTCCAAAAAGTGACATCATTAACGCAAGTGAAAGATGATAATGGAATGCTTGCTCTAAGAGAGGCGGTGAGTGGTCGTATCATTGATATTCAGGTGAACCCTTTCGCTACTTGTATTCCTCGTGATGGTGCGGATTCTAGAGCGAAATGTTCGAAAATGGGATCGTTAAACCCACAAGATACCAAGCCTGAGTTTTGTCTGAATTGTACCAATGCACTCATCACTGAGGGCAACATAAAAGGCATATGGCAAGTAGTTCAACCGATGGTAAAAGAGTCGTTACAGGAACACGCTTTTGGTTTCTTGTTAGAGGCACACCTACCAACACTCAAATCAAGCTGGAAGCGCATTAAAGAGCTTAGAAGTGAAGAGAACTCTGTAAGTGTCGATAAGATTTTAGCTGCAATTACCAAAGCAATTAATGCTATAGAAAGTAAGGTTAAGGAAGAGGAAGAATTATATGCATAAAGATTTTGATTTAGATGAACTTATGTCGGATGAGTTTCTGGACTCGTTAGATGATGCCTTAGATAAATCAGAACAGAATCAACAACCTTCATGGGTGGTTAACGAACCCAAGCATACAACCCATAAAGCTTACCATGCCATTCTTAATTTAAAAAAAGAAGCCGAAGAAGCGATTTCAAGCTTTGGTGAGGTAGCAACAAATAAGACTAAGAAGTTCTACCAAATTAAAAAGTCTAATGTAGCTAGAGTGGTTGGCCGGTCAGCACAAAGCATTTTCAATGCGTCCTCATTCAGTAAAGACATTGAAGGCTTCTTTGATGATGTTAATCAAGAGCTTTTAGAGATGCATGAACTTGAACAAAAGAAGCAATTAAAAAGAAAGAAAACGGGCATCAGAGTTAATAAAAAAGAAGTTATTGTTCAAAGTCACCAATCTTTAGAAAAAAAGTACAATGAACTTAAAGCCCGAAGCGTCAAAGAAACATTAGATTTAGCCGTTGCCAAGATGCCTTTGGATTTGAAAGCAAAAATGGGACTTATGTAAGTCGTCAAAAAAGCTATATTTTCGTTACAAACTGATGCATATATCTTGGGCTTAATCTTCATCTGGAATCAAATCATAGATAGAACATTTGAGAGCTTTAGATATCGTAAACACCTTCTCTAAAGTCACATTTTTTCACCACGCTCAAGAACACCAATATAATTCAAACTAAAGCCGCACTGTAGTATCCGCCTCATGAACCCACGGGGCGACTTGTTAGTGTTTGAAGTTCCAAGGTAGGAGTGAGTCGATATAAGACTCTACTTTCGCCAGCTCTTTCATGCACTTGACCATGTATTCGTAAAGGATAAGACCATTGGCTTTCGCAGTCTCGATGATGCTGTAAAGCATGGCGCTCGCATCAGCACCGTTTGGTGTGTCTGAGAATAACCAATTTTTTCTGCTAATGACTAGCGGTTTAATTGCGCGTTCAGCGCGATTATTATCGATAGATAAGTGACCATCATTGATATAACGTATGAGCTTTGGCCATTGTGACCGAGCGTGTATTTTATCGCTTTACCTAGTGGACTAGAGCCTGTCACTTTTTGGGTCGTCATCCATTCGTAAAGTTCATCCAGTATCGGCTTGGCATGCGCTTGACGCTCCTTGCCCTTTCGCTGGCTCGTGCATCTAGACCCCTTTCGGACAGCTATTTTCAAATGACTCTTCAATAAGCCGCACTGTCACCTCAAGAATCTTCTGCTTATCCGTTTCAGACAGCTTATTTAGATTCACAGCTAACTCCGCAGAAATCTCATCTTCACAAAAGAAGTAACTCAAAGGCACACCAAGTTCAACTGCAATTGACTTTAACGTATTGATATCCGGCGTATGCTTTCCCTTTTCGTATTGATTCATTCTCGGGCTTGCGGAGCTTTCATCCATACCTATACGCACCCCCAAAGCTTTTTGGGAGAGTTTCGCTTTTTTGCGTGCTTCTTTAAGACGCTCAGGGATTGGGTTAGTAAATGACACTTATAGTTCATGTCTCTGATCTCAAGGTGACTAAGATTTTCTTAGTTTTACTGATTTCTGTATACTAAGCAATCCTTAGTTTTTGGTTGGTGTAATTTTGGAAATGAAACGGGCTCGAAGAATTAGTGCGGTCATGCACAAGTTATTGATAGAAAATGGGTTAGATGGATTCACCGTGCTAGAAGCGAGAGATTTGTGGCTATCACTTGATAATGTGGACTCCGACTCTGCCGAAGCTCGCAAAAAGGTGTACCGAGCAATTTTTAATTTTGAAAAGAAAAGTTGGTTGCGAAGTGAGGGCTCTGGCCGGAAAAAACGTTACTTTCAAGCGGATCAATTCAAAGCGTTGTATGACAATGTAACCGCGAATAATCAAGCAGATATAAAACCTCAAGTACCTGTTCAAAACTATTCCATTTTGAACAGTGAACGCAATGAATATAAGGGTGAGCTTGAGATCGTGCTTGGGGAGGTTGACGAGTATCAGTCGATTGCATCCCGATTTCCTGAGCTAAAAAATAAACTGGCCCCTTTGCATCAGGAAGCTAAAGATCGCGCCGCTTTATTGCTCGGTAAAGTGAATGTTTTAACAAAGGTTCTTAATACTCTCCATGAAGAAGATAAACCGTGTTAAGGAAATGGCAAAGTGAATGCTCAGACAGAGCGTTGGAAAAATATCAATCCAATGGCTCCCATTTCTTTTGCCAAGCTACACCAGGGGCTGGTAAGACAGTACTTGCCGCTAATATTGCGTCAAGACTGCTACAAAGTGACATGGTAGATCTTGTATTGTGTTTCTCGCCATCATTGACGGTTTCTGATGGTATAAAAAGAACCTTTTCATCGATACTTAATTGCACATTTAATGGTGGTATGGGAGCTATAGGGCAATCTTTAACATACCAATCTATCCAGTTCCTTAATGATGAGTTTTGGCAAACATTGCGGAATCACAGGGTCTTTGTTGTCTTTGATGAAATACACCATTGCTCTGGCTCTGAGGTTGAAAATGCGAACATTTGGGGGCAGCAAGTGCTCACAAAGATTCAAGGGCTTGCTACTTTTACCCTCGCACTTTCAGGTACACCGTGGCGTTCAGACTCTTTACCCATTGTCATGGGTGAGTACAGCGACCCAGACGGACAGCTTCTTGTCGATTACCAATACACTCTTAAACAAGCTATAGCTGATGGTGTTTGTAGAACGCCTAAAATTGTCTTGGTTGACAATGAACACTTGTCTGTTAGTAGTAGCGAAAAAGTCGAATCCTTTTCATCAATATTAGAGATGCTTAAACAGACAAAAGCATCCTACCAGAGTGTTATTCGCAACCAAGAAGCGATGGAATATCTACTCGGTTTAGGGTGTGAGCGGTTAGAAAAAGTACGTATCAGATCCCCTAATGCCGGTGGGCTGATTGTTGCAGCGTCGGTTCAACATGCGCAAACAATCAAAGAGATACTATCTCAAAAGTTTGGGCAAACCGTTTCTATCGTCACTTATCGACATGAAGAGCCGCTGGCAGAAATAGAGCGTTATCGACAAAGCGACGCACATTGGATTGTTAGTGTAGGTATGATCAGTGAGGGTACTGATATTCCGCGCCTTCAAGTATGTTGCCATATGAGTTCGGTCAAAACGGAATTGTATTTCAGGCAGGTACTCGGAAGAATACTTCGTGTGAATAATACAATAAACCAACAAGCGTGGTTATTCACTTTTGCTGAACAAAGTCTGATTGAGTTTTCTGAAAGGGTTGAACAGGATATTCCTGAGTCTCGTCTCTATGTAAGTATGGGGAAACCTATCGAAACAGAGCTCTCTGGTCGAGGAAATAGCTTAGGTATCGCGCCTCCGCTGGAGTCCCAAAACAGCGGGAGAACAACAGTATCTTGGGAAAGCAGTACAGAAAGTTCAAATAGTCTCTATGGAACACTAGGGGCGTTTGATGAGCTTCGACTTGGGGCATTTAAGCAGAGAGTGATCTCGGCTTTCTCTTCTATGTAGTTGAAAAAAAACATAGGCTACAATTTCACTAAAGGCACACTGGGGAGGCCGGAAGAGGACCCCTTCTAGGTAATGCAAACTTGGAGGGTAAATGAAAAGGCTAAAACAGCAGTACCGGAACCTTATAAAATACCAGTGCCAATATCTTTGGGGTCTTTATCCAAGCGTTCGCAGTGGAACTCATAAGCACTTTTCTACCAAGCAGGAAAAGAGCTATTATTTTCTTCACAAGGTTGAGTGTAGAGGTTACCAGATTAAACTGCGAGCCGCGCGAGGAAGAGCGTTAGCTAACCCATGGGACGACTACCCGTCGTATGTATATAGCCTAGCAAAAAGTTGGAAGCATAACTCGAGGCGTCAAAAACAATACTACCGATAACCCATCAAAGCTCTCTATTCTGGAGAGCTTTTTTATACGAAATACTCTCTTCAATCGAAGGCTAATTATCAGCATCACTATGGTGCTATTTTAATTGTAAGTTATTGATTTTAAATGTTAATTCATTGATACTTACGCTGGTTGTTATTAAGTGAACCACCCACATCGCAAGTTGCGATTCGCTACCTGCGAAACGAAGTTATTTTTGCCCCATTGCTAATTATCGAAAAGCTCACTCACAATATGCAAATGCCTATTGATCTTATTACTAGCAATATGTTGGTACTGTTGGTTAAGTACTTCTTTTGCCACGCCATCAATGTTAGGGAACAACGAGCTTGTATCAATACCGAATGCTCGACATTTTTTTGCAATCTCAACAGCGTTGAATATCGGAACTGTAACTTTCTTTAAATGGTTGTTTGGTACTCTTAACAATAAATCATCAATATTAATTGATTTAAAAGCTTGATACGGAGTAAAGCCCTTTTGCTGAACTAAAGTGAATAATCCTCGTTGAGAAGCCAAGTTTTGGCTGACAGAGCCTGGAATAGTTACTATCGCAATTTGATCAACGAGACTCTCAACGTCTCGGTCAAGCATCCAAACCGCCAACTTTCTAGTCAAAATGTTGGGTAACTCAGATGAACCAGCTTTTGCGATAGTTTCAATTGCAGAGTGAGCAGCAAATGATAGGGCAACTAACGAGTTGGTTGACCAATCGAGTAAACGAGTAGGGAAACCATGATGCTGCATTGTTGCTAAAATTGGTAAAAACTCTTTGATTGGCCATTCTGATGGGAGACTTAAATAGAAATTATTATCCATTAGCCTATCTACTGTATTTCGGAGCTCAATTGAATCACCAAACACAGATAAACCTCTTTCATCGCACACCGACAAAAAACTCCTAATGTGCATTAACTCGTAACCAATCTGATCGGCAGCTACTATCTCTTCATCGCACTGGAACTTACATAGAACCTCATTGGAAGACCTGAATACAGAAGGTACAAGCTTCCAAGTGGCATCTTCATGCCCACGAAATATCATTCCAGCATCTGAGAGCTTGTCTGGTCTAAGTGCTTCAAATATTTCATCTGAGTCAACGCAAGAGATTTCTTCGATATTATCATTTATGTTCTGTAGCACCTGCGACCTCTTGAAAATATATATTGAAAATCAAAATGATAAGTTGCTTTTTAGAACAAGTATATAGTGAACCTCTAACTTTTATATCAGCTATGCAAAGGTTTTTTAAACTGATGTCTTCGTTCGTTGAGACTTAGCTTTGCCAAAATAGAATTTATTCAAAGTAGGCTTTTTGAAAACAAAGCTCTAACGCACTTCTGTCCAGAGGCTTCATAGACCTGAATTTTGACTCATGGCACTTTCTAACTCGAAAGTGCCCCGAACCTTGTTAGAACCAAAGAATGTACAATCTAGCCAGTACGGCACTAGACCAAGTAAATCTAATCAGTACTTTGGGCATTAGTACGGTATCGTTTCTTCGTTGTACCTCGAAACGCTCTGCCAATTCACACAAAAAGCTGATACTTGTTGAGTTTCATAATAAATGACAGCAACATAGATTGAATGTAAACATGGAAAAACTCTGTCTATAAGAGTTATAGCAATTTGAGGATGACTATGTCTGAAAGTTCACGAGTTGAACAGCTAAGCTCAGAAATCGAGTCTTATTTAAATTATAGGAGTCAATTGGTTGAGGGTGAAACCAAGGTTTCTGAGGGGCTTGATAAAGCTGTGCTTGCAATTTCAAGTGCAGGTCTAGGTTTAACATTTACCTTGTTTGATAAGCTCTATATTGAAGGTAATGTTGACAGCTTGATATTTGCAAAATCGAGCTGGTTATTTTTTGTGATCTCGGTGTTCTTTATTTTATCTAGTCTGCTGCTTTCAGGACACTTGTATTATCGCAATAGGGAGCTTTCAGATAGCATTATTCAGAACAGAATAAGTATTAGAAGTGCGATTCAGAATGAAGATGATGAGGTTCCTGAAGAAGAGGTGTTTTCTGAGAATAAAATACTAGTTTTTGTTGCTCGCCTTTCACACTACTTTGGTGCGATAGCTCTGTTTCTTGCAATTGCATTGTTTGGACTATTTGTTTTCCACAATACAGATTTTCAAAAGCTTGAATCAAATCAAGTAACAGAAGTTGGACAACCAACGAATACAACGGAGATAAAAAAAAATGAATGATAAAACCCCACCTAGACCAGTTGATCAGCCAAGAGAAACGCCAAAACACGCAGTCCCACCGCCACCGCCACCTCCGACTAGACCAACGAGACGCAGTTAAAATTGCTATAACACACGCTTTAAATCTGACTCGAAAACACGTGCAGAACTCGCTAGCGCTCAGACATGGCACGCGTTCATTCACAGTTTGAGAGAGCATTAGCAATATTAATAAGGTTAGGTGAAATGTTAGAAAAATTACTTAAAAAAGGTTATTTCCCACAAGAAATTCCAACGACATTTAGTACTATCAACTATGGAGACGTGCTGATAGATCCGAGGAATAATCTTTCCAGCCCATTCACGTATAACCGAGATGGGCCAGTCTATAGCAGCGAATGTGCGAAGTTTAACTTGGCTAGACGAGGGAAATTGCGCCGCCCATTAAGCATTCCCAACCCTATAAATTATTATCAGCTCGCAAAGCTGATATCAGACCATTGGGCTGATTTTGACTCCGTTTTTGACAGAGCTTCTCAATCAATTAGTCGTCCAGTTGGAGATGACTCAACCAGAGCTTTAAAGTGGGAAAAGGGATTTAGCTTTCTGCCTGATTCTAAGTTAAAAACGAGGACTGCTTCTCGCTATATTCTAAAAGCGGACATCTCTAACTTCTACTCAACTATATATACTCATAGTATTCCATGGGTTTTACACACAAAGTCTTTAGCAAAGCAGCAACGGAGGTTTCGCAACAATCTTGGGAACAAGATTGATACCTTGGTAAGAAATTCTCAAGACCAACAAACCAAAGGGATTCCAATAGGAACTGACACTTCATTTGCTATTGCTGAACTGATTATGTCTGAAGTTGACAAGCAACTAGTAACTAAGGTTGGGACAAACTACCATCGATATATTGATGACTTTGAATTTGGGTGTAAAACCTTGCAGGAAGCTGAGCACACATTATCTGTACTGCAAGAGGTATTGTCTCAATTCGAACTGGAGCTTAACTCTTCGAAAACCGAAATAATTAAGCTACCTTTAGAAGTTGATCCTCAGTGGTTACACGAACTTCAAAAGTTTGATATTAGTATGGCAACTGCTGGCGTTCAAAGAAGAACGTTGTTGTCATTTTTCGATATGACAATGGATTACCTTTCAAAAGAACCTTTTGAGCCTATTTTAAAGTATGCAGTAGTTCGAACATCATCCCATATCGTTCAAAGTGCAAATTATGCGCTGTACCAGAGAATTCTTTTACAATGGGCTACCGCAGAACCATCAACATTACCTATCGTTATTGATTTTATTGCGTTCTATAAAAATGCGGGTATCCAAGTCGATATTGAAGAGATTAAACAAACGTTAGAATTTGTTATTACTGAAAACTCTAGACAGAGCCACACTAGCGAAATTTGCTGGGCTATATGGGGAATGATGCTACTCGACATTGAATTTACTTCAGAAGTGGTCGATACAATAAAGAGTATTGAAAATTCATTTGTAGCTCTCCTAACTTTGGATGCGCAGCAGCGTGGTTTGATTTCAGACGAAGAAACGTTTGAATTGTGGGGAAGTCTAATGACCCCACAAGAGCTGAAAGGTAGCAATTGGCTGTTAGCTTACGAAGCCCTTAAGAAAGGGTGGCTTGCTCCAGTTGGAGGCCAGAATTACCTAGATGAATCCATTGGTTTTTCATTTTTGTCAGAGAAAAACGTTTCGTTTTACGACCCCGAAAAACTAAATAATTACGATCCTCAGCTAAGGTATTATAACTTTAGTAGACTAAACGCGGAGCAATTGAGGTATTTCCTATACAGAGACCGTCCTATAAATAGACCATCATTCTAAATGTGACTAACAAATGATCAAAGCCTCAATATGCTTTTTCTAGTTAGACATAAACGTGCTAGAGCATCAGCTCTAGAACGTTTATGTCCATAGGCTTCATAGATCTGAAGTTTTACCCATGGCACCTTCTAGCTCAAAAGTGCCCCGAAATGAGTTACATTTCGAAGTTCGTACAAGGATGGCCAGATAACTTTGACATACAAAAAGTAATGCTCGGTAAAGGCTTGACCCTGCTATTTTCCTACTTTGGAACTTCAAATATTAACAGTATCTCCCCGTCACTCATGGTGAGGACTATCTTTTGAAAGAGAATATTTCTATGCGTTGGATACAAGGAGAAGTAACGGTATTCATGTTGATACCAACTTTCGACATCATCGAATAGGCTTGATACTCGTCTCAATAGCAAAACTATGAACGAAGTCGAATGGAATGTGTCATTTTTTACGTTCCAATCTTATTACTAGATTAGGTCTCATGATTTTAATCTAGAACAGGATTTACTTTTAATTAATTAAAAATTATTAGAAACTCTTAACTTGGTAATCACGGGTTACGAATTAATGCTTAATGCAGACACTAAAAGCGTAACCTAAGAGACTTTAAGTTTCTAGAGTACTTTACGAAATATGTTTGCTTTATCGATGTATCTAAAATGGAGATAAACTAACAGGATACTGAGTGATCTCCATACATACGTCAAATTTATAATAGATGGCTTTAGTTACTTGTCCCACCACTCATTTTGGATCTGAGCAAGAGTATAACTTTTTCGATGTTGCATTCTCAAGTAGTAACTTGATATTTCTGGAAACTGATCCTTATCCAACCACTTCCTATAACCTAACAAGTCAAGTCTTGAGAGCACTACAGTCCAAATTACATCAGCTAGTGTATAAACATTGCCTAAAAGAAAGTGATTACCTTCAAGTTGCTTTTCAGCAAATGAAATAGCTTCCAATGCATATTGTTCAACCTTTTCTATATGCTTGCTATTAACCCTAAATAGTTTGCTATTTTCTGAGCGCTTTGCACAAACAATATAGTTATCTTTAAGTTCAGGATATTGCTCGGCCATTAAGAGTGCCTTGGTGATACGGGCATCCAATATCTTTTCAGATTTTTCCATTGATGGATGGCGCGCATAACTAAGGATCTGAAGATCAATATCATCAGCTAAATTAATTAACTTATCCATTAATCGACAATCACTCTCACCTGATGGTACCAAGTTGTTACCTTCTGATAAAGAAGCGATGGAGCGAATAATATGAGCAGAATCAGTTAATACTTTTGTTGTGCCATTTCGAACCTCTACAGTAGGAATTACTCCTTGTGGATTTAGTTTCAAATACCATGGGTCTAACTGTTCTTGTTTTCGCATAATATCAATAACACGGCCAGACCAAGCAAGTCCCTTTTCTTCAAGTGCGAGTCTTACTTTCATCGAACAAACTGATAGTGGGTGGTGATAAAGCATTAATGATGTCATAGTGTTAGGAACCTATCCTCTAATCTTTGAAAAAACGAGTTAAATCGCTTTATATTCGCGGCTTAACTGGCAGCATACGTGGTAATACATCAGCCTCTGGCTTATCTAAAAAACGATGTTTAAGTACACCTGAAATATGAGCAAATAATGCAGTCACGAATATATATATTAGTGAAACGTGCGCTTGCTTGGCTATTAATCCCATTTCTGGATTTTTTTCAAATAGCAAAGGTAAATCTACCAACCCGAATAGACTAACAGGATGACCAAATAAATTTGTCATAGTATAGCCGCTAAATGGGATTGCCAGCATTAAAAAATATAATGAGACTGTAATTATTTTTGATAATAACTTCTCCCACCTTGCTAGTACATTTGGCAATTGTGGATAGCTATTAATACTACTCCATACTATTCGGAGAATAACGAGTTGCATAAAGATAACACCAAACGATTTATGTATACCCGTGAGTTGCATTTTACTTGGTTCCGTTTTATCTAAGCCTGTCATGTAGGTGCCTATAGCAATTAGTACTAATATTATAATCGCCATTCCCCAGTGTAAAATTTTAGCGACAGCTCCGTACTTTTTTTCATCTTCATGAATAGTACCCATGGTTAGCCTCTCAATTGAGTTTTAGAGAAATTAATATCCAATATAAGCACTGGCTAAAAGAGAACCTAGTAGCCAGTATGTAGCATTTCCACCTGAAGCATTGGTAAGAAAAGCGCTTCACTTTACCGTTAAATTAATACTGTTTTAACCAAAGCACGCCAGCAGGTGTCAATTGATATGACGCTATTTTCTTTTTAGCTAAAGGTAATTCATCTAATATGTTTTGTGCTTCATTCTCAGTTTTCGCTTTGATAAAGAAAATCACTTTACCCACATCACCTTTATGCACAATTACTTCCGATTTTTTGTTGTCTAGATAGACATTCTCTATTGTGCCACTAACCCATAGTTCTAGTACTTTATCCATCTGCTCTTTCAGAGTGGTTTTGAATAAGTTGGCATCATTCACTTCAAGCGTCCACGTAACCATATATGTGTTGCGCATGTCAGCATCACTCGCGTGTACTGGTGAAATTGAAGTAAAACTCAATAAAATGAGTGATATAGCAAGTAGTCGTTTTTTCATAATATGCATCCTAGATAAAGTCTCATTGTGTTGTCGTATTTAAAGGTCAAACTCTAATGGTAACCACTTACGTAAAAGGTAATCATTACCCACCCATTATTCTTTTTTTGTTATCGGATCGCTTTCAAATTGTTAACTTCAATTTTATTGTATTTATGGGGTGAGATATATATGCTTAAAGTAAACTCATTGTTTACTCAGGAGTGCTAATGTGAATATTTTAACTCTTATGGAAACTTTTTCTGTTGTTGTAGATACAGGAAGTTTTACGGCGGCAGCGGAGAAACTCGGGTTCTCTAAATCATTTATCAGCAAACAGATCTCCACCTTGGAAGATGATTTAGGAACTCGCCTACTATATCGTACGACTCGTAAATTGAGCTTGTCTGATGAAGGCGGACAGTTCTATAAGCACTGTAAGATCATCATGACAGAAGCTGAGAATGCTCGAGCTGAGGTCATGGATAGCCAAGGTGCACCAAAGGGAAAAATACGCCTAACATTACCTCAAAGCCTTATCATTTCAGGTTTTGGTCAATTACTAATAGAATTTCAACTCCAGTATCCAGAAATTGAGCTTGAGGTAATAGCCAGTGGGCGTACTGAAGACTTAGTGGAAGAAGGTATAGATATTGCGCTAAGAGTAGGACAATTAGAAGACTCCAGTCTTATCTCTCGTCGGTTAGCAGACTGCACGTTTCAAGTCGTCGCTTCTCCCCAATATATAAGAAAATCGGGAGCACCTTACCAACCAGCAGATCTAATGGAACATAATTGCTTAATTTACAGCGACTCCAAGATTAATCGGGGTTGGCCGTTTCTCTCTCCTAGTGGTGAATCAATTACTGTAAAAGCAAAAGGTAGTTTAACGAGTAATGATGGTGGTTTAATAGTTGGGAGTATTCTTAGTGGGGTAGGCATAGGCTTTGGGCCTAGTTTTTTATTCGAAAATGATATTGAAGAGGGGCGTTTGCAATTACTACTCAGCGATTACTACCAACCAGCCACTACAATATCAGCCTTATATCCACTAAATCGAAATCTATCACGTCGAGTCAGGATGTTGGTTGACTATTTATCTGAGAGACTATCGGTTTAGTGGCATTTATAGAGTTCCAAACATTGTTTACTTTAAAACCAATGAAGTCTTTTTTGTTCATAAGTCTTTTTGATTAAAGCAGACAGAAGATACAATAATCGGTGCTATGCATACATTTAATCAAGCCTTCCCATATTTTAGCTAATTCGTGTTTTGCTAATTTAAGTAGAAGCTCTAAGTAACTTCTGTCCATTTCCTTCCAACTACAACCGTGATGACCAAATTAAAAAGGAGGTCATCATGGTAGTTTTCAACAAAACGAAACGAAGTGGCGTCAAAAAGCCTTTTCGGCTTGAGGAAATTTGGCGGATCAGAACCAGATTAGAAATTGAAAATAATTTGATGCAGCTTGCGTTGCTCAACTTAGCTATTGATAGCAAACTTAGAGCAAGTGATTTGCTCGTTCTCAGAGTTTGCGATGTATCTTCGCAAGATAGGATATTTAACCGCGTTAAGCATATCCAGCGCAAAACAGATATTGAAGTTCAATTTGAGATAACGACAAGAACTCAACAGAGTCTAATGAAATGGATTTTGATGGCTTCGCTACATGACAGCAATTTTATTTTCCCAAGCCAAAGGCGAAAGCAACAACCGATTAGCTATTCGTACTATCGATACTTAGTGAGGAGATGGGCTTCTAATCTGGGGTTGGATCCTAACTTGTATGGCACTCACTCGATGAGGCGAACAAAAGCGACGTTAGTCTACGCAAAAACGAAAAATATCCGAGCGGTGCAGCTACTACTTGGTCATACCAAGGTAGATAATACAATCCGCTATCTTGGGGTTGAATTAGAAGATGCATTGTTGCTTTCAGAAGGTACTGAGTGTTAATCGAAAAGGAACCTAAATACTTAGGTGTTTCAATTGCTATTACGCTGAAAGTTGTTACCCATTCACCGCTACACTTGATTATTTTCAATACGTTAAGTGCAAATACTACTAATCTGTCCAAGGTTTAGAGGACCTTGAACAGATTAGGTATACACAAGCTTAAATTAAACGTTGGAACGCGCGTTTTTCTTCTTTGATTTATAGGCTTTCATTGAAATTTTTAAAGCAAGCTGTTTTTGTTTAATTGAAATGAGTTGTCTAGTTACGACCTTATGGTGTAACTCTGTGATAAAGTTTTTTTCCCAAGGCGTAAGGCGGTCAAACCTCAATAAAATAGTGTCATTGAGTACATTGAACAACTCGTATTGGCTTTTATCCATTCGACTGCTAAGCATTCAATTAGAGCACTTAGCTAGAGAAATGACGTTAAGGCTTTCTACTTTCTCATTTTTTCCTAAGGTAATGATTCGATAAGAGATCCCACTCTCTAATAGTGGTCTTATTTCGATGTTGTCACAAAAACTTACGGCGACTTTTTCTACTAAGCGGTCCATATTCAAAGTTTTCTTTTTTATGAAAACAAGAGTGACACTATTGCCCTCTGACTGAGCATTTACGAGTGTGATTGAGCCTAACTCTTGTGGAAGTTGGCTTGAAATAACTGTCGCTCTATAATCGGCAAGTCCATTAGATTTTATTGGGCTTATCTGACAACCGTTAAGCATGACACTGACGAAGAGAATTACAGTTGTTCGTAGCATTATGCGCTCCTTCTTCCTTTCTTCTCCCTTTAGGTGCCTTAAAATATTTATGGATATAACGTGAAGACATAGAAGATAAGAGCGCACTGTAATCTAAACTGAATGTGACTTTTTCCCCTACAAGTAGTGGTTTCTGTGAGGATTCAAGGACAAGATGATCACTGGTTGAAGACATGATCTTAATCCCATTCGGAGCCTTAAGCCCACTGACACAAACATCTTGGCGGCCTAATGCTACAATAGCTTGTGAGACCTCCCCTCTATCTTGAAGGCTTTCTTTTTCTCCAAAAGCATTTAACCCCCGACTTCCCCAAGGCAAAGTCGGTTTAACCTTGGATTCAATCACTTCAGCGGTCAAAGAAATCGCATCCGTATGTAAGCCTTCGATATTTTCGTGCTCTAAAGGCTCACAGCCTAAAAAAATTGCTTCTCCTATACGAAGGTTATTGACTCGAGTTAAGCCTGTTCTCTGAAGAGCCCAGTTAACTGAAGCAGAATTACCCCCTGAAATAATTTCTAGATTGATCCCAAATGTAGCTTCAATTCCATCGGCAAGATCAGAAAGAATATTCATATTTTTATCATCTGGAGCGACACCATACCGACAAGCTAAATTCGTACCAATTCCTTTTATCGTGATGTTTGGTAAAGAAATAATCTCACGGATAAAATCAATCACGCGATTAGGCATCACACCTTCTCTGAGATCGCCAAGCTCAACCATAATAATAATATCGTGACGGCAATTTTGTTGTTCCGCTGCATGTGAAAGCCTCTGAATCACTTCAACTTCAGAGTTTAAACTCATATCACTGTATTTTATTACGCTCGCCACTTGACTGAGCATGGGTGTACGTATCAGCATTTTGGGGATAGCAATGCCAGATTCAGTCATCTTTTGAAGATTTTCGATTCTTGAATCGGCTAACATTGGTGCGCCAGCATCAATAAGAACTTGTGCGATGATAGGGTGGCCGAGGAAGGCTTTTGTTACAGGCGTAACGGATATATTTTTCAGTGAGAGCTGAGTAATCAGGAATTGAGCGTTATGGTGAACTTTCCCACAATCGATGTCTAACCTAGGGTAGTTCACCCTTTTTCGGCCAGTTTACTTTCTATTATAGGGAAAGCTGACGTTACGATGTGCAACAGATGTTCGACAGGTTGTGACAAGACATCAGTAACCGGTAAACCAAATTCGGTAGTGTAAGTGTCTATCGCACAACGTGTTTCATCCAACGACATATCTTCATGATTCAGTGTTAGTCCAATAACATTGGTATTAGAAAACGTTTCGATAAGATTGATTTCTGAGGCAATCGAAGGCATTGGGCAATCAGGAAAATCACTACGATATAAACGTTTAGGGGCATGTTGCAGTATCACACCCGTTGGACAGCTGCCACGTAAGATAAAAGCGCTGGTTGAAAACGCAGGGTGACTCAAGGCTCCTTGCCCTTCAATAATAATCAGATCCGGATTTTCTTTTTCATAGGCCTGTACAATGACAGATTCCAACTCACCGGCACAAAATTGTGAAGGAACAGCATCGAGTGCAACGCAGTATTGTGCGCCTTGCATAATGCCTGTTTGACCGGTGGCAATCAGAACGACGTTAAGGCCTTTTTTAGTCAGTTCATTCGCCAATATTGTTGCTGTTGTTCGTTTTCCTAGCGCGCAATCCGTCCCCATTACAGCAATTCTCGGACATTTAACGTTGTGTATTTTGCCGCTAAACGTTTTCAGATCGCCTTTACTTTTGGGTTTGCGAGTATCGAATATTCGAACGTTATTCTTTAAGCTAGCTTCTAAAAATAGAGGATCATCAGTTAGGAATTCATGCAAGCCATTTACGATGTTCATTCCTAGTGACATGGCATTTAAAATGATGCTTTTATCTAAGTCAGATAAAAAACCACTTGATGGCGCAATGCCAAAAATGAAGTAATCGGGAATGCTTTCCGCGTGAATGATAGCTTCTTCAGCATTGGCAAGGATCGGTATTCCATTGGCTTTGTTATCAAGTACTTCTCCAGCATCTAAGCCGGCAGATACACTATCAATAACCGATAGAATACGATAGCTTAATGAATGCCTCACTAGCCCATTAGCGGTTTTACCATCAATTTTACCAAAATTACCTTCGCAATATATAATCGCCGAAGGGATGACAGGTTTCACTTTCTGAGCAAGTGGTAGCCAAGGAGCGATATGGGTTACATCGTAGTTGGTTTTGAAATTTTCAATTCTAGTGAGTTTGAAGATGTTTCTTAACTTTTGGGTTGAAATGGACATAATTAAAGCCTGCGGTGAGGCTTAGGAGGGCAACTAAGGAGTGCCGAGATGCGAGTTCGGAAAAGAAAAGAAGTCCCTACTAAGCGGTAGGGATAACAACCAAGGTAACACACTCACCAGACTTTTGTTGGTTATTATTAATACGCTTTCTAAGTCTATCACTTTCAGGCTTCACCCATACTAACGTGACTGATTAGAGATCTAAGACTCATTGTTCAACGTCGCCGTATCAACCTCTCAGCTTTAAGGTTTCAAGATACTTTTTCTAATATCAGTTAAGTGAATTAGAGTTTTGAGTTTAACGCGTTTTTGTCCAACAACGGTTTAGAGCCAAAAATTCAAACCAGTTCGAATATAAAGGGTAGTTCAATAGGGGCTGTGTATCACGGTTACTAGAGTGTTAAAACATACCCGTAGCATTATAATGCTATCTTATTCTGATGAGTTCTTTCAAACGTTAGCTACCATATCCAGTTAGCATAAAATGACTTTGGTAAAAAGGTGCTTTGGGATTAGCGAACATCTTTAATAGTGACGTTTTAGTTGCGATGAATACTGATTGTGTATTTTTTCCTTGCCTCGTCGTCAATATGGTACGGAGAGAGTAAGTCACATCAATATTCAAAGGAGCAAGTGAATCGCAATTCACAAACCATAATAATGATTTTTTGCCTCCATTTTCAATAGCGTCAAGAAAACCTGAATTTTCTTTGGCGGATAATGCAGTTACAGCAGTGTCGTATTCAGAGAAGTCTAAATAGTGAACACTTATATCTTTTTTTTCAGCAAGTAAGGTTACAATTTTAATGAAATCAGGGTGAATTACTGACGAATCAGCGGTAGAGATTCTAAAGTCCATATCCCATGCATTGAGTACAAAAATTTCAGGAGTTATCTGATGTTCAGGAAAGGATCTTTCTTTGTTTTTATTCACTCTAAACTCTGTTAGGTTGTTTGGTTACTTTAATAGAATAAGCCATGGTTAGTTAATGCACCACCATACTGATATTCGCACGAGTGGTGGTTTTTAGAAACGGTGACACGTCTAATCTTGCTATGATTCCTTCGACATAGTTCTTATTCTCGAGGATGATTTTTATCTAATCTCAATTTCCCACTCTGCTTTCTTTGTTCTCTGGCACTTTGTGGTTAGTATGCTCCGAAAGTAAGATCCAGCCAACCCCCGAAAGTAAAGAATTAGGTACCCAAAAACTCTCATTTAGGACTTGTATTCTAACTCGTTATTTTTTGTTTTTTACATAAAAATCAGTGTCTTATCTTTTTTATCTTGCAACTTAACAATTGGACTAAAAGTTCATTCGTATAAAAAGTTCGACTTAGACAAGTTTATCTATCAATAAAGAGGTGTCGGAAGACAATAAATCACTAATTTACAATAGAATGTTATGAATCCCTAAAGATGTAACAGCCATTATAATGGTTAATATCTAAGATTATGTGGGTGAACTGAAAGAAAGCATAGTTCTTATCGGAACTGTATTTTCTTAACTGATTAGGATCGGATAGGGTCGATATTGGAAAACTCATTTCTGTCCAGAGGCGTGTCAGCATGATCGTCGCTGGCTTGCCCCCAGTTTTTGTGATCAGCAAGGGATCGGATATCCCGCGTCTTCAAGTATGTTGTCATATGAGTTCAGTAAAACGGAACTGTACTGCAGAAAAGTGCTTGGGCGCATACTTCGAGTTAACTCTTCAGAAGTACAACATGCTTGGTTATTTACCTTTGCTGAGCCAAATCTAATTGAGTTTGCAGAGCGAATTGAAGATGACATTCCGGAGTCATGTCTTTATGCCCACACGAGAGAGCAAACAAGCCTCAGATTCCCATTCAGCGTAATGCTTCTAGTAATTCTCGCTCTTTGCTGAAGAGAGTAACGGCTCGAATGTTACTTGGGGGAATAACGGTGCCCATGTCTATGAAGACGGTTTCGGAGGGAGTCTAAGAGTATTTGATGAGCTTCAGCTTGGGGCATTTGGAAAGGGTTATTTCGGCTTTTTCATCTATATAGTTGAACACTGCATCGTTAGATTCTTTTGCTAATACCAGATTTGAATTGCTATAATGCTGTGCAAATACACAGTATAAAGGTGTTGAAAAAGGTTTATGCACCTAAACCATTCAAAAACATCGATTAAAGTATGCGAAAAATAATTCACATTGATCTCGACAGTTACTATGTCTCTGTAGAAGCAAGGGACAACCCCTCTTTACGTGGAATTCCTCTAGCAGTTGGAGGGAAAAATGGTCGCGGTGTTATTGCAACTTGTAGTTATGAGGCGAGAGCTTTTGGTGTGCGTTCGGCTATGTCTACAACAAAAGCGTTACAACTTTGCCCAAGCTTAACAGTAGTGTCTGGAAATATGGAAAAGTATAAGGCGGTGTCTAGGCAAATCCATGAAATATTTAGACGGTATACGGATGTAATAGAGCCACTATCCTTAGACGAGGCGTATTTAGATGTCACAGGTTCTAAGCTGTTTCAAGGTTCAGCAACTTTAATTGCAGAAGATATACGCAAGTCTATTCATACTGAATTGAATTTAACGGCTTCGGCAGGAGTTTCCCCATTAAAGTTTGTTTCTAAAGTCGCTTCAGATGTGAATAAACCTAATGGTATATGTATTGTCCCACCTTCTGAGATCCAAACTTTTATAGACGAATTAGAATTAGGGAAAATAAATGGTGTTGGGAAGGTGACGTTAGAGAAATTAAACAAACTCGGCTTATATAAAGGGGATGATGTTAAGAATTTCGATAAAAACACTTTGATTTCAAAATTTGGCAAATTCGGACATACACTTTGGCAAAGGTGCAATGGTATTGATGATAGAGATATTGTTGTCGAAAGGATTAGAAAGTCAGTAGGGGTTGAACGGACATATTTAAATGATATTCATAGTTTGGATGAATGCATACTGGCAATAAAGCCTTTGTATGTCGAATTAGAGCAAAGGTTAGAAAAAGCGCTTGCAGATAAAGTGATCACGAAACTCGGTGTAAAATTAAAGTTCAACGATTTTCAACAAACAACGGTTGAACATAAGTATGATGAAATGGATATGCAGTTTTTTATCAAGTTATGTGAAGAAGCCGTTGCTAGAAGTCATGGACGAAGTATACGTTTAGTCGGATTAAGTGTTGGTATTGAACCCAAGAAATCAACGGACCAATTACAACTCCCTTTGTGATTTTTGTAAGTGGATTTTTAAGAAAATGCCAGTTTTTTACATAAACTTCTCGGATTTTTTTGTTAGGGGTTTTTGTTAGTAATAATTTGCATCTAACTCTATGTTATAAAAACGCATTCACTTACTCAGCCAATAAAACTTACATTTTTCACCTAAGGGTTAATTTACGCAGCTGTAGAAATGCGGGATAACCCATCTTATAGAAATCGACCGCTTGCAGTCGGGGGGCATGAAAAACAGCGCGGGGTTTTGAGTACATGTAATTATGAAGCTCGCAAGTTTGGTATTCGTTCTGCAATGCCAACAGGAAAAGCGCTGCAGCTTTGCCCCAACCTGTTGGTTGTCCCTGGGAGAATGTCGGTCTACGTCGAGATATCGAAAAAGATCCGCGAAATTTTTTCTCGATACACATCCATCATTGAACCTCTTTCTTTGGATGAAGCTTTCCTTGATGTCACCGATTCCAAGCAATGTCATGGTTCGGCCACACTGATTGCAGAGGCGATTCGTCACGATATCTGGAATGAACTCAACTTGACCGCTTCGGCTGGCATCGCTCCAATAAAGTTTCTAGCGAAAGTAGCGTCGGATATGAACAAACCTAACGGACAGTTTGTGATTCCTCCGCAAGACGTACAAGCTGTGATTGATGAGCTCCCACTCGAAAAGATTCCCGGTGTTGGCAAGGTCAGTATCGAAAAACTGCATCAAGCAGGCTTCTTTACTTGTAAGGATATTAAGGAGTCTGATTATCGCGATCTATTGCTCAGGTTTGGCCGTCAAGGTGCATCACTATGGAAGCGCAGTCATGGAGTTGATGACCGAGAAGTTATCATCGAACGTGAACGAAAATCGGTAGGTGTGGAGCGCACCTTTACTCAAAACATTTCTACCTACGAGGAATGTTGGCAGGTGATCGAAGACAAGCTGTTTCCTGAGCTTGAAACTCGCCTCGAAAAAGCCAGCCCAAGTAAAGCGATCATCAAGCAGGGTATTAAGCTCAAGTTCGCCGATTTCCAGCAAACCACTATTGAACACATACACGCCTCTCTTGATCGCGAACACTTCAAAGAACTGTTAAGCGAAATACTGAAAAGGCAACAAGGACGAGAAATACGCCTGCTTGGTTTGAGCGTGATGCTACAGCCTAAAGACCAGATGCGTCAGTTGAGTTTCTTTTAGGCTGTCTTGTTTAGAGAGTAATAAGAAAGAGGGTAAGTGAGAATAGAGAGTAATGAGATGCACACAGATAAGCACCGACTAGACTTCATAGCCTAGCCAGTTTCTATATCAATACGTGAGATGCCTTATCTAGGAAGCTGTTTAACTCGCGCTAAGGTATCACTGAATGGTTGCTGCTCTAACTTTCCGTAACCGACCATTTTGCTGGCTTTAAGCCTGGTTGAAAGCGGGGTTGCTATTCCGCATAGAAAACGCGTAATGGCTTCGTCAGTGATTAATTGTTGACTCTTAGATACAAATTCATAAATCCATGTCATTACGGTTTCGTCGTCAACGGGATCAACATCGACGCTTGGTAATATTGCCACCTCACCACGGCATACCGAGCAATGACCACAGTTTGTTGGTGCCTTATCATCGGCAAAGTAGCTCGCTAGGCGTGAGCTTAGACAAGTGTCTGCCTCAAAGAAGCTCAGCATTTGGTTAAGACGGTTTATTTCACTGTTCTCTTTTTCTTTAAACAATTCAGTTAGACGTTCCGATAACTGCATCATGTCTTCAGAGGTGTTGTGGATAGCATACACATCTGTGATCTGCTTACTTTCCAATTCAATCCAACCTTGTTCATTGAAATAATCGATTGCCGCAATCACACGCTGACGATCAGTCTGGAAGTGTGTCCACAGCGCATCGAAATCAACTTGGCACCAGACTCTGGCTTGAGGCGAGCACTGGAAAATCGCTTCGACAAAATGACGACGTTCGCCTTGGAATTGTTCGGTGATCTGCTGTTTCGGGCGAACGAACTTAAATTTGTAGTCAGCGAAGTAGCTGTACTTCGGCTCAATCACGCCTTCAATTTCGAGATACACCAGTAGTGTTTTTAGCGGTAACTGACGAATATTGGATTCACGTGATAGCTGGTTAAGCATGATCTCCCATTGATTCGAGCCAGCAGCGACAATGTTCTGGTTTTCGTAGATCTCTTTTAATACCGCTTGGATCGATATGTTGTCTGGCGTATCGCCAAATACGAAGTTCTCCAGTGTACTGAGGCCGTACTTGTTGGCGAGAAGAATACATACTGAAGGCTGGCCATCTCGGCCTGCTCGACCGATCTCTTGCGAGTAGTTCTCTATCGATTTTGGTAAATCAAAGTGAATGACTCGGCGAATGTTGGATTTATCGACGCCCATACCAAACGCAATGGTGGCCACTATACAGTTCACGTCATCATTCATGAATTGATGTTGAATTACATCTCTGTTTTCTGGCTTAAGACCTGCATGATAAGCAACAGCATTAACGCCAGCGTTACGAAGTTGCTGAGCCACCATCTCTGCTGTTTGTTGAAGGGTGACATAAACAATAGTCGGAGCGAGAGAAGCTTGGTTAACGACGTTACACAAGGTTTCTAGCTTGCTGGTTTGTTCGCAAGGTTGAATCGACAGATCGAGATTTTGACGATAGAAACCCGTAACCACAACACGTTCCTCATCGATATCAAATTTAGACTTCATATCTTGGATAACTGATGTGGTCGCTGTTGCTGTCAGCAGCAGTACCTGAGGAATATTGAGCTGTTTTTGGTACTGGGGAAGCTTTAGGTAGTCTGGTCTAAAGTTATGTCCCCATTCTGAAATACAGTGCGCTTCATCGACCACCAGTAACGAGATCGGCACTTGGGAGATAAACTGGCGAAAGCGTTCGTTCTTCAAGCGTTCAACGGAGATCATTAGGATCTTGGTGTCTCCGTTACGTACCGACTGCATCACTTGTTGGGTGGTTTGTCTGTCTTGGCTGGATTCGATTGCAGCTGCGCTAATGCCTTTGCTGTGCAAGAAGCTGAGCTGGTCTTTCATTAAAGCTAACAGTGGCGATATCACTAAGGTTAAATGTGGTAATGCTAGCGCTGGTAATTGATAGCAAAGCGACTTACCTGAGCCGGTTGGGAATATGGCCGCCGTCGAATGACCAGATAGAACATTATCAATGACTTGCTTTTGCCCATTACGCAGTGAGTCGAATCCGAATACTTGTTTTAACTTCTGCTCAATCATTTATGTTCTACCTGAATTATTAAGTGTCGTATTGATGATAAAGCGAGCGTCCATTCATGATCGCGTCGCTTGATGAATCAAATGTCTTGCACCTGATTGTACCTAATTCTATTCTGTAGCTCCTATAGAAAAGCACCCCAATAGTATGAATAAGTCAGAGCTTCGCCAAATAATCTTAGAGCAACTCGAATCCCGACTACGTATCGCCCAATCTGCGACTCAGCGTGCGATTGATGCTGCGACCGATGAAGAGACTGTGCCTGAACATAAGTACGATACATTGGCATTAGAAGCTTCATATCTTGCTCATGGCCAAGCCGTAAGAGTGCAAGAGTGTGAAGACGACATTCAGTGTTATCGTAACTTAGTATTGCGCGACAGTGAGCGAATTACGGTGAGCAGCTACGTTGTGGTCATTGACGAGCATGATCAATATAAACACTTTTTTATGGGGCCGAGAGTCGGCGGACTTTCTGTCACGTGGAATGAGAATGAGATTGCCATCGTGACGGCAAATGCACCTTTTGGCCAGGCTCTAATGGGTAAAGAAGTCGGTGATGAAATTGAGTTTAAGGTCGCAGATAAACAGTTTTGCTATGAAGTAATATCTATCGACTAACTGAGTAACGTATATATAAAACGTTTCTCTGACAAAGAAGCATATACCAAGGGTATAGTAATCGGTCAGATTGATGAGAGGATGTTATGAAAAACAATGTATTTATGAAAAACAAAATATTTATTAAAAACAATGTATTAATCGCATCGTTAACAGCGGTAATCTCTTTTGTGAGCCTGCCAACTTTTGCTGCTCAGTGTCGAGTTGATTTGAAAAATGAATTGCGAATCGATGACCAAAAAGTCGAAATCCATCAAGTGAATGGTGATACTGCCGTTTTCGATGGCAACAACGACTTATATATCCATGGTGAGAAGGTTGAGCTTGATGCCGACCAACAAGCGGCGATTGAAAAATACCGCGAAAGCATGAGTGAGTACTTACCACGAGCTAAACAAATGGCGAACGATAGCCTAGCGCTAGCTAATGACGTGATTGATGATATCGCGGCTAGCCTAGATTCACCGGAATCATTTGATAATGTAAAAGAATCAATGGAAACCTACTTTGCTGAACTGGAAGCGCGTTACTACAAAGATGGCGAGTTAGTGTTACCAGCAGAAAGCTTTGATTCGATGGCCAATGGTTGGTCTGAAGATTTCGAGAAGGCGAAAGAAATCTTTAATCAAGAATTTATCTCCAGCGCTTTTAATGCGATGTCAGAAAAAATGAAACAAGATGGTGGTTTAAACCTTACCGAGTTGGCTGATAGCATGGCTGAATTAAAGCTTAAAGTTGAAGAGCGAATGAAAGAACACTCTCAACAAGTGCAAGAGGAAGCGAATGAGTTCTGTGACTCACTTGATGAGATGGCAGAACAAGAGCAAGAGCTGCATGAAATCATTCCGAACCTAAAAGACTATCAAGTATTCACGATCTAATCTGAATTGACTGATGAATCACAAGAGCACCGTTTGGTGCTCTTTTTGTATGTGCTTATGGATGTAGGTGTTTATGGATCTATGGATTCAGCTGCACGAGCATTTAACCCGATATACTTTCTTCGTTTCTTCGTTTCTTCGTTTCTTCGTTTCTTCGCTTTCCTAGGTCTACATCTTGACTGGTTGTCATTTGGTAAACGATAACACCAGTAGGTTGTTAACTTTGTGGTTATAAATAGCGCATTGATTGTAAAAATCAGAGAATTGTTCATTTATTGGTTGTGCCTATCATTGCTTTTTATTACTGTACTTCTCAACTAGTTCACTGATTTTTGATGCGGGCAATATGAACCAACAATCTTCCTCTTCAAGAGAGCACTTTAGCTCTCGTTTAGGCTTTATTTTAGCAGCGGCTGGTGCAGCGGTTGGCTTAGGTAATATTTGGGGTTTCCCAACTCAAGTTGCCAGTAACGGTGGTGGCGCTTTTCTCTTAGTCTATTTGATCATGATCTTCGTGGTCGCTTTCCCAATGCTGGTGGTTGAGATGGCTATTGGTCGTCACGGCCAAGCAAATCCTGTCGATAGCATGCGTTCTTTGACTACGAACCCTTTGGGTAAGAAAGTCGGTGAGTTTGTCGGTTGGGTCGGATTGAGTGTGCCAAGCGCCGTGTTGGCATTTTATAGTATTGTTGGTGGTTGGTTGATCTGCTTCCTCATTGGTGCTGTCGCTGATCTGATGGGTTTAGAGGCTGCTGCTGATTGGTTTAAAGGTTTCAGTGTTGAGCGAAATGTATTTGGCACTGTCGCATTCTATGTGCTGACTATCTTGATTGTTCAGGGCGGTGTTAAGCAAGGTATCGAGAAATGGTCGACTCGTTTGATGCCTGCGCTATTTGTTTTATTTGGCTTATTGTTCGTTTACATCATGACGCAATCTGGCGCGATGGAAGGCCTAAAACACTACTTGGTTCCGGATTTTGAAAAAGTTTGGGATAGAAAATTGATTTTGGCAGCAATGGGACAAGGCTTTTTCTCGCTAACCATTGGTGGTTGCTCGATGTTGGTTTATGGCTCTTACTTGAGTAAGAAAGAGAACCTGCCCAAAATGGCAATGAACGTTACCTTAGTTGATACCGCTGTCGCTTTTATTGCGGGTTTAGTCGTGATGCCTGCAATGTTTGTTGCGATGCAGAAAGGGGTACAAATCTATGCGGAAGATGGCTCACTATTAAGTTCTGATACGCTTGTATTTACAGTTCTGCCGTTGATGTTTGATAGCTTAGGCGTGCTTGGTCAGATCTTCGCGATTGTTTTCTTCTTATTGCTAACGATTGCCGCACTGACTTCATCGATTTCGATGCTTGAAGGCCCTGTAGCACTAGTGAGCGAGCGTTTCAATACCAGACGAACGCCTACGAGCTGGGTAATTGGTGGTGTTATCGCGTTGTTTAGTGTGGTGATTGTTTACAACTTTGCCTCGATGTTTGGCATGGTTGCGATGATAGCGACTCAGTACCTTCAACCGGTCGCAGCACTGATGTTCTGCGTGTTTGGTGGTTGGGTATGGAGTCGAGCTTCTAAGGTGAAAGAGCTTGAGCAAGGTTGCCCTGACTTCCAATTGGGTTGGTTTGGTAAGGTTTGGCCAATATATGTGAAGTTTGTGTGCCCAATCCTAGTCGCAACGGTTATCTGGGCATCTTTCGGCTAACGCTGATCCCTATCTGGACTCTCTGAACCTAAACCCTCAGAAGAACTTGAAATGTTAAGCACAGAGCCACTCATAAAGAGTGGCTTTGTTGTTTTTATATAAAGCTATAGTGGTATGAAATATAAAGCTTAGTGCCACGAACAAGATAGAAAAAAGGCGCTGAACATAATAGTCAGCGCCTTCGTATTTCTAGTTAAGCAATCGTGATTACTTAATTTCCATACCTTGAGCCTGTAAGTCTGCATGGTAAGAAGAACGTACAAACGGACCACAAGCGGCGTGAGTGAAGCCTAGCTCTAGAGCAATCTCTTTCAGCTCATCGAACTCAGAAGGCGGCACGTAGCGTTCTACTGGTAAGTGGTGACGGCTTGGTGCTAGGTATTGGCCTAGTGTCAGCATCGTTACACCATGTTCACGAAGGTCTTTCAGTACTTGAACGATCTCTTCTTTCGTCTCACCAAGGCCCATCATCACCCCTGATTTTGTTGGGATAGTTGGGTGCTGTTCTTTGAATTTCTTCAATAGATCAAGAGACCATTTGTAGTTCGCACCTGGACGCGCTTTGCGGTATAGACGCGGCGCTGTCTCTAGGTTGTGGTTGAAAACATCTGGCGGGTTGTCTTTCATTAGATCAAGCGCAACGTCCATACGACCACGGAAGTCTGGTACCAGCGTTTCGATACGAATATTTGGGTTTTGTTCGCGAATTTCGCGGTTACAGTCAGCAAAGTGTTGAGCACCGCCGTCACGCAAGTCATCACGGTCAACTGAAGTGATTACTACGTACTTCAGTTTCATGTCTTTAATCGTCTTAGCCAGTTTCTTCGGCTCTTCTGCTTCAGGAGCAACAGGGCGACCATGGGCAACATCACAGAACGGGCAGCGACGAGTACAGATAGCGCCAAGAATCATAAACGTTGCCGTGCCGTGGTTAAAACACTCGGCTAGGTTAGGGCAAGACGCTTCTTCACAAACTGAGTGCAGGTTGTTCTTGCGCATTGCTGATTTGATTTCTTGAATACGATGGCTGTCTGAAGGAAGTTTAATCTTCATCCATGCAGGCTTACGTAGAACTTCTTTCTGTTCAGCAGGCATATTCTTTACGGGAATTAATGCCATTTTGTCAGCGTCACGATATTTAACGCCTTTTTCCATTTGGATTGGTTTGCTCATGATTTTATGCTTCTGCTGTAATGTTACTGGTGGCTTGAATGTCTACTTGGTCATAGCCGAGTAGCTCTACGAGCTCTTGTATTAACTGTTGCTCAACGTTTTTTAGTTCACTTGGCCCGCCTAGCTGGCTTACTTGTGCCATTTCCATACCTTGATAACCACATGGGTTAATACGTAGGAATGGAGACAGGTCCATATCGACGTTGAGTGCTAACCCGTGGAACGAGCAGCCACGTCGAATACGTAATCCGAGTGAACAGATTTTCTTGCCATCGACATAAACACCAGGAGCGTCAGGTCGGGCAGTTGAATTTATATTGTAAGCTTTCAGAGTGTTTATTACGAGGTTCTCGATATGAGTCACCAAATCACGTACTCCGAATTTTTTGCGACGGATGTTAATCAAAAAGTAAGCGACTAACTGACCTGGGCCATGGTAAGTCACTTGGCCACCGCGATCGCTTTGAATGACAGGGATGTCACCAGCATTTAATACATGCTCGGCTTTGCCTGCTTGTCCTTGAGTGAAGACAGGGTTGTGTTCAACCAACCAAACTTGGTCTACGTCTTCTTCTGTGCGTTCGTCTGTGAACTTATGCATGGCTTTCCATACAGGTTCGTAATCCTGACGGCCTAATTTTTTTACGATTAGCTTATTTTGCAAAGCTGCACTCCCTCAAGGATTAATAAAGTGAACGCATTATAAACGCGAAACAGGTTTCTAACTACAGACGGACTGCAAGGTTTTTCAACTTTCTTTGTATTTATTGAAAATTAAGTTGAATGAATTTGACCTAGATAGGGTGCTTCAAACAAAAACAGCGGCAATAAGCCGCTGTTTTTCATGTGTAATCGGAGATTACAGAACCATACGAACGATTTCGATCTCGCCCAGTTCTTTATAAAGCGTTTCTACTTGCTCAATTGAAGTCGCTGTAATATTGATCGAAACAGAGTGGTAGTTACCTTTCGCACTCGGTTTTAGCGTTGGGCTGTAGTCACCAGGAGCATGACGCTGGATCACTTCTAGCACTAGCTCAGTAAGTTCTGGCTTAGCATAGCCCATTACTTTGTAAGTGAATGAACAAGGGAACTCTAAGAGATCTTTTAGTTTTGCATCAGAATTGATGTTCATGAATAGCTCCAAAAGGCTAGACTCTCGCAAATTGGCGAAATGTCGATAAAAAGCGTGTTCGGTCAACAGACACGAGTAATAGGGCGGAATATTACGTGTAAATATCGCTGAACTCAAGATCAACAAAAGCCGCACATGGCGGCTTTTGTGTCGTCAATGAGTAAATAATGAACTTACTCATTGAGTTAGCTTTGCACTGAGCTTGTGTATTGCTTAGAGCAAAGCTTTGACTGGTTTAGAATAAACCCTTAAACAGCAATACTAGGTAGTCCCATAGACGGCTAAATAAGCTGCCTTGGTCTACATCTTCAAGTGCAAGTAGTGGGTATTCAGCAACGTCTTCACCATCAACTTGGTAGAATAGTTTACCGACAACATCGCCTTTGCTAATTGGTGCTTCTAGTTCCTTTTCAAGAACGAAGCTTGCCTTTAGGTTCTTAGCTTGACCACGAGGTAGGGTAACGAAAGTATCTTCGTCGACACCTAGTGCAACTGTATCTTTGCTACCCATCCAGATCTTCTCTTCTACGAAGGTTTCACCGGCTGTGTGTGGCGCCACTGTTTCGAAGAAACGGAAGCCGTAGCTAAGCAGCTTTTTGCTTTCTGTTTTACGAGCGTTAGCATTCTTGGTGCCCATCACAACAGCAACTAGGCGCATTTTGCCTTCGGTTGCTGAGCTTACTAGGCTATAACCTGCCTTGCTTGTATGGCCCGTTTTGATGCCATCAACGTTCATGCTCTTATCCCATAACAGACCGTTACGGTTGTACTGGGTGATGCCGTTGTAAGTGAATTTTTTCTCTGAGTAGATACGGTACTCATCAGGAACATCGCGAATCAGCGCCTGACCAAGTAGCGCCATATCATAAGGTGTTGAGTATAGATTCGGGTTGTCTAGACCGTGCACGTTAGCAAAGTGCGTGTCTTTCATGCCGATAGAGCTTGCCCATGCGTTCATTAGGTCAACGAATGCATCTTCAGAACCAGCAATATGCTCAGCCATTGCAACAGTCGCATCGTTGCCTGATTGAATGATGATGCCACGGTTGAGTTCTTCCACTTTAACCGTTGTGCCCACTTCAATGAACATTTTCGATGAATCTGGGAAGTTTTTAGCCCAAGCATTTTCACTGATTACAACATCGTCGTTTAGATTGATGTTGCCACGTTCTAGCTCTTGGCCGATCACGTAGCTCGTCATCATCTTGGTTAAACTTGCTGGAGAAAGTTGAGTGTTCATCTCTTTCTCTGCTAGTACTTTGCCTGAATGGTAATCCATCAGAACAAAACCTTTAGCGGCGATTTGCGGTGCATCAGGGACTACAATTGGAGCGGCGAATGACGATGTAGCTATCGTTGCAGAAAGAGCAACAGAAGTAGCAAAAATCGATTTAACAAGTTTATTAGATTTAATCATTTTGAATGCAATTATTTGGTGAACTATTCATATATTAACAGAATCACTCTGTCACACCAGAGCGCTGATTACCAGAAGTAACTGTTAGATTAATTAGCGGGTTAGTGTGTGTTTTTTTATATAAGCTGACGGGTAACCCATTAGCTTAACTTGTTCTAATTTTTCTTGAGTCAGAGCATAGTCATGAAATGGCCCTAGCATCAGACGGTAGTTATCGTCATTTGGCTGCAAGAACGTTGCTACAGCTAGCTTTTCGCCTAGATCTTTGGCTAACTTCTCGGTCCTATCTTCATGTGGAGAGGTGGCGACCTGAATAATAAATTGCGGCAAAGCGGCCTTTTTATTCGCGTCGGTTGGCATCGCCACGGTGATGACTTCTATCTCAACATTTGCGGTGCCAGTTCTCAAGACGTCGAGCTTGTAAGCTGCCGCATAACTAAGGTCAATGATTCGGCCTTCGTGGAATGGACCTCGGTCATTGATACGAACAATCGTCGTTTTATTGTTATCGGTATTCGTCACTTTTACATAGCTCGGAATCGGCAATGTTTTGTGTGCTGCAGACATGGAATACATGTCGTAGATCTCGCCATTTGAGGTTAAATGGCCATGAAATTTCTTACCGTACCAAGATGCTTTTCCTTTCTCGGTAAAACCTTCGGTCTTCTTTACGATCTTGTAGTCTTCGCCACGCAAAGTGTAATCCGTGTTACCACCTAAACTATAAGGTTCATATTGAGGGTGAGCATCTTCTAGATGCTCCACCGAGATAGGTGCATCCGGTGCAATATCCGAATCAATATCGTAGCGACCGGTTGGCTTTTGTGAAGAACAGCCGTTGATTAAAATCGCTAAGCCTAGGATAGAGGCTATTTTTTTGATTGGCAGCTCATCAACCAAAGATGCTTTTCTTTGAAATATTGTAATAGACATCGATTAGGTCGCCTTTGAGAATGCTTTTCTGTGTGTATGGATCGACATTAAAATACCAAAACCAGCCATAAGGGTAACCATTGAAGTACCGCCATAGCTGACGAGAGGTAGAGGAACACCAACCACGGGTAGAATACCGCTTACCATGCCAATGTTTACAAAGATATAAACGAAGAAGCTCAGTACAATACTGCCACCCATCATTCGACCAAATGCCGTTTGAGCTTGGCTCGCGAGCACTAAACCCCGTCCAATAATGAATAGGTAGATAGCAAGCAAGAACAAAATACCAATCATGCCCCATTCTTCGGCAATTACCGCAAAAATGAAGTCAGTGTGGCGCTCTGGAATGAATTCTAATTGAGATTGAGTACCTTGTAGCCAACCTTTTCCTGATACACCACCAGAACCTATCGCAATCTTACTTTGAATGATGTGGTAGCCCGCACCTAATGGATCTGATTCAGGATCAAAAAGGGTTCTTACTCGTACTTTTTGATATTCACGCATCAAGAAGAACCATAATATTGGGATAAATGCCCCTAACGCTATGGCGGCACTGGCAATGATTTTCCAACTTATACCAGCCAAGAATATTACGAAGATACCGGATGCGGCGATAAGGATGGATGTACCCAAGTCGGGTTGCTTAGCGATTAAAATGGTAGGTACAAACACCATCACTAGCGAGATCGCTAATGTTTGAAAGGTTGGCGGCAGTGATCGTTTACCGATAAATCGAGCCAGCATCAAAGGTACCGCAAGCTTTAATAGTTCAGAGGGTTGGAATCGAACAAAACCGAAATTTAACCAACGTTGGGCACCCTTAGATGCTTCACCAAAGAACAACACGCCCAAGAGTAAGACGACACCACCTGCAAATAACAGCGGGGCCAAGGTTTCATAGGTACGAGGCGAAAGTTGCGCTAGGAAGATCATGACACCTAAAGACAGCACCATACGCATTGCTTGGCGATCCATCATCGCAAGGCTTTGTCCGCTGGCGCTGTACATGATCAATAAGGCAAAGCCCATCAACACCAAAATACCGAGCAGTAATGGGAGATCGATATGGAGCCTTTCAAACAAGGCTCTATTTCGTCCAGTAGAAGGATCAAGTTTCATTATTTTGTTGCCTTACTTTCATCTTCTTCAGCGAGAATAATATGGTCTAATATTTTTCTAACGACAGGACCGCCATTTGATGAGCCACCACCTGCGTTTTCTAATACGATAGTCACAACCGCTTCTGGATCTTCAAAAGGAGCATAACCAGTAAAGAGTGCGTGATCGCGTAAATGCTCTGCGATTTCGTCCGCGTTGTATTCTTCGTCTTCTTTGAGACCGAACACTTGCGCAGTTCCTGATTTACCAGCGGTTTGGTAAGACATCTTTTGGAATGAACGTCTTGCAGTACCTTTCTTTCCGTGGTTTACCAGTCTCATGCCTTCTTGCGCGATATCCCAGTATTTCTGCTTAACACCAGTGATTGGAGGATAGGTTTCGATCTCTGATACCGTTTGGTCATCGAATGGCTGACCATTATCGATCGTCGCACGTAATAGGTGAGGCGCTGTTACTTCACCTTCGTTGACCAATACAGACGTGGCTTTTGCGATTTGCATCGGTGTTGCTGTCCAATAGCCTTGTCCGATACCAACAGGGATGGTGTCACCTTGGTACCAAGGCACACGGTGTCTTGCCATTTTCCATTCGCGAGTTGGCATGTTGGCTTTACTTTCTTCGTAAATATCAATGCCTGTATAGTCACCAAAGCCGAATAGCATCATCCATTGAGATAAACGGTCGATACCTAGATCAAAGGAGATTTGGTAGAAGAAGGTATCAACTGATTCTTCAATCGCTTTCTCTATATCAACAACACCGTGTCCCCAACGTAACCAGTCGCGAAACGGCTTGGTTTTAGAGTTAGGTATTTTCCAATAGCCTGGATCATTACGCGTTGTATTTGGTGTAATCACACCTTCTTGTAGAGCAGCAACGGCAATAAACGGTTTGATCGTAGAAGCTGGTGGATAAATACCCAATGTGGCACGGTTAACCAAAGGTCGATCTTTGTTCTGTAGTAGGGCGTTATAACCTTTAGAGGAGATACCATGCACAAATGCATTCGGGTCGTAGCTTGGGCTAGACACCATCGCTAACACGCCATTGTCTTTCGGGTCGAGAACGACGGCAGAGCCACGGCGTCCATCGAGCAGTTTGTGCACATATAGTTGAAGATTGATATCTAAGTTAAGTACGATATCTTTGCCCGGAACCGAAGGGACAAATTTTAGAGTGCGGATCACTCGTCCTCGGCTGTTCACTTCGACTTCTTGATAGCCAGCGGTACCGTGCAGCATGTCTTCGTAGTAGCGCTCAATGCCAAGTTTACCTATGTCACGTGTTGCTTTGTAATTGGCGTCTTTTTCTTCTCGTACTAAGCGTTGTATATCGCGATCGTTGATGCGCGATACATAACCAATAACGTGAGTCAGTACATCACCATACGGATAAAAACGTTTTAATGTGCCTGTTACCTCAACTCCCGGAAATTTATGCTGGTTTACAGAGAATACCGCAACTTGCTCTTCGGTGAGCTGATTCAGAATTGGCACTGACTTGAAGCGTCGTGAATTGCGGCGATCGCGATTAAAACGCTCGATACGTTCAGGTGGAATCTCGATTAACGTTTGTAGACGGACGAGCGTGTCATCCATATCTTTGATTTTTTCGGGCGTAATTTCTAGGTTGAAAACGGGGCGGTTTTCGGCAAGAAGTACACCGTTGCGATCGTAAATCAAACCACGGTTAGGCGCGATGGGAACGACCTTGATACGGTTGTCGTTAGAGCGGGTTTTATAGTCTTGATATTGGTTGACCTGAATGTTGTACAGGTTAACAACCAACATCGACATCATGACTATGATCCCCGCAAACGCAACAAAAGCACGACTAGTAAATAGTCGTGCTTCTGCTTTGTAATCACGGATTTGGCTACGTTTACGTAACATTAACGCTTATTCTCGATGATAAGGGTGGTTAGCAGTGATGCTCCAAGCTCTATACAAGCTTTCAGCCATGATAACGCGTACTAATGGGTGAGGGAGAGTGAGCGCCGATAGAGACCAGCTTTGGTCTGCAGCCGCTTTACACGCAGGTGCTAATCCTTCAGGCCCGCCAATAAGGATAGAAACGTCGCGTCCATCCAACTTCCAACTTTCCAATTGTTCTGCCAGTTGTGGGGTATCCCACTTTTTACCTGGGATATCAAGCGTGACAATGCGGTTGCCTTTTGGCACTGCAGCCAACATTGCTTCGCCTTCTTTTTGAAGAATACGTGCAATATCAGCATTTTTACCACGTTTTCCCGCAGTGATCTCAATGAGTTCTAATGGCATATCATGAGGGAAGCGGCGTTTATATTCTTTAAAGCCTTCTTCGACCCACTTTGGCATTTTTGTACCAACTGCGATTAACTGGATCTTCAACGCTTAGCCCCAAAGTTTTTCTAGTTGGTACAGCTCACGATGTTCTTCTTGCATAACATGAAGCATGCTTGTTCCCATATCTAAAACAACCCATTCACCTTCTTGCTGCCCGTCCATGCCTAGTGGTTGCATACCAGCTTTACGCACTTCATCGGCAACATGTTGTGCGATAGAGGCAACATGGCGCTTAGAGGTGCCAGTACAAACAATCATGTAATCAGTAACACTTGATTTGCCTTCTACATCGATAGTCACAATCGATTCTGCTTTCATGTCGTCGGCTTTGTCTGCAAGAAAATCTTTTAGTTCTTCACGTAACACGGGGTGTTCCTTTAATCTGAATTTAGCTTTTTAGGATCTGTTGACCCTAGAATATACCACGCTTTTATGCGTGAAATGGGATTGAAGCTGAAGGGATACAAAACTCTACGCTTAACTGATGAATTAGTGGCCAAGGCGACTGTTCATATTGAGTTTTTGTCATTAATTCGGCTTGAGTCAGCAACGCAAACAACGAATGTAATTGAGAAATCGAAACTCTTGTTAGCGCAGCGTTATAAAGAGGCTTTTTAGATTGCCAGATACGGTGTTTTTCGAATACTTGGCCGATCGGCATCTGTTTCATCTGTTGCTGCATTTGTAATAGCAAGGCAAGTTCACGTTGTATGCTACGCAGTAAAATGACTGGCTCTACACCCTCAGCTTCCAGTTGTCTTAGAATTCGTTGTGCACGATTACCTTTTCCAGCCAGTAACGCGTCACTCCAATGGAAGGGAGTAAAGTGGTTGTGGCGGCTTAGTGATTCTTCTAAGCGTACTAGGGTAAGTTTTCCGTCAGGGTATTGGAGCGCTAGCTTTTCTAGGCTTTGAGTGAGAGCAAATAGGTTACCCTCGTGCCACTGTGCCAGCATTTGAATCGCTTCAGGGTCTGGAGATAAGCCTATTTGACGGCAGCGCGCTTGGACAAACTGAGGTAAGCGACTGACATCTGGCGTTAGGCAACTGACCCAGTGACCCTGATTAGACAGTGCTTTAAACCATTTAGCACTTTCTTGAGCCTTGGTTAGCTTCGTACCAATCAAGACCAACAGAATATCGCTGTGGATATGCTCTGAGATTGCCAGTAACTCTTTGGCTATCGCAGCATTAACTCCGGACTCTGGCAGTTCAAGTTCGATGATTTGACGGCTAGAGAACAGGCTTAATGCTTGAGTGCAGTCATAGACTTGATTCCAGTCCAGACTGTTATCAATAGCAAAGCGGTGACGTTCATCAAAGCCTTGCTGTTTTGCAACCTTTTGAATCGCTTCTCGACTCTCTTGTAACAGCAGAGGCTCGTTACCGAAAATGAGGTAAACATTACTTAGCTGTTTAACAAGTTGCTCTGATAAGCGGTCAGCAAAAATACGCATCAAATAAACCTATTGTTCAGCTGATTCGACGGGCTCTGCCGTTTCCGTAGAGCTTGGATCTATTTCGACGTTCTTGATGTTGTATTGTTTCTCAAGCTCTTTCACTTGAACATGTTCTAGCGCATCCAGATCCATGCTATCAGCTGCGATGTTCGCTTTTAGTCGAGCCATCTGACGAAGGATTTGACTTGTTGCAAGCTTACGCATTTCATCTTCGATCATGTCGCGCTCAACCGATTTTGCTAATGCAGTTAACGGGTTGTCTAGGTAACTACGGGTTACGCTCGTTGAGAATGTTTTTGAGCCGAGGTCTGGTATCGTTACGCGGTATGAAGCATAGAATGTAAGCTCAATTTCAGCAGCGCGAGTATTCTGGTAAAGAGACAGGGTACGTTCACCTACGCCCTCACTAATTATGTGCAGGTTAGGTGTGTTCTCAGCGGGTGGCACAATTTCTACATCATTCATACGTAGCTGACCTTTCATCATACGTGTAAACGTACTGTATTGGTCGTAACTGGTCACAGAGATCTTGTTGAGTTCTTCTGGTACAGAATAGTCACCACGCAGGTGGAAACCACAGGCACTCAGTAGACTAACGGTTAAAACAACAACAGTAACTTTCAATGAAGATAGTGAAATCAGGCGCATTATTTGATGGCTCTCATGAAGGTAGAATACTTATTTAAAGGCTTTAGAGCTTTTGAATCGTAGGGCTCTGGGTCTAAAGCACTTAAATAAGTAGACAGGGCAATGTTGCACCCTGTCTAAAGACTGCTTTTGATGAATTAAGTTCGTTAATTCTTTAGCAATTGTACTGTGCTAACGAAATTAGTTAGCAACGATGTTTAGAAGCTTGCCTGGTACGAAGATAACTTTACGGATAGTTAAGCCATCTAGGAACTTCTTAGCGTTCTCATCGTTTAGACCAAGTTCACGAACTTGCTCTTCTGTCGCGTCAGCTGCAACCGTTAGTTTCGCACGTAGCTTACCGTTGATCATGACAACGATAGTCTTCTGGTCTTCAACTAGCGCTTTCTCGTCAAACGTTGGCCATGTTGCTGAGTCTACGTTTGATTCACCAAGAGCAATCCACATTTCGTAAGAGATGTGTGGAGTCATTGGGTAAAGCATGCGAACTACTGCTTTTAGCGCTTCATCAAGGATTGCACGATCTTGTACAGACTCTTGAGGTGCTTTCGCTAGCTTGTTCATCAGTTCCATGATTGCAGCGATGGCTGTGTTGAACGTTTGGCGACGGCCGATATCGTCCGTTACTTTCGCGATAGTCTTGTGTATATCACGACGAAGTGCTTTCTGGTCACCAGATAGAGCAGAAGCGTCAACAGCTTCAGCTGCACCCTTAGCAGAGTGAGCGTGAACCAGTTTCCAAACACGCTTAAGGAAGCGGTTTGCACCTTCAACGCCAGACTCTTGCCACTCAAGCGTCATGTCTGCAGGCGATGCAAACATCATGAATAGACGTACTGTATCAGCGCCGTACTTGTCTACCATCTCTTGTGGGTCGATACCGTTGTTCTTCGACTTAGACATTTTGATCATGCCTGAGTGCTCAACGTCGCGGCCTTGGTTGTCGACAGCTTTTTCAATGCGACCTTTTGCGTCACGGTCGATAGTCACGTCAGTTGGAGCAATCCACTCTTTCGTGCCTTTCTCGTTCGTGTGATAGAACGCGTCAGCCAGAACCATGCCTTGACATAGTAGCTGCTTGAACGGTTCATCAGATGTCACGTAACCCGCATCGCGAAGAAGCTTGTGGAAGAAACGAGAGTAAAGCAGGTGCATACAAGCGTGCTCGATACCACCAACGTATTGGTCAACAGGCAACCAGTAGTTTGCTTTCTCTGGATCTAGAATGTCATCAGCTTGTGGTGAACAGTAACGTGCGTAGTACCATGAAGACTCCATGAACGTATCGAACGTGTCAGTTTCACGTAGAGCTGGTTCGCCGTTGAATGTTGTTTCAGCCCAAGACTTATCTGCCTTTATTGGGCTAGTTACGCCATCCATTACCACGTCTTCTGGAAGAATAACTGGCAGTTGGTCTGCTGGTACTGGGTGAACTTCACCGTCTTCAGTGGTTACCATTGGGATTGGAGCACCCCAGTAACGTTGACGAGAAACGCCCCAGTCACGTAGACGGAAGTTTACTGTTTTCTTACCTTTGCCTTCTGCTTCCAGTTTTGCCGCGATTGCATCGAATGCTTCTTGGAACGCAAGACCATCGAATTCACCAGAATCGAACAGCACACCTTTCTCAGTGTATGCCGCTTCAGACACATCTAGCTCAGAACCGTCTTCAGGTTTGATTACTGGGATGATATCGATGCCGTACTTAGTTGCGAATTCGTAGTCACGTTGATCGTGAGCAGGAACCGCCATTACAGCACCTGTGCCGTAATCCATAAGAACGAAGTTAGCTACGTAAACAGGAACAACGCGACCGTTAAGAGGGTGGACAGCTGTTAGGCCAGTATCCATACCTTTCTTTTCCATCGTTGCAAGTTCAGCTTCAGCCACTTTGGTGTTACGACATTCTTCAACGAATGCTGCAAGCTCAGGGTTGTTCTGTGATGCTTTCTCTGCAAGAGGGTGACCTGCAGCGATACCAACGTAAGAAACACCCATTAGTGTGTCTGGACGTGTTGTGTACACTTCTAGCGGCGCTTCTTCACCGTTAACAGCGAAAGATAGTTCAACACCTTCAGAGCGACCGATCCAGTTGCGCTGCATGGTCTTAACCATTTCAGGCCAACCTTCAAGGTTGTCTAGATCGTCTAGCAGCTCTTGAGCGTACTCAGTGATCTTAATGAACCATTGTGGGATCTTCTTTTGTTCTACTGGAGTGTCACAACGCCAGCAGCAACCGTCTTCTACTTGCTCGTTCGCTAGTACAGTTTGGTCGTTTGGACACCAGTTAACAGAAGATGTCTTCTTGTAAACTAGGCCTTGTTCGTAAAGCTTCGTGAAGAACTCTTGTTCCCAACGGTAGTACTCAGGCGTACACGTTGCGAATTCACGTTTCCAGTCGTAACCAAAGCCTAAAAGTTTAAGCTGGTTTTTCATGTATTCGATGTTTTCGTAAGTCCACGGAGCAGGCGCTGTGTTGTTTTTTACAGCTGCGTTTTCTGCAGGTAGGCCGAATGCATCCCAACCGATTGGCTGCATTACGTTCTTGCCTTGTAGACGTTGGAAACGAGATACCACATCACCGATGGTGTAGTTACGCACGTGACCCATGTGCAGTCGACCACTTGGGTACGGGAACATAGAAAGACAGTAGAATTTTTCTTTATTTGGGTCTTCACTTACAACGAAAGTCTCGCTGTCATCCCAGTGTTGTTGAACCTTTTGTTCAATCTCTTGCGGGTTATATTGTTCTTGCATCGATGGTATCCGGTTATCTTGGAATTTGTGAGTTCGGTTAGAACAGAATCTTACAGATCGTCATAGAATACCTAAAGGAGCTTAGTACAACAATAGTTATACCCTTCATACTTGCAGTTGCAGCACGGTTGATTGCGTAAATTCAACCAAATTACTTAGGACAGCTATACTTAAGGGTATGAATTGCATTTGTTTGTTAGGAACTGGTCGTTTAACTACGGTCCCGTTCACTAAGATAAAGCTTGGTCATCTTAAGGAGGTCGTTATGCCGAAGAAAAAAGCACTCTATGAAGAAGTCGTCGAAGAGGTGATAGAAACGCTGAAGCATAGTCCTGAAGAGCTTAACAACAAAATCGAAACGTCAGGTAAGTATGCGAAAGCAGCCAATGACATGACCAAAGATGAGCTCTCATTGATCTCGGCCTATGTGAAGTCGGACTTAAAAGAGTTTTCCGAAAGTTATGAAGAGAGTAAAGGTGGTCCATTTTATTTGATGATCACAGACTCTATTTGGCAAGGATTGCTAGATATCACTGATCGCACTAAGGTGGAATGGGTTGAATTGTTCCAAGACTTAGAACATCAAGGGTTGTATCAAGCGGATGAGGTTATCGGGCTCGGGACGCTTGTCTGTGATGAGTGTGGACATCAAACCGAATACAACCACCCGACCAATATCATTCCATGTATCAAGTGTGGGGCGACAGGGTTTAGCCGTAAAGCACTTAAGCCGTAAACACTTAAGTCATAAACACTATAGCCATAGCACCATCAACTTTACACCGCAGCAATAAAAAAGGGTTGACCCAATCAGCCAACCCTAAAATCACTTTCTTCGAATTTCTAATCTAGCTCTTTGGCTTTCTAATTACCCAGCCAATCACCAAGCTGAGCATCGCCCAGATATACAGTGGCCAAGTACCAACTGCGTGAAAAGGCGTTTGCCCATCAGTTGAAATGAGATCAGCTTTTAATACGGCCGTTTCAAACTGAGGTATTTGCTTGATGATGTTGCCTTTGTAATCGGTTACTGCCGTTACACCATTGTTGGTCGAGCGAATAACGGGCTTACCAAGCTCCAGAGCACGCATCTGTGCGATTTCCATATGTTGCAGTGGGCCAATCGAACGACCAAACCACGCATCGTTAGAGAGCGTTAAAATAAAGTCCGTCTCATCAGTCACGCTTTGTCTAACTTGATCATTAAAGACGATCTCATAACACAACGCAGGCGCTAAGTGACGGCCATTTGCCACGATGTTTGGTTGAACAAAATCGCCACGGCTAAATGATGACATCGGCAAGTTGAAGAACGGTGCCAATGGGCGCAAGATATCTTCAAACGGCACAAACTCACCAAACGGCAATAGGTGATGTTTATGGTAGCGTTCGTCTGGATCGTAGCTGTATTCACCGTATGGATTGACACCTAGAGAAAGAACGCTGTTGTAGTACTTCTTATCTTCAGACTGATTGAGTACGCCAGTGATGATTGAGCTGTTGTTCATCTTCGCTGCGCTATCTAAGTTACGTAAGAAAGATGGAATCTCAACTTCGAATGCTGGAATAGCGGCTTCAGGCCAAATGATGATATCGGCATCCCAGTTTTCTCTGCTTAGGTCGGTGTACTTCATCATCGTAGGCCAGCGGTGGCTTGGTAGCCATTTACTGTCTTGATCTACATTGCCTTGAATCAATACCACTGAGGTTGTTTTTTCAGGGTTCGGTGTCACCCAATCGATATTTCGAATGCCAAAACCTGCACTGAATACGATCGCAGGGATGATGCCAACACTCCATGCTTTGTTGATAACCATATAAGCGAGTGCAGATGCAGAGACAATGACTGCCAGAGTAATTAACTCGACACCGCCAATCGGTGCAAACGAGCCTAGTGGAGAATCGATTTGGCTGTAGCCAAGCCAAAGCCAAGGAAAGCCCGTCATTACCCAACCACGCAGCCAATCACTGATTAACCACAATGCAGGAGCCGCGAGGAAAAAGCGGCTTAGGTTATTAGCAGGGAAGTACTTGTTTAAGCTCCAGGTAAATAGGCCTGAATAAACCGCTAGGTAGCCAATGAGCAATGCCATCAAAAACAGGTTGGCTGCCAGTGGCATGCCGCCAAAATGATCGATGCTGACGTATACCCAGCTGATACCTGTTGCGAATTGGCCTAAACCCCATCCGTAGCCAATCCAAAGCGCACTTTTAGGAGAACGGTTGTGGATCAGTAACAGCAACAAAGCTGGGCTGATAATAGCAAGAGGCCATATTGAATATGGAGCGAATGAAAGGGTGGTTATAGCGCCAACAAAAACGGCCGCAAGCGGCCGTAATAGGCGATGAATAAAGGTCTTAGTCATCTAATTTCTGTCATCTCTTTAGAGAGAAGTTGTTATTCTTCGATAGTCGGAAGAGGCTGCTCGTCAGGGATGGTTACCTGTAGCTGAATCACACGACGGTTATCTGCGGATGTTATTTTGAAATGGTAGTTTCCGATTTCTACAATTTCGCCACGAACAGGCAGATGACCGAGTGCTGTCATTACCATACCACCTACAGTATCAACTTCATCATCACTAAAGGAAGTGTTAAACGTATCGTTGAACTCTTCAATGGTGGTTAAAGCTTTAACCGAATAGGTATGCTTACTCAGCTTACGAATATCTAGCTCTTCTTCATCGTCGAACTCGTCTTCAATTTCACCAACGATTTCTTCGAGGATATCTTCAATGGTTACTAGGCCAGAAACACCGCCAAACTCATCGACAACGATAGACATGTGGTAACGCTCTTCTTGGAACTCCTTGAGCAGGCGATCAACTCGCTTACTTTCAGGAACAACCACGACAGGGCGAATCACTTGTTCGATATCAAATGGGGCACTTTCTGAACCCAAATACTTAAGTAGGTCCTTCGCTAATAGAATGCCTTCAACATGGTCTTTATCTTCACTGATCACTGGGTAGCGAGAGTGTTGAGCATCAGTAATAAGCGCAATCAATGTATCTAAATCATCGGTGCGTTCAACTGTAACCATTTGAGAGCGAGGCAGCATGATATCGCGTACTCGCATCTCTGAAATTTCCATAACACCCTCGAGCATGTCGCGCGTGTCGTGGTCAATTAGGTCATTAATTTCTGAGTCGCGGATTACATCTACGAGCTCTTGGCGATCTTTTACTTCACCTTGAAATAGTTGGCCTAGGCGTTCAAAGAAGGACTTTCTACTCGGACCTTCAGATTTTTTACTTCCCTCAGAAGTGGGGGGGTTACCTTCGTTCATGATTTCTCAAAAAATAACGCTATCAGAAGTGTGATAGCACACGTTACAACTCAGATTCCTGCGAAAATCACAGGTTCGATGAGTTATTGTTTCTCTGCAACCTACTTTACTAGAATCAATTTACTTTTCTAGAATATACGGGTCTTCAAACCCCATAGTTTGCATGATTTCTGTCTCGAGTGACTCCATCTCTTCAGCTTCATCATCTTCGATATGATCATAACCTAGCAGATGCAGACTGCCATGTACAACCATATGAGCCCAGTGTGCTAGCAGAGGCTTATTTTGCTCTTCTGCTTCTTTTTCGACAACTTGGCGGCAGATAATGAGGTCACCCAGTAGATCTAATTCCATTCCTGCTGGTACTTCAAATGGGAAAGACAGCACGTTAGTTGGCTTATCTTTTCCACGATAGTCATGATTGAGCTGGTGGCTCTCTTCTGTATCAACAATACGAACGGTGAGCTCGGCATTCTCTTGAAACTGAGGAATTGTTTTGTCCAACCAAAGCTGAATATCTTGCTCAGTTGGAAGCCCTTGCTCATTTTCGACCGCTATTTGCAGGTCTAGTTCAATAGACATCTATTTATCACCTTGTTCTGTAATTACAGAGCTATTTTGTGTTGCTAATTGTGTCGTAACGGCTTGCTGAGCTTCAAGAAGTTTGGCTTCACGCTCTTCACGTTTGCGCTTTTCAAACTCTTTGCGCTCTTTCTGGTCTTTTGCTTCCCACTTCTCGTACGCATTCACGATACGAGCAACGACAGGGTGGCGAACGACGTCTTCAGACATGAAGAAGTTAAAGCTAATGTCATCCACTTCGTTGAGTACTTCCGTTGCATGACGCAGACCTGACTTAGCTCCACGAGGTAAATCGATTTGCGTAATATCACCTGTGATCACGGCGCGTGAGTTAAAACCGATACGGGTTAAGAACATCTTCATCTGTTCTACCGTGGTGTTTTGGCTCTCATCAAGAATGATAAACGCATCATTTAATGTACGACCACGCATGTAAGCCAGTGGTGCAACTTCAATCACGTTGCGCTCAATCAGTTTCTCAACACGCTCGAAGCCAAGCATCTCAAATAGTGCATCGTAAAGTGGACGCAAATATGGGTCTACTTTTTGGCTTAAATCACCCGGTAGGAAACCAAGCTTCTCACCGGCTTCAACAGCAGGGCGAGTCAGTAGGATTCGGCGAACCTCTTGGCGTTCAAGTGCATCAACCGCAGCCGCAACAGCTAAGTACGTTTTACCAGTACCAGCAGGTCCAATACCAAAGGTGATGTCATGAGTGACCATGTTCATTAGGTATTGAGCTTGATTTGGTGTGCGTGGTTTGATGACGCCTTTTTTAGTCTTAATGGTCACTTCTTTGCCGTAGTCGATTTCAGACTCGACCTGTTGCTCCAAAATACCAGACTCAGTGACCGCCAGATGCACTTGCTCTGGTTCGATATCGATTATGTTGCCTTTAACTGGAGCCGTTTCAACATAGAGGTGTTTGATGATGTCTAAAGCTGCGGCAGTTGTGTGAGGCTTACCGACAATGGTGAAAAAGTTGCTACGGTAATTAATCTCTACACCAAGGCGACGTTCAAGGTGCTTGATGTTGTCGTCGAATGGTCCGCATAAACTTGCCAAGCGCTTGTTGTCTGCTGGCTCTAGATTTATCTCTAAGGTAACGATTTTATTGCTCAAATTAGCCTCTCATTTTGTGCCACTCACTCTTAAATAAAAAAAAGAGCAAGAAGCCCGATTTAGACCGGGCTTCTGGATGGTGATATCCCTATTTCTAAGATGGTCACTTAGTTAGGTAATTTCAAGCTTTGTGTTTGCGCTTTGTGCTCAAACAGTTGTATTGGCTATGGCGTAAATGTTGCTACACCTAGCTCGTCTTCACGTTTTGTTTTTTCCATCATTTCTGCTGGAGTCATTACAACGCGTAGACCCATGTCTTTTTCTGTGCGAACTAGCTCACCACGTAGTGAGTTGGTGTAAACCTCAGTGATCTTCACATCTACGAACTGTCCGATAAGATCAGCAGAACCTTCGAAGTTCACAACACGGCTGTTTTCAGTACGGCCACGCAGTTCCATTAGATTCTTTCTTGATGGACCTTCAACAAGGATACGCTGCTCTGTACCTAGCATTAGGCGAGAGAAACGCATAGCTTGTGTGTTGACTGTCTGTTGCAGCTCCCACAGTCGATCTTTCTTCTCTTGTGCTGGTACATCACATGGGTAATCTGCGGCAGGAGTGCCTGGACGAGGAGAGAAAACAAAGCTGAAGCTCATATCGAAATCAACTTCTTTAATTAGCTTCATTGTATCTTGGAAGTCTTGCTTAGATTCACCAGGGAAACCAACAATAAAGTCAGAGCTGATTTGAATATCAGGACGAGCTTTACGCAGTTTGCGGATAATAGACTTGTACTCGATTGCCGTATGCGGGCGTTTCATCATCGTAAGAATACGGTCACTACCACTTTGTACCGGCAAGTGTAAGAAACTCACTAGCTCTGGCGTATCTTTGTAAACTTCAATGATGTCATCACCAAATTCAAGCGGGTGGCTTGTAGTGAAACGAATACGGTCGATACCATCGATAGACGCAACTAGGCGAAGTAGTTCTGCAAATGTGCAGATGTCGCCTTCGTAAGTAGGGCCACGGAATGCGTTTACGTTTTGGCCTAGTAGGTTTACTTCACGTACGCCTTGCTCTGCCAGTTGTGCAACTTCGTAGAGTACATCATCCATTGGACGGCTAACTTCTTCACCACGAGTATATGGAACAACACAGTAAGTACAGTACTTAGAGCAGCCTTCCATGATAGAAACGTAGGCTGTTGCGCCGTCTGCTTTAGGTTCCGGCAAGTTATCGAACTTTTCGATCTCAGGGAATGAGATATCCATTACTGGTTTTTCGTTAGACAGTGATGACTTAATCATCTCTGGCAGACGGTGTAATGTTTGTGGGCCAAAGATAACGTCTACGTACGGTGCACGTTGACGAATGTGGTCGCCTTCCTGAGTTGCTACACAGCCACCCACACCGATCACCACACCTTCTTTTTTATCTTTAAGCGTTTTCCAACGACCAAGCTGGTGGAATACTTTTTCTTGCGCTTTTTCGCGGATAGAACAAGTATTCAATAGTAGTACATCTGCTTCCTCAGGTACTTCAGTTAGCTCATAGCCATTTGCAGCGTTAAGCAGGTCGGCCATTTTTGATGAATCGTATTCATTCATCTGACAGCCCCAAGTTTTAATTAGCAGTTTCTTACTCATTATATGTTCGCTCGATCGTTAGTTTAATTTAAGGGAGCAAATCGCCCATTACTCATCCGCCAGTATTGTTTGTCATAATTAGGTATTCAATTTTATGACTGGCTCTAGCGGCAAGCGGCGTATTGTACTGGTTTCAAAACCGACTGACTAGTAGTCTGAACAAATCTCTTATGTAGTGGTTTTTATTATTGTTAACGCCATATACCATAAGGGATAACCCTTTTTTCGAATAAGGTTTTTGGTTACAAGTTAGTTATGAAAAAGTACAATCAAAAACAGTCAAAGAATCAAACTGATAAGTACAAAATATGAACAGTTACGATATTGTGGTAGTCGGTGGCGGCATGGTTGGCGCAGCAACAGCGGTCGGCTTTGCAAAGCAAGGGCTGAGTGTTGCGGTGATCGAAGGTTTTGCCCCACAAGCTTTTGATGAGTCACAAGCGATGGATATTCGTGTGTCTGCGATTTCTCAAGCGTCGGTCGATTTACTTGAAGATCTTGGTGCGTGGCAAAATATCGCAGCGATGCGCGTGTGTTCTTACAAGCGTTTAGAAACGTGGGAGCATCCTGAGTGTCGTACTCGATTTGATGCTGCATCACTGGATCTGCCCCGTCTAGGTTATATCGTTGAGAATAGGCTCATTCAACTAGGATTATGGTCTCAATTTGATGCCTACGACAATCTCGAACTGTTATGCCCAGAAAAGCTGGATGAGATTGAGTTTGGTGAAACCAATATCGTTAAGCTTCAATCAGGAGCTGAGTTATCAGCGAAGTGGGTGGTTGGTGCTGATGGCGCGAATTCAGCCGTTCGTCAACAAGCTGGAATTGGCATTACCGCTTGGGATTACCGACAGCACTGCATGCTTATCAATGTAGAAACAGAACTTCCCCAGCAAGATATTACTTGGCAGCAATTCCTGCCAAGTGGTCCTCGTTCATTTTTGCCATTATGTTCTCTAACCTCTGACGGTCAAGAAGTCGGGCAGGGGTCGTTGGTTTGGTATGACTCCCCATCTCGTATAAAACAATTATCATCGATGAGCCCTGAAAAGCTGCGTAATGAAGTACTCGCTAACTTTCCTAAAGAGCTAGGTGATATCAAGGTACTGAATTCGGGTTCTTTTCCTCTGACACGACGTCATGCTCAATCATACTCGAAGAATAATTGCATTTTAGTCGGGGATTCAGCGCACACGATTAACCCTTTAGCAGGGCAGGGCGTTAACTTGGGCTTTAAAGATGTTTCAGTACTATTGGATGTCACCAAAGAAAAAGGCGAATTGAATCCAGCTGTAGCAAGACGCTATGAAGTGATGAGAAGAAGTGACAACTTAATGATGCAGAGTGGAATGGACTTCTTCTATAAAACTTTCAGTAATGACATTGGCCCTCTAAAGTTTGTCCGCAATGCTGCACTAAAATTAGCGGAAAGCTCAGGGCCGATTAAAGCTCAAGTATTGAAATACGCCTTGGGCCTTTAAAACGGCTAGATCAGGTTATTTATATAGAGAAGGAGAGCCGATGCTCTCCTTTTTTGTTTTTGCTGTAATGCTTATTGTTGCTGAGTGACACAAACTGGTGCATCAAGGTCTAACGAGTACCCTGTATAAACCAAAGACCCATCCTCATTATCTCGCTTGAATGAGGTGATGTTGTTGGAGTGCTGGTTGGCGGCGATAAGCCATTTCCCATCGTCAGTTATATGGAAGTCTCTTGGGAATTTACCTTCAGTGTCGTAGCTATCAATGAAAGTCAGTTTTTGAGCCTCAGAGTCGACACTGAAGCTGCTGATTCTTGATTGGTGTCGACATGACACATAAAGGAATTGCTCATCAGGGGATAGCTTAATCGCAGCTGCGGCTTCTCCCTTCTCCATATTAGGTAAGGCATCAACCTCATCCACTATATTCCAAATACCTAAAGACTTTTCCAAAATCAATATCGTTTCAGAGAGCTCACAGATTACATAGGCTTTGTCTTCAGCTTTGTTGAAGATTAGGTGACGAGTTCCATTTCCTGCGGGCGCTTTAATAGACTGCATAGGCTCATCAAGGAACTCTTCTTGCTCTTCGTCAAAACAATAGAAGTTGATTCGATCGGTGCCGAGATCGACAGTCACAAACTGTGGTGAGTTTTGTAAGAACAAACATTGATGGGCGTGTGGGCTAGTTTGTCTCTCTTTGTTCGGCCCTGAGCCAACCATCTTGATTGTTTTGAGTCGTTTATCGATGTTGCCATTGATACTTAAGCTAAAGATATCAAATGTACCTGACGAGTATTGGGAAGTGATAGCAAATTTATTGTGTGGATCTATCGCAACGTGGCAGGGGTGATCTCCCGAGATTAGGCCTGTATTGGACGCGATTTGTGAATCAACATTAGGTATATGAATGAGTTTCGGCAGTTTCTTTTGCTCAACCTCAGATGCTGTATAGATTCCAGACTTTGTCGCGGTGACAAAAGAGGGGTTATGACATTCGGCAATAAGCTCTAGAGGTAATAGTTTTCCTGTTTCTAGATCTAACTGAGTTTGATAGACACCTTGGCTTTTACTTGGCGTATCCGTGTAGCAACCGATCGTTAATGGGAGGGTTTTCATAGGTAGTCATACTCAATTAGAAAGTGGAGCAGACATTGTCTTATAAAATCGTATTAAAAGTGAGGTTATAGAAGAGAATACTTGGTGACTTGGCTAGCAGAATTGCATATTCCAGATAAAACAAAACCCAGCTAAAAAGCTGGGTTCTATTCAATGATGGTGCGGTCGGAGAGACTTGAACTCTCACACCTCTCGGCGCCAGAACCTAAATCTGGTGCGTCTACCAATTCCGCCACGACCGCAGCAAATCTTTATAGTTATATCGACATTGGTGATTCGATGT